>OFQY01000101.1_pt1 | contig 38954 bp, 37 predicted proteins | sample 1542991 | NCBI WGS metagenome assembly OFQY01 (sample SAMN07774224, study PRJEB24372) | wastewater metagenome | isolation source: Exp Tend VB 10WW | collected 2016-02 | reverse complement strand
ACTCTACAGAAACAACTTTCTTCGAAGCAATTCGGTTATCAAAACCGATAACTCGTTTCTTACCAAACTTTACGAGGCCTTCTTTGGCAGCGTAGAGAGTGTGGTCTTTGCCCATGCTGACGTTCTTGCCTGCAAGAACTACCGTGCCGCGCTGGCGGACAATGATGGAGCCTGAAGATGCTCTTTCGCCGGCGTAGAGCTTGATACCCAAATACTTAGGATTTGAGTCGCGGAGGTTTTTTGCGGAGCCGGCTGCTTTTTTGGTTGCCATGGAATTATATTAAGAGGTTTTAGGGTTTATGTAAGTTTTACTTAAATTTGAGACTAAATTGAAGTTGTCTTCATGCGGCTTTGGTAGCCTTTGGAATAGCCCTGAGGGGCCCTTTAGTAACTTAGCGAGTATACACGACATGCCTATAAATTTCAAGACCGATAGCCCAAAGAGCGGCAATTTACCCAGCTTATCGTATTTTGTCTGCTGGCTATCATTATTCCTGTCACTTTGCTGTTTTGCCATGAATTTTTGGGCAATTTCAACATATAAAGCAGCAAAACCGGTAGAAATTATGTGTGAAAACGTGGCAGAATCAGGTCAAAAGACAGACTCGGCAGGGTAGCGGGTGAGGGAAGCATGAAGAAAGTTAGACATGCTAAAAATAGTACAATATAAGTATGTATTTGTGAAGGGTATATAAGCGAGAATATCTATATAATAAGCCATATAATAATCAAACGATATCCCCATTTTTAAGAAAGATGGTTGACTTTGGGGGTCTAAATATGCTAGCATATGGGCATAAAGCACATATCTTGTGCTTTTTTAATTTGTGCAAACGCGTCGAAAGGCCAGTCAGACCCGCGAGAAACAGGGCGAGTACCCGAAAGGGAACAAGCTTAAGAGTTTATCCAGGCGCTCTGTAAAGGCCAGCCCGTCATCGACACGCGTATTACCAGCTTAGAAAAGGCTTATCTTACAATTCACTATCGGTCTCGCAATGCTAACATCCGGGCTCGCATCAGGGCTCACAGACATTCAGACAATGTCAGGTCAGAACTACGAAGCCAAGGCAGAAACAGGAACAACATCGGCGGCAACCACTACGGTGGCTGCCACGACAACGGTCGCTACAACTGCAACATCTACTGCTAAAACTGTTTCAAAAAAGACCAGTTTGAACAAAGACGTTGAAAGCAGGGTACGAGAATATTTCTCAGACCTTCCTATCATGGCTGAAATCGCCAAGTGCGAATCTCAGTACAGACAGTTCAATGCCGACGGAACTGTCTTTCGCGGCGTGGTTAACAGCAAAGACCTCGGCGTCATGCAGGTCAACGACTACTATCACGGCAAGCGTGCCTCTAAGCTCAATGTTGACCTTCGAACGCTAGACGGAAACATGTCATACGCCCGTCTTCTTTATACAGAAGAGGGAACAGCGCCATGGGTCTCGTCTCGCCCTTGCTGGATCAAATCTGACGTTGCCAAGGCAATGTTCAGCTCCGGCGCCAAATTGGCCGAGAAGTAAAATAGAGCCACTAAGGTTCTAGGTATCGCTAAATCACTAGAAAAGATAAGCACAAACAAGATATACAAAAACCGCACCTACGAAATGTAGGTGCGGTTTTTGTGTTGTAAGGAAGGGTAGAAGGCTAAAGTTTAAAAGAGTACGCATCCATTGATGTAATAAATGATTGGAAATCCTCTAAAGAAAGTAATGTAATATGCGCGGGCAGCGTATTTCTCTTTCTGGCAATAAAGCTATTAACGTTGAAGGCACTGAATATGTCGGTATTTACCTGCAGTAGATAAACAGGGAATGTAATTTTTCTGTATGTGTTTATCTTACTGTTTAAGCAACCCGTAAAGCTAGCTTTATCTGTTGCGTAAAAAACATCAACAGCAAACTTATTAGTTTTAGAGTAGACGACAAAGTCAAATCTTCCGGAATAGTCATCAAAAGGCTTTTGCTCATGAACAAAGACCTCACCAAATTTACTTACAAGCATCGCTTGAACTTGCCTTTCTATCTCACGACCCCGCTTGCTCATATTTCTTGCGACGGTGGACCTTGTGTTTCCTGTAGTAAAGTCTGTAATTTCTATACCTAATAGCTTGCGCACTTCTTTGACTCCTCCAGGCCAGATTCTTTGGATTTGCCTAGAAGAGGGCAGGTAGAGACATGAATCAATATCGAACACAGACGGATGCCTGCCGTTTTCACGATAAAATCTTTCGAAGCCATTTTTTACAGTATTAAAATCGCATTTAACTTTTGCCACGATTTTATTTTAGTGAATCAAATTAAAATTTTAAGATGCATTTTTTAAAAAGATATGTTGATAACTTTAAACCTCGGATATGAGTTGAAGGTCTGTAGGGAAGAAGGGGTTTTGCCCCCCGGCCGCCCTTATAGGCATGTCGCAGAATATATCTTTTGCGACAATACGCTATAGCTACCTTGGGTCCTCTTTAAAACAACAATCCCCCGGCTCCTTTGTTGGAAACCGGGGGTTGGCGCTAATTGCCTTTCTTGTTTGATTTGTCGCTGCAGCCATCCGAGCAGAAATCTTTTTTGCCTTTTTGTATCCATATTTGACCGAAATGGATGACGGTACCGCAGTGGCTGCATACGATTCTGATGAACATCCTTAGCGTACCCATGAACTAATTCCTCCTTCAATATAAAGTATACGCCTTATTTATAGAAAAACTCTACCCTGCCTGTGCACAGGCTAAGCACAGGCTAATTTGAGGCCACCAAGTCTTTAACGAACGCTACAATCTGTAGAATATCTGCCCAAACTAGTTTTAAAAGATTCCATATGAAAACGGCGAATTCTTTTACCCAAGGTTTTGCCAAAATATCTCTAATGTCGATGCCAAGCACATGAAGAAGAACCAAAGCAATTATGACCACGACTATAAGCTCAAGAAAGCCTTTTTGGGAGCTATGATGCCCATGAGACCCATGTTGACCTAGTTTTCGGCTTATCTTTACCGAATGCCTTTCGCGGCTTTTAGCAGGGGAGTCTTCCCTGCTAGTTTTTTTAATTAGAGGATTTGAGGAGCCGGCATGTGCGCCCAATGCATCAGATGAATGTTCAGCATGCGCGCTTATTCCGTAACCTGAAGAGCTTTTCATGTAAACATTATACCACAAGGCCAGCATGAGAAGGATGTAAAGCTTTCTTGAATTGTCGGCTCTTCCCCGCCGATGAGAAATCATGAGGGTCTCGACGGCATCCATGTCGAATTTTTTCTGTATATAAGAATTTTTTCGAATAATATCCATAATTTCTTCAGGACGTTCCTTGAGCCATAAACGAAGCGGTGTCGGAAAGCCTAGTTTCTTTCTCGCGGCAGTTTCAGCCGGCAATATAGATTCAAAAGCCTTTCGCAGGATGTACTTGGTCTTCCCTTCCTTGTATTTCAGATAGTCGGGAATTTTAGCGGAAATCCGGCCGACTTCGACGTCGAGAAACGGCACGCGAAGTTCAAGTGAATGCGCCATGGTCATCTTGTCGGCTTTGGCCAGAATGTCGCCAGGAAGCCAGAAGTTGATGTCTATATACTGCATTTTGCGGGAGTCGGTTTCGTTCTTAACTGCGCTGTAGTACGACTTGAGGCTGAAGCGTTCCTGCTTAGGGCCGGCCCATATCTTTTCTTGCTCAGCAGGCCTGAAGATATGCGCGTTGCCTATGTAGCGTTCCTCGACGCTCATGAGTGCACGGCTCAAATAATTTTTTCCAAAAAACGGCAAAGGAATTTTTGTGAGCGGTTTGATAAAAATAGTTTTGAAAACTGAGGAAAATTTTGAAACATGGGCAAGGTCGAACGGCTCGCGGTAAATATTGTAGCCGCCGAAGAGCTCGTCGGCGCCTTCGCCAGAAAGCACCACTTTGACTTTCTTACGCGCTTCGCGCGCCAAGAAATACAATGCAACGGCTGATGGGTCGGCAACGGGCTCGTCGAAATGCCAGGCAATTTTAGGCAGTTCGTTGAAGTATTCGTCAAAGTCTACAGTTATTTCGTTATGGTCTGAACCGACATTTTCAGCCACTTGCCGCGCCTCGCTGTGTTCGCTCACGTGTTTAAATCCTATAGTGAATGTTGAAACCGGCGCAGTATTGGCCTTCTTGCGCAAGTTCTGCATGGTGGTGACGATGATACCGCTGTCTACCCCGCCGGAAAGAAATGAGCCGACGGGTACATCGCTTATAAGGTGATGCTCAACTGAGTCTTCAACTACCTTGCGCACTTCTTTCGCCAGTTCTTGTTCATAGCTTTCGCTTTGCACCTTGCTTTGCACGTATTCTTCCGCAAGAAGATTTTTGTCTTTGATGCCTTTCTTTGCCGCCTTGTCATCGAAATGATAATGCCAATAAGGTTCTGTGGTGTACGAGCCGTCTTCCAAATTAATGACCATATAATGGCCGGGCAAAAGCTTATAAATGCCCTTAAACATGGTTTCTTCAAGCGGGTTGTACTGATATGCCAAATAGTTGTAAACAGCCGCATCGTTTACGCTTTTTTTATAGGAATGGTCTTCGAGCAGGCTTTTTATTTCGGAAGCGAAACCGATGCATGTGCCGTCTACTACGCGATAATATATTGGCTTAATTCCAAAGAAATCGCGAGCGATAAACAACTGGTTCCTGCCTCTATCGAATATGCAAAAGCCGAACATGCCGCGAAGTTTGCGTAGCATGTCGTGGCCGTATTGTTCATACAAGTGAACGAGGCCTTCGGTGTCGCTATCTGTTTTAAAATGATGGCCGAGGGCTATGAGGTTTGGCCGAAGTTCTCTGTGGTTATAAATTTCGCCGTTAAAAACTACAGTAACTGTTCCGTCTTCATTTGAAATAGGTTGATGACCCCGGTTTATGTCTATAATTGAAAGCCTGCGCATGCCGAAAGCGAAGCTCTCTTCGACAAGTACGCCGCGATCGTCAGGGCCGCGGTGAGTTATTATGTCGACCATCCGTTCGATGACCTCTTTTGTCTTTTCCGGTTTTCCGATTATTCCTGCAATGCCGCACATAAATATTTCGTTGAAGAGTTAGTGGTGATAGAGGTTTTTTACTTCTTGTTATATGGCGGAAAGTATAACATAGGATCAAGATAGGCCTCGACCGGCGATATCGGCATTGTATAAACCTTTCCGCCGCACGAGACACTTGGGCGGTCTAATACCTGAACTGAGTCGGCGGCGTAGGCAGATATATGAAGATGCGGGCCCGTAGAATAGCCTGTATTTCCTGAAAGGCCGATAACGTCGCCTACCTTTACCTGCTGGCCCTTGGTAACGCTTATCACAGACAAATGGCCGTATGTGGTGGCGAGACCGTTATCGTATTTTAGAAGCACCCAGCGGCCAAATGAGGCTCCTTTACAGGTAATATCGGTGTCACCTGCGCCTGCCACTACCCCGCTGCCGGCCGCCTTTACTGTTGTGCCTATTGGTACGCCGAAGTCTACGCCGTTATGCGAACCAGAAACATATAGCCTCGAGGCCGCAACCGATTTGCCGAAAAATTGAGTGATGCGCACATTGTCGAGAGGCCATGAAAGAGCGCTCGTTCCTGCCGCAGGCAATGTGCCTTTGTTGCCGGTATATTTCAACCGTGATTCATAATCGAAAATTTCTTTTTCAAAAGCGGCCTTTAGCGCCTGCTTATCTTGAAGAATTTTTTGATAATTTTGTTCTTGATTCTTCGTAGATTTGAGCGTCTGGTTTTCTTCGTTTTTGGTATAGTCGACGGCTTTCTTTTTGCTTGAAAGCTCTGTTTGAAGGGCTACAAGATCCTTCTTCTGCGATTCGGTTTCAGTTTTACTTGTTTCTATTTTCTTTTTTTCCTCCCTTACCTGCATGATGGTATTTTGCATGCTGTCGTTGAAGCTAAACTGGCTGTCTATAGCAAACAGAAGTTCGCCGAAGCTTTTACCGGCAAGAATCTGTTCGACAATGCTTGTATTGTCGGCAGCGTAAATGTCACGTACGCTTTTTTCAAGGCCGTTCTGAAGTGCTCCAATTTTGCTTTGCGATGCCTGAATATTCATGCCAAGTTTCTGAATTGTCAGGTTTGCCACGTCTATTTTTTTTTGGGTTTTTTGAATGTCGGCATTTATTGCCTTAGCGTTCGCTTCAAGTTGTTTGATGCGGTTTTGCAGGGTCTGCGCTTCTTTACCGGTTTTATCAACGAGCTCTGAATATTGCTGAATTTCCTTGTTGAGCTCCGCTATGTTCCTGTTGCGTTCGTCAATCTTCTGCTGAAGCTCCTCTTCATTTGTGAGAGCGAAACTTGTACCTGCAAATTGAGGAACGGCAAAAATTGCAAAAGTAAATGCCAGTGTCAGCGTCAGGCCTAATGCTACGACTGATTTTTTGCTGTTATATTTTTGAAGCATTAGTTATTTTTTCAATCGCGGCAATTAGGCGTGCCAAAGCTTCTTCTTTGCCTATAATGGAAATCATAGTGAAAGGGTCGGGGGAAACTTCCTTTCCGTATAGAGCAATGCGAAGCGGCCATAGTACAAAGCCCCTACCCTCTTTGTCGGCGTAAGGCATAATGATGTCTGTTATGGAAATTGTGCTAATAGTTGCATCGTCGGCGTTTGAAATTATATTCTTGAGCTCTTCAAGAACGGGTACCAAGTCTTGCAGCGTAATGTTCTCTTTGCCTTTTCTCTGCTTCTCAGGGCATAAAAGCAGGTTTACATCATATGATGGAGTCTCAAAGTAAAAAGACAAGTTTCCCTCTTCTTCAAGTCTGGAGATATCGCCAAAATGCGTAATTCGTTCACGAAGCACGGGAACTCCATCTGGGCCGTTGCTTACTATTTTTCGAAACCTTGATGCAAAGGATGGTTGTGAACGTAACTTTTCCGAAACAAAAGGCTCTGCCTTAGAATAAAAGTCGTCATCGCTTAAGAGGTCAAGATGCTTTTTGTTAAACCAGTTTAGCTTTTCTTCGCTGGCTTTGCCGCCTGAGGTATGGACGCCCGAAAGGCTAAAGGCCTGCAAAAATTCTTCCTTGCTGAATATTTCTTTTTCTCCTCCCGGGTTCCAGCCTATGAATGCGAGGTAATTCATCATGGCTTCAGGTAGGTAGCCTTCACGCTTGTAGTCGAGAATGTCTTTTGAACCGTCGCGCTTGCCAAGTTTTTTTGTTCCTTCAGCTCCAAGAATGGGAGAAAGGCTTATGAACTTCGGGTACTCAATTTCAAGAGCGTCATATACTGAAAGAAATTTCGGCGTAGAAGAAATAAATTCGTCACCGCGAAAAATATGGGTTGTACCCATCAAAAGGTCATCTATTATGTGCGCAAAGTTATACGTCGGGTAGCCGTCGCTTTTTATAAGTATGAAGTCATCAAGTGCTTCCGGGCCGGCGCTAAGCGTTCCTCTCACTTCATCATGCCATTCATATGTTTTGACCTCAGGCACTTTAAAGCGAAGGGCTGTGGTTCCGTCCCATCGAGGCAAAGATTCAATGTTTTCAGGACGATGATCTCGGTATAAGAATGGGCGTTTTTCTACCTCGGCTTTTTTCCTGAAATCTTCAAGCTGCTCTTTGCTGTACGGGTCGGCATAAGCCAAACCTTTATCAATAAGAATATTCGCGTATTGTTTGTAGCTTTCAAGGCGTTGCGACTGAAGGTATGGTGCATTAGGGCCGCCAATGTCAGGCCCTTCATTCCATTCTATGCCGAGCCACTTTAATGATTCAATAATATGCTCAATTGAACCCTCAACTTCTCGGGCTTTGTCTGTATCTTCTATTCTCAATATAAAAACGCCGCCATGTTTTCGCGCGAAGGCCCATGCGTATAAGGCAGTTCGAACGCCGCCAATATGCATGAAGCCTGTCGGCGAAGGAGCAAAACGCGTCACTACTTTTTTAGGCTCATTGTTTTCTGAATTATTTTGATTTGACATGATTCTGTTCTACTCTTAAACCTCGTGCTTGAGGGCAATTTTTAATACTTCATGAGCTATGAGCGCCGCTGAATCTTCGCGGGCGAAGTTTTTGGTACCAGCTCGCATGCGTTCAAGCACTTTCGGGTTATCCATTATTCTGCTTATTTCATTCATGATGATTTCGGGGCTCAAGTTTGCCTCTTCAATGACAACTGCCGCTCCTTCGCGGGCATAGTTATATGAATTTTTTCGCTGATGATCGCCGTTTGAATCGGTAATTGGTACCAGAATACTCGGCAGCCCCCACAATGCAATTTCAAAAATTTGCGAACCGCCGCGAGAAATAACAAGAGATGAAACGCCCGCGGCCATACGCATGGCCAAAGTGTTGAAGTAGTCGAACGGATGGTAGCGGCCTATAAGCGGGTTTTCGCTCAGCACCACGTTGGCAGTTCGTGAGCATTCTTCAAAATTCGTTCGGCCTGTTTGATGCAGTATTTGATATTTCTCGACAAGTCTCGGCAATGCTGTAAGAACGGCGTCGTTTATGACTCGTGCGCCCTGTGACCCGCCGAGAATGAGCACGGTTGGAACATTTGTTTCAAGATGAAGATATTCAAGAGCGCCTGTGGTAAGCGGCTGGCGAAGGTCGCGGCGAACCGGGTTGCCTGTGTAAGCAGTTTTGCCGGCAGGAAAAAATTGTGCAGCTTCTTTGTACGAAAGTGCAATTCGTTGTGCGAACTTCCCTGCCCAAAGGTTAACCCGGCCAGGCACGCTGTCTGATTCATGAATAATAACTGGAATACCCAAAATTCGTGCAGCCATTAATGCCGGGAAGCTGGTGTATCCGCCTTTGGCGAAAACGACGTCGGGGAAAATAGAATAGAGCTTGAAAAGCGCCGAGATGACGCCAATGCCCATCTTGAACATGTCTATAAAATTGAGTATTTTACTCGCGCCTGAAGGGCTGACCCGCCGCTTCCCTGCCGCCACCGGTACGAACTCTATATCGTGATCAAAAAGCTCTTTTGGGTTGTATTTGTTCGGCGACATGAAAAGAATCTCGGGGTCGAGAATTCTCTCTTTTTTGCATATTTCGCGTATTTCTTCGGCTATGGCAATTATCGGGTAAAAATGGCCGCCCGAGCCGCCGCCTGTCATCAAAATCTTCATATGAATCCAAGTATATCACAGGAAAACTAAGACTTTTTGGAACATGGGTATCTGTGCGATATGCTCAAGAATATCCCTCCTCTGCTCTGTGTTAAGACTTCTAAACAAATACCATATACCATTGACGGAAGGCAATAAATGTACAAATATACCTATTAGATAGAAGCACTTTACACAGATTTTGGTTAAGGAGGATAGTTCTGAATGTGTCTGCAGGCCTGTCTTCCTTAACCAAAAACTTAAACAGCAACAGTCTTATGAATGGAATAGTATTACCTACTGAGCGTGTCGCAGTGCGGCGCGTACCTGACATGGCTATATGGTTCGTTCCGAACCACGGCCGAACTGGGACAACACGTCGTTTCCTTTGCGGCGTCTTGATTGACGTCGTCTTCAACCCCAATGCAGCAGCAATGCCTGATGTAATTTGCCGCTCGAATTACATATCGAAAGCAGAAGCCACAGGCAGGCTTGTAGCGGAGGGTGAGTTGCCTAATGAACGGCTTCGCATAAGAAAGAAGTGTTTGGTCGGTTTCAATGAGAAAACGCGAGTCTTTTACGATTTGAAGAACCCGCGTCAAACATTAAGCCGCGCCGATCAGTTGAATCTGTACACTAACGGTTCCGCTTGCGCCCTATGGTTCGAGTGGAATACATGATGTACTAAGTCATTATTCTGCACTCCGTCACCCAATACAACCCTCAACAAACGAAAAACCCTTCCGTAGTGACAGCGGAGGGGTTTTCTTTTATAAATTACTAGAAAGAAATAACAAATACCCCATATTCATGAGCATATCGCAGATACGCATGCTCATGAATATGGGGTATTTGTTATTTCTTCTTCTGATACCTCGAAACATTTAAAATAATTCCAACCGACGACAGCGCAAAGAACAGCGCGGTTCCTCCATGCGAAATGAATAATAACGGCGTACCTGAAAGTGGCGTAATACCGAGCATGGCTGAAATATTTAAAAATGATTGCACTGTAATAAGAATGACCAAGCCGAGAACCAAATATGTGCCGAAGGCGTCGGGGGCGCGAAGGGCGATGCGGAAGCCTTGGAATGCGAACAAAATATATAAAAGAATAATGGAAACCGAGCCTAGAAAACCAAATTCTTCTGAGGCTACAGCGAATATTGAATCCCCTATCGGTTCGGGAAGATAATTAAATTTTTGAATGCTCTGCCCGAAGCCGCGGCCGAATAAGCCGCCTGAACCGATGGCGATGAGCGACTGCTGAATTTGATAGCCGCTGCCTGTAGGGTCTTTTGAAGGGTCAACGAATGTTTGAATGCGCTGCATCACGTAGGGCCGAGTCATGGCAATTCCTGTAATTAAAACAGCGCCAAGCAAACCCATTATGAGAATGTCTCGCCAACGAGCGCCCGCGGCAAAATATATGGCCAGGCCGGCTACGGCAATAACTAGAAAAGTGTCGGTATCAGGCTGCGCCAAGATGAGGGCACCGGCAATGGCAATAAGAACAAGAAAAGGCGCTGCGCCGAATTTCAAGGTTGCAGCTTTGGCCTTTACAGACGCATACCATGCTGCGGCATACATCACAAAACCAATCTTAAAAAATTCGGCCGGCTGAAAGCTGAATGAGCCTATGCCTATCCAGCGCCGTGCGCCGCCATGAAATTGGCCGACATGCGGGATGAAAACAAGAACCATCATCAGGGCTGAAAAAAGAAAAATATAAAATGCGTATGTTCGCCAATGCTGGTAGCTAATTTTTGAAAAAATAAACGCGGCGATGCTGCCGCATATAAGCCCGAGCACTACCTGGTTGAACGTAACCGCCTGAAAAAGCCCTGCATTTCTGGTGACAAGCCCTAGCGCTGCAGAAGAAAAAATTAAATAGCCCAAAACAACAAGAATTGATGTGAGTATGAGGAACGGACGGTCTACTTTTTTTGGAGTCATTACGTGCATTATACATTAAATAGTTCTTCCTAAGATGTCGCTTTATCTAAAATTGCTTATATGAAGATAAAAATTGAAAAGCGCCGGATTTCTTGCGGAAGTTGCCCGGCGCTCTTTAGTGAGTTATAGCAGGTGGTTTTGTTCTTTGCTTTGTCAGGGCTTTTCAGGTGGCGCGCCCGTGGGACTTGTTCCTTCCAGTATGCGAAGTTTGTCAGTCGCCGATTCGGCGGCTTTAGCTTCGCTTTCCTTTGCTATGCGGGCCTCCTGGACCTGCACTTTTTTCTGGTACTCAATACCCTCCATAAAGGCCATCTTGACCCGGCTGAAGAGCAACAGTGTAACCGCTGTATCAAGTACGAAGAACAGCAGTATGCACGAAACTAAAAACTTATTCATTAGTCAGGGTTTCTAGGTTTGATTGTTTGGAACTAATATCGATCAAGCAGCGAGGCTTTACCGATGGCAATACCATAACATATTTTATGTGAAAAACAATTTATCCAACAATCGCAATAATCGCCCCAAAAATAGCCATAACAACCGCAATAATCCAATAGCGCATCGTCACTTTATATGAAGGCCAGCCGAGTGCTTCGAAATGATGATGAAGCGGCGCAACCAAAAACACCTTCCTTCCTAAAAACTTTTTTGAAAACATTTGGACGCTTGAGGAAACTGAAGTTATGAAAAGAGGAAACGCAATTATAGGAAGGAGTAGCGCCTCGCGTGTAAGAAAGGCTACAACAGCAAGCGCCACGGTAAGGCCGAGCATGCCAGTTTCTCCTAAGTAAAAGCGAGCCGGTGGAATATTGAACCAAAGAAATGCCAGAAGGCCTCCGATGACCACCGCGCAGAAAGCTGCGAGGTCGATTTGGTTTTGTGAAAGTGCGATGACTAAAAATGAGGCGTATGCGGCGCACATGACGCCTGCTGCCAGGCCGTCGATGCCGTCGATGACCGAACCCGAAAATACGCCGAGCACCACGAGCATGAAGAACGGTATGAACAGGAGGCCCATGTTCACGTCGCCGTAAAACGGCACATGTATGCCGAAGTCGAGCTTTGTGTAGAACCACCATGCGCCGACAGCGCCTATGAAAAGAACCACAAGAATTCGGAAATATCGCGGAAGGCCATCCCCCGCTTTGGCGACATTTTTAGTTCCATAAATTTGAATGAAGTCATCAAAAAGGCCGACTAGTGAAGCGAATAGAAGCGCGGCCAGCGGCAGAAGTGTCTGGTTACGGCTCAGGAAGTTCAGCTTTTCTGTAGTTTCGCTCGGAAAGAATACCGAGAGCAAGAAGACGAGCGCAATGGTGATGATAATAGATATCCAGACAATGACGCCGCCAACACGCGGTGTTGAGTTCTCTCCGTTCTGGTTATGGATGCGCTGAAAATCGGGAGACATAGCCTCGGTGTTCACCTTGCTTCGTGAAGAGCGGCGCCAAAGCTTGTGCTTATACATAAAGTCGCTAAGCATAGGCGTCAGGCCAATTCCTACCATGAAAGCGAGCACCGCCGGCAAGAGAATTTTAATGGCGTCAAATGTCAGGTTATTCATGTTCGATGTTCTTGTGCGTCTATATTGACAGCGTTGAAGAAGCGGTTGAAGTTACGGAAACAGTAGAAGTGCTCGTAATGTTCAGAATATACGGAGTTGAAGAGGCCAAAGCAATAACATCTTTGAAACGGTCGGCAATGGTCGAATTCAACACTACGATAACATGCGGGTGAGCCTCGAGCTTAGGCTGAACGACGACGGCAAGGTTTGCGCCGGCGAGATCGGTGTAGCCGGTCTTTCCTGCAATAATAGGAAGCTCGTCAAGAATTTTATCGGTATTTTCTATGCGGATAACATCGGCGCTTGAAGTAAAGAGACCTATTTTTTCATTTGTGATGTCAAGAATTGTCGGATGCTTTTCTAGTACATTCCATAGAAGGTGCGCTGCCTGCCGTGCAGTTGAAAGGCCGCTCGGCACTTCAGTTTTTACAACCTTTCCTTTAACTACAGTTTTAACTTCTGTTGAAAGGCCGCTGGCATTTTTAAATGATGTGCTCGTGAGCCCCCACGCTTTAGCCTTGAAGTTCATAAGTGAAATAAAGCTCGATTCAGGAATTAGCTGGCTGGCCAAGTTTTGTGCAGCCTTATTAGATGAACCGATGAGCATGTATTTGAGCAGGTCTGTTGGAAGCCACTGGCTGCCTTTAATGAGCTTAGCGTCGGCAGGGTTCTCGTTCGCCGTGCTTTTTATTGTAATAAGTTTCTTGGCAAGATTCGGGTTGTTTGAAATAAGGTCGTCGACTACTGCCGCGGTCATGAGTTTGGAAAGTGAAGCCAGTGGGCGCACGGTATCGGCATCCTTTTCATAAAATGTAAAATTTGAAACTGGGTCGTACACGATGGCTGAAGCCGCAATAACAGTAGGCCAAGAAATTGCTGGCCCGTCGTAACGCAGGGTTTCTGCCTGGGCCGCAGATGGAGCGCCCGCGAGTACGGCAAAAGTGAAAAAAGACGCTGCTATAAGGGTTTTTATAGATGTTTTTCGAGTTAATTTTGTATGCATGTCCGTCATTATACCTTAACTTGAGCGATATGCCATTTATTAGGTTTTTTTAACTGGAAGATTCCTGTGCCATCTCTTCAGAGGCCGCCTCAGGTTTTTGCAGTTCAGCTGAATGCTCATTGAACTTTTGTATTTCTTCCTTAACTTCGGCGAAATTTGGCAGGTCTTCAATTTTTGAAACACCGAGGTGCGACATAAGATCGAATGAGGCACTGTACAGCGATGCGCGGCTGTCGCGCGGGTCGGGGCGTTTGTCTACAAGCCCGCGAATAAGTAAGTTTCTTAAAATAAAAGTAGAATTAACGCCGCGGATATTGTCTATTTCGCTTCGCTTTACCGGCCCCTTGTAGAGTACAATAGCCAAAGTTTCAAGCGACGCTTTGCCGAGATCTTTTGAAAGTTCTTCCTTGGTGAGCTTTTCAATGAGCGCACTCGCCTCTTTTGAGGTGGCTAACATCAACTCTTGGTCGCTCATGTTCACGTTCCCTTGTTTGTCGATAGTGTTTTTACGTAAAAGCGTAATGCCGCGAGTTGAAAGCGATTGTTCAAGCGCGTCGGCTGCCGCGACGACGTCGTCTTCTTTTACAGCAAGGCTTTTGGCAATCTCTTTTATTGAAAGCGGCTCCCCTTTCCAGAAAAGCAGGGCTTCTACAATGTGCTCGAGATTTGAATTTGAATGTTCTGGTTGCATGTGAGTTTAATTATACCTTGGAACTCCCAAATCTTGGCTTTCCATGTGAATTTCATCAAAGAGACCTTCCTGCTTTGCATCGAGCACTCCTTGTTTTACCAGTTCTAACATGGCAAGAAAGCTGACTATGACTTCGACGCGGGCGCCTCGATGTTCTTCAAGGGTTCGGCCGGGATCGGTTTTTCCGCCGCCATTGCCAGTTTTACTGTGTTTACCGCTGAATTCGGCAAAACTCATACGCACGGCAGTTTTGATTCTCTCCGTAAGCTTCTCAATTGTTTCTTCAAGGCTTACAGTTTTCTGCACCATAATTTTCGGACGCTCAACTTTTTTAGGCAATGCGCCGATGACACGGTTCATAGCTTCGGAAAGACTTTGCATGGAAGCGTCTTTGCTCGGCGCAAAGACGTGAATTTCGGTATGAAGATCACCCCGAGGATATAGAATATGCATGCCGAACTGTCTCTGTATTTCAGCCCCGGCTTTTCGCATAACAGCCAGCTCTTTGAGGCGCTGTTCAAGTAGGCCGATGTCACTCTGCTCTTCTTCAGTAAGTTCAAGGTTAGGAAGGAGCGACTTTGCCTTTATAAGAAGGAGCGTTGAGGCAAGATATATGAATTGCGTGCGGTCGCCGAGCGAGTAGTCGGCCAGGCGGTTAACGTATTCTATATATTCGTCGGTTACTTTCGCAATTGAAATATCGCTTATAAAAAGCTTGCGTTTTTCAATAAGTGTAAGAAGGAGGTCGAGCGGCCCTTCAAAAACTTCTGTTTTAATTGTGAAGGATGCGGAATCTGACATATCAAATATAAATTTTATTTAGCAGGGCGATAGACTGCTTTTATGAGCTTGATGAGCTCTGCGTCAGTTCCGGCATTCAAAGCATCTTCTAGTTTTTCCTCCACTTCCTGCGTGCGGTATCCGCATTTATACAAAGCATAAGCAATTCGAAATTGTACAGTTTTATCCATGTCTGTTTCCATCCGACTTTCCAATTGTGCCAGATCTTCAGATTTAAGTATTTCATCCGAAGTATCAAGTATCGCTGCCGCCTGTTCTCGTGTAAAGTCGTTCGGAGAAGCAAGACCAATATCAATTGCCCAACGAACTTTTTCACCTATTGGAGCGTTTTCATCGGGCGGCAACTCTAGTTGTGGAATGTCTTCTCGTAGGTTCATGTTGAATAGGAATTAATTGCCAGATTAAGGATTCAGCCTCTTCACGTCGCGCGGCACATATGTTGCCTCGCGCACGTTCGGCAGGTCGAGAAGCTTCATAATAAGCCTGCCCGGGCCAATGCCGGCGCCACCGTGCGGAGGGCAGCCCCAACGGAAGAAGTTCAAGTAGTCTTTCAAAGCATCAAGGCTCATGCCTTTTTCAATAGCTTGTTTCTCAAGAATATCAATTCGGTGTTCGCGCTGGGCAAGCGTCGTAACTTCAATTCCTCTATACAAAAGGTCAGCACGACGTGAGTAGTCGGGGTTTTCTGGGTGGCGCATGTGGTAGAAAGCGCTCTTTGACTTGTGATAGTCGGTTATAAATACGAAGTCATGGTCGTACTCTTTTTTTACATATTCACACATGGCACGCTCTTCTTCTGGTGAAAGATCGTGCGGTTCGCCGCTTGGTACACCTTCTTTCTTGAGAATTTCTTTAGCTTTAAGCATTGTGATGCGCGGGAACGGTATAGTAGGAATTTGCACATTCATATCAGGAAAAGCTTCAGCTACCGCTTTGAATCCCGAAACAAGCATCCCCTCTTCTGCGTTCATAATGTCATGATGGTCATCTATATAGCCTATTTCAAAGTCCCAGCCGCTGAATTCTGTAAGGTGGCGCGCCGTAAACGATTCTTCTGCGCGAAAAACCGGCCCAGCCATGAACACTCGCTCATAACCGGAGGCAATGGCCATCTGCTTATAAAACTGTGGTGACTGTGCGAGATAAGCTTTTTTGTCGAAATATTTTACTTCAAAGACTTCAGCACCAGTTTCTGACGGTGTCGACATAAACGACGGGCTGTAAAGCTGCACAAATTTGTTTTCATCCCAATATGTACGGAAGCCTTTTTCGAGCTCCGTCCATACCTTGAAAATTTTAGCTTTTTCTGGCTTTCGCAAGTCTATCCAGCGGTAGTCGAAACGCGTAGGGGCTTCTGTCTCTTCATCGCCACCCTTTATAATTATAGGAATAGGCAGTTCTGGGTTTGCCACCGAAAGAACTGTAATTTTAGATACAGCAATTTCAAAACCGCCCGGAGCCTGAGGTGCTTCCTTCACGATTCCTAATATAGAAACAACAGATTCTGCTGAAAGCCCTTTTGCCAATTCAAAGGTTGCTTCATCTTTAGCTTCAATGATGTTTTGAACTGTTCCTGATGCATCACGAAGAATAAGGAAGATGATCTTGCTCTGAACGCGCAAAGTGTGCACAAAACCGGCAATTAAAATATCTTTCCCGGCATATTGGGAGATGTCTTTGGCGTGAACGCGGTTTTTGAGATTGCTCATATAGTTGTAGAAGCTAGTGTATCAAAAATGCTGGCGTAGATAAAGGGTGCATTTCCTGCGTGTATTTGGGAGACTTGCGAGACTCGACGGAGCAAGCACGAGGAATTTTCCAGCAGGAAAATATCCGTGCTCCCAAATACACGCAGGAAATGCACCCTTTACTTCGTCATCGCCTCCACCTGCTCGCTGTAAATTCGGCTGTAGTAGCCCTTCTTTTCGAATAATTCAGCATGGCTGCCGTCTTCTATTAATACGCCGTCTTTGAGCACGATGATTCTATCGGCGTTTCTTACTACGGCCATGTCGTGCGATACGAATACAATTGTTTTCGACTTTGGCAGTTTCTCGAGTGCTTTGAAAATTGAGAGTTCAGATTCGGAGTCGATGGCGGATGTAGGTTCGTCGAGAATAAGTATTGGTGTGTCGCGGTACAGGGTGCTGGCAAGCGAAAGTTTCTGTTTTTGGCCGCGAGAAAGCTCTTTGCCGCCGAATTCCTTGCCGATCTGCTCTTCATATTTGTCGTCCCATCTATCGATGAAGTCTGAGGCGGTGCTGGCTGTGGCTGCCTCAATTGCGCCGGCTTTACTGCCTTTGTCGGGGTTCACTTTTGCCCAAATAGACTCTTTTGTTTTCATGTTAAATACCAGATATTCCTGCAATAATGCTGAAATATTCGCGCGCCAATCGCGTACTTTTATAGTTTTTATATCTTTGCCGTTAACGGTAACTTCGCCTTCAGTAGGGTCGTAAATTCTCAGCAACAATTTAATGAGGGATGACTTCCCTGCCCCGTTGTTGCCGATGAGAGCAATTCGCTCACCGCTCTGAATTGTAAGATTTACATTTTTGAGCACTTTATTTCTCTCACCCGGGTATGAAAAAGATACATTCTTGAACTCAATAAGGGGCGCGGCCTTTTGCAATGGAAACGGGTCGCCCGTTTTAGCGCTTACAAACGGTTTGATGGCAAACCACTCTTTGAGGTCTTTGGTGTACAAAACATATTCGTAGTCGTTCGTTACTTCCTCAATGAGCTGCTCCAAGGCGCTTGAAAACTTGTAGATTGATGCGCGCAGGAATATGAGGGCGCCAATGGTTGCAGCACCTGAAAGTACAGATAGCACAATAAGCAAAAAAGATGCTAAAACACCCAGAAGACTTATGAAGTCGCTGGCAAAGGTATATGCGAGACGGCGTTTTTCTTCGGCGTGAATTCTTCCTTGAGTGTCGCGGTGAATTCCTTCAACTTTATCGTAAAATACTCTACTTGTGTTGTTTAATTCAAGTGTTTCTGTACCGATTAGGCTTCTGAAATAGTAATAAAGTCGTTGGACCTTGCCTCCCTTCCTCGTCCAAATACCGTATGTTTTCTCGCCGAATTTTATATTGATGACAAGCTGCGGCAGAGCCGTCATTACCAGAATAATAAGCACCCAAAAATTACTAAAACCCAAAATGAAAGCGGCCACCAAAAATCCTACAGATATTTCCCAATACCTAAAAAACCCTTGCGCCAAATTCCAAGCAACAAAAGGGCCCTTTTCGAAAGCATGCTGTTCCAGGTTTCTGTATGATTCCTGCTCTCTAGTAGCGCTGTCTATTTCAATTCGTTTCTCCAGAATTTTAAGCTCGTATTCAATTTGAGTTCGATACGTCCAAAGCGTTCGAATATATCGTTTTGCCGTATTGAAAATGCTGTCGAAGTTATCGATAAACGCCCAAAGCACGGTAAGTAAAATCACATAGTTGAACGTGGCCGTATCGAATGATCCAAGCTGAAGCTTTTCGGTGAGTGTATCTACTATTACTCCGGTAACTTTAGCGCTTATAAGAGGAAGCGAGGCAACACCGGCAGCAAAAACAATAAGCCCCCAAAAAAGCTTGCGAGCAGGCTTGAAATAGCAAAATCGCACGGCGTATACGAACATTGCCATGAAGTCTTTGCTTCTAGAGTAAGTAGACTCGATGATTTTTTGTACCATTATAAAAAGTTCAGCGTTTTTTACACTATTAACCCTGTTGCTTTGCGTACTTCATACATCAGAGCATGTGCAGTTTCGCGAATAAGCTCGCCGTTTCTGGCCAACATTTTGCGTACGTGGTCTGGGTCGGCGGCTATTTTTTCGCGGCGTTCTCGAAGCGGGGTTATAAATGCAATAAGGTCCGTAATGAGAGCTTCTTTGAGCTCTTTGTACTTCCCTTCATGTTCTGCATATATTTTCTTCAGCGATTCTTCATCTCGGAGCAGTTTGTGAATGTTGTATACGTTTTGAGGAATGCCGCCAGTTGAGTCGGTGACAATAGACATCACAAGCTTTCGAATTTCTTCATCGGAAGCGAAAAGCGGAATATGATTATTATAGCTTTTGCTCATCTTGCGGCCATCGACACCTGGAACAGTTTCGACACTTTCTAAAATAAGACCTTCTGGAATTTTAAATATGCCGGATGTTTCGTCTTTAGGGTCGTAGTTTGCGCAGTATGTGCGGTTGAATTTTTCGGCGGTGTCGCGCGTAATTTCAATATGCTGCTTTTGGTCGCGGCCAACCGGAACAATATCTGGGTTATGAATGAGAATATCGGCTGCCATAAGCATTGGATAATTGAACAAGCCGACATTTATTTCTTTATTCTTAGCCTCTGCGTCTTTAAATGCATGGGCTCTCATTAGATACGGCATTGTCGTGAGGCAATTGAACATCCATGCGAGCTCGGTTACTTCAGGCAAGTCTGACTGCTTAAAAATGAGCACTTTTTTCGGGTCGAGGCCGATAGCGAGATAATCGATAGCGAGGTCGAGCGTCGACTTAGCCAATTCAGCCCCGTTCTGCATGGTGGTCATTGAATGCAGGTCAGCAATAAAAATACGCGACTCGTATTCATCCTGAAGGTCGACAAACTGCTTCATCGCCCCGAAATAGTTACCAATATGAGGCCGCCCGGTCGACTTTACGCCCGAGAGAAGAATTTTTTTAGATGTGCCTTGCGAGGAATGTGGCATGTTCCGTTATTCTAGCAAAGATGAAGCCGTATGGGAATTGCGACGAATTGGCACTGCGTGTGTCACGATGAAAACAAAAGCCCGCCCCACTCACGCGGTTCAGGCAATTGCGTGTTTGAGGGCAGGTTCGGTGGATTGTTCGACAGAAGCTACCCGTGCTCTTTCGAGTTCGCGACGAAGTATTATTTCGCGCGGATGGCCCGATGGATACAGGTGGACAAGAGTCTTTTTGCCGACATGTTCTCCCATAACACAGACCAGTATTTCGTGGTCCGCATACAGGTAGAAGTCGTTGAATCCTCCAGCGTCGATAACCGCAAAAGCATGAGGCTCGACATGGCGAGGTTCTGGCCTTAGGCTGCCGGTACAGATACAGGTACCTGTATAAATTGACGCTCCGGCGTCATCAACAAAGATGTCTGAGACAGGCCCTATGAACTCTTCCATACCGTGCGTAATTCTCTGCGTGACCAGCCCTCCTTTAAAGTGGTGCTGCTTCTCTATCATGTGGGTAAAGGCTTCCCACCCAATTTGATGGTTGCTCATGTTGTCTCCTTCCGTGGTGAATTGTTTTGTGTTTTGTGCGGTTGATTTTGTCTAACTTTAATTATACTCCTTATTTTGCATGGAAATCGGATTGGCTCCTTAAATTTATCTAGCTATAGTGGAACTTGCTTCAAATATTCCGGGTGCTGCCGGAAGTCTGTCTGGTGTTGGCATAATAAAAAATTTAGTAATCATAATACACAAGACTACAACCAGAAGGCAACTAACCAGTATTCTATCTAAAGAATTCTCAACATTACTCGCGACAGTAGTTAACTTGTGTCGCCCCGTAATTTTAAGAAATACATATCGAAATAAAACAGTTAAAAGACCGAGCGTGACCATAAAAGCAAGGGGTACTACCCAATTGAAAGGGAAAGTGTCACTAAAACCATAAAACCTCTTTGTCATGTTTACCCAAGAATTACAGCTTTCTCCACACAAGTAAATAGGTTCAAAAGACCAAGGATTTAAGAATACAATAATAAAACCTAGGCCAAATCCGTATTTAAAATATTTCATCATACGTAGTAATTATAACATGCAATAACTGCACTAGATAGACTCGTAGCAACTATTCCCGAGCTAACCCGTATTGGCGGAGAGAGGGAGATTTGAACTCCCGATAGGGTTTCCCCCATGCCAGTTTTCGAAACTGGTGCCTTCAACCACTCAGCCATCTCTCCGTACTTTCTAGAATATGGCCTGCATCATAGCATTTTTTGGCATTTCTTCAAAAGAATGTTATTATCACGGTCATCGGCCCTATCGTCTATCGGTTAGGACATTTGCTTTTCAAGCAGAGAAGCCGGGTTCGACTCCCGGTAGGGTCACAAAACTGTTTAGTTAACCTTCAAGGGTGACACTGTGGATAGCCACTGCTGCCATTTTTCTTGTGGTGTCATTCCGTTCAAATACTTGCCGAGATGTATTCTTTCGTAATTGTAGAACTCTAAATACTCTGACAATGTTTTCCAAGGTCTCGTAGGATTAAGGTAATATTCCTGATCAATCACTCCATGTGCTCTTTCAACTGCTCCATCCCATGTCGGAGATGATTTCGGGATGAAGTAGTGAGCGATGCCTTTCTGACCTACATGTTGATGAAACTCTCCTCGGTTTTCAGATCCGTTGTCACTCTGTACACCTAAAATTTTGAAAGGAAAATATCGTTCTGCTTCCAAAAAAGCATTCACCGTATCTTCAGAAGTCATTGAGTTTGTAACAGTGGCAAACTGTCTGCCTGTGAATATGTCAATGAATGTACGTTGATATCGACGTGTCCCGCTTTCCCACACATACTTCGCATCCATTTGCACCACCTCTCCCGGCATCTCTGGTATCACCACCTCTTTGATTGGTTTGTACCAAGGAAGCTTTTTCTGGGGTCTTCGTATTAACTCTTTCTTGAGGTACAGGTTGTAGATTGCTGTAGTTGAAACAGTGATATTGAATCTGCGCTTCAACAAGAGCTTCATTTTTCTCGGTCCGTAGTTAATTCGCAATTTCTCTTTAATTACAAACTCTTTCACTTCACCTTTAAGTTTTGTGTCAGGGTGCTCTTTCTTTGGAATATGATTCCTGCTGCCTAAATCAATTTTCTTCCATTTGTAGTAGGTCTTCCTTGGAATCATATATATGTCACACACTTCATCCACTGTCTTTCCGACCTTGTCGACCAGAAAATACCACTTCTGCCTAACCTTCGCTGGGTATGCCGGTATCTGCTTTTTGTTTGCCATATGCTTTAAATTAAGGTTGGTTAAGCTTAGTCACCCCAATCCTAGCAGAACTGTCACCCCATATGGTTAACTGTACAAAAACTTGAACGACAGCATAAAGCTGTGTATACTATATGCATGAAGTCTCATATTCTGAAAAAATCGGAAGCATTAGCTTTACGGCGAAAAGGCTTTAGTTATGGCCAAATAATGAAAAAACTTGGACTAACTTCCAAAGGAACGCTTAGTTCCTGGTTAAGAAATATTGAGCTTGACGAGAATTCAATTAAACTCCTAAGTAAAAATAAAGAACTGGCAGTTAAAAGAGGTCTGGAGAATTTCAATAAGGTTCGCTCTAAGGAAATATTTTCTGAGAATATGGAGTCTTTGGAAGAGGGCCAGGTTGTTGTAGCTAGCCTATCAAAAAGAGACCTTCTTCTTATTGGTGCAGCTTTATACTGGGGAGAAGGCACAAAAGCAGAAAGAAAAGGCGAAACACCTCAGCTTGTATTTACCAATTCAGATCCTGCTATGGTAAAAGTCTTCATATCGTTTTTAAAAGGAATACTTCTAGTTCCCTTAGAAAAAATACGGTCTGGAATTCATATCTACCCTAACACCGACGAAATTGCAGCCAGAAAATACTGGTCTAGGATAACTGGACTCGGAAAAGAAAGATTTTATATTGTAAGACAAGTAAGCCGAGCTAGTATGAGCAAGAGACCTTACAATTCCCTACCATATGGTACGCTTGTCGTTAAAGTAAGCAGTAGAAGCCTGTTTTTTAGGGTAAAAGGCATGATTTCAGGTATAATTAAAAACACAAAATGAAATTTCTCATGATCATCTTGGCGATAGCCATTGTTATCGTAATGATTGCCATTGAGATTGTCTCAAAAATAGTTAAAAAGGATGCGCTGGCAAAGGCTGCCGCGGCGCGGGCTGTTGAAACTCCAGTTGCTCTTGATTCAAACGTAAAACGCCCATATGCAATTATGGATTACGACCCTGAGTGGCCCGTAAAGGCCGAGCTTATAAAAGGAGTTCTCACAGGAATTTTCAAAGAAAAGGCGCTTTCAATTGAGCATGTCGGCAGCACCGCAATCCCAGGCATGAAAGGCAAACCTATTGTCGACACTCTAATTGTGGTGCAAAGAATGGAACGTTTCGATACAGAAAAGAGGCTGATGGAATCGCTAGGTTATAAATGGGGCGATAACCAGATTGCTCCGGGAACAATTGTTTTCTACAAAGAAACTGCCGACGGCGGTAAAAGCGAAAACGTTCATGTATGCGAGCTCGATTCACCTAAGGCAAAACAATTTATTGTGATGCGCAATTATTTTCGCGCTCACCCAGAACAGGCTTTGGAATACAGCGACCTGAAAGTTGCGTTGAAACAGGAACATCCGCACGACTACCCTGCATACCGCCTAGGAAAGAAAGCCTTCTTAGACCAGGCTGAGCAATGGGCGCATGAGTGGCACCCAAACTAACATGCTAATTCTATCCATCGAAACATCCTGTGACGAGACTGCTGTTTCTATTATAGAAGCATCAGGCACCCTAACTGAGCCGGTTTTTGCAGTTCTTGGCAACGCATTGCATTCACAGGCTGAAACGCATGCCGAATATGGCGGTGTTTTCCCCATTTTGGCCAAGCGCGAACATGCACGAAATTTGGTGCCAATATTTGCGTCGTGCATTGAACATGCACGAAAGTCTTCAGCAGGAAGCGCAGCCTCTGGCGCATTTACCACATTCAAGGCAAATATTTCTGAAGAAAAAATAAAGGAAATTGAAATAATATTGGAACGCGAACACAGCCTTGCGGAAGCATTTCTTACTTTTACTCGCCAGCATGAATTGCCAAGTATAGATGCAATTGCCGTCACCGAAGGGCCCGGCCTTGAGCCGGCATTATGGGTCGGTATTAATTTTGCCAGGGCACTTGCTGTGGCGCTCAATAAGCCGATTATTCCTGTAAATCATATGGAAGGCCACATTGTTTCGGTGCTCGTGGCGAGCGATTCAAGGAAACATACTGACGAGGAGAGCTTAGACACCTTTAGCGCTGCCACGACAGCAATAGTTCCACAAGTAAACTTCCCTGCCCTCGCTCTTCTTATATCAGGCGGCCATACCGAGCTAGTTTCTATTGAAGGATGGCATACATATAAGGTATTAGGAGCAACGAAAGATGACGCCGTAGGTGAAGCCTTCGACAAAGTGGCACGCTTGCTGAATTTGCCATACCCGGGCGGGCCAAAAATTTCTAAACTCGCCGATGAGAGCCGCGCTAAAGGCTTATTGACCAAAGAATTATGGAACTTCCCTCGCCCGATGCTTAAGTCTGATGATTATCATTTCTCATTTTCAGGATTAAAGACTTCAGTTTTGTATGCAGTTAAAAAGAAAACCGAGGATGCCGACGGTAAAAAGATTTCGGAACTAAATGACACCGAACGTGCAACACTAGCTGAAGAATTTGAAAATGCCGTAACAGAAGTGCTTGTGACAAAAACCAAGCGGGCTTTGGAAGAAACAAGCGCTCAAACTCTTATATTGGGCGGCGGTGTCATTGCCAACACTTTTATACGAAAAAACTTTGAAGAACTAGCGGCGAGTCTTAATGTAAAACTTTTTGTGCCTTCCATCGACCTTTCTACAGATAATTCAATCATGATAGGTATTGCCGGATACTTGAGGTATGCCGCCGACCCCAAGGATTCTATAATTCAACCAGGTGTGGCTATTGCCGCACGGGGCAACTTGTCTCTGTAACCCTGCAAAACTCCCTTTATGTAAGCCCTTAAAGGTGCTAAAATAACCCTTATTATGGCTGATAAAACCTACGTCGAGCCCGACATCCCGAAAAAGCTGCTTTCGCCGTACAATTTTGCCGACACAGAACCGGCTGTTTATTCTATTGAAGAAAAAAGCGGCCTTTTTTCACCTGAAAAATGCGTAGAAGCGGGCGCGGCTGATGCCAACGCAAAAGCATACACCATTATTATGCCGCCGCTTAATGCCAACGGCCGTATTCATGTAGGCCACGCACTTGGTACTGCCGTTCAAGATATCTTTACTCGTTTTGAAAGAATGCGAGGCAAGCGAGCATTATGGGTACCTGGCACCGACCACGCAGGTTTTGAAACTCAAATTGTATACGAACGTAAACTTGAAAAAGAAGGTCGTTCGCGTTTTGAAATTGCACCCGAAGATTTGTATAAAGAAATTTATGATTTCACTATCGAGAATAAAAAATTTATAAGTGACGACATCAGAAAGCTCGGCGCATCATGTGACTGGTCGCGTGAAAAGTTTACCCTCGACCCAGAAATTGTCGCAGCGGCACAAGATACCTTCCGAAAAATGTATGCCGACGGTCTCGTATATCGTGGTAAACGCATTGTAAACTGGTGTGCTAAACATCAAACTTCCCTTTCAGATGTAGAAACAGAATTTAATGAGCAGAAAGATACCTTGTACTACCTGCAATATGGCCCTTTCGTTATTACAACAGCTCGGCCTGAAACGAAGTTCGGCGACAAGTATGTAGTAATGCACCCAAGCGATATGCGCTATGCCGAATATAAAGACGGCCAAAAAATAGAGCTAGAATGGCTGAACGGCCCCGTTACCGCCACAGTAATAAAAGACGAAGCAATAGATATGGAATTCGGCACTGGTGTGATGACTATTACCCCATGGCACGACAATATCGACTTTGAAATTGCCGAGCGACACAGTTTAGAATATGAGCAGATAATTGATTTTAAAGGAAAACTTTTGCCGGTAGCGGGCGACCTAGCTGGCCTTCATATAAGCAAAGTTCGCCCGCTTATTATTGAAAAACTCAAAGAGAAAGGTCTATTGGTTAGAACCGACGAAGCCTACGTGCACAATGTAAAATGCTGCTATAAATGCAACACTCAAATTGAGCCGCAAATTAAAGATCAATGGTTCGTAAAAATGAAACCGCTTGCTGAAAAGGCACTCAAAGCCGTAGCTCTAGGAAAAGTAAAATTTATTCCTGAAAATTATGAAAAAATCTTCAATTATTGGATGGAAAACACTCTCGATTGGAATATTTCGCGACAAATTGTCTGGGGCATCCCTATTCCTGCAAAAATATGCGCTAAATGCAATGAAGGCTATTTAGATACCGACGAATCGGCAACTTGCAAAAAGTGCGGTTCAGAAATGGTTAAAGACACCGACACATTCGATACTTGGTTTTCATCTGGCCAATGGCCATTGCTTGCGCTTGGCTATAAAGGCAGCGCTGCAGCGGGCAGAAAGCCAATTACAGACGCAGACCAGCCAGATGTTGCAGCTTACCACCCTACTCAAGTACTCGACACCGGTCGCGACCTCGTCTTTAAATGGGTGCCACGCATGATTATCTTTTCTCTTTATTTGCGCAACGAAGTACCGTTCGAAAACGTTTATTTTCACGGAATGGTAAACGACGCCAAGGGTAAAAAAATGTCGAAGTCGGTTGGAAATGTTATTAGCCCGCTTACACTTATTGAAAAATTCGGTGCCGATGCCCTGCGCATGGGGCTTGTTGTTGGTAATACTCCGGGAAGCGACCTCGCTTTAGCTGAAGATAAAATAAAAGGATACAAGCATTTTGCCAATAAAATTTGGAATGTCGCCCGCTTCATTCTTACGGCAGCAAGTACCGCAGGCCAAGATGGTGCAGCAGTTACATATGACCCACATTTCAAGGCATGGGGAGACGCTGAGCAAGCACTTATAAACCAACGCATCGAAACAATTAAGGCAATAACCGAAGAACTTGAGGGTTACAAGATTCACCTCGCGGCCGAAAAGATATATCATTATATATGGAGCACGCTTGCCGATGTTATTCTTGAAGAAAGTAAGCCAATTTTCAGCAGCGGTTCCACAGAAGAGAAAGCAGCACGAGCACAATTTTTACTTCACACATTGCGTGACGTTATAAAAATTCTTCACCCTTTCATGCCGCATGTTACCGAAGAATTGTGGGCAATCGTCACTACAGGTGCAGGCCTTACCGAAAATGAAAACATTATCAATAAAAATCTTCTCTTAATACAGCCATGGCCGCTGTCTTAAACTTTGGGCAACTTCCGTCGGGGTTTGTATTGCAGGCATTTACCTATGCAATAATTGGGGGGCTTCTCCCCGCTCTTATTTGGCTGTGGTTTTGGATGCATGAAGGCCACGAGCATCACGAGCCAAAATTTACTATTTGGGCAACATTCATAGCCGGCATGGGATGCGTCTTTATTGTGTATCCGTTTGAAAAATGGAGTGAAGGGTACATTGCGCTCATGACAGGCAGCGCTGGCTCGGTTAATAATTTTAACGTGCTTTTAGCTTGGGCTTTTTGCGAGGAAGCGGTGAAGTTTTTAGCGGCATATTTTATTGCTTTCCGGAACAGGCGCGACATATTTGATGAACCAATTGACGCCTTTGTATACCTCATGACGGCGGCTTTAGGCTTTTCGGCCATGGAAAACACCTTTTTTCTGCTTGAGCCATTACTTCAAGGCAATACCCTCGTGTCGGTTCTAACAGGCAATATGCGCTTTATGGGGGCTAACCTGCTTCACGTGGCATCTTCCGGCGTCTTGTCGCTCTTCATAGCTTTGGCCTACTTCAAGCCCCGATGGACGCAACGCGCCTGGACGCTTATCGGCCTAGCCGTTGCTACTGTTCTTCATGCGGGCTTTAACATTCTTATTGTATTTATAACCGAACGCGCGCAAGGCGGCATATTCATTGCCTTCTCTTTTGTTTGGGTGACACTCATCTTTCTTATTCTCATACTTGAACGCATCAAGAAAATAAAGGAATTTTAAAACGGCGCAGAAAAGATATTCACAAATATGCCTTGTTTCTGTTTGCCATCGTCGTCTATCGGTCATATACTATATACACTATGAAGAAAAAACGATCTTTTTTTGAAAGGCTGACAGGAAGCGTAAATTTAGATGAAGACGAACTCGACGGCGAAGACGAATTAGAAGATGATGAAAAACCGTTAGTGCGCGGTACCGGCGCAATCAACCATTCAACATGGGATGAAGAACAGGCTGGCGACGGCGAACTTTCTGTTGATGTTTTTCAGACCCCCGACGATATTATTGTCAAAGCCATGATTCCCGGCGTGCGGAAAGATGAAATGGACATAGCCATTGCCCGAGACTCTATTACCATTCGAGGCACCCGAGCTGAAGATAAAACTCTTAAAGACGACGACTTCATTGTCCGAGAACTCTATTGGGGCTCATTTTCACGAACCATTCAACTCCCCCACGAAATAGACATCGACAACGCTGAGGCAACCGAGAATCAGGGTGTGCTTACTATTAAGTTGCCTAGAACTGACAAGGAAAGAAAGGCGAAGTTGAGGATTAAGTCTATATAAAATAAAGAAAAACACCTGCACAGAGCATGCGTATCTGCGATATGCTCTGTGCAGGTGTTTTTCTTTATTTTATATGTATTTAATTCCCACCTTCCCTATAATTGACAGTAATATGAAAAAAGACTACTCTTATGGCAGATTTGTTGTTTTACCGTTCCCTTCAGGGAGCAACAGCACGTCGAGAAACCTACACCGTCGCCTTCAGGCGATAAGGAGTACCCCATGTTAAGTAACCTTGTTAATCCTGTTATTACTGCACCAGCTCTGTACAAATTCGAGTTCTTCCAGAACGGCGAAAATAGGGAGCGATGGAAAATGCACGAGAGTGTAAAAGAGTGGAGATGGCATTCTGCCTGTGAATTAAGGCAGGCGTGTAAAGCACATATTGACTTGCAGCTGGCTGCACTAGCTGTGGAAGACCGCAGCCCGTGGGAATTTGATTTCATTGGCTATGCTTCACTGAATTCAACCACTAATCTGCGTTCTTCGACGCAGCTGAGCTGGTTCATCGCCGATGGCGAGGGTTACGTCGCCAACCTGAGAGAAGCTGAATGCTGCCCTTTCAGTGATCCGCGTCTCTACTTCCCTGCGAAGTTTGGCTTGCGTGTACTCAAGGCGGTTGAAGCGGGCATAAGCCGAACAAAGTGGAATGGAGCAGTACTCAGCGGTACACACTATCTCACAGGCAAAGGCACCGACATCAATTACATATTGGAGTGACCGTGTCGCTTTATGATAGTCTTGCGAGAAAGAAAACGCCGCCGGCCCAATTCCTGGAGTCGGCGGTTTCTTTTTGAATATTTTAAATTGAGAGACCTTAAGCAGCAGGTTCTGCTGGAGTTTCAGGAGCAGCTTCTGGCGCTGGTGCTTCAACTGGTGCCTCAGCAGGAGCCTCAGGAGCAGGAGCTTCTTCTTTAGCAGGCTCAGCCTCTGGTGCCGGAGCTTCCTTAGGAGCTTCTGCTGGTGCCTCAGCTGCCGCAACAGGTGCAGGAGCCGCTTCAACCGCTACTTCTTCTTTCTTAGGCACAGTCTTTTTAGGAAGAACGTTTATTTTCTTACCTGTAAGAACCTTTTCTGAAATGAGTAGGTTGTGGGCAGTGTCGGAAACCTGAGCGCCCATAGAGATCCAGTGTTTTACACGGTCGGCTTTAACTGTTGTTGTGCCGTCTTTACGAAAATTGTGGAAACCAAGAATTTCTTGGAACCGGCCGCTCTTAGCCGCGTTTTTTGACTCGGTAAGAACAAGCCTAAATGAAGGTTCGTTCTTTCGGCCGATGCGCTGTAGTCGTATTGATAACATGTCCGAAGATACTACCAAAAATGCAGGCGGGCGTCAATTGGCTGTATGCGTCCAAGCCTACCGCCAGCCAAAAGGACTACCGTACCCCTGCCCTAGCTTAAAATAGTGGCTAAAACAGGGGTTTCCTGCTAAAGTAGGGTTAATTACTATGACACAAGAAGCACTACACCATGAAGCGGCTGACCCTATAGGCTTTAGAGATTTAATTTTAAAGGCAGTCAAGGGAACTGAGGAAGACTGGGCTTTTATTGAAGAGCATTTCAAAGCTACGCCTCCAACTAAAGAAAATCTAGAGTGGGCTCTTGATATGGGGCTATCGAGCGATGACCAAAACATAAGAGATTTCGCCGTTACCCTATTTAACATGTCAGACATGCCGCTTGGCGACGGCGACACAGAAAAACTTTCTACAGCCTTGCAAGACCCGTACCATATAGTTCGCATTCGTGCAGCAATGGCATTGCGTAAAAGAGGCAGCAAAGACGCAATTGTAGAACACATACTTCGAAAGGCATCAGACGAGAATGATCCTGATCTTGGAGAACAGGCAGAGCAGTGCTTAAAAGAGACATCAACACAGAATTAATTACATTATGCATAATCACCGCACGGGCGTAATTTCCCTCAATTCAAAAGGCAAAGGTTTCGTAGACATCGAAGGCTTAGAAGAAAGCATTCCTGTTGAGCCTAACGACGTCAACATTGCCCTCCCAGGCGACACTGTTGAAATTGAAACATACGCAGGTTTTAAAGGCGATACATACGGCAAGGTTATTAAAATTGTTGAACGAAAGAAATTGCAGTTCGTGGGTACTATTATAAAAAATACAGAAGCGCAAGGTGCCGAATATATTCTTCTTCCCGACGATAGACGTTTAAATATAAGTATCGACATTGTTGGTGATGAAAGCGGCCAAGCTGGTGGCCAAGGTTTAAGCAGCCTTAAAGAAAATCTGAAGGCTGTCGCTAAAATTACAGACTGGGAAGTTGAAGACGGCCGCTATGCCAAAGGTAATCTTTTAGAAATTATTGGTGAGAAGGGCGATAACGATGCTGAAATGCGCTCTATTGTTCTTGAACGAGGTTTTGACACCGGCTTTGAGCAAGAAGTGCTTGATGAAGCCGATGAAGCGGCTAAAGAGTTTAGTTCTCTGACACCTTCACCTGAAGAAGTCGCCTCACGGCGCGATGTAAGAGGCATCTTCACCTGCACCATCGACCCATTCGACGCTAAAGACTTTGACGATGCCCTTTCAATTCGTGAACTTGCGCCAGAAGAGCGCATTAAAGAGGGTAACGGTGCCGACAACAATGTTCATATCGATGACAGCATTAAGCCCGGCACTCCCCTTCCTGACGCATTTTACGAAATTGGCATACACATTGCCGATGTAGCGCATTTTGTTCGCCCAGGCACCGCGCTCGATATTGAAGCTCGCAAGCGTGCTTTCTCGGTATATTTGGTAGATAGAACCATTCCTATGCTCCCCCACGTACTTTCAAACGGCCAGTGCAGCTTGAACCCGCACGAAGATCGCTTTGCATTTTCTGCTATTTTTAAAACTACTAAAGACGGCAAAATATTAGATGAATGGTTCGGCCGCACAATTATGCATTCTGACCGTCGCTTCACATACGAAGAAGTTCAAGAAATTTTGGATGACAAATCGCAAGCGCCAGATGCTGCTCAGTACTCTGAACGCCTCAAAGAAATGAACCGCATCGCAAAGCTCATGCTCAAAGAACGCCAGAAGGCTGGTTCTATCGACTTTGAAACAACAGAAATAAAATTTAAGCTCGACGAGACCGGCAAGCCTATTGCTGTATACAAAAAAGAGCGCCTCGATGCGCACAAACTTGTAGAAGAGTATATGCTTCTTGCTAACCGCGAAGTTGCCGAATACATTCATGCTAAAAGCAAGAATTTGGCTGCAAAAACTCATGGTGCCGACGGTAAGGCTAGCGGCTCGGCACAGAGCCTCGGTGTCTACCGCGTTCACAGCGAACCCGACTACGACCGCCTTCAAGACCTCGGCATTTTTGTACGCGCTCTTGGTTTCGATTTCAATCCTACAAAAAATATAAACCCACGAGATGTACAAAGTTTACTACGTCAGGTTGAAGGTTCACCTGCAGAGGCTGTTATTAAAATTGCCACGCTTCGCTCGATGGCCAAAGCCACATACGCAACCGCCAACACTGGCCACTTCGGCTTGGCATTCGACTTCTACACCCAGTTTACGTCGCCAATTCGCCGCTACCCCGACCTCATGGTGCATCGAATTCTTGCAATTTTACTTGAAGGCAAAACAGTTCCGGCACATATGGCCGTCACTCTTGAAAAAATATGCCTCGACTCATCGCGTCGTGAAGTTGAGGCCGCCGACGCCGAGCGCGCATCTATTAAATACAAACAGGTTGAATACATGCAGAACAAAGTAGGCCAAATTATTGATGCAAAAGTTTCAGGCATTGCCGACTGGGGCATGTATATTGAAGAACCCGAAGCCAAAGCCGAAGGTCTTATTCGCTTACGCGATTTGAAGCCTGACGACTTCTACACTGTAGATAAAAAGAACTACAAAGTTGTCGGCCAGAACACTAAAAAGGAATTTAATATTGGCGACCCAGTGAAAGTGAAGCTTATTGCTGCCGATTTGGATAACAAGATGCTGGAGTTTCAACTCGTAGTATAAATTTTAGAAGTATTGTCAGGAAATACTGGAAATAGCCTGTCAATATTGCAAAAAAAAATACTTAAGACTATACTTGTTGCATTATGGCTTCGGCCTCCGAGATTCCTCGTCGAAAGACGGGGTTTCGTTTTTTAATAGATGCATTGCGGTTTTGATCTTTACTTCTAGAAATGCATCCATTCTCATCATTCCTATTTTTCGTGATAGCCTTTTAGTACTTATAGTTTTTAATTGAGTAAGCATTACAGACCGTTTCTTATTACCCATTTCAAATGAATGGTGAAATGGCGATTCTTTTACCTTTGATGTCATTGGCAAAACCCAAGCCACGTCACGATTAAATTTTCTGATTATTAGTACGGGCCTCTCATATCTTTCGTGTTTGCCGTCAGTCTCTACTCCTAGGTTAATTCCAAGTGAACACCACCAAATTTCCCTTTCATGAAAGAGGGCCGAATTCGCCACCCTTTCTATGTTCTTTTTAAGATCATTCCAATCATCAAAATCGACATCTTCCTTGTTCATAAAATACACTCTAGCAAGTCGACATGAAAACAAGATAAAATTTTTATAAAAATATTATTTCGCCACAATTACCGCTTCATCAAACGCAATTGAAAGGAGTTTCGAGAAGCCGCTGTTGCCCATGGTAACGCCGTAAATTACGCCGGCGCGAGACATTGTTTCGCGGTTGTGAGTTATTAAAATAAGTTGTGAGTGCTTTGAAAGTGCCTCTATCATATCGCCGTATTTGCGTGAGTTGGCTTCATCAAGCGCAGCGTCTGTTTCATCTAGAATTACAAAAGGTGGAGGGTTTACCTGCGACATAGCAAAAAGCAGGGCGATAGAAGTGAGAGCGCGCTCGCCACCGGAAAGCATGGTAAGGCCTTTAATGCGCTTGTGAGGGAGGTTAACATTTATTTCAATTCCCTCTTCCGGCTCTTCGTCTTCGTCGTCGCTGGCGCCAGAACGGCTGTCGGCCATTGCTGCCTTTTCAGCTTCATCGTCACCCATTAATGCAGAAAGTTTTTTGCGTTTCTTGCGCTCTTCAACCACAACCTGGAGTTCAGCCGCGCCCCCGCCGAACATTAAGCTGAAGAAATTGCCGAATTCTTTGTTTATCTTGCGAATTCCTTCTTTGAAAAGTTCATCGAGTTTCTGGTTCAAATCTTTAATTAAGGCCTGAAGAGAGTCTGAAGATTTCATCAAGTCTTCAAGTTCACGCATAAGAAAAGCGTCTCTTTCTTCGGCTTCTTTGTGTTCACGCATAATTTCATCACCTCCGCCGCCGCCCATTTCTTCGAGGCGAATTTTTGTTTTTTCTATTGTTCTGCGGCGTTCAAGCTGAGGCTGGCGGCCGGATTCTTCGTGTGCGTTTTTATCAATCTTAAACTTTTCATGGTCAATTGCATCACGTCCAAGCAAGCTTCCGGCTTCATGAAGCTCGCGCTTGTATTCATCTTCTTCAAGTCGCACGCGCTCTTCTCGGGCTTTAATTGCTTCAAGCTGGCCGTGAAGTTCGCTTTGCCGAGACATAATTCGCAGAATTGCCTTCTCGCTTTCAACGTTTTTATCTTTTTCCTGATCAATTTGCGCTTTAATATCAGAGTATCTTTTAGCCTCGGATGTTTCAGCTACAGAATATTCTGAAAGTCGTGCTTCAAGCGCCTTCATTTCGCCGCTAATGCGCTGCATGTCAGTTTCTTCGCCTTTAACCGTGCTTTCTGCCGAAGAAGTTCCGTCACCATGCTTGTGATGATGCACGAAACCGCTAAGTGTCTCGCCAATGTCAGTTAAAAGAGCGCGTATTTCCTCAATATTTTGGCTATTTTGGGCAGCGGCAATTTTACCTGTTATTTCTGTAGCCACCGATTCAACCTCGCGTAAATACACCTGCTTTGTGCTGGCCTCACTCGCCTCTTTCAACTTCTTTTCAATAACGCGTTTTAAATATGAAATTTCACCTTCAAGTCGGCCGAGTTCGCGCATGCAAGAATCTTTTTTCTGGCGCGTTTCGCGAATTTCGCCTTCAAGTTTTATAAGCTCATCGCTTTTCGAACTTTGGCCTGAAGCAGCTTTTGCTGCGTCGAGCACACTTTTGTGATGCGCCAATTCTTTTTCGATAGAATGAATTTCGGCTGAAGGAGCAGCTTTCTCGCCCGCAAGCTTTTCTTTTTCGTCCTTAATATATGCCGCCTCGCGCACGAAGTATTCTTGATACATTGTCGTAAGCTCGGCGCGCAATGTCACAGCTTTTTCTATCTTTTCAACCTGCTTTTTCAGAAATTTAATATGTGGCGCAATTTCACGGCGGAGCGATTCAACTTCTTTCATATGATTCGACGTCTTTTCAAGCTTCTTCTCGCTTTCTTCTTTTCTGTATTGATAAACCTTGAGGCCTAGCGCGTCTTCTATCATCTCGCGGCGTTCGCGCGGCTGGGCGCTAAGTAACCTGTCGGCCTCGCCTTGTGAAATTATATGATGACCAGACGAACCAATATTGGCATGCGCCAAAAGTTCAGCCACATCTTTAAGGCGAACGAGTGAGCCGTTTATAAAATATTCGTTGACGCCGTCGCGGTGCACCACACGTTCAATTGAAACCTCGCTGAAATCGAGATTGAACATCTTACTTGAATTGTCGAATACCACCTTAACCGAAGCGCGGTTGGCTCGGGCGCTGTCTTTTCCGCCGTTAAAAATAAGGTCTTCACCCTTCTTGCCGCGCATGCTTTTAATAGACTGCTCGCCGAGCACGAACCTGAACGATTCAGCAACATTCGACTTACCCGAACCGTTAGGCCCCACAATGGCCGTTATAGGTGAAGTGAAGGTAAGCGTTTCTTTCTTAGCAAAAGACTTGAAGCCGGCAATTTCAAGAGATTTTAATCGGGAGATGGAGGACATGGGTACGGAGCTTTATATACCCTTTATTCTAACAGATTCTTATAAAAAGTTCAGCCTACTTGTGTTTTATGCAGTCCACTTTTTGCTCTCAAGCGCCTTCTGGGCGGCAACCTGCTCGGCTTCTTGCTTCGACTTCCCTTCGCCTGTTATAACCAAATCATCTCGTAAAAACACACCAACAGTGAAAATTTTGTTGTGGTCGGGGCCGGTTTCTTTCATAAGCTTGTATGCCGGAGTAATGCCAACTCGCTCTTGAGCTTCTTCCTGAAAAAGGCTTTTAGAATCAATAAAGCCGCGGTTGGCGACAATGTCGTTAATAAGTTCGAAAAGCTGGCGTGAAATGAACCCTTGTGCAGCGTCGTAGCCCTGGTCTAAATATACTGCACCTACGAACGACTCGAATGTGTTGGCAAGAATAAATTGGCGGGCACGGCCGGTGTCTTTAGCTTCGCCCTTCGATAAGTGCAAAAATGAATTCATGCCTATTTTCTCGGCAACCTGAGAAAGTGTTACAGAGTTAACAAGCGATGAACGATACGCAGTAAGGTCACCCTCATTTTTTTCAGGATATTTTTTATACAAATATTCAGTTATGACAAGCTCAAGTACCGCGTCACCTAGAAATTCCATACGCTCGTTATGCTCAAGTTTCGAAGAGCGGTTCTCATTCAAATATGAACGATGAATAAACGCCTGTTTGAGCAGGTTTTTATCTTTAAATGTGACGCCGACTGCGGCTTCGAAAACGCTTAAATCCATAGTGAAAATAAGTTAAAAAATTTCTAAATTAGTGAGTAACTTAATGTGAATACTGGAGCTAATGAGGGCATGAGCGCGATAGATGATGAGGAAAAGCGGTTCAAATATGGCCTAAAACCTAGTAATTTAGCCTATTTGAGCCTTCCGCACGATCTGCCAAGCTCATAGGCCTATAGTACCACGCTTTCCTTTTTTATCAAGATTTGAATTGCCTTGGTAACAATTGGCAAAATGTCGTTATAAAAGTTCAAATTGAGTATATCTTTGACATTAAACCATTTCGCGTCATCGAGGCCGCCACTTGTTCCGAGCGTTAAGGGAGTATATTCAGTACGAGCTAAAAAGTAGGAAACTTGCTTTCGCATCTTACCTTCTTCTGGGTGCGAAGCTACATATTCGTTATGTGCTAATTCTTCTTCAATTGTAATATCAACACCCATTTCTTCTTTAATTTCACGAATTGTACCTTCGTGTTCATTCTCACCTGCTTCAAGCTTGCCTTTTGAGAGCGTCCAGTGGCCGAAAACATCGTGCACGAGTGCTAAAAATATTTCACCATCTTGAATGGTGTATACCACCGCACCGCCGAGTTTTTTAATAGGCATGTCTTCAAACGCCACTTCTTTTTTATGTTGTTTGTCTTTTCTCGGGGATGTTTCGTCTTTGCCCGGCTCGCCCATCTCTTTATACACAGCACCGAGCACGCCGTTCACGAATTTGCCAGATGTATCACCACCAAAGCTCTTAGCCAATTCAATTGCTTCATTAATTGCCACCTTCGCCGGCACTTCTTTTCTGTCGCCGAAAATTAGCTCATAAAGGCCTAGGCGCAAAACGTTTCTGTCTACCATGGCAATTTTATCAAGAGGCCACTCGGGCGCGGCCTTTTCAATTATGGTGTCTATGTCTTTTCTTTTTTTGAGGATTCCGTCACCCAAATTCTTCACAAATGAAAAATCGCCCATACCAGGAGCGAACTCGTCTACATTACGTTGGAGGATATCGGCAATAGAAGCATCGCTGAGATTTCTGAAATCCCATTCGAATAAAGACTGCAAGACTATAGATCTGGATAAGTGCCTGTTTGCCATATCAAAGTTGTTCGGATTAAGTATAACTCAGGCGATAAAGAGATTCAAGAGGCTACCAGAACATCCTGTGGGGAGCACGGATATTTTTCTGCTGAAAAATTCCTCGTGCTCGCTGCAGCTCGCAAGTCTCCCCACAGGATGTTCTGTCCGCCCCCATCTCTTTATCGCCTGAGTTATACGTAGTCCTCACTACAAAAAAGCCCTATTTATAAGGCTTTTTTGATGGCTTATTTAAATGATGGCTTCCCTATTTTCCTTTATTTAACCTTAGCTGCTTTCTTTCGCGCTTCTTTTTTGTCGGCTTTTACCTGAAGGAGGAGAATATCTTTGCCTTTGTACTTGCCGCAATTAGCGCAAGTTACGTGTTTTGCCTTTGGCTGGCCGCAATTTACGCAGAGAACCACGCCTGCTGCTGTAAGGGCATGGTGGCTTCGTCGGTTCCGGGTATGACCCCGGGTGTGTCGCATATGATTTACCATAAGGCATTTAGTATACCTATTTTATAAAGATTGGCAAGAAAAAAGGCGGCCAGGTTGTTCTGGCCGCCGATTCAGTGTCAGATTGGTGGCAGTGTCGCGAGTGACCCTTTTGCCTTACCATGATCTGACAGCCATCACACCCTTCTTGGTGTAGCCATGTTTTTCCTTGTCCCAAGGATCGGGTACCCACTCAATGGGCCGGCCATAGCTGACGCGCGGTTTTTCCACTGGAGGCTTGGCATCGGGGCGCTCGTTTGGAGGTATCCACGCACCCCTCTGTTTGGCTTTCTGTTTCTGCCTGTAACTACTTTTGTGGTTGCCCACATGAACGACGTGTCCGCCGCCCCCTCCTGAATGCTGTTGCTTCTTGAGTTTGTTGCTGGATTCAGCGGCAAAACCCTTTTTCCTCATTCCCATATTGTTGTCTCCTTCGTTGAGTGAATGGTTGTTGAACTAAATTCTTGATTCAAGAAGGCCACTTCTTAAATCATGCCCATAGTATCAAAAATCATTAAAGGGTCAATCATGTCTATTACTTAATATTACTACAGAAGCTTAAGCGATGAACATCAGATTTACCATGTTTTTGTATCATATCTCTGTGAAGCTTTGTGCCGTAGCCCTTATGCAAGTCAAATTGATATGCGCTGTATGATGATTTTGTAGATATTTTTTTCATATACTCATCCCTCGTGACTTTCGCAAAAATAGATGCAAACGATATGACCATTTCCTTTTCATCCCCTTTTATTATTGTGTTTTGAAATTTGAAGTCAGTGTGGGCTTTTAGGCCACCGTCGAGAAGAACATGGGTATTCAATTCGCTCGTATTTCCAGCCTTAAGCATTCCTTCCAAGTTCTTATCTATCAAACCTCTTATGCACTTCGCTATGCCTTTGTCATCTATATTTTTTGCAGAAGCGGTGGAGTACATGAATAAAATATCGGTTGATTGAACAACTTGTGTAAAGAAGTTTTTCCACTCTTCGCGTTGCCCTTCTGAAAGCTTTTTTGAATCGCGCCCCACAAGGCTTGGTAAACTGCGTGTTTTTATCTCTTTTTCATACTTTTTTAAGAATTTCTTATAGCTTTCTTCAGGGCTTTTGTAGTAAGGAATGGCGCAAGCACAGACAGCTACAGGGCCAGCTAGCGGGCCTCGGCCAACTTCATCTACACCAATTAACCACTTAATTTTAGAGGCGTCATGATGTAATTCGCCTTTACTTCCC
>OFQY01000100.1_pt1 | contig 38985 bp, 41 predicted proteins | sample 1542991 | NCBI WGS metagenome assembly OFQY01 (sample SAMN07774224, study PRJEB24372) | wastewater metagenome | isolation source: Exp Tend VB 10WW | collected 2016-02 | reverse complement strand
CGCGATCTACACATCGCCGAGCCGCTTTGCAAGATCACCACAGACGACGGCAAGGTTCGGCATTTCAAACTTGGTCGCTATGGCGGCGTTGTGAAGGCAGAAGCATGAACACTCGCAAATTCCCGCGCACTCTGAACGAGGCTTTCCCGCGTGGTGCGGACTACGCAAGCGCAATCGAGCGTCCGCGTGCTCCTGATGTGCCGGTCATGGCTGTGTGCATTTGCATCATCGTCGGCCTGCTGGCGCTTATCGGCATAGGGGTCGTATGAACCGCATCCGCTTCGCCATCGCATACATCAGCGCATTGTGGGAATACCGCGACCACGCAAGCGCTATCTACGTCGCACGGCTGGCCCGTCGTCGTCGGCTCAACAAGACTCGATATTTCTGAGGACAAACATGACTGAAGACGACGCCGAATTCCTCTTTGAGATTCAAGAACGCAAGCGGGTTGACCTGCTTGAGCAACAACAGGAACAACGCAAGGAGCAAGACAATGACTGACAAAACTCACTACCGCAAGGCATTTGACTCCCCATATCTGTCGAGCGCTGACCTAGTGGAGCCGACAGTGCTTACGGTTTCATATGTCCGACTTGAGATCGACCGGACAAAAAAGACAAAAGACCTTTTCAACACGGCGCATTTCGTGGAAAAAGAAATCAGGCATGGCGAGGCGCTCAAGCCGATGATTCTGAACGCCAGCAACAGCAAAACGATGAAGGGGCTAACCGGGTCGGCCTTCATTGATGACTGGAACAACGTGCGGGTGACCATCTACGTTGATGCCAATGTTCGGTTTGGAAAAGAAACCGTTGAGGGATTGCGCATCAGCCCGCACGCACCAAATCCTGAAAAGCGAACGATCACTCCAGAAAGCGGCAAGGCGTGGGATTCTGCCAAAGCTGCTTACAAACGCGATGGGAACTTGGAAGCAGTGCTATCCCGCGTGAACATTTCAGCAGAGCATCAAGAGAAGCTCAAGGCCGAATGTGCGGAGCCAGCCAATGCTTAATGCTCACCATCGGGTGCCGCAGAACACCGATGAATGGATGGCTTTGCGATGCGGCAAAGCCACAGCGTCTAACTTCGGCTGCTTCATGGCTAATTACGGGAAAGCCTTTGGAGAACCAGCTAAACGCTACGCGCTACAAATTGCGCTGGAGCGTATCACCGGAAAGAAAGCAGAAGTCGGATTCAGCAACGACCACACAGAGCGCGGACATGAACAAGAGCCCATTGCTCGGATGCTCTACGAAGAAGTGGCATTCGCGGATGTGGAAGACGGCGGTTTTTTCGACTGCGGTGAGTACGGCGATTCACCAGATGGACTAGTTGGCATGACTGGTGTTATTGAAATCAAATCTGTGACAGCCCCGGTCCATTACGACACGGTGATGCGCGGGAGTTTTGACCCATCCTACAAATGGCAACTGATTGGGCATCTGGATTGCACCAGGCGCGACTGGGTTGACTTCATTAGTTATTGCTCAGAGTTCCCAATCGACAAGCAATTGTTTACACACAGACTGCATCGCGCAGAGTGCGCCGATGAACTGGCAATGCTGGCAGAGCGCCGAAGTCTTTTCCTAGACCTTGTGCAAAGCATTCAAGACAACATCAACAACAAGTAATCATGACAACCATCGCCACTATAAGCCGCCAAGTCCTGCAATGCCTCGCAAAAAGCGGCTCCATGCTCAAGTCTGAATTGATCGCGGCTGGTATTGCAGATACCGATGTGCTGCCACTGTCCAGAGTCCTGCAAGCGTTGAGCAAGCGCAAGCAAGTCATGTCTGTCCGCATGTCTGCCAACGTCTACGAATACTCGATTACCTCGCGTGGCCGCGTTGCGCTGGACGACAGCGAGGAAGTGAAGATTGAAGTGCGTGAAGTGACGCCATCGCGCACGATCTGCAACGGGATGATGCCGAATGGATATGCGACCGGAATGGGACGCGCCAGGGTTGGGCTTGCAATGATTGGAGTGTGAATATGGAAATCAATGACAAAAAATGGTTTGACGCAGCCTTTTTGGACGGTCTTACGGAAGATGAGGCTGTGAACCTGATTGAGCGCGCTGTTTACGCAGCAAGCCATTTGTTTGAGCGGCTGGAGGGTGTTGGGAAAGTGCGCGGGAACGGGCACCACATGATGCAACAAACAGCCGCCGAAGCCGGAAAGCTGATGCGCGAACGCTGGATCGGAGATAAATGATGGACTACAGACAAAACCCGCACCTGAAAATCATCCAGCAGTGTGCGGCTGCTGTTGCTGCAGGGTTAGAGCCGGTGGTGGTGCAGAGCCGTCGAGACTCTGCTGATCCGTGGGAAACGCATTGCACAGGTGCAGACGGTATGACAACTTGCGGGTTCAAGCCTGAGTTTGAAACCCGCATCAAGCCACGCACAGTCACCGTTGCGGGCGTGGAGCTTCCTGAGCCGCTGAGAGTTGCGCCGAAGTACAACGAGGTTGTTTGGTTGTTTAACCCATACTATCAGGCTGGCGACGAGGGTTGCGCTAGGTGGTTATGGACAAGCAGCAAGGTTGATAAAAGATACCTTGAAAGCGGCCTACTCCACAGCACCCGCGAAGCCGCTGAAAAGTGGCGCGAGTTCCTGCTTTCTATGACTAGGAGCAAAGAATGACACTCTTACAGCAGGCGCTTGAGCCATTGCGCACAGCGTCTAAGGCGTTGACGGAGTATGGAGCTACAGGCGAGATTGATGACCTGTTAACGGCGCAGGCGGGGCTTGAGCTTGTGATCGAGCAGTTTGAGCAGCACATCGCGCAGGCAGAGCAGCCAGTGGCGTGGCTTGTTTGCAGTGTCAACAAGGACAAGTCTTTGTCACTTGAGTCCGCAGCCGAGATTGCCGCACTGAAGGCGCAGAAAGACGGCGCGTACCTTGAACGGAATCGCTGCGTTGCACTTATTGCGCAGATGGCGATTGCACTGGGCCTGAAGGCAGGCAAGGCACGAACGGCGATTGAAGGCTGGTCAGACGATTGGCACGGATGCATTTACATCGACTTACCAGCAGGCCAAGTGTCATGGCACTACCACGACTCGCAGGCGTTTTTGTTCGATGCGCTGCCAGCATATGAAGGCAAGTGGGATGGTCACGACACGGAGGAGAAATATCGGCGTGTCGGCCTGCCGTTTGAATCCGAACTGCGCACGGAGTTGGAGGAGGCGCGGAAGGATGCGGAGCGGCTGCGCGAAGCAGGTGCGAGACTATACGCGGCAATTGGCGATCACCTTCCGGCTGGTCCTCTGCCTGTAGAACTGAAGGATACGGCGCAGGCTTGGATTGACGCTGCAAAGGAGCAAGGGAAATGAGCCTAGCCGCTTACAGCGACAACAAGGAACTTGGCAAAACGCCATGCGAGACTGAGCGAGCATCTTGGGAATGCCCAAACATGCTGCCTGTTGAGGGCGACACAAGCATGACGCACGAATACTACCAATGCAAGTTGTGTGGTCGGCGCGTTGCTCTTGACTATGACGAGATGCGTTAAGGAGCCATCATGATTGATCAGAAACAGATAGACGCGGCACGGGAAGCGCTGATTGCTTTCAAATCTGTCGCGACATTTGAACGGTTCCACAAATACACCGCACTGCGCATGTTTATTGATGAGGTAGAGGCTGCGATGAAGGCAGAGCCGGTGGCGTGGCAAAAGTCGATTCTCCGGGCTGAAGAACACGGCATGGCAATTGTCGGATGGGAAGAATGCACCGAAAGCGAGTTTCGGAATTTGATGAAGCCAACACGAAAGCTCTATACCAGCCCACTGGGCCGGCAGGCGAAGCCTTCATCACCATACGATGAGCCAATTGCTTGGATCAGTCGAGACAAGCACATCGGGATCGGAAAAATGGAATCGCTTCGGTGGAGAAAGACCTACAGCGACGACATTCCACTCTACGCATCACCTCTCACAGCGAAGGAAGAATGATGACTGAACGTGGACAAAGGCGCGTTGTGTGTGCTGCCGTGCTTTACGTTGACGGTGTGATGCTTGTTGGCCCGAGGCACTTTGACGCAACCATGCGCGACCAATACAAGCGGCTTGGGCTGAAAGTCACCGAGGATCAATCGGTGCAAGGCTTCATTGACCAGTGGGGCAACTTTATGACCCGCGAGGAAGCGCACAAAGTGGCAAGCGAACAAGGCCAGATCAGACATCGCTGCGGCGGTGACGACGGCAAGTTGTTCAGTGAAAACCTGTACTGAGAACTCGAAATGAACAAGACCGAATTTGCCGCCCTTCCGCCTGACTTGCAGCGCGATGTACGGTGCGCTGTGGCGATTGGGTGGCCGATGGAATCTCATACGCGTAGAAGCCGCCGTGGCGTTGAGGTAAAGGAAGGACGCTTGCAGGCGTTCCCGTGGCGACGATGGAACCCAACGCAATCGCGTGAAATCTGGGCCGGGCTTCTGGAGGCGTTCCCGATAACGCTCTGCAAAGGATTGAAGCGCAAATACAGCGCATGGCTGCACTCACAACATGACTACGCAGGCACTGAAGATGACCACCTCCCCGCCGCCATCGTCCTAGAAGTTATCAGGCGCGATCCGCTCGGGCATTTGAAAAGGAGTGGGTTGTGAACTTAGAACCTGATGGCGGGAATGTGTACGCGCCGCACCAACTGATGATTCACAGTGGCCGTTATTGGCGTTGTGCTCATGGCGTGACCGGATTTGGAAGCAGCATGAAATGGGTCGGCTGCTGGCGCTGTGCCCTGAAGAACCCAGTTCAGTATCTGCGCTGGAAAAACCTCTGGCCTTTTGGAGACAAGCCATGAACACAAATCAACTGCGCGAAGTGGCGGCTGCGGCTACTCCGGGGCCGTGCATGTGGTGCGATAAGCCCTCTACGTGTTTTTGCGATGCCGTGATTGGGTTTGGTGCGACAGGCTGCACCCGCGACAAGTCAGGCAATGTGCTGAACCTGTTGTCTGGTCTTGACGCCGAGCAATGGACGTGCGATGCGCCGATGTGCGACGACCATGCAAAGCAAGTTGGTTGGGTTTGTGGCGAGGAGTCAGACAGCATAGACCACTGCCCGCACCACGCGCAGCACCCAGAACTTTGCATAGACAAACTGGTGATGTTTGCCAGCGAAGCAGACTCCACTCGCCGCGACATTTATGCATCAGTTCGCAGGAACAGGATGCGAGCCGCTATCAAGGCACTGGAGGAATGATGGCTGAAACAGCGACAGAAACGCACCAAGCACAAAAACGGCATCGCTGCGATTGGTGCTGGCAGTTTGTGGAAGTGGGCCTGTCAATTCACTTTGGCGGTGGGTACACTCCGGGAATGACTGAGGGATTTCTCATGGCAGTGTCTTGGGGCATGGTGCTTGGCATCATTTACCTCACGCCCAAAGGAACCATGAACATGGTCTGGATCATCGCGCTCATCCTGATCGCTCTATCCCCACTCATCACCATCGCGTTCCCGTCACTGCGCTAGGGCTGGCTCGTTGTTCTTGAGCGCTCGCGCACGGTCATTCAACAGCTTCATGGTGGACGTGATCTGCATGTCGATCAACTTGATGCGGTCAGGCGATGCGCCTTTCTTGATCAAGTCGCGCTTGAGAGTATTCAACTGAGACACCTTGCGCTGCGCCGCATCAGCCATCGGGTACAGCGTGGATTCCTTGTTGTCCTTGATGTACGCGGTGATTTCTGCGCCGCGACCGTTCTTTTTCAGGCCAGCAATCTCCACCTTGTGTTCACCAATCTCGCGCAGGTTGTTGTAAAAGCGCGATGACTCTGCGGCCTGTCCTTCGGTGGTCCCGACAAATCGGCCCACAAGCGGAATCTTGTGCAGCGGGATTTCCTCGCCAGTCAGGCGGCTTTCTCCCACTTGGGCAAGTTTTCCAAGCTCACGGCCAACACCGCCAAATGCCTGACCAATCAAGTAATCAATCTGGTCAGGCGTCGGGCTTGCCATCCCCGGCTTGAAGTCGGTTCCACCTGTCGCTGCGTTCACACCATAGGCAATGACCTTCGCCCACGGGGTTGCCGTGTCCTTGGCCCTGGTATGCCCTGCCGTTGGGTGCAGAGTGTCGATGTCTTTCTTGGCAATCGGCTTGCCAGTCCAGTCCTTGTTCTCAGCAATTGCGGCCAGCGGGTCAATGATCGTCGGCGTGATTGTCTGAATCGACAACCCAGCAGAGCCAATCGGGTTGAGGCCATCCGCGAACACACCGACCAACTGGGAGATGCGCTTTGTCGTGTTCTTGAATCCGCCCATCGCCCACTCAGTCGGGATGCGCGACAAATTCGGGATGATGTGGAAGCCCAGCGGCATCGGGATCGAGAGGTACTTCTTCCCGCCAATCGGGATTACCAAGCTCCGTTCGCGCACAAAGTCAGGCGGCTCATCATCGTCAAATCCTGCTGCGGCCAGAAGCAACGCCTGCATTGATCCAATCAACAACCCGCCAGCGATGATGTTCCGTCCGGTCGAAGTCAGCTTTCCGTTCTCGGTCAGTGTCTGCGCAATCCGTGCCGTGCCCTGCACTGAAGCATTGAAGAAGGCATAAAGCGCCCCGGCCTGCAACGCAACCTGGCCCTTACGGTTGAAGTTCACCGTCAGGTTCTTGGCAAGGCTTGCCGCCTGCTGGTTGCTCATGCCCTGTTCCTTGGCGACCTTGTACGCTGCAACCCGAACGGCGTTTTCCATTGTCTCGTTGTAATCAGACAGCCAGCCCATGATGCCCTTGCCTGCCTGCTTCAACTTGCCAGAGCCAATGTCGGCAATTTCATCCCTGATCGCATCGGCCCGTTCTTCTGCATTGGCGTACATATCCCGGAAGCCGGTCGCCCCGCCTTCGCGTTGGAACTCCTCAAAAATCTGTGCGTAGCTCGATGTGGCTGGCTTCCCCTGGCGGTGGTTTCTCAGGTCAATGTAGATGCCTCGCAGAGCAGGCAGGATGTGTTTTGCCACATCGGCCTGATGCCCCTTGAGCGCTGTCGATTGCAGATTCAGCATCGCCGTCTGCACGTCACGGGCAATATTCGTGACGCCGAAAATCGGGTTGTATTGCGTGTTGACTGCGGCAAAGTAGCGCGTCATCTTTGCCACGCCACCCATCACAACGCCCAACTGGTCTGAGTCCAGGTTCTTCAATGACATCGCCATCCGCATGGCGCGCTCGTCTTTGGCGTTGAAAAACACGTACTTGTCTTCGCCGTCAATCCGCACCGCCAGCACGTTGTCTGCGCTTCTCATCGCCGGGTTGATGCGCTCTTCAACAAGACCCGTCACCGGGTTGACGTAGCGTTGCGTCGGCTCCTTGGCAATGCTGTCCGCATCAGCCGGGTTCATCCCCATGCTGATAAGCTGCATCGCCGTTGCTGTGATCTGCGCCGGGTTCTGCTGTAGCGCAGGGTCCACGGCAATCCAGAAATCAGGGTTCGGCGCAGACAGCACCATCCCATAAAGCGCCTCGCCAATCTTGCGCTTCTCGCTGCGGGTAATGGCCTTCTCACGCTGCAATGCGATGTTGGCGATGATGTTTGCCACGGGTTTGTCACTGCCCATTGCGCGCTTGCTGGAGCTACCGCGCACGCTGAAGCCCTGCCCGATGCCCATCCCGTTGTCCATCTCCTCACGCATCAATGGAACGTACTCGCTGCCATAGGCTTGGTCCCATGCGTCGATAGTGGCTTGCTTTTCCAGCCCGGAGTCCACCAGCAGATCGCGGGTGTTCTTGCTGATGGCGTCCACCTTCTTTGCAAGAGCCTCGTATGCCGTGCGTTGTGCGGTCGTCAAGCCAGCCAGATAGGCGCGTGCGTCCTGCGTCTTGATACCGCTGCCGCCGTCCTGCATTGCGGGGTTGATCTTGGCAACCTGCACATTGCGCCGTTCAGCATGTCGGTTGTGCAGATATTCCTCAAAGTCTGAAATCTCGATGCCGCGAGCCTGCATGTCTGTCAGCAGCGGGCGAACTTCTTTCTCCAGAAACTCCTTGGTCTGCATCGCTGCGCGCCCGTGGAACAACTCCTCTTGCAAGTACGGGTCAATCTCGTCTGCAAGCGCACCGATTGAATCGCGCACTGACTTGACGACGCGCTTGGTGTCAATGTGCTTGTCCTGCATCGAATAGATGAGGTCATCCATCTTTGTCGCATCTGGCGCTTGCCATGATGTTGGCAGTGGATTTCCAGTGACAAGTGATCTGCTGAACCTGATGTCAGGGTTTGTCGGGCTGAAGTCTCCTGTGTTGCCGGTGGCGCTTTTGATCTGTTCGGGGGTGAACGCCACATAGGTGGTCGAAGGCTTACCACTGGTTTTGCCGACGCCGTGGTCGAGCACACGCTTGATGATGACGCCGTCATACTTCCCGGACTCCTGCGCCATCCGCACGATTTCGTTGACGTCCCGGTCCTCGCCCTTGTAAGCGATCGTCCGCCAGTTTTCGCCCTTTGCGCTGATCTTGAGCGGTTTCCGCAGGCTCAAGTAAACAGGCATGACGTTGGCACCGTCCTTCAGCTTTTCCGAAAAGTCACCGCGCCACTGCACCGTGTAGCTGGAAGCCACTTCCGGGTCGTTGGTAAAAAAGAAGCTACCAGAGGGGGCGCCCGTCTTTGAACTCTTTCCAGACATCAAGGGGTCGAAGGTGTCGAAGTCGCCGGATATCAAATCACCGCGGTTCCCGACGTTGACACCGGTCCCGTGATACACCACCAGCGGCTTACCCTCGTCGTCCACCACCTTGCTGTCACCGAACCAGTTGCGAAACTCCGGCGTGTCGGTCTGGTCAGCCTTCTTGCTGAACATCGGCAAGCCCTGGCTGGCTTTCTCACGCATGGCGGGGGTGATGGTGAAGCCGGGTTGCGTCCCTTTGATGCCGTCATGTTCGGTATCTGGCGCAGCCTCTTGCTGCCGCCTCAATGCGGCGCGCTGCTGGCTTCCTGCTGGGTACTTGTCGAAGTCTTCCAGCATCGTCTGAATTTCATCATACGTTGGACCGCCAGCCCCAAATTTGACAGTCTCCATCTGCCCGCCGCCCAGCTTCTTCAGCAGGGCCTTGGTGGCGCTGGGCACGATCTGGTCGTAAAAGGCTTTCATACCTTCGCCGCCGACTTTGAGGTCTAGGCCGGTGAGTTTGCGCGCGTCGGTCTGCCCGATCCCGGTAATCTCGCCGTCGCGCGCCTCGACCTTCTTGGCAATGTCCTTGCCGACAAGTTCCTCAATGCGCGCGAGGTCTACGTTGTCCTCACTCAGAATCTTCTCGTCGCTCAACGAGCGGACGCGAAGGTTGTACCGGCCGCCGCCAACAACCATCGTCGTGATTGAGCCAACCTGCTTGCTCAGGTCATACCGCTGCGCAGACTGCTCCCCGTTGACAAATGCAACCTTGTCGAATCCGTTGTCAACGGCGTAGCGGATCATTCGCTTCAGGGCGAGACTTACCCAGGCGTCGGTTTTCTGCACGAAGGGTGCGGATGGCACTTGCTGCCCGTCTTTCAGTCCTTGTGATCGTGCGCGGTCGCGCAGTGTTCTGGCATTGGCTGCCGCCTGTTGCCATGCGCGGTTTTGCTCTGTAGTGGGCTCGTCCAATCCGGCTGGCAAAGCATCGAACAGTCGCTGTGTTTCAGCCTGCCATTGCTCTGCCGTCTTGCCATCAATCTTCAGATCGTCTGTTGCAAACCCATGCTTCTTCCCGGCCTGCCCCCAGTCGCTCTGGATTTCCTCGATGAACAGCACCCTCTTGCCGTCGGCATCGGTGCGCTCGTTGAACCTGATGTGCGCCAAGACGTTGGGCTGGTCCCAGTGGCTGCTGCGGTAGCTGGGAGAGCTTGTTTCGCCTCTAGTGTCTTCAAGGATCGCCCTGCTTTCAGCCGTCTGCGGAAACGTGTTAAGCGCGGCATTCCGGCGTTCGCGCCTTGCAGCCTGATCTTCTGTCGCTTTCTCCGGCAACGTCAGCAGCAACTCCCTGTAGTCGCGTCCTCCGGGGAGTTGGTATTGGCTGTACTTCGGAGTTTGGCGTTCGCCTTCCGCGTATTGCCCAACCTCATCGGCGTACCGCTCGGCAGCGTCGGATTGCTGCTGGCCAGTGAGTTCGCTGAACGGGGTTTCCTCATTCGCTCCACCCTCGTCATTCCACCATGCTCCAACCTCACTGAAGTCTGGTTTGCCCAACTCGGTTTCCGTGACCCGCACCCCGTTGTCCTGCAAATATTGCAGCACGGCTTCTTTTTGAACTTTTCCCTGCTGCATCGTCAGCCAGTCGTCCAGCCCGCTCCAGGCAATCTCGTCCTGCTTCACCAGCCCCTTGTTAACCAATCCCTTCAGGCCGTCTTTCCACATTGCGCCGGTCAGTGCTTTTGCGTTGATGCCGTTCACGCCATCAAGCAGTGCAGACTTCCACACGGGCGCACGGTCAATGCTTGGTTCTCTGGCAAACGCAGGCACATAACTCCCTCCGTCCTGCGTCCTGCTTGCGTGCATCACTGCTGCCTTTGCAAGTGCTGTCAGGTCGTCAGATGTCAGGTACTTGTCGCCAATTCCGAACTCTTTGAACAGAAACGCTTTGATCGCTGCGATGATCTCGCGCACGATGCCCATTTCGGGATTATTTTGCACAAGATAGGCAAGTTTCTCCTGTGGGACTTGTCGCTCGTTGACGGAGTTTTCCTTGGCGCTTTTCGCCGCTGCAACAACGTCCTTCTGTCCTGCCTTTTCCATCACGTCAAGGCGGCGCATGACGGCTGCGTACTTCTTGTCGCCAAGCATGGCCTCGAAACCGTAGTGCACTCCGACTTCATGGAGTGCCAGCGGCTTGATCATTTCTGGCGTCAGGTTTGACAGCACGGCATATGTTCTATCCGTCTTGGGATCATGAAAGCCAAAAACTACGTCGCCACTGCGCAGGAACGGCACAACGTGTTCCGGCAGCTTAGATTGATCCTCAAGCGGGACAACGACGCCTTTTTCAATCAGCTTGTCGGCTACCTTCTGCCCGAAGGCTTCGGACATGCCGGATTTGAATTGGTCTAGGGTCAGGCCGGATTGGGTGGAGTCTTGGGTGCGGGAGAACATCGGCGCAGTCCCGCTGCCAAGTGACAACCCACCTTCTGCCGCAGATGGCCGTGCCGCGTTCACGTTGATCGCGTCAAGCACTCGCACGTTTGCGCGGTACAGCGCATTGCCAATGTTCTCTGCGATAGAAAGTCCTGCCCGGTGCGACGGAAGGCGCTCATTCAGGTCGCCGCCGTGCACCAGGATTGATGCTGATGCGTTGGCTTGGCTGATGGACCGATATAGGCTATTCAGCGCACCCGTACCGCGCAATGGCTTGAGCATTTCCGGCCCGATGGGTATCCATGCGCTGATGCTGTTTTGCGCGTCAAGCAGGAGAATGCCGTTGCCCGAGCGCTTAAAGTACGTTTTTGCAACGCCGATGGCTGCCCACGGGTCGGAGATGACATCAGACGGTCGATCTACTTGCTGCGTTCGCTCAATGACCGGCACATCGACAGAGTTTGTCGGAGCCGGAATCTTGCCCGGAGTGTGCACATCCCCGTTTTGGTCAACGTAGGAATACTCGCTGCCGCCAACTGCAATCAACCCTTGCGGCTCAATGCCGCTACCCTTGAATGAATCTGACAGCGTTCTGTTCAGGCTCTCATCAGCGCGTGAAAGCGTCGAGTTCCCGGATGGGTGATTGTGGGAAAACCAAATGTAGGCAGCGCCCGGAATCCGCACCGCCTCGCCAATCAGCGTTCCGGGGTAGACGCTAGTTTGGTCTGTTGCGCCCTTGAAGCCACCGACAACGCCCAGCGGCTTGCCCTGCTTGTCGGTGACGATTCCATCGAACCGTTCAACTGCTGACCTGTAGAGGTAGTGCGTTGCCTGCGCCGCGTCCAGCGGGGAAAGAATCAGGTCTGTGCCAAGCCTGCGCGTGGTTTCGGAGCCAACAATGGTATTGACGTTGAACTCGCCTTGTGGCGTTGGCGTGTCTTGTAGTTCGCCGGTTCGCTGTACGTTCCCACGTAGCCCGGAGCCTTCGGGTTTGCTGGCCCGATTTGCTCCGCTTGCTTGCGGTACTGGTTCGCCAAAGAGGTCGGTTTCATAGTTCCCAGTGTATGTCGCCCTCGTGGATTCTACAAACGGTTTGTCGGCATCATCGGGCGCATCCAGCATATTGCCCTGCCCTGCCGCCTCATCCGTCGATACTTTCGACGGTGGCGGTGCGTCGCCAAGTGCAAAGTTCGCCACTGCGGCATCGGCTCGCTCTTTGCGGATTTGATCGGCGCGGGCTTTCTCTTCGGCATTGTTGAGCGCACGTTTGCGCCCGCCTGCGGCTGCACCAGCGGCACGGTTCTTTGCAGCCTCTTCCTCTGCTGCTGCCCGTGCGGCTTCTTCGCGTTGGAGTTGTGCTTCGGGGGAATCTAGCTCTAGGTCGAAGCCGGGTCTTTGTTCGCTTCCCGCATCGCCCTGGCCGCCATCATTCGCGCTGCGATTTCCCTGACTTTCGGAGATGGCTGCTGTGATTGCTGCACGGGCGGCTGCGAGGTAGTCTTGGGGGGTGCCTTCTCGGGTGTCTTCATATGCCTGTTCCTTGATCGTTTCAACGTCAATCCCGAGTGCTTCGGCCTGCGCAATCAGCGCGTTGACGGCTTCCTGTTCTGCACGGGTTGCTTCGTCATATCCGGCAATCTCAGCGTCCTGCTGGTTATAGCCCATCTCCACCGCACTTTCAATCGGTTCGGCTGGGTTTTCCTGCTCTGCCGCCAGAAAGTCGGCGTATCGCGTATCTGCCTCAATCTCCGCTGCGCGCTCGGTGCCCTCTGGGGTGTAGACCGGCGCAACCGTGGCACTGCGCCTGATGACTTCTGCGGCTGACCGTTCGCTTTCATCGCTGATGTAGCCAGCTTCATGGAGCATTTCTGCGGCCCTTGCCAGCGTCACGCCAGCATTGCCGAACAGGTAGCGGTTGCCGTACATCGGGTTCTTGTCGAATCCGGTGTCAGACATTGCAGATTTTGCCAACCCGCCCTTGCTCATGATGAAGCCATGTGCAGACTCGGGCATTCCCTTTTCACCGACACGGGCGCGAGACAGGCGTTTTGCGGCTTGTTCTTCAGCGGCAAGTTGCTTCTCAGTCTTCTCGCGCAGAGCCCATCCTTTGCCGGATTTGACGATGCTAAAGTGCGGCTGAGACTTGCGGGCTTTCTGCGCTTCAACCTTGTGCTTGAAGACTTTTCCACCTTCATTCAGTGGTGTGAAGTCTTGGCCGACTGTCAGGCGCTGCGGTGCCTTTGGCTGGATGGCGTCGGGGAGTTCGCTGGGTTGCTGGCGTTGGGAGACTGGGACAAGGCGTTGGTCGGCGGGTGGCGCTACTTCGCCGGTTATGGGCTGTGTGGCTTCATTCTTGAAGCTAATGAGTGCCAAGATTGTTGCATCGCCGCGCATTCTGGCGGCTGTGATTCTGTGCCCGCCATCGAGTATGTTCAGCTTCCCGGTTTTTTGGGATAGCACCGCAATGACAGGTGGTGCGCCGCTTGCATCACGCTTGCTGTAGTCGGTCGCCAATGACTCGTTTACTGTCCCATCATATCGGTTGCCACTCTCGTTCTCTTTGAACATGCTGAGTGGCACGTTGCCAATTCTGTACGATGATTTGTTGCCTTCTCCTGCGGCGATCTGTCGCACAGGGTCAGTGCCACCGGGCTTCTCTGTCTTGCCCGCGACAAGACTTTTTGCAGCCTCGTAACTTATCGGCTTCGTGACTTGCTCTATTGCAGCCTTCGCCCCTGCATCCGCCTGCCGCTGCGATACCGGGACAAGCCTGCTGTCAACTGGTGCGGCGGTTGTAGCGGTTTTTGCATTGACCTGCTTTTGATACGCGATTGCGGTGCGCAGTGCGCCTATTGTGTTGTCAATGGTTTGCTGATCTGCGCTTTTGGCAAGTTCCGCGTAGTCCTTCCCGCTGTACTGACTACCCGTGTTCCCAAGAGATTCAAGCTCGGCAACCAACTTGTTTATTTGGCCTACCGCCTTCACCACATCGGCTTGTGGCGTTTCGACTGGCGCGGCTTGCTGCGGCGCAACTTGTGCAGCCTCCATACTCCCAACGCCAAAGATTTTCGACTTGCGCGAGATGGCTCCCGATGCTTTCAGCGCATCACGGATTTGCTCGTTCGTAGCACCGGGTGCTACCGTGACGGGTTCGCCAGTGTCGAAGTTCACCGCTTCAGTCTTGCCGATGTAGACAACACCGTTCTGCACGGTCACTGCTTCGGCGTCTTTGGGAGTAAAGCCAACGCGCATGACGGGCGCGGCCTTTGGTGCTTCAGGCGCAACCTGTTCGATTTCCGCCGCTTGTGCGACAGGTGCAGCCGACGTGTCGATTTTTTGCGCTTCTGGTGACACGTTGCGCTGTGATACTGGGGTTAGGCGGGGGTCTGCTGGTTTTGCTACCCCAGCCCCTTCGCCTGTTATGGGCTGTGTGGGTTGCGAAACTGTCAAGTAAGCACTGCGCACATCCGATCCGGGTTGCTCTGTTATCCGCTCAACAAAAGCAATTCTGCTTTGGTTTTTGGACTGCCTCACCCCGAGAATTGCACCAAGTTGCTTCAGTTTGTCATCAGGCAAGTCAAAGACGGCTTTGTCACGGTTCCTGTTGAATGCTTCTTCTTGTGGGCTGACTGGATCAAATTTCAATCCAGCAAGCATGGCCGCGTGCTCGGCGTTGACTTTTGCATTTGGGGCAAAGTAAGCCTCTCGCGCTTTGGCGTGCTCATCCATCAATGCGGTCAGTTCTTTGGCGTATGCCTCTTGTGGCATCCCGACATCACGCCTACCCTTTAATGCGCTGTATTCCGGTTCAAAGTCGCGCCCAAGATATTCTGTACCACCCTTGAAAAACTTGTCTGCCTGATATTCGAGGTCGGCTATCTGGTCTTCAATATCGGCCTTCACCCCATCGGCTTGTACCTGTTCTCCGCGAAACAGGTTGACGGTGGAAGCGGCGGGGGCAACCGGCGCTACTGCATCAGGTTGTACTCCTGCGGCATCCATTCGTGCGGATGCTTCGTTGGATTTTCCAGATACAACTTGCTTGAGTCGCTCTTTGGCGTCTTTTCTTGCAGGGTCTTGCAGGTCAAGTTGACCCATCTCATCAAGAATCTGTTGGGCCTGCTTGGCCTGTTCTGGAGTCGCAGGAATCCAGAGCTTTTCCTTTCCGTTTCCTATCAAGTTGATGGAATCGCCATCAATTAAGTTACCGTCTTTCCCGACGTAGAAAGTCCCTGCCGTCCCTGCTGGGTATCTCTTTTCAATGGCAATAGCGCCTCCAACCGAATCAACAACGCCGACGCGGTAGCGTTCGCCATTTTGTGGACCGTGCTTAAATCCATTCCCGGCATCAGAGCCAACGACTCTTGAACCTTCTAGTGCGCCACTTGGTTGTGCTGCGCGGCGTTCTGCCAATTGCTTACGATTGTCGATCAGCACGTAGCCGTTGTCTGACGGGTTGCCGGTGACATCTTCCTTGCGCTTTAGTTCAAGGCCATCAGCCGTCGGCATTCTCCCGTTGACAAAATGCTTGTTGCGGAATGCCGGAGTGACAGCCACATCAAATAGCTTGCGTCCGCGACCGTCGTCCGTCATCAACTTGGTGGACTTTGCATCCATCAATTGCTGGAATGCTTTTGGCGCGGCGGCTGGTGGCGTTTCGACTTGTGCTGCTTGCTGCGGCGCAACCTGTTCGATTTCCGCCGCTTTTGCGACAGGTGCAGCCGACGTGTCGATGTTTTGCGATTCTGGTGACACGTTGCTAGTGGAAATTTTCTGAAGCGCAGCCTCCACCTCTGATGCGTCTTCCGCTAGAAGTGCGGCTACGCGCTCCGTCGCCGTCATGCGTGATCCAGCCAAACTCATCACGTCAAACACGGCTCGCAGCTCTTGTCCAGACAACTCATCAAGGCGCGCCTTCAGCGGGGACTGTGCCACGGACTGCACCACGCGATCGCCCATCCTGCCAGCATCAACAAGTGCTTGGCTGATGCTACTTTGCAAAGCGTCAAGGTTGGTCGAATTCTCTATATTGGCATCAGCCCACGCTTCGTCTGGGGCGATTTTTCGCAATTGGTCATTCATTGCCTTGAGGGAGGCAATGCGACCTCCGCGATTGGCAAGTTCCATTTGACCGGCGCGGCTTGATACGTCAGCAGGGCCAGAATATGCTTGTACGTTGCGCTGTGATAGCGGGGTTAGGCGGGGGTCGGGTTGCTTGGGTTCAATCGCCGCCTTGCGCTCTTGGTATGCTGCTTCCGCGTCTGCGGCTTGCTGCATCACTTGGGCAGATTGCTCTTGCGACAGGCGCGGCTTCCACGCCAGCCCTTCTTGGAACACTGCGTCGGCAATGCTGTTGTATTGCGAGTCTCCAATCACGCCGTCTTTGGTGTAGCGGGTGATCTGGAACTTGCCTGGGTTCTGCGCTGACGGCCCAATCGAAAGGGTTGTTTGGCCGCTTTGGTAAACCGGCATGTCGCCATTGGAGATTGATGCCTCTGCATCTGCCGTCACTGCTTGGCGCAATTGCTCAGACAGAGCGCGGCTTTCCTCGCTCATCGGCGCAGCGTTTTCAAGCGCCGCCTGCATCTCAGGAATCCCGCGAGTCCCGTCCGGGATTGCCGGGATTGCCGGGATGGCTGGCGCTACTGCATCAGGTTGTACTCCTGCGGCGTCCATTCGTGCAGGAACACTGTCAACCGGATTGGCACTGCTTGCGGTGTCCAGTCTGGTTTGTCCGACAATGCCGTTAGCTCCCAGTCCAGCGTCCAAGCCTCCAACGGGCTGATCAACCCCAAGTCCACTGGCGTCTGCAACCACTCCGGGAACGTCAACAACTGGGTTGGCATCTGCGTTCTCCAGTGCATACCCGGCAAGCCGGAATCGGCCATTGGGCATGGGCTCAATCTTCCAGTCGAACTCGGGTTGCGCTTTCTGGCGTCCGGGCAGGGCTTGTCCTGCGTCTTCTTCGGATTGGTAGCCGTCGCCGCGTCTGCCGAACCACGAAACAACTGGTTCACCAAATGTCTTCTGGCTTGCCAAGTCTTCTGCGGGCGTGGTGATCCCAAGGTCTTGCCACTTCTGCCCAACATCGGCAATGCGTGCGTCAGTGTTGCGGCTGGCCTGTGCGCCTGCCTCTTCGGCCATGCGCTGGTTCTCTGCGGCAAGTTCCTGCCACTTCTGGCCGACGATGCCGACTGTGCGCTGTTGCTCAATGTCAGCTTGCTGGTCTGTGATCCCGAGAGCTTGCCATTGCTTCCCAGCGTTGATGACGGATTCTGGAACTGCGGGCTCTGCAAGTGCGCTTTGTGCAGTGGCAATCGCTTCGTCAACGCTTTTGGTGTTGAGGATGTCTTCTGGTTTGGCTGACGGGACAAGGAACCCGCGCTCACGCGCCATTTCTTCAGCCGTTTTTTGCCCACGGTTCGGGACTTGTGTCCCATCTCCGCTATGCACAGCAGCGAGTGCGCTGCCGCCGATTGTCCCCAGTGCAGTGTCTGCAAACGCCTGACCAAGACCAGAAGTAACCGACGTTTTCCCGTCGATGCTTCCTTGGGTTATATTGCCCACAGCCTGCGGAAGCAATGTTTCAAGCTCTTCACCGGCAAATTCCTGCAATGCGCGTCCGGCTCTTGCTTGAATAGACTGGCTGAGTCCCTTCCCGGTAAGGGCTTGCTCAAGACCAATCTTGCCTGAAATTGCACCAGTGATTGCGCCAATCGACTGCGACGGGAGAGCGTAAATCGGGGCAAGCGTTTCAACCGCCTGCTTGTGCGTCATCCCCTGGGACAACAGACTCAAATACCTATCGTCTTTGCCCCAGTCCTGCTCCGGCATTTTCCGCAATGCTTCGGCTGTTTGCTGTGCAGCATCTCCAGCATTTGATAGCGCGTTGACCGCCATCATGGAGTATTCTCCAAGACCGGCAGCGCCCATCATCAAAGTGGGGATCAATGACCCAACGCCCCGGCCAATCACATCACCAGCGGCAGCAGGGTTTAGGAATGTTGAATTGAACGCTGCACGCGCAGCAGCAATTTCCCCGCCGTTCTTGTGCGCAGAATCAATCAGCGCTTGCCGTTTGATCATGTCGTCACGGACATAATCAGACTTCCAATAGTCCAACCCCTCAATGGCTTTTCCAAGCACACCGCTCGCCGGATTGTCTCCAGCATTTATGTTGTCGGTCGCCCCCTTTACAAGCCCAATAGCGCCCTGCCCAAGAGACAAGACCGTATCTGCAATCGTCCCTCCAAAGCCTCTGGGTTCGATTTCTTTCGACGGCTTTATCTCGGTGCCAGGCGAAGTTGGTTTCGGCTTGAATTGTGCATAGGCTTTACGAGAAAGTCTTTCGGCCTCGCCCGCGTCAAACTGTTGCGGTTTTGGTTGGTCAAGAATGACTCCCTCCAAAACACTGCTTTTCCTGCCGCCCGGATTGCCAGTTGATACGGCAAACGTCGGGTCATCGCTACCTACAGATGGCGCAACTTTGTTTAGCGGGTCGCCTTCAGTCGCTGGTCCGCGATCAACTTTCGCCTCAACCGTGCGCAACGCATCCTCAAATGAAAACGTCGTCGGCTTTTCAGCGTCATCTGGTGGGGTGAACGCTTCCTCAAAGCTGAAGGTTTTTGCCATTACTGCGCCTCAAATACTTTGCCGTTCCATTTTGCTGGGCCGCGTGGAGTCTGGTACACAGTCCCAGCTTTCAGCGCGCTCTTGTCGATTGGCATGTCTGGGAGTTTCGGCTTCATTGCTTCCTTCGGGTTTTCCGAAGAGTTGACGCTGTTGGACAGAGAGCGCAACGCTTTGGCTTTTTCCATCGCCTGTTCCGGCGTTGTTTGTCCAAGCGTGTCGGCCTTCAGGAAGTTTGCCGCCAAGTCTTCAAGCGATGGCTGCTTGCGCTCCATGATGAAGTTTGCGAGTTCTTTTGGTGTCGCGCCTGAGTCCGTCAGAATCTTGATCTTCTTGTCAAAGTCAGTGTTCCCATTCCCTGCCTTGGCAATCTTGCTTTCAATCGCCGCCCTGTGCCAGGCGCGATCTGCCTCCGTCTTGGCATTGCGCGCTTCATTGGTCAGCTTCGCAATCTCCATCCGGGTTTCAAGGCCGGAGAACTTTGCATCAATTCCCGCCTGACGTGCGTCATCAGCCAGCGCATCCTTGATGCTCATATCGCCTGTCGAGACTGCTGCTTTCTTGCGCAGTTGCATCATCTCGGAATCGTCCAGTTTCCCGAACTTGGCAAGATCAGCCTCGCTCGCATCGGATGCCTTGATCGACATATCGGTTCCGTCGTTCGGCGTACCGTATGCCTTGTTCAGTTTGGCAAGTCGAGCCTCTTGCACCAGCGGAAGCATCGCATCGTCTATGCGCTTGACTTGCGCTGTTCGTGCGGCCTCTGCTCGCTCTTCTCCGAAGGTGACTTTCCACCTCTCCAGAGCCTTCGCCTTGTTTTCCTGCAAGTCTGCCTGCTGCTTCTGCAATTCAGAGTCATCCCAGAACTTGCGATTCGACTTCGCAATGTCCGTCACCGCTTCGCCCAAACCTCCCAATGCGCCCATGATGATGCTCATATCATGCTCCTTGCACTGCGCCGATGATTCCGGCTGGCTTGGGTGCAGACTGTACTGCCTGCGGTGCTGGTTTCGCCGCAGATTCTGCTGGCATTCCGGGCTTTTTCCCCGCTTGTGCCTTTGCCAACATCTGCTGGAACTTCTCAGGCGTCACTCCCATCATTTGCAGGAATGTCGAACTCATCGACTGCATCGCCCTGGACAAGACTTCGTTGTCCACCTTCACAACTTTGGCCTGCTCCATGAAGTCGAGCCCTTCGCACAGCAACACGGTCGCTGCGGGGATGGCTGCGTTCATCGGCATCGTGCCCTTGCTCTGGTTCATCAGCAGGCCAAGCAACTTGGCAACACCGGCACCGGCAATCTCAGCGGGGTCGCCCTGTTCCTTCAGTTGCTTTGCCATCATGTCGTTCGTCTTCGGGTCGTACATGACCTTCAGGCCAGCCGTGATGATGCGCTGGAAAGCGTTTTTCATGTTCGCCGGAACCTTGGCGGAAATGGCTTCTTCCGTCTTCTGGAGAAGTGGGTTCGTGGTCTTGCCGATCATCTTCATGCTCCCCGTTGTGCTGCGCCTGCAAAGCCCAGCGGTTTGGCGTAACTGGCGACTTGGTTGCCGTAGCTGGTCTGTGCGAGTTTCTTGTTTTCAAGATCCATCTTTTCATCCCACATGCTGCGCTCGTTCATGCCCTTGAGCATTCCGCCGCCGAGTTGGGCGATGGTGTTGAACACGTCTTTATTCTTCTGCGCGGTTTCAATGAAGCTGTTGAAGTAGTCTTTGAAGCCCACCGGCCCCTTGCTATTCATGCTTGCCGTTATGGTGTTGGCATCTGCCTGCCCTGCGGTGGCGATGCTCCCGCTTGAGGGCGCGGACGGGCTCGAAGGCGCAGACGGGCCGCTCGGTGCGCCGATAGACGATTGCGTCGGCAGCGTGGCGTTTGACGCGCCGTTGATGGGAGTTCCTGCCGGGTTGACTTGGGGAGTGATCGAGGAACCTGGCGCTGCCGGGTTGTCCGTGAAAGCCTGACCAAAGCCGCCAAGTTGGTTTGTCGGCAACGTGTCCGCAGGAATACCGGCAGTCTCGCCAATGTTGAAGTCCCACGCAGATTCAGCACCAGCCATCCCGGCCTGCGTTGCTGCGTCAGATGCAATCTGCCCCGGAACACTTCCGCCGATAGCGGTTTCCAGCCCTCCGGTCGCATCGACTGCGCTCCCAGCCGCTCCCGCCACACTGCCAGCCTTTGATACCAGCCCGCCGATGCCGCCGACAAGCCCCATGACGCCGCCGATTTTCATCAGGTCTTTGGAGCCCGTCACGGCACCGACAACCGTCATGGCTGTGCCCACTTCGGCCATTGCCCCCAAGACCATTGTTGCCGTCACTGTCTCTGCCGCGAACAGGCCCGCTACCGCTGTAAATGCCATGTGTGATTCCCCTTAAATCATTTTTCCGCACATGACTTCCTCATCGGAGTAGCCAAGGCGGTGCAGGATTGGTCGAAAGTCCTTCAAGAACTTGACGTGATATGTGACTTTTTCAGCGCCGACTGCTTTCAGCCCTGTCTCGCTTGCCTTGAGCAAACGGATGCCGGTCATTCCAAGCCGATGGTCCGGGTGCAGGAATAGCACGTCGTTCTGCGCGACCGTGAAGCCTGCGTAGTGCATGTGCTTCTGCACAAAGAAGGCGTTGTAGCCGACAAGCTGATTGCCTTCGCGTGCCGTGAACACCACAAACCGCCCGAGTTGTTCAAGCGCTCTGTAGACATCCCATTGAGGATCAAGCCTGACGCGATCTTTGTTGAGTGTCAGTTCCTGATAGTGAAGCGCAAGCAGCGCATCGACTTCTTCAATGATGTCAAACAAAGTTTCCCGCTGTAGTGTGATCATCAGGCACCCTCAGAGCCATTCCACTGCCAACTCGGTGTCTCCGTCTGACTTTGCGCTTGCGCTACGATCCCGGTTCCGGTGGTCGGCTGTCCGGTCGGAGATTCAGCCGCTGATGCCTCTGCCGCTGCGCCCACATCCAGCCCTGTCCAGTCCAGCAACGGCCCGACGTTCACACTTGCCACGGCACCAATCGCCTTCAATGCGCTGTTGGTCGTGGCAAACTGTTCGCTGATGGCCTGCGACTTTGTTGCCGCGTCCATCTTGTCGTTCTTCTGGATGTCGTTGACCATCGCCATCGTCTGATTGAACATCGACGCGGCTTGCTGGTTGGTGTTGATGACCAACTGGTTCTCGTTCGCCATCGTGGCAACTTGCGTGCGCGTTGTTGCGTCCAGTCCGCCAAGGTACTTCTGCGTGTCCGAGTTCAGCGCGGCAATCAATTGCTGGCTTCCTGTGGACATCTCTGTGATGGCCCGTTGCGTGTCCGCACTCAGGTTTGCCGTCGCCCAGGCTGAATCACGCTGGATTTCCGCATTGGTCTTGGATGTTGCCGACGCAATCTGCGACTGTTGCAGCGCCGTCATCGAGCCTACGTCAGTGCCGTACTTGGCAGAGTCTGCCGCGATGTTTGCGCGTTGGATGTCGGTTGCTGCTGCCAAGTCTGCGCCGTAGCGCGAAGTCGCCGCCTGAATGCCCGACTGCTGCAAGGCTGTCATTGCGCCCACGTCAACGCCATATTTCTGGCTGTCTGCTGCGATGTTTGCTCGCTGGAGTTCGGTGGCAGAGCCCACATCCACCCCGTAACGGCTGGTCGCGGCCTGCAAGTTGGCTTGTTCCATCGCCGTCATGCGGCTGATGTCCACACCGTACTTTGATGAATCGGCAGCGATGTTTGCGCGTTGCAGTTCCGTCGCGGCCCCAACGTCCACGCCGTAGCGGTTCGTCGCGGCTTGCAGATTCGCCTGCTCCATTGCGGTCAGGCGGGAAACGTCTACCCCGTACTTGCTGGAATCCGCTGCAATGTTCGCACGTTGCAACTCTGTGGCAGAACCGACATCCACGCCATAGCGTGATGTGGCCGCTTGGAGGTTGGCTTGCTCCATCGCTGTCAGGCGAGATACATCCACGCCATATTTGTTGGAGTCGGCAGCGATGTTCGCTTTCTGCAAGTCGGTCGCAGAAGCAAGGTCAGCACCGTAGCGGCTCGTCGCAGCGTCGAGATGGGCCTTCTCCATCGTCGTCAGTCTGGAGATGTCAACGCCGTACTTCTGGCTGTCAACGCTCATCTGTGTCTTCTGGAGTTCTGTCGCAGAACCTACGTCAACGCCGTACTTGCTCACGGCAGCGTCCAGGTTCGCTTTCTCAAGCGTTGTCAACCGGCTGATGTCAACCCCATACTTTTGGGAGTCAACCTGCATCTGTGTCTTTTGCAGTTCCGTCGCCGTGTTGGCATCCACACCATATTTGGTGGTCGCAGACTGCAATGCCGCAATCTGTTGTTGCGTCAGGCTGCTGACATCGACACCGTACTTCTGCGAGTCGGCTGCAATGTTGGCCTTCTGGAGTTCTGTCCGGGCTCCAACGTCTGTCCCATAGCGGGATGTGTCTGCTGCAACGTCAGTGCCGTAGCGCTGCGTCGTCGCGCCCACGTCGGTTGAATACTTTTGCGATGCGGCTTGCGTGTCTGCCCCGTACTTGCTTGTTGCGGCCTGCGTGTCCACGCTGTATTTTTGCGTCTGCGCGCCCACGTCCGTCTGGTACTTGTTCGATTCCGCGCCGATGTTGGCTGTCTTGATCGAGGTATCAGCACCAAGATTCGCCTGCGCCATCGCGTTGGATTGACCAGCGTTGAACTGGCCTGCCGCGTTGGTGTAGTCGGTGTTCTTGAGCGCAACCTGATTGGCTTGATCGACGTTGTAGCCAGCCGCCTTGGAGTAGGTCGCAGCGTCTGCGGTCGCAATCGGCATGGCCGCGTCATATGCCGCAGAGTCAGCCGCCGTCATCGCCATGTTGGAATTGAGCATCCCGCGACTGTTGGCCTGCTGTTGCGCACGCGAACGGGCCTGCTGGATCAGTGGGCTGTTCGGGTCGATCAGGTTCTGGATTTGCCCTGCGACAGTCTGGTTTTTGTCGATGTCCCACGTCTTTGGCGCAGCGGCTTGCGTCGCCGTGTAAGTTGACGTTGGAGCCTGCGCGGCCTCAATGATTCCTGTTGCCATGATCTTGTCCTTTGTCTGACCGGCTTACTTCACGCCGGATTTTTGATGCCGCACTGAAAACACCAGCAGCATGAGCCGGTCGTCCTGCGTCTGCGTGATGTTTGGCTAGGTCTTTCAGCCAGCCGTAGATTTTGTCCACGCGCACGAAGACAACTTCCTTCTGTTGCGCCGGGAAGTTCACTTCGGCCATGATTCAATCAACGCTTGCCGCTTTGAACGCTCGCAACCCCATGCGCCAATCCATCCGACCGTCCATTCCGCAAGGTCTTGTGCTGTAGCCCCTTCAGGCATGTCACGGGGAGTCGCGCACCTTGTCACCAGGCCCACAGGAGGAGGGTCTATCTTTTCTGGCGCACTCTTTGGAGGCGTTGAGCATCCCGACAGCAGCAGGAGTGAGAACGCAAGAAGAAAGGTTGTCTGTTTCATGGCGGATTTCCTTCACGGTCAGGACAATGAACTCTTCTCGCACTTCGGCCTGCGCCGCTTGCTTGACTTCTGCATTACGCGCTTTGCCTCGATTGCCTTCACGCTGCAATTCAGCCGCGGCTTGATACTCTCGCTGCGCTCGGTCATATCCGGCCTTGTCCGCTGTGTGCCATAGCTTCCACACGCCAGCAGCAACTGCCAGCAGTAAGACAAGCGCGGCAACAAGTCTGACGATCATTTAAACGTCCAAATATCAATCACGCCATTCGCTACATTGAGCGCAATCACTGCCGCCGTGGACAGGCAGAACCACACTGTCAGGACAGGCCAGATCAGCAGGGCCGCGATGGTGGACGCGATGCGCTGCGTGATCGTCATGTGAGTTCCCTCATGCACATCTGGCGCTCTTGTTCCCTGCGCGTCACCAGTCCGGGCAGCGTGATGCCGTGCGCTTTTGTCCACTTGCTGAGTTCTGAGCAAGCCCCAACCGTGTCGCCAGCGTTGAGCTTTTTCACCAGCGTCGAGCCGCAGTAGTTCGCCACGCCGACGTTGTAGGCAAATGAAACCATCGCCGCCTTGCGCACTGGCGGGAGCGCAACCTTGGTGCATGAGTCCACGCCCTGCCCAAATTCCTCCACGCGGTTGCCGAGCATTTCACGGCATTGTTCAACGGTGTATTCCTGCCCCATTTGAACGCCAAGCGTTTCACCAAAACAGGCTGTCGGGATGCCCACCGGGTCTTTGTAAGCCACTGTCCGCAGCCCTTCAAAGCCGCCAATACATGCCGTGGCGATGGCAACCCATGCGGCCTTTTTGCGGTGCTGTTCAGGAATCATCAGTCTTCCTTCTGCGCCAGAACGCGCACTAGCGGAATGACAGCGGCCACAAGCACGGATGCCGCGCCCAACAAGCCGCGAGGGATGGAAGTCGGGAAGATTTGCAGCGCCAACTCAGCAGCGCCAAGTAAGCCTGCGAGTAAGCTGAATTTGACCGTCCACGCTTTATTCAGGACGCGCCGCCACTCGGGGATCAGGCGTGGCTTCACGGGTGCCTCGAAAACTCGGGCCTGTCGTTGTCACGCATAATCGTTTCAACGACTGTCACCCTCTTGTCCAGCCCGTTGAACTTCTCATGCAGCCCTTCAGCGATGGAGTGCAGAGTTTTCCCCATGTCGTCCACCTTGGTGTGTAGCCGCGATCCAATCCAGCCAAGCACGGTAGCGAGAATGCCGAACATTGCAGCGACCAAACTGGCCGCAATCGTGAGCATTTGCATTTCGGTCATGGCTGTTCCTGTCTGGTCGTGGGCACCCGTTCCTCGGGAGGGCTCTGTGCGCGCAAGCGCTCGGATTCGTAAGACATCAGGCAATGCAGTGGTTGCCAGAAAAAGATGGCATCAATCACCCGGCGCATGAAGCCCCAAGGTTTTCCCTGTTGTTCCATGCGGTAGGCGTATGACGAAAGCGTTTCGTCGCACCAATTGCCAAGCAGGGCACTGCCTACTTGATCAATTGCAACCGCGAGGTTGATGAAATACCACTTCATGCGCGACGCCATGATCAGCCACCAGATTCCGCAGCAGCAGCCAGTGCCGCATCGCGCTTTGCCGCCTCTTGCTGGTACAGGCTCCAGAGGATCGTGAACAGTTCGGCGTGCGTTGCCGTTGTCCCGAGGTCGTTTCCTGTCAGCGGGTCTTTCAGCGCAATCACGCCAGCTTCATCGAAGTAGGTCGTGAACCCGCCGACTTCCTGCGCAATGGTCTGGTCGCCAATGGTGACGACGGTTTCCTCTTCAAACGCGGCATTGGGAACTGCGCCGCGCTTGTTGTTCATGATGATCCTGGCGCAGCGTTGGTAGCTTTCGCCGCTCACGGTGGATTGCTTGTAGTTCGGCATGTCAGCCTCCGGTGTTGATTTCAGGCTCGCGCAGTGCGGCAATCTCAGCCTCAAGCGCTTCGATCTTTGCTGCCTGCGTCTGGATGGTCTGCACATGCACCGCAACGATTCCATGCGCAAGAACTGCCTCGCTCAAGGCGTTGTTGCGCTGGCGCTCCAGTGCGTTGATGCGCCCGTCGATTTCAAAGACATTCACGTCAGACATTGCTGTTACCTTCTAAAGAGTTGCACTCATTCAAGACCATTGGAATCACCAGAACGGAACGTACCTATCCACGCCGCCGTTTTGAATCAGGAACCAGCCCTGAATCGTGGTTGCTGCGCCTGTCGGGCCGACGCTGGACATGGCCGTCGCAACAGAGCCATTGGCGACTGCGACATTGACAAGGTTCAACTTGCCAAAGCTACCGGACGTCTTGGAACCAATCGTGATCGTGATGTCGCCTGAATTACCGGATGTTGAACCTCCAGCCCCTGACGTGATCCGTACTGCGCCGCCAACACCAGTTGGCCCCCCTTGCCCTCCGGCAAGGACAACTGGTCCGCCCACTATTGCGCCTGAAGTTGGCGCTCCTCCGGTAATGACAACGCCGCCAGAGTTTCCAGACTGATTGGTTCCATCTCTACCGCCTGTAATAGATACAGCAGGAGATACATAGCCACCGGCAGAATCTCCACCAGTAATGGAAACTGAACCTGCGGTGCCGCTTACTCCATCTCCGGGCCTGATAGTTACATTGCCACCAATTCCGTTTGCTGAATTTCCAGAAGAGCCGCCGCGAATTGCGACTGCTCCACCAGTGGCGGCTAACCCTGCGGCCCCGGCAGTGATCGTGACCGCACCGCCAGCGCCGCCAGTCGTTGTTGTGGACCCGGCTCCAGCCGTGATGACAACCGGACCACCGACGATGGATGCGACAGCCCCGGCCGCGCCGCCGTTGATGACAACGCCGCCTGAGTTCCCAGATTGAACGTCGCGAGATGACCCGCCAGTGAGAGTCAGAATACCAGCGAGAGATGTCCCAGCGGCAGGAGAGCCAACAGTGATATTGACGTTGCCTGTGGCCCCAGATGTCGCTGTGTTCCCAGACTTGACAGTCACCACGCCGGATGATGAGGAAGTTCCGATGCCTGAAGCCAATGTAGCCGCCCCGCTTGCTCCAGAATTCCCGGCTCCGCTGGTAAGCGATACAGCACCACCAGCCGCGCCGCCACTTGTGCCGCCTGCCCCGCCAGTGAGGACGATTGCGCCCCCATCATTGTTAGATGTGGCAGAACCGCCAGTGATTGTGATTGGCCTTCCTGCCGACCCAGAAACGGCAGACGTAGCACCAAGCAAGGAAATGTCCCCGCGATAGTCAACCAAAATAGATTTAATGCCTCGCGTCGTGACTGAAAAAGGTCGTGCAGTGGAAGACGCCAGTGTTTCAACTTCAAGCAGATACTGCGATCCAGAGCCGCCAGTCGCCGCCGAAGTCTCGCCAAACTTGAAGGCTGTTTGCGCCGCCGTGGTCTGAGCCCAGTTCCATGTGATCGGGTTGTCGCCGTTGGCAATGGTTGCCGTCCCGGTCGCCGCCACAATGCTGTTCAATGTTGAACTGGACAGCGGATGAACGTGGTCATACCGCGCCGCACCAGCACCGACGCCGGAATCTGCAACACCATTGGCAAGCGGTGTGGCATTGGAGTACGTCGCCCCTGCCGCCCCTGCCAGAACCTGTTGCACAAACGCAGTCGTCGCAATCTTCGTGCTGTTCTCGGATGAACCTGAGATCGTGGGAGCCCGCGCTGCCGTGCAGGAACTGAAGTCGTGCGTGCCGCTCCATGTCTGTCCGGCAATCACGCCGCGCAATCCAACGGCTGTTTCTGCGCTGGCAAAGCCAGTCTGGATCAGCGTGAACTCAGCCCGGATCAGTGGAGATTGCCCACGGGTGTTGCTCACCGGGTTGCCGGTGACTGAGTAATAGGCCATTTGTGGTTTCCCCTTTTAGCGCTCGACGCGCCGCTCGGAATACAGCAGAGTCACGCCTTGGACGGTATGGCTCTTGTCCTGCGCACGGTTTGAATAGAAGAAGAATGAGATGTTCTTTTCCGTGCCCTCAATCGAGATTGAAGGGTCGGCAAAAATCTGCGTGTCCCAAGTGAACTGGTCCCAGGTGAACTGGTCCCAATACCCGCCGCCACCAATCAAAGGCGTGTCTGAGGCAATGGCGCTCGGGTTGACGTTGGGCGAGCCGTAGCCAAGGTCATACGCCACGTTGACCTGTGCATAACCTTCAGCCTTGACTTCAAACACTGCCCTGCGGAACCGCTTGCGCAGTCTCGGAGACTTCAGGTTGTTGAAGGCAGGGCGAATCCACGCCTCAATCGTTTCGCCGTCAAAGCTGGTGCCGATGTTGTCGCGGTAGACGTAGCCGTCGTCCGAACCAAAGTAGGTCACTTCCTCGCCTGTGGACAGCGTAGCCGTGGTGATGCAGCGCACCACGCGGCCATAGTTCAGGTACATGATGCCGTCCACCGCGCCGCCAGTCAGGCCCACCACAATGCCGGTGTTGTCGTTGAAAAACAGGCGGTATTGGTTCTTGATCTGGCTGGAGCTTGATGCTGTTTCCAGTCCGCGCTTTGCCGTGATGAGCGACTGAATCAGATGCGTGATGGACGCATATTCAAAGTCGCCGTAGGTCAGCGTCGTGATCAGGCTTTGCACACCCCGCGCAGTCAGGCCGAATGTGTTGTTGCCAACAGGTTGCGCCGTGAATGCAGAGTAGCCAAGGTCGAACGTGGAGATGACAAGCTGGAAGTCTGACGAGCTGGACCCGTAGAGCATGAACGTCTTGCCGGATGTGAAGATCGCCATTGACGAGCCTGATCCGGTGCCGCCCTGCGGAATCATCCCGGTCACGTAGTCGCCTGTTGCAATCTCACCCGCACCCAGAACTGCGGTCCACGAATACGGAGCCCCGAGAGCGCTGTATTGAACGCTGCCGAGGAAACTCAGAAAAAGGTAGTTGCGATGCGCCTGGATGTGCGTCGGCGTGTCCGTCGTCATGCCCGTGCGAATCGGGACATAGGTCGTGCCGTCGAACTCAAAAGCCTTGTTCACGCCGTCGCAGCCGTACATCTTCTTCGTGGCTGTTGAGCCCGTGAAGTTGGCCGTGACAAACTCCATCGAGCCGCCAGCAGCGCGTGTGATCGCAGCGCCGACAGAGGTTGTCGTGCAGTAGGTTGTAGCAAGCGCGTTGTCTTTGATCAGTTCGCCGCTGGAGAAGGTTCCCGCCGTGACGGTGTAGACAATCGAGCCAACACCAGTTCCTGACCATGCGCCTGCACGCAGCAAAACCGCAGTCACAACACCCGTCGCTCCGCTTGTCGCGCCCTTGATGGTCTGCCCGACTGTCGGAGCCAGTACGCCCGTGCTGAATGTGAACTCGCTGCCAAAAGTCACTTGCGACCAACCGGACGCCGTGCTTTTATACATATCGCCAGCGGTGCCGCCAGCGTTGTCCCGGAATGCGTACACCACATCACCGAACACCCAGATACCGCGAATCCGGCCAGAGCCGGGTACTGCGCTGATGCTGGTCCGCAGATCGTTCGCGGCAAGCAAGGTGTAGTCGGCATCGTTGGACGGTGATCCAGAGCCGCCGACCGTCGCCGTGGATGTGGAGACTGCCTGCGTGGCCGCAGAGACTTGGAGGTTTTCACCGGAAACGAATGTCCCGGTCACGCGGCCCAGAATCAGGTCTTGGTTGGAGTTGAACAACCCCAACGCCTTGCCTGTTGCGCCGCTTGTTGCGCCGGTCACGGTATCGCCCACAGCGATGGTCCCGGACAGCGTGATACTGATCAGCGAATAGGTTGCCGCAGTCGGTGACGTGTGGCCGTCGAATCGCTCGTATCCGTATATACGTTTGTACCCACCTGAGATTTCAGGTTCGTAGTTCTGCGCATCGAATACTTTGCCGGGGAACAGTTGGATGGCCGGAGTCAACAGGTCAAGTCCACCCTTCATCGGGTAGTAGTCCTGTTTGACTTGCGGCATCTTCATGCGAGTGGCCCCGCCTGAACCATCTCAGGGAGTTGGTTGTTGTTCAGGGCGCGCATCATCTGCGTGTAGCCCTGTTCGCCCATTGCGTAGGTTTCCTGCGCTGCTTCAAATGCCCCGTAGAGCATCATTGCCCGGTAGACGATGAGCATGTGATAGCGCGTCGGCAGGGCTGGTGTGTCCGTCGTGGCTGTAAGCTCGGACGGCGTTTTGAAGTACCGCCCTGAAACGGTGTACCCGGTGGCACAGTTCGGCCCAAAGCCTAGCGACTTGTCGGGCGTGATCGTGAACTCGATTGGGCGCGAGTAGACGCTGCGGTTCGCGTTGAACTGGTAGACGTTCCTCCACTGTTCGTAGGGGATGTAGTCCATCAGAATGTCGGACGTGTTGCCAACAGAGGTCACGTAGTTGCGGAACGTGTCGCGCCTCCAGTTACCCCAGTCGGTCAATCCCACATCGGTCGGCGTGTAGGTCGATGTTCCCGTGGTGGGAGCAAACGAGAAGTCGGCTTCCATCCACTGCCAATCTTCCCGCTTCATCTGGATTTCCATCCACGCCTCGTTGATCCAGTCCGCGAGGCGGTTCATTTCCTCCGGCAGACTTGTCAACGTCGTGGCGTCAGCGCCGGATACACCGCATCTGCGGCGCAGCCGGTTGACAAGTTGCAGGTAGTTCATGATTTCAGTAGTTGGAACGCATCACCTGGCGCAGCCATTCAGCGCCCTTGGGATTGCGGTCTTCGAGAACGCTCAGAGTCACCGCCGAACTGGTCGCCCGGTTGATGCGGTTGGTCGGGCGCTCGGCTTCTTGGTCTTCCACCAGCGTTTCGATGGTGTCGGGTTTGGCGCGCAGCAGCACTTCGACGTACTTGCGCTTGGTCGTGACTTGCAGGTTCACCGGCAGACAGTTGAAGACTTGCCAGCGACCGTTCACGAACACTTCGGCCCCGCGTCCGTTCACCCAGCAGTCCACCACTTGCGGCGGGTTCTTCTCCCGCGACGGATGGATGATGATGGTGATTGGCTCTTCCGACATCGCCAGTTGTGCGCTGTACTCTTTTTCCAGCGTGGTCGCGTCAGCCACGATGATCTGTTCACGCGGCAGTGCTTCACCGTCACGGAAAACGATGTCATCCTTCTGCCCAATGGGCAAGTCGGTGTTGACGGTTTCGCGGCGCGAGCGTCGGATAGGGGTGTTGAGTGCTTCGTTCAATTGAACTCTCCAGAAATGCAAACGGCCCCCGAAGGGGCCGTCCAAACAATCAACCTTGCGGGTTGATCAGCCAATGGCGACCCATGCGCCAACGGTGCTGGCAGCAATCGCCGCAAGAGTCGCGTTCTGCGAAATCTTGACGTAGCGGCCCTTGGTGTTGGCCGTGCCGTCCGAGTCGCAAACCGTGATGCCCTTGTTCGTGGTTTCAATGGTCCGGGTGCCAGCCGCTGCGGTCTTCACGCAGGTATCGGCAGTCATGCCCTCGTACCACTCGACCTTGATGCGGTCGGTCACGTTGTCATAGGCGAAGTAGCGCGGCGTGAAGCCCACTTGCTGCACCACGTAGTCAGCCGCAGTGATCGACGTGCCGTCGAACGTGATGCGGCCAACCTTGACTTGAGGAGCGTCGGACGGTCCCGTGTTACCCACGGTGGTGAAAGTCGTGTTGTTTGCCATGATGTTGGCTCCTTATGCGGAAAGACGGACGTTGGGGTCGAAGACGCCGACAGGCGACACGTAAACGGTCGTTGCGGTGTCCAGTGCAGTTGTGCCACCAGTGAACGCGGATGCGTAGGTGATGACGAGGTAGCCGACAAGCGCCTTACCCGTGGGAAACGTGGGGAACTTGACAGCAGCCAGCGTTGCGCCTTCAGTACCCGCAGCCGCCGTGACGGTGGAAGCAGAGTCAATGAAGAAGCAAACGACGTTGTAGGCACCTGCGCTGATGGTGATACCAGTCAGAGCGGGCATGTCGGTTCCGCCAGCAATTGCGACGGGCGTGCCATTGGCAATCCCGGCAAAGGCAGCAGAGCCAGTCTTGGCGAGAACGCCGCCGCCAGCCTTGATGACAAGACCAGCGGTAGAGGTAGCGACGGAAGCGTAGCGATCAGCCAACGCGTCAAGCAACGGTTTGAGAGCCGCCTTGTCGCTGTTGGATGCCATCGCTGCAACCTGTTGGTTGACGTAGGTGAGTGAAGCCATGTTGTTTTCCTTTCGAGGGGGAGTTACCCCCCTCTACTCATCAGACAGGCAGGTTCTTGCGACCGACGTTGCCAACCGCCATCCAGCCGTTGTTCTCGATCATGATGGCCTTCCACCAGATCGAACCGGCGTAGCCACGCTGACCGTGCGGGTCGGACTTGGACTTTTGCCCAGGCGGCAGGAAAGTCGGGTCCAGCGCATTCAGGCCGCGCACTGCGATCTGGCTCCACGCATCTGCACCGGCCACGATGAACGGATACACGTCGAGGGACGTGCCGGTCGTGGAGTACAGGTTCGTTGCGCCGACAGCAGCACCGCCGTTCTGCACGGACGGCAGATCGGGCGACGTGATGAAGCGGAAGCGCTCGCACTTGCCGATTTCGTTTTCCATCGGAGAACCGCTGGCGTACTTCTCGGCAGGCGTGAAGCCCGGAAGGTCACGAATGTCCGGCTCCAGATCGGTGTGGCAGTACACAAGGTAGCCAGCCGGGAGTGCGTCGGTGCCGTAGTTCGGGCCAGCCTTCAGGACCGAGGTCACCGGCTTGGCGTGGTTCGCTTGCAGGTTCTGCACGATCTTGCGGATCAGGCCCAGCGTCAGGCCACCGTTCACGGTCGCAACCGTGGTGCCGGTGCCGCCGTAGTAGGCGTTGGTGCAGGCTTTCAGCGCGCCGTAGATGATCATTTCGTTCACGAACGTCACGCGCTCGCCAACTTGAGCGACCATCTCGCCGGGGATGTCATCCTCGTACAAGTTGAACGTCTTGTCGGTGAAGCCGTACAGGCAGGAGTACTGCGCCAGCACGACGGTCGTGTCAACCGGAGTGATGCTGTCCGGTGTGGGCGTCACGCCTTCAGCAACGAGGTGCTGATTGGCGATGGCCGTTGCGCGGTCGGCACCGTTGCCGTCCTGGAAGAAACGGTTGATGGTGTTGCGGTCGGAGGACGTGGCACCGTAGGGCAGGAAGCGACGGGCCACATACGTGTCCGACTGATTCTTCGGCATCTGGACTTGACGGCCAGTGCGTCCGAGGACTTCCAACGGGATGGCGTGCTTGAGAATAGCTCCTTTAAATTTATTAATCCGCCCGGTGCTTAAGGCGAAGGTCTGAAGTGCCATTGCAGGCTCCTTTTCAATTGGTTTGGAAAAACAAAAAGCCGCCTCAAGGGCGGCTCTTACGGTTGCGTTGCGCTACCGGACTACGGTGCAGTGGATATAGATGCGCGTCTTTTGGCTGTCCACGGTTTCCCGGTTTTGGCCAATGACAACTTCAATCTATGTTCATCCGAAAACTGTCTGCCAGCCGCAGCGGCTGACATCTTTGCTTTCGTTTCTTCTGAATGCGGGCTACGCTTCTTTCCTAGCTTTGCCTCACGCATTTTTTGACACTGCTCTTGTGTCATCTTTCTTCCAATCAAGGCTTGTCTTGACTTCTCAATGGTCTGCGCCGACTTCGGTTTCCCTTTGCGCGACTCAGACATCTTCTTGCGCGACTCGTCTGCATGTTTGAACCCTAACAAACTTCCTGCCGTTGGAGACAGGTTATAGCCAGTCAAGATCGCATTCTTGCAGTCAATCCATTTCTGCTCACATGCCAGAAGATCGTTCACATCGTGCACCAGTTCAAGAACTTCAAAAGCAAATTCGCCTTCTCCATACTTGTCCCATGCGCGCTGCAACTTGACATTCACATGGTATCGGCCACAGAGCATTCTCTTGTGAGCTTCAATCCTGCTTATGTAACTTACAGCGCTACCGACGTAAACCTTACCGCTGGCTATGTGCCTGATTTGGTAAATCGCGCTAAATGACGGTTTCCCCATTGTTCAATTTTAGATCAATCTCTTTCAGAATAGAAGATCACATTCCGTTTTTGTATCCGGCCATAAAGTCGTCTTCATCCGATGGGCCTGTGGCGTGTCCGCCTGTTCCCTTCGGCTGGGCTGCGGCTGCAAGGAGTCGCTGGCGATTGGCCCCATCCGGTTTCGGCGGGGTTTGTGTAGGCGTGGCTTGCTTCGCTTTGAAGTCTTTGAAGGAAGTGATGACATCCGCGATGTACTCACCGTCGTTCGATGCAAGGAACTTCTGCTCTTCAGCGGGCGGCAGAGTCTTCTGCCAGTCCATGAAGTCCTTGCTTTGCACAACGGCTTCCCAGTCACGGTGATACAGGCGGAGAAGTTTTTTCTCCATCGGGACAACCTTCTCGGCTACCCGCTCCTGCACCTTCTTGTCGATTTCGTCTGGGTCGATTTGCGATCCACCCGTGAAGGCTTCACCAAGGTCTTGTTCCAGCAATGCGCCAAGCTCGGGGAACTCGGCATTGACGCGCTTGAGTTGTCCTGCGGACAGCTTCGAGCGGCCTTGCTGCAATTGCTCCAGCTTCTGCTTCAGTCCACCAAGATGGCCTGAGAGAACATCAATCTTCGACTTGCTATCGCGGCGGATTTCGTCAACGTCGCTTGCAGCCTTCATCAATGACTGGAACTGCTCTTCGGTGATCTGCGCGAGCTTGGGCGGCTCGGGCTCCTTCGGAGTCGGCTCTGGTTCTGCTCCGGCTTCAACGGTAGTCGAGTCAGGCGTTGTCGTCTGCTCTCCATCGTCGAAGCCAGCATTGAATGCAGCCTCATCTTGGGCGGTCGTGTCAGCCGTTTCGACTGCATCGACCTGTTCGGTAACTTCCTGCTCTTGTCCTTCAAGTGCTTGGGTTGCCATTTACACATCTCCAGAAACGCAAAAACCCGCACAAGGCGGGTCAACTTGCAGCAGGCGTTGTCGTCGGCTGCATCTCATTTGCCGTCACAAAGGGCGGCGGGGAAACTGTCTGTCAGTCGTCGGTCGGTACTGGATCGCGCCCGAGACTGAGCAATGCTTTGATTTCTGCAATCTGGCCGCGCTTCATGGCGGTCAGGTTTTCATCCATGTTGATGTCGTTTTCTTGGCGAAGGCGAGCGAGCCTGTTGTTCAGGTGTTCGGTCAGCTTGCGCCATGTGCCGCTTTGCTTGTCGGCGTTGTCGAATGTGACTGGAGTTGGTGCGCTCATTTCTGATAAGCCTCACCATCAGGGGCGCGTCCAGGCGGCTCCATCGGTGGCGTTGCCACTTGTGGGCCTGTTCCGTCTGCGCCAGCCAGTTTGATCTGGGTGTTCAGTTCCATCACCGTCTTGGACAAGTCGGCTTTGATCTGTTCCAGAGTCTGGTTCTGACTGTTCGCCAGCTTGAGCATTTCGATCTCACGCGAGACAGACAACTCTGCCATGCGGGCCGTGTGATCGTTGCGGTTGCGCTCTGCCTGTGCGTTGACGAATTCTGTGTCTCTGTCTGTGTCAATTTTGGACTTCTGCACCGTCGCATCGGTCGTCATCTTCGCGGCCTGCAACCGTGCGTCTGCGCCAATCTTCGCGGCTGCAATCCTCGGGTCTTCCGGTGGCGGCTGTTTGGCCTTCTCGTCCAACTCGTCTTTGGTGAACTGGAGTTTGCGCGGGTCCATGCGCTTGCCGCGCAAGACTTCTTCGTACCACTTCTTCGGGTTGATCTCGAATACCGGGTTCAGCACAAGATTGGCCTGCTGCATCAGGAACTGCTCCTGAATGGCCTTCTCCACCATGTTGATCGAGCCCTTGGCGTTGATGTCGAAGTCGCCTTTTTCCTCGTCGGGGACATCCGGGTCCATCAGCAGGTATTCATACGACTGGTGGACAACTGGCTCTGTCACATGGTCGTCCACGGTGTAGCCAAGGTGCCTCAGCAGCGCATTGGCGTTGTCGTTGTGGATTTGTGCAGCGCCAAAAGTATCCGGCGTGTTCTCGTCGGCCTTGCCTTGGCTGATAAGCGGGATGTTCGTTGCTTCTTCTGCCAGCCGGAATCCGTAGTTGATGATGTCCATCATCTCTTTGCCGACGTTGGGGATGTTGAAGATGGTGAAAGCCTTTTTCACATCCTCAGTTGTCATCCCGGCAACGACAGACCAGAACTTGTCAGGCGTCACAGACCAGTTGTTGTCCATCGGCTCGATGACGCTGCGGTCAATCACGATCTGCGAACCAGCAGACAGCCCGCCGTTGTTCAGCAGCGTGCGGGTGCCAGCGTTGACGATGGCCTGTGCCAAGAAGCACTGTTCGCCCGGTCCAACGCCAGTCCAGCTACCTGCCCTGCGGCTCCACGGCAGTGGGTGGTACGGGAAATCGCCTGAGTCCAGCGGGTGAACGGTCGCACGGATCACGGTGTCGTTGACAAGCGTGACGATGGCGTTCACTTCCACCAAGTCATCTGGCAAGTCTTCCAGTCCAACAGCGTTCGCCGCTTCCATGTCCTTGCGGCTCAGTGTTCCGGTGAAGTACCAGACTTCAAATCTCTTGTCGTTCGACTTTTCAGCCGGGTTCTTGCCTTCGGTGTGGCACTTGCCCGGACCTTCTTCGATCACGCGGTCAATCTGTTCCTTAATGTAAACAGTGTTTCCCATCGTATCCGTCATGCGCTTCAAACTCTTGAGCTTGCGCGGGCTCAGGAAGTCGCGTTCAAATACGTGGTCGCCGTCGTGGATGTTCTCGCCACACGCACCGTCAGGAAAGAAGTTCCAGACATCGAGCCATGTGTAACCGGGTTGAACCTTCTCGACAATTTCAACTGCGATGCCGTCGTTCACCTTCTTGGCAGCGCGGCTCTTCTTGAGAATTGGGAACGGGCCTTTCAGCAGGCCAGTCCCGATGCGTGCGCTGTCAAATATCACTTTGCGCATCTCAGCCGGATAGTTCGATTCGACCATCCAGTCGTAAATGCGCTTCTCAGCCTTCTCTGCGGCATCTGCTGCGGTGTCCAACTTCTCTTTGGCAAGGTCGGAGACTGTCAGCGGGACTCCGTTGACGCCCTGCGCGGCTTCTTCCGGCGTCGGGTCGCGCATCAGAGGTTCGCCACCGGACACAAGCTGCGTCATGTCCTCTTTGAGCGTCACCAGATCAGGCATCGGCGTTGGGCCGAAGCTGAATGCCTTGCCGTCAATCGGCAGCACGGTTTCGGAGACTCGCGCTGCGCCTGCATCGACGTAGCGGGATGTCAGTCGCACGAATGCGCTGGACTTGTTCGGGTTCTTCTGGACGGCGTTGGTTGTCACCGGGCCGTTCATGGCGATGGGCTTGGCCCACTTCGCTCCTGAATACTCGCCCCGGTTGCTGTCGTCAATGCAGAGATACGCCTCTTCGCACTTGACCCAGATTTCCTCGATGCCTGAATTCTTTCTGGCTTTGATCGCCTCGTCGCGCTTGGCTGCGATGGCAACTCCGAGCGCCTGGAGCATTTCTTGGCGGTCAGCCTCGCTCATGCCCTTGTTTTCGGACGTAGAGGGACCGTACTCCTGAAGCTCGTCAGGGAGGTCTGGATCGAAGGCCATCAGTTACCGCGAAAGTAGGCGCGACGTGCAACCAGAACGACAGTGATAGCAGTTGATCCGTCGCCGTTCGTCACCTTGGGACGAACCCAATGAGCCAGTTCCATGACTTGCTCAATCTTGGCCGTCGTGAAGTCCAGCGCATTGCCCTGCGGATCGGTCAGCGTCGCCCAGGTTGTGCCAAGGTCGTTGCTGCCTTCCCAGCGCAGATTCCCACCCGCGCCGAACGTGCCAAGCACCTGAACCGAACGGTCGGCGTAGTTCATCATGTCGAACGGGGAGCCGACATCGCCGTTTGCCATCGGCGTCCACGTCATTTTGATGGCGTAGTCGCCAAGCGTTGCGGGGGTTGGGGTAATTGTTGCCATGTTTTCCTACCTTCTCCCGCGTCTGCGGGCCGTGATGAGCCAGTCGCTATCGTTTGAAGCGGCTGAAGTTGTGACTGTCGGCGGGTAGCCGGTGAGAGTGAGCGTTGCCGGTGTCGGCGTGATGCTTGCCGGTGCGGTCACCGTGGGCGCGTAGCCCGTCAATGTCAAAGATGCTGGCGTCGGCGTGACTGCCGCTGGTGCCGTGACTGTTGGTGCGTAGCCTGTCAGCGTGAGAGTCGCTGGGTCTGGCGTGATGTTGATGCCGCTTGCCGGTGAAAAGACTATCTGGTCATTGGGCCAGAGTGCCCACGGATTAACTGCAAATTCACGCGCCTCTGTCTCAGACAGGCCACGATTCCACACCAACACCAGCAGGTATCGACTGACGTAGTAAAACCCAAGACCGGCAAAGCTGCCGATATTAAGCCCAGATGAAAAATTAACAGATGCTGCGGCGCTGACCGCTGTGCCGCCGCGACCATTGACATACGCTCTTGCAGACCCGGCAATACGCGTGCCCATGAGCACGTTTATTTTGTTTGCAGCACTTCCGCTTGGCGCAGTTGCAGTAGTTCCGCTAATTGAAAATGACGTAACGCCGCTGTTATCACCTAGCCAAACATCACCGCTACCAGTGCGCCCGACAGCCACCTGTGTACCGCTAACAGATGCAGGCACATAAACGACGGCAATCGTAAAATCGCCAGTCAGAATTTTGGCGAAATCTGCTCGATTGTTTAGCAACACAACGCCAGCCGGATCGCTTGCGCTGGTTAACGCAGCAGTGCCACCAAGTGATCCAACGACAGACACAGCAGAGCCAACCAACGGATTGGCGGAGCCAGGCGTTAGATTCAATCCCGATGTTGGGAAAAAGCCCGCAATAATTCCGCGGGCAAGCGAATGCGCTGGGTCTATCTGCTGGCCGGGTAGCGGCTTACTCACCGCCATGATTACGCGATGC
>OFQY01000098.1_pt1 | contig 39408 bp, 60 predicted proteins | sample 1542991 | NCBI WGS metagenome assembly OFQY01 (sample SAMN07774224, study PRJEB24372) | wastewater metagenome | isolation source: Exp Tend VB 10WW | collected 2016-02 | reverse complement strand
GTCCGGGCAACATTCTCTGTCTCACGTTCTCCGTGAGCGGCGCGACCGCCATGCGTGAGCGTATGCGCAAGCTCATTGGTGCAGATGCGTACGGCGTGGTGTCGTCCACGATCCATGCGTTCGCGCAGTCGGTCATCGACTCCATGGCGGAGGTGACGGGACTGACGAAGCGCAAGGCGAACCCCGACACGGCCAACCGCTACGGACGCCTCGGTATCGTGCGGGACGTGACCCCGCGCGCGATCCTCGCGGAGTGCGGCTTCATCGATAACCCGACGGACTTCGCCCTGCTGAACGACGACAACAAAGACGACCTCTTCGCCATCGGCATCGTGAAGGGAATTGTAAAGTTCCTCGGACTTAACTATCAGGAAATCTCTCTGGACGGTCCTTTCCCAGACGTGTCAAACGACCGCTGGAGCGCGGCCGCCGTTTCGTTCGTGAAGGAAAAAGGGTGGATGACGGGCTACGGCGACGGTTTGTTCAGGCCCAGCCAACCAGTGACCAGGGAGGAAATCGCAGCCATCCTGTACCGTATCCATTCCCAAAACCAGCCATGATTGATATCCGAGAAGTCCTTGCAAGCAATGAGTTCGGCGAAGGCGTGATCGACGGCGGCAAGAAAATCGAGGACCCCACCCAGGTAGTCCCCGTGTGGGAGGTGTACATCACCATCGGAAAGCAGCAGTACGTCGTCTCCAAGTGCATCCTGCAGACCGAGGGATGGCAACCGCGGAAGGGGGACAAAGTTCGTTTCGACAGACAACCGAAGGGTGTCGATGACACATATTTGTTCGCCAGCAGGGTAGAGGACTAGTATTCCCCTGCTCTCCCCTACTCCTTACCCAATACAACAGTATGGACATTGTTGCAATTCAAGCGGCTTTTATCCTCGGTGGAACAGGCTTCGTGGCGAAGTTCATCAAAGACAAGGATCTGCGCGATGAACTCCTCCCTATCGTGGCAGCCACCCTCGGCGCCCTTTCGGCCTGCTACCTGAACGGGACGTGGGACGTGGCGACAATGGCCGTCGGCGTCATCACGGGCGGCGCAGTCACGGGACTGTACTCCGTGGCCAAGACGGCTACGCAGCCGCGCTTCATCGAGGAAGGGACCGAGACCGAGGTCCGCGTCCGCGGCGTCGAAAGCTAATCCATGGGCCTGCGCGAGGACATAGAGGCGGAGGATCTTCGGTACAGGGCGTCCCTGATCGAATACTGCGCCCGTACGCCCGCGATAGAGTTCGCCATGGTGGAATCCCTCGCCGAGGAGTCGAAGACGCGCCAGCGGGCCATTTTTTCCCGATACTGGCCCGACCAGACGGCCATCGGTCCACGTGTGGACACGGCCCCCTCGGTCGGATAGGATGCCCGCGGCCCCCGACCCGCAAGGGCGCAGGCTGACGATATCGGCTTTCCCTGGGAGCCACGCGAGCGCGTAGGCATCGATCAGGAGCCAGATCAAAAAGCCCCCTCGGACGCGGAGGGGGCTCTTGGCTATTCGGCTATGCCCACTCTACTGGGCATCTATGAGTAGCTGCGTACAGTCGCCTTCCGTCAGTTGCGTCTCGCGCCGTACGCTTTCCCTGCAGTCGTTGCCTGCGTATACCTGGGCGTTATACCGAGGCGTCCCGCGGCACGGACCCTCGTCGGGGGTCGTGATGCAGTCCAGACCGTCGGCATACCCCTGCGCAGTCAGCTTTGCAGCCACGCATTCGTGGATTTTCTCCTCGTCGGCCCGTACCTTGCGCATGCATTCGTTGTACCCAGAGCTTTCGAGGAGGGCTTCCTGTCTCCCCTCCTCCCGCCGCACCTTCTCCGCTGGGGAGGGGGCGCAGGCCGCGAGGGCGAGGAGCAGAAGCAGGGCCGATGATTTTGCCAGTGATGTGGTGGATGTTTTCATAGGGTGTGTTTAGAATGGCGAATGATCGATGGAGAGTTCGCAGTACCTGCAGACGTGCTCCACCTGATCGATGTTCTGCCAGTAGTGTCCGAGCAGCCAGCAGCGGATCCTGAATATGTAGGAAGGGGCCTTCCCGCATTTCAGGCAGCGCGCTCCTTGGTGGTCGGGGTCTCCCCAGTTGTGGGGAGGGCATGGCTTGGTGTCCATGGGTGGTTTGGAAGGGGGTAAAAAATCGCGGTGCTGTGAAGGGGCGGGGGTGCTCGCGGCCATACTGGCCAGAGCAGTTGGGCGGGAGTGGTTGGCACGGTTGTTGGGTGGGTTTTTGGGGGTTGTTGGCCTGTTATTGGCCAGAATGCGCGAAGACGTGGGCTAAGGGGGAGGGGAGTGATCCCTGGGCCTCCTCTACCTTTTCGCTGATTCGTTTCAAGGCGCGCTGCTTCTTCTCGATGGCCTCGTCCAGCCTGCGCTGTTTGAATTCGTTCTTAAGAACCCATTGGTTGAACATGCCGTCGCGCTCGCACCAGATCTCGCGCTCGGGGTCCCATACCAAAGGGAAGCCGTCGCGCAGCTGGCGTACCAGATGCTCGCGGCCGATGGGGCGGAGGATGCGGGCGTTCGCCTCCCCGCGCGTCAGGATACCTTTCTCCTCCAGCTCGGCGCCTATCTTGGCATACTGGCCCTGCGACAGGCCGAGGTGTTTGATGGCCTCGTCCCGCTTGAAGGCCCCCTGCTCCTGCAGGAAGTTGGCCAGGTCAGGAACGGCGACCCCCTGGTAGGTATGCTGGTTCCCGCGGGGCGACAGCGCCGCGCGCCGCGTAAGGCGCACGATCCGCTTCCAATTGAGCATCAACGCAAGGGCAGCGCAGAAGATCGGGATACGGTAGTTGTTCCACCGCAGGATCGCCGTCGCGTACCCAAGCACGAAGGTAGGGGCAAAGATGAGGCATGCCAGTATGCCGACGGATACGAGGCGCAGGAATGATTTGACCAAGGCCTGCGATGTGGCTTTTTCGATCCATTTTAGGATCTTATACCATAGAACCCGCGTAAGGGACAGGCGCGGAGGCTGAGGGGCCTGCTCGCGGATCTGCAGTTTCGGGGTGAGGGTGAGCGTCTGGTTCATAGGAGGTGTGGGTATTGGGATAGGTCTTTGTGTGGGTTGGCCTGGAGCCAGCGGCGCAGGGCTTCGTTGCTGTCTGGCGCAGGCGGCGGGTCCAAAAGGGCGAGGAGGGCGTTTAGCATAGTTCGGAGAGGGAAAGGGATCCTCCCCAGACGGTGGTGATGCGGATATCGCCGATGGTGGTGGTAAAGTCTTTCATGTTGGTATGGGTGTAAGGTGGTTAAAGGGGAAGGAATACGCCAATGGCGATTACTACGACGTAGAGGATGTGGAGAAGGTTTTGCATGTTTGTGTGTGGGGAATGTATACGAAGTGGGCGGTTAGTATCTATTCATCGGGTGAATGTATACGAACTTTTTAAGGCGGTGCGCGGGGTGTTTGTGTGTATTTATGCATACGAGACCAGTATAGCACATTTGGGAAGGTAATCCAAGGGTATAATAGTTGATAATAGGGAATAACAGTGTACCCTAGGGACACATTTCCCCTTTCTTCCCCTTATATGCCACAGGTTGAAACCCCAGTGTACAGGCCATCGACTGGCCACGAAGCCACGGCCCGCCCCATGTGCGCGAGCCATTTCAAGGAATACCAGCCCGAGAACGCGTCGCCGTGCCATACGCCGCGCCCGTGCGTCGTGAACAAATGCGAGAATATGGCATCCTTCTGGGTTATTGATTCCAAATAACCCTTTCCCCTTCCATCCCTATGGCAACCGATACGCCACAGACGTTAGTAAAAAAGCTCGCCCAGATCCTGGCCACGGTCGATAAAATAGAAAAGAAAGGCTACAACGACCATTTCAATTATAAATTCGTGCGCGAGGCGGACCTTGTCGAAGCCGTGCGCAGCAAGCTCGCCGCCCAGAACATCATGATCACGTCCTCGGTGGACAAGACGGAGGTGGTGGATATGACGAAGGTGACGAAGCAGGGCGAGGTCGTGCAGAACAGGGTCGGCCTCCTGTACGTCACGTACACCTTCCGCGACGGCGAGTCTGGCGAAACGATCCAAGTGCAGGGTATCGGGGAGATCGAGCAGGACGGCGGCAAGGGCATCTACAAGGCCATCACGGGCGCGATGAAGTACATGCTCATGAAGAACTTCCTGATCGACACGGGCGACGACCCCGAGATGGAGAAGAAGCCCAAGGGCGAAGCGAAGCAGCAGTCGGCGGCCCCCTCGGCCCCGCGCAACAACGGCGTGTACAACGCTGCATGGGACAAGGGGTATCCCGCCACGCTGTCGCAGAAGAACAGCATCTCCGCCCGCCTGCAGGAGCTGACGCCCGATCAGAAAGAGTCTATCCGCAAGATCGTGGAGGCGAACGGCATCCCGCAGGAGGTGGGGCAGCTGACGAAGCTGCAGGCGTCCTTCATCATCGACAAGATCGTTCTATTGAAAAACGCCGCAAACGCCTCTGGCGCGTCGAACGCGAAGCCAGGCGGTACACCCAGCCAGACACCCCCTCCCGCCCCGCAGAGGCCCGCCCCAGCGCCGACGCTGGCCGACGTAATACAGAACATGCGCAACCTGCCCACGCTGGCGGAGCTGGAGAAGTATAGGCAAAGCCTCGACGGATACGGAAACACCCTGTCCAATCGGGACCGCGCGCAACTGACCCTCGCCTACGAGGAAACGAAAGAAGCCCTTTCCCCAGCAGCACAATGAGTGATTCCCACATAGCCTTGGAAGAACGGAAGGCCCTGCAGGAAAAGGCTGCCGCCCAACTTGCGGGGTTCTTGAATATATATGTCGCCCCCGACCGTCGCATGGAGGCAATGGACGCCATACAGCCTTTGTATAAAACGATTGCGGAACTCGAGCAGCTCTCCTTCGCCGTAGCGGTCGTGGAAGTGGTGAAGCAATTGAATCATTCCGATCTCAAAATATGAGCACCCTCGACGCTTATACACGCTCCGATATCGGCCTCCCCCTTGGCAACCGTACCGTTCACTTCGTCGCCGACGGGGTCCCCCTATCCATCGCCAGCGTATTCGACCAGGGCGAAGCGGTGGGCTCCACGGTGTACTTCTGGGACGAGCAGACGCGCCAATGGATGTGGTGCCACCAGACATGGGAGACGTTCCGCATCCCCGCCTCCGACCTCCGTCGCATAGCGGAGCACGTATGTAAGGCTGACAGGGAACAGGACGCCCCCCCCGCTTAACTTTATTCCTTCCACAATACGCACATGAGTGAAAAAGGAAAACTCACTGACCAACAGAAGATCGCCTATCTCGCGGAGAAGGTGATGGGGTGGCCATGTCTGCATCCTCTCTACGAGCAGGAGGATGTACCAGGCCAGCCAAAAAGGTTTTGTAAGCGTTGTCAGGGCATGTTCCTAATCCGTGATTGGCACGTCTTGAGGCAGTGGAACCCCCTCACCGACTGGAACCACTGGAGACAGGTGGAGGAGAAGGTAATGGAGGCTGATGGGCTGTTCTACAAATTCAAGAAGCATTTTTGGGATGACAAATGGGATCCATTTTTGGAGTTCATGAAAGCCGACCTCCCCACTCGCGTAGACGCTCTTATCTCCGCTCACCAAGCACTCCTCCATGGCTAACCAGGAAACATACAGGCAATGCAAGTACTGCAGGTGTCGCTCCCTCGTGGAGATGGGCGAGCCGAAAAAGCCCATGTGCGAATCCCACCTCGCCGCCTATATGGACGGCATGAACGACGGGCTGGAGTCCGCCTGCAGGACGCTCGACAAAATTGCGAACAACACCGCCATTATTTCATCCCGCCATGCCAATGCGAACGCTTGAAAAATTCGAAATCACGGATGCCTCCCGCGAGGCATTGGAACGGCATGTGGCGGAGATATACAAATTTCTGCAGGTAGACCACGGGAGGGAACTGAAAAACTGCGACTATATATGCGGGCAAGGAAGGGTCTGCAGGTGCTATGAGTCTGGGAGCAAGGACAACGAATGCGACGGCGAGTGCGGGGCATACGACGATGGGTTTGCCGATGGAAAGAACGAGGCGAAGTGGATTATCCCCGATCCTCTTATAGCCCCTATACAGGCCATCCGAAGCGCGCGCAGCGATGCTATACTCAAGGTCGGAGTGTCGAATCTGAACGATGAGGTGGACCGCTTTATTGCCATTTTAAATCACTCATTCCACATATGATCACCCCTGAACACAATCGGCAGAAAATCAAAGACATCCTCTGTGGTCTTATGGACCTCGTTCGCAGGGAGCAAGGCGGAGGGGTAATCGGCAACGTCCCCATTCTTACGCCGACGCAGGCCGAAGATATGATTTTCAAAATGATCTATCCAAACCACCCCCACTGCGTCCAATGCGGGAAGCAGAACATCGAGTCCAATTCCGCCTGGTACACCATCCGCTGCAAGGAGTGCTGGCTGGCCTTCAAGAAGGCGGGCGGGATACGGCGCACCGAGTCAGTCGCCGAATCCCCCTCGGGGATGCGCGTGGCGAATATCAAATTCAGCGGCCAGGCGGCCTTCTGCCGCGACTGCGGGGGGAAGATAGACCAGGGTAGCAGGCGGGTCCGCCACGCCCTCCTGCGGGGCTCGGAATGCCTTACGTGCGATACATGCGCCGCCAACAAGCGATTCCCCTCCTCCCATGAAGGTTAACCTGCGCACCGTCGGCCCGACCGCCCCGCGCTGGCTCCGCCTCGTGGCGCTCCATACGAAGCGCAAGGTCGTCATCACGCCCATCACCGTGCGCGACCTTTCCTTCATCATCCAAAAGAAATCCCGCAGGACCGTCGTGCTCGTCAACCTCGGCGCGTACAGGGTCCTGAAACGGAAAACCTCCCTCCATGGCTTATTCCTCCCTATTCCCTCCATCCGCCATATATATGCCCTCCGCTATGCAAACTGACCTGTTCGGATCCCAGGCCGCGCCCGCGATCCATCCCTTCACGCTGGCCAAGAAGATCATGCTCGCGAAGCCCATCACCTTCCGCAGCCACCGCCTGCTCATGCGCGAGGTGGCAACGGAGCTGGGATTCAAGTGGGATCTGCTCCCGACGGCGCAGCAGCACCTTATCGAGGACCTCCTGAACTCCTCCCCCGACTTCGAACGCGCCGCGCGCAAGGTGCGCGAGGAGGATTCCGCCGCTGCCAGAGGACAGCAATTGACCTGAATGGATTTTACGATACCCTTCTACCCATACCCTCCACCCCCATGACCACGGTAACCGAATCAAAGCCCAAGCAGTACTACAAACTCAGCGAGGTAGCCGACGCCCTTCGGGTGGACGTGCGCACCGTGCGCAGGATGATCAAGCCGTCGGAGAAGGGACCGCCCGCGCTGAAGGCCGTGAACATCTCCCTGGGCGACGCGCGCTGCATCTGGCGCGTGGCGAAGTCCGACCTGGAGAAATTCATAGCGAACTGCAACAAGTAGGGCGCCGATCAAGGGCATATTATAGGACACTGGCGGACACCTGCGCTATCGTTGTCCGCGATGCACCCCACCCCACATCAGCCTCGGGCGTATATATCAAGAGCATCCCTTCCGCACACAATCCGCGGTCTGCTTGAGTATGCGCCCGAACCTGCTGTATGAGCGAAAGCTGGATCAAACTGCACAGGCAATTCAGGGAGACATCCTTCTACGGCCAGGCGATCCCCGTGGCGCTGTGGGTGGAGTGCCTCCTGCGCGCGGGCTGGGAGAAGAAGGAGCGATACATCGGCCGCGAGAAGGTGGAACTTGACGCTGGCGAGTTCGTGTTTGGATATCATGAAATGGGGCTGACCGTCGGCTGCTCGGGATCCACCGTGAAGGCATGGATGGACATCTTCGAGAAGGAAGGCATGGTCGAACGCAGAACGAACGCGAAAGGGACCGTGTGCAAGCTAAAAAAGTGGAGTGAGTACCAAGAGGGTCGAACGCAGAACGAATGCAAAAAGAATGCCGACAGAATGCAAAAAGTATCTAACAAGAACATTAAGAACAGTAGAACTAATGGTAACACTGACCTTGATGCTGTAATCCCAGGGAATGAGATTGTCGCGCGGGGCGCGACGACTCCCGCCACGTACGCGCAAAAGTTCTTTTCTAAAGATCCTGATGCCTGGAAAAGCGAAGGCGAGTACTTTATTTCCAAAGGCGTACCGCTGGAGTTCGCCCGCGCGGAATTCATCAAATTCGGCAACTACTGGACGGAGCTTACACCAGGCGGGAAAAAGCAGAGATGGGAAACCGAGAAGACTTTCGAGGTGCGCCGCCGCTTGGTAACGTGGTTCACGTTCGCCTTCGAGAAGGCCCAGAAAAAAGGCGGCTCCCTGACCATGCCCGACTTCCGTTCGTAACCATGACTACCAACCCCAAAACAATACTGCACCTTTGCGCCGATACGGGATCGGACAGTAAAATCTATCAAGAAAACGGTTACAACGTAATACTTGTCGGAAGTAAAGTAGGGGTTGAAAACTTTCACCCGCCGAAGGATGTGTACGGAATTATAGCCAACCCCGTCTGCACGGAGTTCAGCGTCGCACAGGGAAGGCAGAAGGAGGGGGATTATAAAAAGGGAATGTTCCTTGTGAGCGAATGCATGCGGATCATAAACGCGTGTACGCCTACTTTCTGGGTAATAGAAAACCCTTCAACAGGAAGGCTGAAGGATTTTATAGGGCCCCCAGTGATGAGCTACGAACCGTGGCATTACGGAAGCCCCTGGACGAAGAGAACGTCTTTGTGGGGTAAATTCAACCCTCCCACCCGTTTATATAGCAAATGGGAGGATGTGCCGAAGATTCCCGAACTGCCCACTTACCAAGGTCGAGGCAAGCCATCATTGGCGAAACTCCACAAAAACCATAAAAGGCTCATTAGAGAGTTTGATTGCTTTAAGGTAGATTCCGACATGGAATTTCGCTCCCTCTGCTCGCAGAAATTCGCGCAGGCATTTTACCAAGCCAACAGGTAACCATATGAGCTCCACCTCCCTCGTCACCGACAAGGACGTCCCGACCCACCGCCTCACGCTGAAGCTCGAGGACGGCTCCTTTCGCACCTTCCACCTGACGCCCGCTGAGGCGGACTGGATGGCGCGGAACATCAACAGCGTGGATCCGTTCATCCAACTCCCGAAGTCCGTCGATCCCAACGGCCCCAGCTTCTACCCGAAGCGCGGGGCGTGGATGGAGCGCATGTCCGCGGACGAGATGCAGGCGCGCCGTACGCGCCACACGGCCGCCGCAGCCCCCAAGGAGAACGACGTCGAGAGGAAGAAGAGAAACGCCAGCATCAGCAAATGGATCGCCGCAAACCCCAAGGAATACGAAAAGCTCCGCGCGGAGAGCCAGCAGCGGTTGGAGCAGCAGGGGGGATTCTACAAGATCGCCAAGCGCGCGACCCGCGAGCATCTCGCCCGATACGAAGCCATGCGGGCCATCGAAGCCATCCTTTTCCCCATCCAACCCAATGATTAATTTCATCCACAGCGTTGGCTACGGCATCGCCGCGTTTATTTTCTACTTCGTACTCACTTGTTTCTGCGTTAGGAACAAGCCGCAGGCGTGGATCGCAGAAAACTCGGCCGCGTTGTTCCTCGTGGGATGCATCATTGGATTCTGTACCTTCTGTATTACCCTCTAACCCCCTTCCAATATGTCGGATACGACAATCGTCAGCCAGCGGCTTGATTCCATCCTGGCATTCCTCGAGGAATCGATTAAAAACGGCGCGGCGCTCATGCAGGAGCAGACGCCAGATATCGTCCAGCAGTTGCTGTCCTGGAAATTTTACGAGTCGGTCATTACCTGCGCTGGCTTCGGTTTTGTGCTGGCCATAACTATTGGAATGTCGATCAGGTCTTTTTATAAGGTAAAAGACGGATCGTTTGATGATTCCTTTTTCGAATATATGGGGCCAACGGTATGGCCGTTCCTCTCCGTCCTCATGGCGATGGGATTCTTCTCATCCTTCGCCTGGGTGCAGATATGGGTAGCTCCGAAGGTGTACCTACTTGAATACGCTTCCTCCCTCATTAAATGAATAAAAACCACCTTTCCATCCGTCGGGTACTTGGTTTCTTTTCCCAGCTTCTTCCAACCCCCTACAGCCATTGCTACTGCTGCGGTATCACGTGGAATTTCACGGAACACCACACGACGCCGTATAGAAAGGGCAGCGGCATGCTCCCCTTGTGCGAGTGGTGCTGGAGCAGGCTCACGGCTGATGAACGATTACCCTACTACGTGCGCCTGTTCGATAGGTGGTTGAAAGAGTCCCCTGATCTCGACGTGACGTACGCGGAGGTGGTTGCGGCGGTATACGCCGAAGAGAAAAGCGTCTCCCTGCAGGCAGCCGACAACACGATTGTTTTGTACGGCGTCAATATGGATAGGCCAGTCACGGACAGCGAAAGGTCGGACATATGCTTTGAAATCGTGGAGCTCATGCGCCTGCGGGGAATCAACGCGCGGGTAATCGCGACCGTCTGCAAGGGCGTTGAAAAAGGAGCCGAAATAGAAGTTTTTTATAAGCCGTAACCCCTTCCAAATGAAACACAAGCACAACGCATTCTGGCCCGTCCTCATCTTTGCGGCCATCCTCCTACCCGATCTCTTCCGCACCATTGCGTGAAAAAGAACTGGAATCGGCAATCATCCAGTATCTGCAGCTGCGCGGGTACTACGCCGTCGGGATCAAAAGCGGGAAGATGCTGGCGACGTACAAGGGGGTGACGCGCATGATCCACCTCGCCCCGCGCGGGACGCCTGACATCTTCTGCTGCATCAAGGGGCTGTTCGTGGCAATCGAGGTGAAGAAGGACAGGGACGAGATGGGGCGATGGGAGCGCCAGTGGGAGCGTTTCCAAAAATCACGTGTACTCGTCGCCTCCGCCGAGCACAGCATCGAGCAGCACCAGGCGGGCGAGAAGGTCATGGCGGCGGGCGGGATCTACATACCCTGCTGCGATTTCGACGAATTCAGGACGGACGTGATGGAGGTGGAGAAAATAGCCGACGGACAAAAGACTTGATCTGGCTTGCTCGGGCATGGCAATGGTGGGGCCTATGCCAGAGTATTTCGCGCAGCTGACGCTTGAGAGCGACGATGGGAGGCTGGAGGGGGCCGAGTTCGTCACGGAAGCCCCCGACGCCGTACGGGCCACGGAAACGCTCCTGGGTTATATACGGAGCCAACAGGGGCGCGCCGTTCGGGAAATCGGGGCCCTGCAAGAGCGAACAGGCCATATAACCCCTTATATTAGAAGGGAATACTATTGTATTCTAACGGACACTAAGGTAATATAGATACATATTCACCCCTTACCCCATACAGTACTATGGAAAACATGAACAAGAAGGCCAAGGTAAAAGTAGAGCTTTCGCGCAAGGACGCGAAGTACTCCCACACCTCCAAGATGGTGGTAGAAGGAGAAGAGCTGGAGGTTGAGGTATGGACAATGTGATTTCAACCATTCATTTTCCCCATACAGTACTATGGAAACAATGGATCCCTGGAAAAAAACGGTATACAAGGTTTCTTATAAAATTGAACGCGAGACCATCCATACCGATTTGTTCGGGCTCAAGGCTGGGGAAACGTACGAAATGTTCGTACAGAATCAACGAAGCAAAAAACACGCTACGGAAACAGCGGAAAAACATCTGGCCTGGCCGAACGCTGGATCAAAGATTATTTCCGTAAGACGTGCCTACACTTAATAAAAGCATAGCGCGTCGCCCCGTCCTCGGGGCCTCGCGGTGCGCTTTGCCCAGCACCTTGGTTTACCTTCTCTCGCGGGAAACTGCGGAGGCAAGAGCACGGACGTTTACGCCGACCAAATTCGGCGGGTGGCCACGGGCTGGCCCTTGCGGAGTACTGTCCGACCCGCCCTACAATTTCCTTCCCAAAACCATGAAAGAATATACCCTTACAATCAAAGTAGGCTCGAAGGCAGAGTTGATCCCTTACATTCAAATGGTTGTCCTCCCGCAGCTGCGCGACGGCTATACAAGCGGGTTCGCGGCGGACGCGAGCTGGGACGTTACCCCCTCCGTATGAGCGAAGTAATCCCATGCCCCACATGCAACGGCGGAGGAACGGTAACCGTGCCAGACCCCATCACGGAGCACGTCTGCGGAAAGTACTGCGGCAACTTCCACCAAAGGTACAGCCACGCAATGTGGAAGGACCGCGAGGGCGTTTGGACGGTCTTCCAGCCCATCTTATCCATGTCGAACGACGGGAAGGGTGAATTCAGCATCAACCTCGCCCGCGGATCCTGGCCGTTCATTTCGGAGAAGGAGCTGCGCCAGCAATTCCGATTCATGGAAAGAAAGACGGGAAAGGTCGTGGAGGGTGCCGACGCCGACCTCTCCTTCACCTCCCCCGACGAGTCAGCTAGAGTTTAGCCAGTAGGGAACGTCCGTTCCCCTCTGGGTGCGCCTTCGCTCACCGCCTTACCCCCTCATTCCTATGCTCTTAGAAGCATGCACATCACTGGCGGTGTCAGCCATTATGCTGACGCCTGTAACAGGCAAGGTGCTGTCCCGCAGCATCAACGCCTCGGACAAAGCCATTCAGGTCACGGAGCGTGTCCTGGACAGGTCCATCTGCGAGCCGATCTCGGTGCAGCAGGCGCCGAACAAGATCGTCTTCCCGACCCTCACGGAGGATCAGAAGAAGATCGAGCTGAAGGCAGCCGCATACCGCCAGGAAATCGCCCGCACTGCCATGGCGCAGCACTGCAAGAACTCGCCGCGCCTGACGAACGCGCAGACCGCGGAGTGCAACGGATTGATCAAAAGCGCTCGCAAGTAATAAATTCTTCACATCGCTGGCGTGGCGGAATAGGTAGACGCGGTTCCCTTAAAGCAGATTCTCGGTTAGAGAGTGCAAATGACATGGGAACCCTCCGAGGATCATGCAGGGTGCAAATCCCTGCCGCCAGCAGGAGAATGGCCCGCAGCAATGCGGGCCCTTTTTCGTATTGTGTACCCCCACGGACGGCATAGTATTGCCCCGTGTCCGTCGATATTACCAAGGAAGACGTGGTGCTGGCTGACGATCCAATGGACGACTGTTATGCCATCCGTGCGGGTTTTCAGATAACCCTGATACTCGAGGCGCGCGCCCGCAAGCAGGCGCGGGAGGAGATTAACGCCATCCTCGGGATCACGTCCGACGATCATTTTGTCCTTGACCCGAATATTGAAACATGACGGGGTAAAGAATAGTATGCAAGAACGGTGGATAATCGATACAACATCACCGCCACCCCTCGTTCTACGTTTGATCACCCCCTCCCGCATACGCGGCGTGGGTTTATCCGCATGCCCCTTTCCCTTATGAAGTTCCTCCTTTACGCCATTACATTCCTTTCATCCATCCTCGTGATGCTCCTCCTGGGAGTACTCCCGCGGCTCTCCGCCAAAAGCGGGTGCACGGTGTATTCCTATGACAAAGGTTTATTCAGCGTGGAAAACGTGTGTCCGTACAGGTCAGCCTGACGGAAACGGTTTGTCCACCCGATGCTCGTCCTGTACCATCCTGTCCATATTCTTCCCTTATGAATATGGATTTTCCCTCGGCGTTCAAATCTCTTCTGGTAGGCGAGGCGAAGGCGATCCGTCGCTTGGCATGGAGCTATGGGGTGACGGTCCATATTGAAAAGCCAGAACCAAGGATGGAGTACGTCGTGGAACCATTCCTCGGGCTGCGTGATCGCAGCGACGGCAGGTCCACGGTTCGATGTGTACCGTTTATCCCTGGGCACGATTCCCTGTTTGCCACGGACTGGGAGATCGTCAATGATACAGCCAATTAATTCCTCCCCCTTTTTACCCATGAAAATGGAAATCTCCATCGAAGGAGAGGCGCTCGCCGCCCTCCAAATGATCGTGACCAGCGCGTCGTTCACGTCCCGCGCGGAAGCCCGCAAGATCCACGCCCTCGGCCTGTGGTTCGAGGAACCGATGAAAAAGTACAGGCAGGTCCTTATGGACGTGCAGGACAAATTCAGCGAAGAGGTCATCGAGGGCGAGGGGGAAAACACCAAGTCCCGCAAGATCGTCCCCGAGGCGAAGGTCCCCGAATACCAGAAGGCTGTCGAGGACGCCCGCAAGGAAAAGTATTCCATCGCGTTCGATAGGGAAGGGTTCTCCTTCCTCGAAACGGTCGTCGACGGCCTCTTCGAGCGCGAGGAAATCAAGAAGCAGAACGGCCTCTCTGGCATGGACCAGGCGCGGAACCTCGAGCAGATCTCCGTGGCCTTCGAGAACGTCAGGAAGGTGGACTGATCGGTTACCAAGGAAGGGGGGCTTGTGCCCCCTTTTTTTGTATGTTATTGTTCACCCGAACCGCATCGGATGGTTTCTGCAGAATCGCGGGTGTTCAATGGTAACGCTCCCCATGCACCCATTCTTAGGAGAAGCTCGTCTCCATAAAAAATGAGTCTCCGATGAAAGCGTCAAGCCGTGTTCCTCTAGAGGCACGGCTTTTTCATGATATATTCGAAAGGCAGATGCATGGAACTTCGCTACCTCTGCACCGTCATTCCTATGGAAGGGGATGATACCTAACACCCATCTGACGCATGATGCGTCGGGTGGGTTTTTCTCTCTTGTGCGGGAAACAAAACGGGATAGTCTTTGAAATGTAACCCTTACTTCCTCCCTTTCTTTCCATGGCCAAATACCTCAAGGCAAATATATTTTCCAGTAATTCCGCATATAGGGCGCTCGTCTACCTCGCCGTCGGTACGGTGATCGGAGGCGGCGTCGTCTTCGGATACGGCAGCAACCGCACGGCGGGCCGTTCCAATGACAACTTCATCGCCGCGAACTTCACAGGAGTGGAGCTCCAGGCAGGCTGCATCGCCGCGAACTCTGGTTCTGGCGCATGTCTCCAGGTCATCTCGGGCGTCACGAACGACCATTCCATCTTCACGAAGTCGGGAAGCCTTGTCACGGGCCCCCTCGCTTCGCCGAAGTTCCTCGCCACGAACACGGGCTCCACGACGGCTACGCGCCTTGAGGTGAACCGCGCGACGGCTGGCTCTGGCGGCGTAAAGGCCGTTGGATCCGACGGTGGCGCCTGGTGCGCCGCGGACAGCGATGGCTCTGGCTATACGCAGTGCAGCTACAACAACGGCGCGCAGACCTGCGCGTCCGTCACGAACTGTTCGTTCTGATGACCGAGGATATCGATGATCTCCAAAGGGAGTGCGTGAGGCCAGATGCGGCCCCGCGCACTCTTTTCATTATCGGGAACATCCTCGACCGAAAGAAACCCTACATGTCCGAGCCGCAGGTCCGCGTCCAGCGGGAAATAGAGCTTCGCTTCCAGTCGATGCAAAGGGTTCTTGGCTTCCCGACCGCGCAGTAATGATCTTCTGGTGTCCTGTTGTCCAGTAGGATACACTCGGGGAGTTTCCCCACCCCACAATGCCTTTGAACAAGGACATCCGTATTGTAGAAACACCCCTTGAGAACCTGCAGAACTGGGAGGAGAACCCCCGCATCATCACCGACGCATCATTCCGAAAGCTCTGCTCGCTCATGAAGCGTAGGCCAGAGCTTCTTTGGAAGAACCCCATCCATGCCAACAAGGACGGCAGGATCTACAGCGGCAACATGCGCTTCCGCGCCGCGCAGGCCTTGAAGTGGAAGACCATCCCCGCCGTCGTATCCGACGTGCAGATGGACGAGAAGCGCATGAAGGAGGAGGCGATCATCCTGAACCACCACCACGGCGAGGACGACAGGGACCTTCTTTCCCGCCAGCTTTACGAACTCGACGAAATAGGCATCGACGTATACGCGCTGGGCATACAGGAAACGGTCGTGGATATCGCCCTGGACCAGGTAAACCTGGAGGACATGGAAGACGAGGCGGAGGACAAAGGGGAGCTGACGGTTCCCGCGGCCAAGGATACGGTATCGAAACTCGGCGATCTGTGGCGCTTAGGCGAGCATTTGCTGCTATGCGGGGATGCCACCAAGCAGGAGGACGTCGAACGCCTTATGAAGGGATGCGTGGCCGATATGGTGTTTACAGATCCGCCGTATAACGTGGATTACACTGGAAAGACCGAAGACGCCCTAAAAATCGAAAATGACAAGATGGACAACGATACCTTCCTGCAATTCCTGCGCGACTCCTTCCTGAACGTATGCGGGGCCACGAAGGAGGGCGGGGCCATCTACGTGTGCCATGCAGACTCCGAGGGCGAGAACTTCCGCAAGGCCCTGTCTTCCTCTGGCTGGCTGTTCAAGCAATGCATCGTCTGGGTGAAGAACACCATCGTCCTCGGGCGACAGGACTACCAGTGGCAGCACGAACCCATCCTGTACGGATGGAGGGAGGGGGCGTCCCATTACTGGAACGGGGGCCGCGACCAGTCGACCGTGTGGAACATCGACAAACCGAACCGCAGCGGCGAACACCCCACGATGAAGCCCATCGAGCTGTGCGCGAAGGCAATCAAGAACTCCTCCCCGCGCGGGGGCATCGTCCTGGACACGTTCGGAGGCTCTGGCTCCACCCTCATCGCCTGCGAGAAGATAGGGCGCGTCTGCCGCACTATGGAGCTCGACCCGAAGTACTGCGACGTCATCGTGCACCGCTGGGAGCAATTCACGGGCGAGAAGGCGGAGCTGGTGACGGATACCGCCACCCCTTCCAAAAAGAAGAAATGATTACCTTCCTGATCATCCTCGCGCAGGTCTTGTGGCGCGCCCTGGTGATCGCCGCCATCGTCGGCGCCCTTATCTTCGCAACCGCCATCGTGACAGCACCCCTCTGGTTCCGCTAAACCCCTATGGCCCGCCCGAAGAAGACATGCACCATCGCAGGCTGTGATCGGCCGCATGTCGGTCGTGGCTTCTGCATGAGGCATTACCAGCAGATGCGATACCACGGGAAGATACAGGTGCTGCCGCAGCCGAACTACGGCTATCCCCGCAGGGAGGAGGGCCCGCGCGACCTTAGCAGCTACGTCATGCTTTCCTCCTGCCACAAGAAAGAGGTGAAGGAAGGCCCGCAGCACGGGTACGGCAAACAATACTGTACCAAATGCTTTGCACCCTGCCTGTGGAAGTGGCACCATAAAAACGATATCAAAATCTCTTGATTTCCGCTTACCCAAGCCCATTATGTCGAGTGCAGAAACCACCCGCAAGAAGCCCGCCGCCAACCTCGGTCGGGGCGCGCGGGAAATTAAACCCTCCGCGCCGCCGGAAATAAAAAAAGGCCAGAAACGTATATTTAAGCATAAAAAACCCAGTAAAAAGGGTGGAAGGCCCCCTGCGATCACCGACGAGGAGGTGCGGAAGCTGGAGGCCGCTTTTTGCAACGACTTCACCATTGACGAAGCGCTAGACTATGCGGATGTGAAGCGTCGGACGTATTATGACTACCTCAAGAAGAGCGAGGAGTTTTCGCGCAGGATGAAGAAGGCGCAGCAGTACCCCTTGACGCTCGCCAAGCGTTCGATGCTCGCCCAGATCAAAGGCACGGCGAAGAAGCCAGGGGACGGCCAGCTGTCGCTGCGTTTCCTTGAGCGCAGGCAGCCCGACCGCTACCGCACGAAGATCGAGAACGAGAACCCGCCCCTGCCGCCGATGACGATTATCCTCCCAGGCAGCAAGCCGCACCCGCGCTTCACGCCGCCCAAGCCAGGTAAATAATTCTTTCCATCCCTCCCATGCCCCGCGCACCCCGCCGCCGCAGACATATCGACCACGAGAAAGGAAACTCTTGGACCATGCCCAGCATCGACCCCCCCCCATCCAAGAAGATCGTCGCCCTCAAAGCGGGGCAGGTTGTGCCCGCTGGCGCGCAGTACCTGACGTATGCCCTCAAAGACGACGTGCCGCACCTGTTCTTCCTCGTCGACAAGCAGGAGCGCAAGGCCAGCAAGGCTCCTATCGGTTTCCGCCTCGGGGAAGCTAAATGAAGGGGGATATCGACGTCACCAGCGGCGACCTGGAGATCAGCGGGGTCATCGTGAACCCGTACGCCAAGGTGCAGGACAGGCAGATGGATTTCTTGAACGAGGGCGCCACGTACAAGCTTATGGGAGGCGCCCAGGGCGGGGGCAAATCGCGCGCATGCCGCATGGAGGCGTTCCGCTGCTGCGAGATAATCCCGCGCTGCAAGGGGCTCGTCCTGCGCCGTTCGCGCGGGGAGGTCATCAAGAACTTCGTCGAGCCGTTGCTTGAGGAAACGCGCGTGACCAACGAGGACGGCACATCCCAGCCTTACCTGCGCTGGCTGTCGAGCAAGAACCGCATTATCTTCCCGAACGGATCCATCATCGACATAGGCTACTGTGAGAGCGAGGCCGACGTGGAGCGATACCGCGGTTTGGAATACGACTTCATCTGCATCGAGGAGTTGACGCAGTGGGAGTTCCTGTGGTGGAAGAAGATCATGACCTCGCTGCGCACGGCCAAGCAAGGCGTCCGCCCCTTCTTCTTCGGTTCCACGAACCCAGGCGGCATCGGGCACGCGTGGGTGAAGCGCCTGTGGATCACGCGCAAGTTCGAGGAGAACGAGGATCCCGCCGACTACGGCATGGTGCGCGCCACGATCTACGACAACCCCATCTTCATGGCGCTCAACCCCGAGTATCTGAAGAACCTGCTGTCGCTTCCCGAGAAGGAGCGCCGCGCGCGCCTGCACGGCGACTGGGACGTGTTCGAGGGCCAGTTCTTCTCGGAATACCGCGAGGCGTTGCACACCTGCTCGCCGTTCTACCCGACCGAGGGGATCAAGCGGCGCATCATCGCGTTCGACTACGGCTATAAAAACCCGCTGTCCGTGGGATGGTACGCCATGACTAACAGCGGGCACGTGTACCGCTACCGCGAGCTGTACGGCGCGGGGATGCTCTACAGCGACATGGCCAAGCGGATCGCCGCCATGACGAAGGAGGACGAGATCATCGACGTCATCGTGGGGGATCCCGCCGCGCTGGAGAAGAAGAACGAAAGCACGGGCACGTCCCTGCGCGACGAGTTCGCCAAGGTGGCCAACGAGCTTGGCATGGGGTGGTTGAAGAACATCCAGCCCGCCAACAACAACCGCAAGGACGGATGGCTTACGGTGCGCCAGTACCTGCAGGTGTACGTCGATCCGAACACGGGCGTCGAGTTCTGCCCGCTGCACCTCATGACGAACGGCCCGAACCTCATCCGATGCCTCCCCGACCAGATCCACGACAAGCGGAACGTCGAGGATATGGATACCACTGGCGAAGATCACCCCGTCGATGAATTGCGCTATGCACTGATGGAGCTTGGCATTAGTATTATGGCATCAGCCGACGTGCAGGCCATCAATGAGTCGCTCAAAAAGGGCGCCCCGATGCCAGGCATGACGCCCAAGGAACGAGAGTTCCGCGAGCGAGGCATTATCCGCAGTAAGAGCATCCTGGACAAGAAATTCTAGGGTCTCCGAACTCCCCCATCACCCCATGGCATCCGCCAAGAAAAACGAACAGAAGGGCCTTGTGCCCTCGCAGATTCAAGAAACCGCCAAACCGAGCAAGCGCCTCACGCTGCAGGACCTCATGCGGATGCAGGGAGCGTCGGGAACGTACATCGTCAACGGTTTCCTTGAGGGGGATTACAACCCCGACCTTTCGGGTATCAACGGGGTGAACACGTTCGACCAGATGCGCAGGAGCGACGCCCAGGTGCGCGCGACGCTCGACGCCATGGAGCTGCCGATCCGCTCGACGGACTGGTACGTGGAGGCGGGAACGAACGAGGAGGGGGAAACGGATGAGCTGTGCGACGAGATCCGCGATTTCGCGGAGGAAGCGCTGTTCCGCAAAATGGAACAGACGTGGGACGACCATCTCCGCGAGGTGCTCACGTTCCTTCCGTTCGGCTTCTGCGTGAAGGAGAAGGTCTACGTATCCGATGGCGAGCGTATATGGATCCAAAAGCTGGCTTTCCGCAAGCCCCAGACGATTTACAAGTGGGAGCAGCTCGACGGCACGGCGGGCGTCACGCAGATCCTCCCGACGCCCGTACAGGGCGAGGACGGCAAGCGCGTGTCCCAGGTATCCATCCCCGCGACGAAGCTCCTGCTCTTCACCTTCCGCAAGGAAGGGGACAATTACGCGGGAGTGTCGGTCCTGCGCCCCGCCTATCGCCACTGGTACACGAAGGACCTGCTCTACAAGTTCGACGCCATCAAGCACGAGCGCCAGAGCGTGGGCGTCCCCTTCCTAAAGCTGCCGTCCAAGGCGGGTGAGGAAGACAAGGCCGTCGCCCGCCAGATCCTGCAGGACCTGCGCGCCAACGAACAGACGGGCATCGTGATCCCCGACGGCTGGGAGTTCGGTTTCGCCGACCTGCAGGCATCCAATACGTCGGACGTGTGGAGGAGCATCGACCATCACAACCTTATGATCGCCAAGAACGTGCTGGCCATGTTCATGGAGATCGTCGGCGGAGATAATGGTTCCCGCGCGCTGTCCGAGGACCAGTCCGACTTCTTCCTGCTCGCGCAGGAGGCCGTGGCGAAGCAGATCGACGACGTGCACAACCGTTTCCTTCTGCCAGAACTGGTGGATCTCAACTTCGACGTGCCCGCATCGTCGTATTACCCGAAGCTGGCGCACAAGAAACTCGGCTCCGTCGACTACCAGACCATCTCCTCCGTCCTTTCCACGCTCGTCACGGCGGGACTCCTTACGCCCCAGGCGCAGGACGAAGACTGGACGCGCAAGATGCTGGATCTTCCGAAGCTCGTGGTGCCAGAGGAGGGGGAGGAGGAAGCCGTGGAAATCGACCCTGAGACTGGCCTGCCTATCGAACCCGAGGTGGATCCCGAAACGGGTCTTCCGTTGGACGGCGCCCCCGTGGAAACCGATGAGGAAGGCAATCCCATCGAGCCAGAGCTGGACGAAGAGGGAAACCCGATTGAATCCGAAGACGAGGAAGAGGTGGGCGACGACGAGCTGGCATCCCTGGAAGACGAGCTCGCCGACGTGGACGCGGACCAGGATGAGCTGGACACGCCAGACGACGATGACGAGGGGGAGCCCGACGGCGGGGAGGAAATCGTCCCCGAGGACGGCGACGAACCCCTGGACGAGGGAGAGGTGGTTGACGAAGAGGAGGATCCTGATGAAAAGAAGCCGCGTTTCTTCGAGGTGAAGGGCAAGCGATACGCGTTCTATGAAGGCGAATTCTACGCGCCAGCCACGGAGCTCGCGGGCTTCGACGGCGAGAAGTTCACCGAGGAGGTGCACTCCTTCCGCATCGTATCGGAAGAAACGAAGCGGAAGATCTCCGAATCGCTCAAGCGGGCCCTCCCGAACAAGCCCGTCGTGCAGCCCCGCTACAGGCGCGGCCAGCCGATCCCCGAGGATATCCGCCGCAAGATCAGCGAGGGGCTTAAGAAGGCGCTCCCAGGCGATACGGAAAAGACCAAGGCGGAAGCGGCGGCGCGCGGCAAGGTCCGCAAGATGCGCAGCCTCACGCAGCGCAGGCTCGGCACCTCGAAGAACAAGGGCACTGCTGCCGTACGCAAGGCGCAGACGGCCCAGATCAAGCCGAAGGGCGGGGTGATCGCCAAGACGGCGGCGGCCCGCCTGGCGAAGGCGGGGAAGAAGCCGAAGAAGTCCACGACGACGGACGCGAAGAAGCAGGCGGTTCCCAAGGTGACGAAAACGAATACCCGCAGGAAGAGGAAGCCGCGTGTATCGCGTAAGAAAGTCAACGCCCTGAAGCAGGAGCTGGCTTCCGCCAAGACGCCCAAGGCCCGCGCGGTCGTGAAGGCGAAGGTGCAGAAGCTGCGCAAGAAAGCGAAGGCGGCACCAAAGACGGCGGCAGGCAAGTCCGTGCAGCAAAACGTGGCCAAGCGGAAGGCCGCCCGCATGCGCACGGGGAAGGCTAGGGGTATCAAGGCCACGGAGGATTTGGACGCGCCAGAGGCGGCAAAGAATGCCGACACGGCCCTACTGCATGAGCATGACGGCGAGGAGCAGGCCGTATACGAGCAATATGTATCCTTCTGCGACTGGGAACAGATCGTCCGCCTGCAGAACTCCGTCCCGCGTACGCCCGAGGATACGGAGCCCAAGGCGCGCCAATGGCAATTCAACGACGTCGAGGCCACGGCGTTCCGCCCCCTCACGTTCGCCGAGAAGAAAGTAAACTTCTCTTCACTTCGCAAGGCCCTGTCCTCCGCAAAGGCGAAGTTCGAGGGGGATATCGACGGCATCACCGAGAGGCAGAAGAAAGACATCCTCGCGCAGGTGAAGCGCGCGGTTGAGAGCGATGACATCGCCAAGGTGGGGGAGATCAAGGCGAAGTACACGGGCGAGCTCGCGGGCGCCCTGACGGGAATCCAAATGGATATGTTCGAGGCGGGCAAGAAGAGCGTCGCGGGTGAGATGGGCGTGAAGGTCCCGCCCACGGCGCGGGAAGTCGCGGGCGCGCTGCGCGTGCAGAACGACTCCATCGTCGACAAGTTCGTGACGGACATGGAAGCCGCCGCATCGTCAGCCGTATCCCAGACCGTCGCCAAGCGCGGGGGTTCCATCGCCTCGACGGGTACGACGGAGGCTGTGGCGGCCGCCGCGGATGCCATCGACAAGGCCGTACGGCAGGGCAAGGGCGCCATGCAGACGCTGTCCGTCATCGGAACGCTCAACCTCGGCCGCGCCACGATCTTCGAACGCTACCCAGAGGAGGTCGCCGCCATGCAGTACAGCGCGATCATCGACGACTCGACCACCGACATCTGCCTGTCCCTCGACGGCCTCGTGGTGAAGCCAGGATCCGCGGAGTTCTACCAGTACTCGCCGCCCCGCCACTACGGCTGCCGTTCGATCTGGGTGGAAATCCTGCGCGACGAAGGGTTCGTCCCAGGCTTCACGGGCATCCCGAAGAGCATCCCCGCCAACGCCACCATCGACACGTTCGAGGATTTGAAGGCCCCCGTTCTGCGCGACAAGAGCGCGGCGATCAGGGTGATCCAGGAGGAGCTCGACGACCGCAAGGCGAAGGTGAAGGAATACGAGGAGTCGGGCCAGTACCAGAACCGCATCGCAACGCACCAGGCGCGCATCGACGCCCTCGAACAGTCTCTCGAGGGGGTAACCCCTCCCGCGGATGGGAAGTAGGGCCGCCGAACTCGTCATCAGAATGGATCACACCCTTGGATTCAAGCATGAATTCAGGGGTGATCCCGCGTTGATGATCCCCCTGCTCGGCGCGACGCGCTTTACCGAGGACTGGCTGGTGCAGGAGATCAAGGTTGCTTCGGGCATCGTAAATATTCCATTGTGCGAAGATGACAAGGTGAATAGTCTTGTAATCGAAGTCCCCAAGGAAGTGGCTGCCGCCCATTACTACGCCGCCATGGACAAAATCAGGGACAGGCTGGCCGCGATCACCAATTCGGACCAGCAGGCGATCTTCGCCATAGACCCCTCCCTCCTCAAAAACCTATGAAAATCACACCCCAGCAATTCTCGGACACGACGGGCATGTCGGTCGATCTCGCGAAAAAGATCCTTGACCTGCTCGACAAAAAGAACCTTGAACCGCAGGACCTCAACAACGTGATCTGGCGCCTGCGCGATATCGTGATCAAGCGGGACCTCGGGACGCTCATTGAAAAGCTCCCGATGAAGGAAATCGAGGCCACCATCGACCAGATGATCATGGAGCGTTCCATGTACGACTGCCCCAAGGAGGTGTGCTACGCGCAGAACATTGAGCAGCTTTCCCGCGCGTTCGCGTCCATCGGCAAGCCCCAGTCCGCCTGGTTCTTCTCGCAGGTCGAGGAGAAGAAGGACGGCGGGTACAAGAAGGGCGACACGGTCACGCTTCAGATCTTCCGCGTAGGCAAGTGGGAGCATCCCGAGTACGGAACGGTGGAGGTGACGAAGGACACGATCAAGGACGTCGTCACGAACTTCAAGGAGAACGTGCGCAAGATCGAGCTGTGCGTCGACGAGAACCACGAGCCAGACCACAAGGCGCTCGGCTGGTACAGGGAGGTGTTCTCCTCCGACGACGGGAAGCAGTGCTTCGCCAAGATCGAACTCACGAAGAAGGGCGCCGAATTGCTCAACGACGGCGCATACAAGTATTTCTCCCCCGAGATATGTTTCTCGAAGGTCGACGAAGAGTCGGGGGATTTCGTATCGAATTTACTCATCGGCGGTGCGTTCACAAACCGACCGTTCTTTAAGGGGATGCAACCCCTTATGGCAACGGAAGGCGCAGCCGCGGATGGGAAAACTGGAGCGTCCGACTCCCGAAGCGGACAGACACCCTATTTCTTTTCCAATACTCCCATGCACAAAATGCTTCTGGTCATGGACAAGATCCTCGCAGCGGGGAAATTCTCCGAGGCCGAAAAAGCAGAACTTGAGCAGGTATACGGAGAGATCGCGGAAAAGGCTCGGACCCCCGAGCTGAATTCCAAGGTCGCCGAGTTGCTTGCGAAGTTCGAGGAAGGTGCGCCAGCTCCCGCTGAAAAGCCAGCCGAAGGCGAAAAGCCCAAGGAAGGCGAGGAAGAGGAGAAGCCCGCCGAAGAAACGACGGAGGATACCGTCATCCCGAAGGACGTCGAAGGCGAAGTCAAAGCCAACGAGTCCGACGGAACGTTCATCGTGGACGCAGTGTTCATGGAGAGCGTGAAGGGCATGCAGACGCAGCTCTCGAAAGTGAGCGCGGAGGCAACGCTTAAGGCCTGCGAGTCCAAGGCCAAGGAACTGTGCTTCTCGGACGCCAAGAAGACGAACGTCGTCCTGCCGAAGCACGTCCCGAGGATCTCCAAGTTTGCCGCGCGTCTCTCCGATGCGTCGCGCAAGGAGTTCTTCGAAATCATCGGATCCTTCAAGTCCGTTCCCGCAGGGGAAAAGGGGCATGCAGAGGATGCGGCCGCCGTCAACTTCAACGATCCGACGACGATCCCCGCGACCGATGAAAAGGTCCAGTACTTCATGGAGAAGCTCCATCAGCCGCTGGGCGTGGCGCAGAAATCCGCCGCCGCTTACTACAGCGCCAAGGCCGCCAAGTAACGCGTAAACGAAGCCTTACAATCTCTATTTCTTTCCGCTTTCTATCATGTCAGCAAGAACTTCGAACAATGAAGGAACATACCTGGATGGCGTGATGGGTGATCACCCCGTGCTCGCAGCCGAGATCATCTACAAAAACACCCCAGTGTTCCTCAAGGCCTCGGGCCGCAAGGCGTTCTCGAATGACGGTTCCACGAACACGCTCGCCTCTGGCGACGTCTTCGCAGGCATCGCTTACGAGAAGGTCGACAACAGCGCAGGTCTCGACGGCGCTAAGGACGTCCGCGTCCTCCGCAAGGGGGTCATCGAAATGGACATCCTCGGCACGGTCACGGCCGCAAAGGTCGGCGATCCCGTGTACGTGAACAACGTATCCGACGACGCCGCCGCAACCCTCACCTCCGACACTGGCAACCAGGAAGTCCAGATCGGCGTTCTCGCGGGTTACGTTTCCGCGTCGCGCGGCCTCGTGGACATCACGGGCTTCGCATGGACGGTATCCGACGCTGCGTAATAGCGTCACCCCAGTAAGAAATTTCTATCTCCTTTTCCTTTCCTTACCATGGCAATCACAAGAGCAGACATAGTAAATCTGCTTACAGCGGGCCTGAACCAGGAGTTCATGAACGGGTATGAAACCCCGATGCCCGACATTTACAAGCAGGTGTGCTTGGAGATCCCGTCGCTGAAGGACAAAGAGGTGTATCCGTGGCTCGGCTCAACGCCGAAGATGCGCGAATTCGTCTCTGAACGTCAGCTGAAGGGAATGCTCGAGCATTCATTCACGATCACCAACAAGGACTTCGAAGCGTCCATTGAAGTGGACCGCAACGCCCTTGAGGATGATCAGTACGGTCAGATCGGGCTGCGCGTCCGCCAGCTCGGCATGGAAGCCCGCCGCTATCTTGACGAGTATCTCGCCACGATCATCGAAGCAAACGGCCTTTGCTACGATGGGCAGAACTTCTTCGACACCGACCACAGCGAGGGTAACTCTGGCACGCAGAGCAACGCCCCGTCCGCAGCCTCGACGTACGCAATCGCGTCCGCCGCGAACTTCCTCTCCGTCCTCAAGCTCGTCTCCAGCGCGATGTCGCAATTCAAGGACGACCAGGGCAAGCACTACGGTGCGCGCCCGACGGCGGTGATGGTTCCGACGGGACTCGAGTGGGTCGCCAAGGAAGCGTTCGACCCGATGTTCCGCGGAGGCGGCGAAACTTCCTCCACGAACTGGGCGAAGGGAGCAGTGCAGGTCATCGTCAACCCGTTCCTCACGAACGCGGCGACGGTGGCGCACAGCCCCGTGTACTGGCTCGATCTTTCCAAGCCGATCAAGCCGTTCATCTTCCAGAATCGCAAGGCTCCTGAGTTCGTCGCCCTCGACAAACCAGACAGCTACGAGAACTTCATGCGCAAGCGCCTCATCTACGGTGTAGATGCCCGCTTCAACATGGGATTCGGCGACTGGAAGCTCGCCTACAAGACGGTCGGCGCGTAAGCGTAGATCCGAACATGGGGGGTGGCATTGTGCCGCCCCCCACATCGGGTTTATTCTCTCCCCATATCCTTCCCCCTCATTCCCATGGAAAGCACGCTGGAACTCATCGCCGTTTCGATCCCGCAGGACCACCCGACTGGCACGCGCCGCCGCGGAGGTTTCATGTTCACGACGCAGCCGACGGTCGCCCTTGTGACGCCCGAGCAGAAGGCGGTTATCAAGGCGGATTCCTACATGCGCGTCCATAGGAGGATGTCCCATGCCTGGTTCTCCGCAATGGGCATCGAGCGCACCGCCGAGAACGAGGAGTTGTTCGCCACGGAGGATCCCGAAAACTGGGCGGAGAACGCCAACATCGCCCCGCGCGTGGACGGACCCGAGGTGGATACGGCGGCAGCCCCCGTCGTTTCCAAGGACGCCCTGAAAGACCAGAAGGAAGAGCTGGCCGAGATCGCCGCGCAGGAGGAAACGAAGAAGGAGCCCGCGCAGGAAGGCGAGGAAAAGAAAGAAGAGAAAAAGGACAAGGCCATCAACGGAAGCTCCTCGAAGAAAGAAGTGATCGCGGCCCTCGTGAAGAAGGGCAAGGTCGCTGGAAAGGATTTCGACCCAGACGCGTCACGTAACGCTCTCCTGAGCGTCTACAATGCTGAATGATATCCATCAACCTCCTTTCAACCATGAGCAATACCGAAATCGTGTCCGCCATAGTCGCCATAGGGGCTGTCGCGACGATGATTTATAACCTGCGCAACAACGCAGGTGGAGTGAAGAACGACATCATCAAGACGTATGAAACGCGCTTAAACCAAATGCGCACGGATCTTGATCAAATGCAGAAGGACATGGCGGAGGTGAAGACGCTACTGGAAACAAGCGAAAGAGAAAGAAAGGCGGCGCTGGATACCCTAAACCTGCGCAATCCCGAATTCGAAAGGTATATGGAACTTTCTTTGAAGCTTCTGACGGATATCCACGGAGCCGTGATGACGCAGACCGTTTCCCCCAAAGCTTAATGGCATACTCTACCATCGCCAAAATTCGGCAGGAAGCGGGCTTCCAAAACAACGACAACGTGACGGACCCCGTCCTCACGGTGCACCAAGACGCGGCGTTCTCCATCGTGAAGGGATACGTCGCGCGCAGGTATTCCATCGCGCAACTGGCTGGGGCCCAATTCACGGGCTCCCAGGCGTCCCTCGTCCTCGAGGAGGCGGAGCGCCTCTACGCGGCTGGCCTTGCGCTCAACGACCTGTATTCGGGCCAGCAGATGGGGGAGACGAACGGCAAGGCGAAGATCGACGCGGCCATCAAGATCCTGGACGATATCGCTGCGGGCACGCTCAAGCTGCTGGACGTCGACGATAACGTCTTCACCGCCGACGTCGCGGCATCCGCGGGAATCTCCCCGTCCCTCACGTCCCCCCCGCGCACGAACCCGAACCCAGAGTCGTCGGAACGCAAGTTCTCCGTCGACAAAAAATGGTAGTCGTCAACTTCAAGGTGCAGGGGCAGACGCAGGTGGCAAAAGGCCTCCGCCTTCTTGCCGCCGAAATACCGAAGCTCTCGGAATTCTTCGCCGAGGCATTGGACATAGTGACGGCCCGTTCCGACTCCCTCTTCGCCATGGCGGGATCGAACGTCTTCCGAGCGAATACGTGGCCCCCTCTCGCGCCCAAAACGGTCAAGGCGAGGGAAAGGGGATGGGGCTATTACAGGAACACGCCGAGCCGTCCAGGAGTCCTGCGTTGGACGGGTAACCTGCAGGAGAACAAGGAAAGGCACGTATCGGACAGCGGAGGACGCCTGACGTACCGTGCGCCGTACGCGATCTATCACCAGGAAGGGGGCGGGAAGCTTCCGCGCCGCGTGATCGTCGACCTTTCGGATGAGACGGGAATGCAGATCGTGAAGGCCTTGCAAGTGAAGATCAACAGGGATATTGGCATATTCGGGCGGCAGGTGTAGGATCCGCGCGTTGTGTGTATCGCCCAGTGAGGCAATGGCCCCTTGGCCGTCGCGACGGCGGATGGGGATGTTCCCATCCTGAAACTGAGGGGATAGCGTCTAACCGCTCCCTGCACACAGCGTCTAGCGGTCGTCCAGCGACACCCCTTGGCTCATAACCTTGGGAATCGGGGGCAGCACCCGAGTCCGCAACCATGCAGACGTAGCTCAATAGGCGAGAGCCTTCCCCCTCTCGGGGGAGTATGCGGCGTTCGATCCCCGCCGTCCGCGCCCGATCCTGTGCACAGGTCATCACTACCCCCGCAAGGGGGTTTTGATATGATGCGCGCATGAGCCAGACGATCCCCACGCGCAAGTTCCGCTTCCCAGAGTGTATGGGTCAGCCCGTCTCGCAGGAGGAGAGGGATCGCCTCCGCCCCATATTCGCGCGCATGCGCGGGATCGCGCGGGAGGCGAAGGAAAGGATCTGGCTGCTCGGCAACCCGTCGAAACGCCCGAACGGTAGGTTTAAAGCCCTGCAAAAGAAGAGGATAGTCAAAAAGCCACACAAACGCCCCGTGCGCGGTTTTAATATCGTGGAGCCATACATAGACCCCGCGCTACCAAAAACGCCCGTATCCGTACAGGAACGCGAACGCGCGGGCATCCATAAGTCATCCGTTGTGCAGAGCTTTGTTCCCAGCGTCGGGCGACGCCCCCGCCAGTGAAACCAGACACACCTCCCCAGGCGGCCATGCGCGCGAAGGAAAAGTATCTCATCCTGCTCACGCCCATGCGTGAGCGCGCGCGAAGCCTTGGGTACGCCTTGGCCGTGCACGGATCTTTGTCGCGCGATATCGATATCATCGCCTGCCCGTGGACCGACGAGGCTGTCCCCATGCAGGAGTTCGTGGCATCAATGATCGAAACGATCCGCGAGCATAACGGCGGCATCGGGTACTGCCTGGAAAGAAACGACGAGCTGCAACTGCTCAGAGGGCACGTCAAGCCGCACGGACGGCGGGCATGGTCCATCCAGCTCGGAGGAACGTACATCGACCTTTCCGTTTTCCCGATCAAGGTATAGGGGCACAAACCAAAAATGCACGTCGTCGAGTGCTTCGGGTTCCACTTGGCGCATGCAGAGTCCGATCATAGTGTAAGGGGCTGGCAGCAAACTTTATTCCCCTCGATTGTTTTGCTTGAACCGCGCGGATAGGGGTGCGGACAAATTCACCAGCCCGCCGCAGGGTAACATCCATTGTGCGGCGCACACAAGGCGAATAGTCTTGAGGAGAAAACACTGGCGACGCCCGCCTTACCTTCTTTCTTTTCTTCCCTCCAATCGGGCCCATGGACAAGATTCTCGACGCTATACGCGAGATAATCACAGGCCTCACGACGGATTCCGACTCCCCGCTGTACTATAACTCGACCACGGCCAAGGCGGGAATTAAGCGTGTCTACAGGGGGGACCCCGCGCAGATCGCGCACTCGGAGTTCCCGTGCATCGTCGTCCGCCCCGTGAGCTCCAAATGGGTGAAGCGCATGACGCGCTACGATAGGAAGGAACACCTCGTGGAGGTCATCATCGTCGCCAACATGAACACCTACAAGAACGTCGACCCCGATGATTCGGCCATCGTCCTGGCCGTGCAGGCGGCCAACGAGATGATGGAGGAAACGGACTCGGCGCAGGGCACGGGGGCCAAGACAATCGTGGGCGCCCTTTCCAAGAACCCGACGCTTCCCTACACGAACGGCGGGACCAAGTACGCCGCCATCGACCTTATTCCAGAGTCCATTAACTACGTGTTCAACTCATCCCGAGGCTTCCCCACCTACGAGGTGATTGCACTTTTCCGCGTGACCTCGCAAGGGGATCGCGCTTAATTCCTCCCCATCCACCCATGCGCGTACGCAATACGTCGGAACAGGAACAGCACTTCCAAAACATCGGCACGTTCGGCCCAGGCGAGTCCAAGGACGTCGACGAAGCCACGGGAGAGTACCTCCTGAAGTCCCCGCACATCGTGAAGGACGACGCTGCCGTCCGCGGCACGGAGACCAAGACGAAAAACTTCAAGGGCGTCGAGAAGAAATAACGCCCGCCCCCTCACTTCCTACCCACCCCCTTTCCCAATCATCCCATGGCACATTCCCGAGAAAGTTACATAGCTATCAAGCGCCAGACGATCACCACCCCCCAGACGGCGGTCGTCCCGACGCACTTCCTCCGCTACAAGGAAGGCGACCTCGAAAAGAAGGTCGAGAACATCGTCAACAACCCCATTCAAAACAACGCGTGGGGCGCCCTGAACACCGTGAAGGGCAAGGAAGACACCGAGGGCAACTTCAAGTTCGACGTCGACGCGAACGAATGCGTCCACATCTTCGCCAACGCCCTCGGCGGGCTCGTCACGGCGGACATCAGCTCCCTCACGGATGCTTCCGCCTTCTCCCAGACCATCACGGTCGCCTCCTCCCTCCCGTGCCTCTCGTGGGAGCAGGGCAAGGGCCTCCTGACGTCGACCTCCGACAACAGGCAGGACTACCGCGTCATGCGCGGGTACGGAACGTACATCAACAACTTCACCCTGCGCGGATCCGAGGGGCTCCTGGAGCTTGAGGCGAACCTCATGGCCCTGGGCATCTTCGACGTCGCCCGCATGCTGAACAACGAGGCGGCGGGATCCTCTGTCGTTATCGAGCTGGATACGGTCGAAGGCCTCGTCGCCACGACCGACAACGTGAACATGATCGACGACACCCCCCAGAACGAGGTTGATGCCATCGCCTCCCTTTCCGCGACGGCGAAAACGATCACCATCGCGACGCTCGGTAACAGCTACACGGTGGCCAACAGGGGCCGCGTGACGCTCGAACCGCTGACGCCCTCCTACAGCGTCGCCGCCGTTCCGTTCACGAACAACATGGTGGACTTCCGCTTCGGAGCGACCGTTTCCGCCGCAGGATCCGCCTCCGAGGAAAACGTCGAGAACTGGGAGCTTACCTTCTCCAACAACCTCGAGGGACGTAGGGGCTCCATCCGCCCTTCCTACGGCGTCATCGCCCCGAAGGCGCGCAGCTGCAAGCTGAAATTCACCAAGTACTTCGAGACCCGCCAGGATGCCGACAGGTACATGCTGGCCACCCGCCGCGCATGCGTGATCACCATCGACAACGGATCCACCATCTCCGCGACGGACACGGGGCTCAAGAAGTACAAGATCACCATCAACCTCTCCGACCTCCGCTTCACGTCCCACGAAATGACGACGGGCACGGACGAGCTTCTTGCCTACGATATCGAGGCCGAGGCGTTCTACGACACGTCCGATGCGCGCGCGATCCAGATCGTCGTGCAGAACGCATCCGCTGGAACCGTGTACACGGCTTAACATCACCGTACAAACCTTTTCTTTTTTTCCTTCCCTCCCCTACCCATGAGCGCAGAACTCATCGACATCGGCCGCGACACGGCCACAGTGCAACTCTTCGATACGAAGAAAGGCGAAGTCATCCTGTACACCTCCCTCACGGGACTCGACCAGGAAAAGCTCCTTCCAGCCTTCGAGGGCAAGAAGGGGACCGCCGTCCAATTCGAGCTTGCGCTGGAAACGATCACACTTTGCTTTGTCTCATGGAATATCGGGAAGAACGGGGCGATGCTCGAATGCAACCCCGAGAACCTCAAGAAGTTCACTCAGCGCGATATCTTCGCGATGCTGCAGGTATGCACTGGACGCCAGCTCCTTGACGAAAAAGGAAACATGCTTTCCGAAGAAGAGGCAGCAAAAAAAGCAGTGGGCGCATAAGGGAGAGGCATGCGCTCTGGGTGTCGGCGGCAAGCGTTGGTATCCACCAGACGCCGACATCCCCCAACAAACTGGCAGCTCTCCACCGTTACAACTACGTCGACTTCATCGAAAGGTTCGGATGGGTGTCGCCCGCGGAATACAAGGCAATCCCCCTGGATCTCAGGCAGGACATCCAAACCATCGTCTCCATCCGCGAATCGCGGAGGAATGCCAAACGCTAACCCCCCACCCCCATGACAAACGAGCAGGTCATCGTCGAAATAGGAGCCGAGGACGAGGCGTCCGACAAAATCGAAGGGGTCGCCAAGGCCACCGAGAAGATGGGCGTCGACATGCAGCGGGACTTCGCCAAGGCCACCGATGCCAGCCAGAAGTTCGCCAAGGCCGTGGCTGTCGGCACGGCGGCAGTGGGCGCGGCCATCGTCGCCATCGGCTTTACGTCGTACAAGGCCTATGGCGAGGCGGAGGTGGCCCAGAAGCAGCTCGAACACGCGGTGCTGGACGTATCGAAGGCCACGAAGGAACAACTGCAGCAGACGGAAGCCCTCGCGGACGCCCTTGAAAAAAAGGGCGTGCTCGACGGGGACAATATCAAGATGGGACTGGCGCAGCTCTCCACCTTCGGCCTTTCCAACAAGGCGGTGCAGGGGCTCGGCGGGTCCCTCGCGGATCTCGCCGTGAACCAATTCGGCGTATCGGCGTCGGGCGAGCAACTCTCCGACACGGCCAACATGATCGCAAAGGCATTGAACGGCCAATTCGGCGTGTTGGAAAAGTCGGGCATCCGCTTTACCGAGCTTCAGCAGAAAATGATCCTCACGGGAACGGAGATGGAAAAGGTAGACGCCATCAACCAGGGCTTCGCGCAGAACCTCAAGTTCACGAACGACGTCGCGTTGCAAACGGGGCAGGGATTGGAGGCGCACGTCAAGAACCAGCTCGGCAACCTGCAGGAGGCGTTCGGCAAGGTGATCTCTGACGGCATCACTCCCATGATACAGTCATTCAGCTCCTGGATAGACAGCTTCGGCGGTGCGGAAGAAGCCATCGCGGCGCTGATCGGATGGATCGACATGATGACCCCGTACTTCGTGATCATCGCGGGCATGGTGGCAGGCGCCCTCGTGCCAGCCTTCATCGCGTGGGGGGTCACGCTTACGACGGTCACCATCCCAGCCATCCTGGCATCCCTTGTCGCCCTCGCCCCGTACATCATCATCGGCGGCGCCATCGCCGCCGTAGCGGTCGTGATCTACAAGGCGTGGACGGAGAACTGGGGCGGCATGCGCGATTTCATCATGGTAACCGTCGGCTTCCTCTCCGACCTCTTTACCACCTTTTGGACCAACCTGAAGGCGTGGTTCACGGACGGCCCCGCGTACATCGCGGCGGCATGGTCCAACCTCATGAACGGCATCAAGAACCTCGCGGGAAGCATCTGGGAGGGCATCAAGGATACGTTCCGAAGCGGCATCAACTACCTCATCGACAAACTGAATATCTTTATCAGGGCCTATAACGGCGTCGCTGGGAAGATCCCAGGCATCGGCGGGAAGATTCAGCTCGGCGAAATCCCTAAGCTGGCCGAGGGCGGCATCGTAACCAGCCCCACGCTCGCGTTGATCGGCGAGGCGGGTCCCGAGGCGGTCGTCCCCCTCTCGCGCAACAGAGGCGCCTTTGCGGGGCAAGGCGGGGGCATCACGGTGGTGGTGACGGACAACCACTTCTATGGCGACGACGAATCATTCGCGCAGAAGATCGGGGATACCATCATGAAGGGGCTCGAAGATCATCTTAACTTCCAAACCTCATGATAACTTTATTTGACAATTCGACGGACGTTTCGGCCTACCTCAAGGAAAGATCCGTGAAGATTACGGACCAGATGGGGAACAGGAAGAACACGGCGGGCTTCGTCCTGAACGACAGGACGATCTCCCAGGGGCGGTCTGTGCGCATTTACGAGACGCTCAGGCTGCGCCAATCGTCGTCCTCTGGCACCAAGATCCTCTACGTCGACGATACCTACCCCGATACGGACAAGTGGGTGTCGGGAAACGAGATCCTCGTCGCCATCCAAACGGCGGGCGAGATGACGTACGTGATCGACACGGTCGACCACTCCGCGCGGACCATCACCCTCACGACTAACCTCTCGGCAAACGTCACGAAGGACACGACGCTCGTCGGAAGGCTTCTTTTCGGCGGGGTATGCGTGAGCAACCCAGACGAGGAAATAGGGCAGTCTGGCAAGTTCTCCTGCAGCTGCAAGGTGGTGGACTGGACCTACCTGTACGATAGGAAAATCATCGCGCAGCAATTCACCAGCATGTACGCGCGCGAGATCATCGGGCGCATCTCGTACTTCTTCTGCGCGACGGATACGTACACGGACCTGGACGATTTCGAATCCGCCTGGACGCAGGGAGGCGTGGGCAACGCCATGGCCGATTCCACGACCGACCGCCTGCATGGATCGAAGGCCCAGAAAACCAGCACGTCAGGCGCGGGTACGGCCACATGGACGAAGACGATCACCGCCAAGGATATCAGCGCCTATACCCACCTTCGCTTCTGGTGGAAGGCCCTCGCGGGCAACGGCGGGAAGATGACGTCTATGATCGTCCGCCTCGGGACGGACGCGAGCAACTACTTCGAGTATAGTTTCTCTAACATCGGGGCGGCATACGAAGCCTGCTGGAACTACGAAAGCGTCAAGCTCGGGGAGTACGATTCAATCACGGGCAGCCCGTCCTTGGCATCCGTTCAGTGGATCCGCATCGTCGTGGCCACGGCCAGCGCCATGGACGCCAACAGCCTGTTCTTCGATAATATGTTCGCCTCCACGGGGGGTTTCACGATCCAAAACGTCGTCCGCGGGGATATCCTCTTCGGCGACGTGCGTGTGCAGTACAAGAAGGCGTCGGAGATCACGGAGGAAATCGCCAAGCAATCGGGGTTGTTCTGGTACATCGACTATACGAAGGACATTCACCTGTTTGCCGACGCGGCCACCGTCGCGCCGTGGGGAATTGACGATACAAGCGATAACTACAGGGACCTTTCCGTCGAGACCGATATTTCCAAGCTCAAGAACCGCCAGATCGTCCGCGGGGGGGAGGCCGCGAGCGACACGCTGTACACGCAGGCGGCCGTAGCGGACGGTTCCCAGACCTCCTTCGCGCTCGACTACAAACCCTCCACCCTGACGATGACCGTCGCGGGAGTCCCGCAAACCCTCGGCGTCGAGGGGTTCGTGGATCCGACGACCGTGCAGTGGGTGTATAACTTCCAGGAGAAGGTTGTGCGCAAGGGCACGGCATCGACGCCTGCGGCAGCCGCCGCCATCGTCTTTACATACTATCCCTATCAGCCCATCCGCGTATCGGTCACCAGCCCCACGTCCATCGCCGCCATGCAGGCCCTGACGGGCGGGGACGGGTACTGCGACGGCGCCGTCATCGACGACTCGTCCCTGGCTTCGTTCGAGGATGCGCGCGCCCTCGGCCGCGCCCAGCTCACGCAGTGGGCGAACGCCATTGTCACGGTACGCTTTGAAAGCGACGTGGACGGCCTGCGCGCAGGCCAGACGATCAGCGTGGTGGACACGGCCCGCGGAATCGACGGCGATTACCTCATCCAGTCGGTGCAGTGGGAGCAGGAGATGGGGGACAGGTGGATCTACACCGTGCAGGCTTCCAGCACCCTCTTCGGCCTTATCGAGTTCATCCAAATGCTGCTCAAGCGCGCGACGCGCCTGGACATCGAGCCGTCGGAGATCGTCGACACCATCCTGAACGTGGACGAAACCATCACCCTCACGCCCGCGCACGTCTTCACGGCCCTGAGTAAAACGGTCTACGCGGCGCTCAAGAAAACGCAGGTGCTGGACTTCGTGAGCCTTTCTGGTTCCGTATCGGCCAACGGTTCGATTGACGGAGGGAGCCAGTGGTACGCGGAGTTCAGCGGATCCGAAACGGGCACGGCCCAATTCACGACGTCGCGCCATAGCAACAACGCCGAGCTTCGCCTCACGACCGCAGTCGGGGGCAACGGCAAGGAGCTGCAGGTACGCACCCCCTTCCGCCTCGCCGCTGTTCCCTCGACGTTGTACACGGTCGACGCATGGACGGAGATCCTGACGGCCCTCTCGAACGTCGGAACGGGCGGGGGATTCCAAATGGTGATCAAGGAGTGGGCGGCGCAGACGGGCGGGTCCGTCCTTGCAACGAACACCATATTCTCGGCCATCACGTCAATACATGATTTCGTGAAACGCAGCGCCACGTTCACGACGAACGCATCGACGGCGTGGATCAGCATCGAAATTTCCATTTACCGCGCCATCGGGACAGCGAGGATCACAGATGTTAGACTTACGCCAGCAACCGCCGAAACCGCGACCCTCGCGGGGCAGGCTTCCTTCGCACAAGCAACATGAAAATCAATGATCACATCATCACGCCAGACAACTATCGTTTCACCGTCGCGGACAACGAGGTCCTCGCGCGCATCATCAGCGAGCAGATGCAGACGGGGGAGCGCGGGTACGAGATGATCCTTAAGGCCCTGAAAGACGGCTTCCAGGCGGCGGGGGTGCTCGCCGTGAACTGCCTGAAGGAATACAAGGGATCGCTGCGCCAATACCTGCAGGTGAACGAGTACGCGAACATCGTCCCCTCCGTCCTGCGCAACGAGCTGGCATCCCTCATCAGCGGGAACACCGTCACGCCGACCTTCAAGGCCAACTATTTCGCCCTCGGGACGGGGTCCTCCGTGCCCGCCAACGGCGACACGGCGCTGCAGACCGAAAGCACCCGCGCGCTCTTCACGGACCGCAGCTATTACCAGAACGTGGCGTATCTCGACGTTTTCTTCCCCTCCGCGACGGTCGGCGGGAACTCCTACACCGAGGCTGGCATCTTCGTGGACGGTTCGGGATCCGCGAACACGGGCTACCTCCTCTCCCGCGTCGCCATCAACCAGATCCTCGGCGCCAACCAAACGCTCACCATGAACGGTTCCGTTACTATTTCCTAAACCCCCTATGCCACGCATCAACTCATCCAACTGGGCCGTAAACGATCAGATCACGGCCGCCCGCCTGCAGGATCTTAACGAAGACCTGGACGACATCTACGTCTACGGCGTCGACCGCGGGCGCGTGCGTACCGCCATTTCTGGCACGGCGCTCCGCATCGATATCGCGGCCTTCGCGTGGCGCGTCGGCGGAAGCTCGGGACAGTACGTCGGCGGGACGAACATCGTCGTCACCAACACGGCGACGAACTACGTGGAAATCGATTCGACGGGCACCATCGCCATCAACACGACGGGCTGGACGGCCGCCAACGGCCGCCTTGCGACGGTCACCTGCTCGGGCGGGGTCGTCACGGCCATCTCCATTTGGAAGCCAGACGTCGTCGGCGGGTCCCTCGGCTCATCCTTCCTGGTGAACACCGAAACGCTTGCGGCGAACAAGACGCTTTCCTCGACCGATAAATACACCCAGCTCCTAAACCCGAACGGAACGGCCCGCGACGTCACCCTCGACACCTCGGGCATGGTGGAAGGCAGCGAGTTCCTCATCAAAAACACGGATACGGTCGCCACCCTGACGGTCAAGCAGTCGTCGACGGTGAAGGGATACCTGACGCCAGGGGGAAGCGCGATATTCACCTACGACGGATCTAACTGGACGATGAAGACGGACGTGGTGTCCAAGGCGATCAGCATCGCGGCGGGCCTGATGCGCGAGACGCAGTCGGGCGGCGCCAGCACCCTTTCCCGCTTCTACACGACCTCCACCATCGCGTTCGACGCCACGACGGCGGGCTTCTCCGCCGCAGGATCCCTGACGCAGGCGCATACGATCACGGGCACGAACCCCGTCCTGCTCGTCGCTTTCTACCTGGATACCTCCTCCGACCTGGCCACGGCCTGCACGTGGGGAGGTGTGGCGGGGACGCAGCTGATCAACACCACGCTGCAGGGAGCGCGCCACTACCTGTACGCCTTCCTCGCCCCCGCGACGGGCACGGCGAACGTGGTTTGCACGGTGACGGGCACCCCAGCGGTACGCTGTAACATCATTTCCTACACAGGGGCAAGCCAGACGATCCTCCCAGAAGCCTTCACGACGAACAGCGCGGCGTCAGGAACCTCCGCGACCATCCAGCTCACTCCTCTCACGATCAACGCATGGGTCGCCATGTGCGCGAACAACGTGGGATCTGGCACGGCCACGATCTCCGCGGGCGCCTCGACGACGCTGCGCGGCACGGGCTCTACCCGCAACTGGCTGGATAACAACGCAGCCATCACGACCCCCGTCGCCACGACCGTGACGGCATCGTGGACCACCTCGCAGCAATGGGAGGCGGTCGGCGCCGTCATCGTGCCAAACAAGACGTCCCCCGAGCTATGGTACTTCGATTTCCAGCCCAGCGAGCAGGAGGCCGTGGAGTTCCAGCTGGTGATGCCAGAAAACTACCAAGGGGGAACGATCAAGGCGAAGCTCTACTGGACCGCCACCTCGGGATCGGGGGACTGCACGTGGGGCGTACAGGCGCGCGCGTATACCTCCGCGGACGCGCATACCCAGAACTTCGGCACAGCGCAGGTGATATCCCAGACCCTCGGCGGGTCGAGCCAGATCATGCAGACCTCGCTCACGCCTGCGATTACCATCGGCGGCACCCCGCTGCCTGGGAAGCTCACGGCGTTCAGGATATACCGCGACGCGACGAACGCGGCGGACACCCTGACGACGAACGCTCGCCTCATCGCGGTGGAGCTGGTATATTCCTGACGACGCATGCTGAAAGCCATCCTCATCGACATCGGCCACGGCCTCGGTCCCACGGGCGGAACCGACGACGGGGGAACGGTCCCAGGCATGAACGAACGCGAGGAAGTGGGGGAGATCGGGGTGGAGGTGATGAAGTACTGCCAGAAGCAGCCTTCGCTCTCGGGCGTGGCCATCTACCTCGTCGGCTATCCCGTACGGCAGACGCTGGCGGACCATATTAAGGCGGCCAACGACCTGTGCAAGCGGGAGGGGTATACCGCGCAGAACTCCCTGCTGCTTTCCATCCATACGAACAAGGGCGGG
>OFQY01000097.1_pt1 | contig 39729 bp, 63 predicted proteins | sample 1542991 | NCBI WGS metagenome assembly OFQY01 (sample SAMN07774224, study PRJEB24372) | wastewater metagenome | isolation source: Exp Tend VB 10WW | collected 2016-02 | reverse complement strand
GGTTTGCGAAAGTCAAAAGGCTTATGCACAGGCGCAACGTGATTTTGCTGACGCTGGTGGCAAAGACTACTCTCGCACTCAAGCCGAGATTAGTGCGCTTAATTGCAATAAAGTCGCCCCTACTTTCATGCCGCTTTCTTTTTTATAGGCAGCGGTAAGCCGAAAACCGATTTAACAATTAAACAAAATAATAATGGAAAATCTAATGATAGTAATCATACCAATAGCAACTCTATGGCTCTTTCTTCAGATAGCTCTAATTGGCAACATCTCTTGCTGCCACGACGAGCTGAAGAGAATAAGAAAGATACTCAGATCCCAGTCTTCAAGAAATGGAAAGGAACAACAGAGCAAGACATGCTCACAGCGATGTGGAAAGTGTCAGGAGGAAATAAAGACTTCATCCTAACAATGGCAGCAGAGAATGGCTCGTTTAATCCTTATCTCAAGCATCCTCACAAGAACAAAGATGGTAGTTGGGATTACTCATTTGGCCTCAATTCTTATTACCATAAATCAGTAATTAACAAGATTCTGGCTAAAGAGATGAGCCTTGAAGAAATTGCTAAATACCACTTAGATATCTACAACAAACCAGATTGGAAGACTTCATGCGGCAAAAAAGCTTTTTGTGGGTATAACCGAAGGAATAATACAAATATTAAAAATCTTATAATTTTCCCTAAATAATATGACTAAAAAGATCACAGAAAACAATTTAGATTCTGCTGGATATACGCTTAAAATATGCCAGCAGTTAAGACAACTTATTAAGTCTCCAGGATTTATAATTGAAGTTTGGTATGCTGGCAAAGAAGATAAGATCTTGTTTGATGGCAGTGAGCCAGAATACCCTTTGTTTAAAAAGGCTTTTGAGAAGACACTAGAAAGATGTCTTAAAAATTTAAATGATGAATTAAGCTAACAACACTTAGAAGTATGAATAACTATGAATTACTTAAAGATCAAGTTCTCACAGCTATAATCAAAGAAAAACGAGTCTATAGGCTATCTAAAATAGCTTACTCACTTCTATTTATCACTGGCTCACTATTACTAATCAAATTATATGGCCAATAAAAATACAATTCAGCATATACATGGGAGATATATGGAAGGAGTTTCTCTTGTATCCCTGGCTCAAGTTAATGGTACAAATCCTTTTACACTTAAAAAACAAATAGATGAATACTCAAAAGACCTTATTAGAACAAGAGAAAAAGTATCTAGAGAAAATGATCGAAGAGGAACAGGAAAGGTTAGAACATTACGTTCGACACTTCGTGTCGGCAAAAAAGCCAGGAAAGATAGAATCATGGAGAGCAAGAGTGGAATTGTTACTGAGAGCGAAAAAACATCTTGATAGAGTTTGGGACAAAATTTAGATTTAATATATATCCTTAACATAATAATATTATGAAAAAGTTAATTGCAGTAGTAGTGATGCTCGCTTTATTCACACCAGTAGCTATGGCCGAAAAGCCTTTAGCTAGTGAAACTTGCGGAGTTTGGTTTGAGATGGCTGAACAAATCGGGCTTCCTTTAGGATACTGTTTTGCTAGACAGGAAAGAGGTGATCAGACTTTCTTTGGTCAATTGAATATCGCCTGCTCAGGCTCTGCCTGTACTGCACCAAAATCAATCTACGATTTGTAGTTTGATTCATCTACCCCTTCTTAATTGAGGGGGTAGAATTATTAATTAAAACAATATGAAATCTAAAAACCATAAAGCTAAAATTTATCAATTGGTGTCAAAAATTGAAAACATTATATTCACAATGAATTATTCAGAGTCATTAGAAGCAGTTGCATTCATAGAACGATATCTAGAGGGTGTCAAAAAACATGCTATAAACGAAGTTTATATGTCTTATGTCTATGAAAGGGGAAGGGTAGATAATAATTCTAAATAACATGCGAGAATCAATTAAACAACTAGAATCCGAAATCCAAACTATGATTAGTACTACTGAATTGGTTATGCGCCAAGCAGAGCTCAGAAACATCTTACAGATAGTTTGGCAGATGAGAGAGGAATTAAACGAAACTGGAGGAGCTTATCACCCTGATGTGGATGAAACGCTGCATGGAGTAGGACTCAGGCTTCAGAAGCTTAGAGAGAATCCTGAGAATTGCGGCAAGCATCAAACTAAAACTATTTAATTACTATGACAAAAAAACTTACAAAATTAACCCAGACCCAAAAAGATGGTTTAATTAAAACCACCAATGACTGGATTAAGTTGGTGACTTCAGGTGAAACTGATGAGGAGGCGGTAAAAAAAGCTGTCAATCAGATTTATGATAATGGCGGCTTGCCAAAGCCAAAAGTAATAATCTTTCTCGATTCCCCAATTAAATGTCTACAGGGCAGATTCTATGCTGCGGCTTATTTGAATGCTTTAACAAAATCAAACGCTCAAGTCCGCGATCAAGTCGACGCTCAAGTCGACGCTCAAGTCTACGCTCAAGTCGACGCTCAAGTCGGCGATCAAGTCGCCGCTCAAGTCGACGCTCAAGTCGGCGCTCAAGTTCGCGCTCAAGTCGGCGCTCAAGTCGGCGATCAAAACTTATGGCAATACGGGACGTTCTCTATCTGGTGGTCGGCTTGGTGGTTATGGCGTAAGGCATGTTTAGATTTGGTCGGGCAAGCTAGTAAGGCAGACGCAATTATTGATATGTGGAAGGCTCATGCTTCTTGGGTTTGGATGTATCCAGAAATCACAATGGTTTGTCGAATGCCCAAAATCTACAGAGACGAAAAAGGTAGATTACATTCAACAGAACATGGAGCAGTGGTCTATCCTGACGGTTATAGCTTGTATTTTTTGCACGGTGTGGCATTCACAGAAGCAGAATTTGAGAACTTCAGAACTGGGAAAACTTCAGCAATTGAGATAATGGCCGAAAAAAATCAGGACAAAAAGCGTGTACTAGCTATGTGTTATGGCAACGAGAAGCTAATTACCGAGCTTGGCGCAAAGGTTATGAGCGAAGAGACGGATGACCTTGGTTACCAAATGCGCATTCTTACCATCGACCGCTTCAATGATGAGCCTATGGTGTATTATGAGGCAATTGACCCTGCAAAAAATGAAAAGGTTTATCTTCGAGTGCCACCAGAATTCAAAGACAAAACGCCAACTGAAGCCAAGTTATGGACATTTAAGGAGCTATTCGAACTAGCTCCTAAACTGAAAAAGAAGATCAAGTTTGAGCAAGAAGCATGATTAAAATAATCCCAGGGTTGCTACATCACGGAGTAGATAAAGATGGTAACGTTTATTCTAGATTTAAACAATATTCTATAAAAGGGCGTCAAGGGATTATCACTACTATTAACAGCGAGTGGAGAAAGTTGGGGTTAACGAAAACTCGTTATGGATATTTACAGGCTGGGATAGGCAAGAAATCTTATCGAGTAAATAGACTAGTAGCAATGACATTTATATCTAACCCTGAAGGGAAACAGTTGGTTTGCCATAAAAATGGGGTTAAAACTGATAATAGGGTTGAGAATCTTTACTGGGGCACTGCTCTTGAGAACGCTCAAGACTCTTTGATACACGGGCATTATTTAAGAGGCAGTAGAAATCCAATGGCGAAACTTGATAATGAGAGAGTAAAGGAAATATGGGAATTAAGGAAAACAGGCAAACCTTTCTACAAGATCGCTGAGATTTATGGGGTGAGTAAAAAGCTAGTTATGTTAGTATGTCAGCGGAGAATTTGGAAACATGTTATTTTAAATTAATTTTTTAAAACCATTTTTATGAAAATGCAAAAGTTTTTTAGACACGGGGATGTTTTAGTGCAAACTGTAAGCACAATTCCCGCTAGCCTGCCAATCAAGGACGACTTAATTCTCTTATGGGGTGAGGTAAGTTCCCACGCCCATGAGCTAAAGGGCGGAACGGTGTTTGCTGTCAACCCAACCAGAGACAATAACTATAATCTTGGTTATTTTGAACTCACAGAAGACACCGAATTAGTGCATCCAGAGCATGACACAATCGTACTTTCGCCAGGCAAATACAAATTCTTTGCTCAAAGAGAATACGATGAGCAAGAAGAACGACAAGTAATTGATTAATTAATAATTACAAAACTTATGGAAGACAAAATCCAACTAGCCTGTTCTGAATGTGGCATTTCTGCTAACGTCCTAACCTGCATCAAAAAGTATGGCCAGCGTCCAAATAAACTATGCTTCACTGTGTCAACCTCACGAGTCGGGATTTGTGACTTTTGTAAACGTATTAAGGATGATGACGGTGAGCCATTAATAGTCACTCCAGTAAGAGACTTTTTTTACCCTGACTTTTCTTTATTACCCAACAAATTGAATACAATAGTCCTAGCCGACGGTAAGGAATGCGAGAACAAATCAATACTAGAGGGGTGGGACGAAGACTTTGATATTATGATGTGCGGAACACACTCACCAAACGGACTAAAAACTTTGCTCAAAAATATTCTGGATAAGAGCCTCCAAGCCCAAAGAGAGAAGGACGCTAGGATAGCACGAAATTATATACCATGCTGTTCAAGACGGCCTACGGCTGGCGATGAAATTGCAGATATAATCCTTAACCAAAATGACAATGAATAACTACGAGAAAATTAAAGCCGCATGTCAGGAAGCCAACCCAGAACTCATGAAGCCAAGCTTTGGCTGCAAAGTAGCCTTTGAAAACCAAATCCTAGTGATCGCTGGAATTGATAAAGGGCGTTACGATTGTGTAGAGGAATGGAACGATTGGAAGACTCATTCATACACCCTGCTTAAAGATGAGTTTAATATCCTAGGCCACGAGCCTCAATTGAGTGATGTATTGATGGCTATCAATCACGTGGTGGATAAGATTAGTGAGGGCAAAAGTACTTTTTTAGAATTAGAAAATTTTGGCGTCAAAGTGATTAGATTAAAAAAAGGCAAGGAATGGCGTTTTAAATTTGTTGGCATAGATCAATCCGCGATAGCAATGCCATACAAAGTTGGTAAGGCGGTATTAAAAAGTGGGTTAATATTTAAACTGCTTAAGATTTACGACCTCACCAAACCAGTCAAAGATCAGTCAGAAGAATGTCTTAATTTTTTAGCAGGTTTATTATGAATATCAAAAACCAAGTTACCAGCCTAGAGACTTCAAAGAAGTTGAAAGAGTTGGGAGTGGAGCAGGAGAGTATTTTCTTTTGGATTCAAACCTATGATTCAACTTTAGCCCCAATTCTTAACCACTCAATTGCAAGAGCGCCAAGTGTGCGTGGAGATTTGTATTTGGTTGATAGGTCACCAAATGGGCGTAATTATGCAGCCTTCACCGCTTCAGAATTGGCGGAGATGTTGCCCAGTTGTATTTACAAAGGGGAAAACAGATATTTCAAACTAAATATTGTTAAGTATGATGATGTCTGGGCAGTATGCTATCACTGGCATGATCATGATTTGTATCTACCTAATGGCAATAAACTCTTAGTCGAAGCCCTCGCCGACTGCCTCGTCTACCTGAAGGAAAACAAACTAATTTAACAAATCAAAATGAATAAAAAAATTAAAGAGTTTGAAAAACTCGAAGCTGCACTATTAGAGGCAGATAAAAGAATGAAAGAAAGCAATGGTCATTCTTTCGTGCAAATCTTAAAAACCAGATGCCAGTTTTGCGGTAGAAGCCCAAAAATTAAAACTCGATGTGGCCAATGGTTCCAAACATTCATTTACCATCTTAAAAATATCTACCTAAACCAACCTCAAAATGATTGAACAAATTAAGAAGCTCTACATAGGCGAGGTCAATTGCAATGGCCGACAAGAGCTTAGTTTTGAGACCACCTGAGCTAAGTGGATAAACTGGCTCTACAATCAAATAACTTTTTAGCCCATTACCAACACCAACCATGACAAATCCATTAGATAACTGGGAAGAGGACTTTGACAAAAAATTTGGTAGAACTTGTGCACAAGAAGTGCACTGCGAAAATCTTTTTTGTAGCAAGCATTTCGGCAATATAGAAGCTCTCAAGGAATTCATCTCCTTACTCCTCCAAGTCCAGAAGGAGAAGGATGTTGAAACATTAATCTCTAGAATCGAAAAGCTTTTCGTTTTCGGGATTTCTACCCCTAAACGAGTTGTTGAAGATTTCGTTAAACGACAAGAGGTAATTTCTGCAATTAAAGAAATCCTTAACCAAAACAACGATGAATAAAGATAAATTAGTTAAATGTAACTTAGTTCATTATTTTAAGGCTGGGGAAGTAGTTTGTAATTGTGGGGAGATTGTTAGAGGGCATGATCACGAATTAGTTTGTCGTGATGGGCGAATTGGATGCGATGGGTGTGCAGCAGAAATATTACAAAACGCTTTTACTGTGTCATACACGCTTGAAGTGGTTAGTTCCAAAATAGAACCACTCGAAAAAGCTCTTAAATCCCTAAAAGAACAAACCAATTAATCCACCACCAACTGAGAAGATGCGCTTATCAGTCAAAGGCAGGAGCTTAACATCGCAACTACCAAAGTTGCCATTACCAAACTGTAGATTAACGATATTATTTAATTTGAAACTATGCCAATAATTCAATCGACACCTCCAGAAACAATTTGTATCTCACCCGAACACAACCCACCTACTATGATGGTATGGCCTCCAGGCACTCATACTTGGATGTGTCCAGCCTGTTGTGAACTCCAGACATTTACAGTCAATCAAATAACTTTTTAGCCCGCCGCATAAACTATTACCAATAACAAAATGAATAAAGACAAATCAGAACAACAAAGCCAGCAAGGGATTATTGAGTGGTGGAGAGACTATGCTAATGGGGACCTTGTAGATCCTGAGCCATTTATTGGGGTTCTACTTAAACACCAACAATCTAAGACCCGCAAAGAGACTTTGGAGGAGGCTATCGAAGCAGTCAAAAATATCAACTCTTTAGACGAAAGTATCCATACTTATTATCAATCTGGTTACAAATTGGCTAAAGAAAAAGCTATTGAAAAATTACAATCTTTAATTAATAAACTATGAATAAAGAAAGTTGCCCAGACTCAGATCATCTCAAGCATACTGACTGTCAGCCACTCAAAGATCTCCTCAAAAAAGTAATTCAGGGGGCAAATCAAGATCAAAGAGAGTTGATGGGATTAAAGCCACGAGCCACCTTCCGCGCTTGGGACGGCGAAAAATGGCAATATCGAAACCTGTTTCTTTCATACGATGGCAAACTATGGCTAAGATACGATGGCAGAAAGTTGAAAGAGGTGGATTGGAAATTAGAATTTAACTATAAACAGGATGAATGAACTTCAACGCATAGGACTGGCGATAGTGGTGTGGTTTGCTATTATAGCACTTTGTGGTAAAGCAACTAATTATCCTAAAGATGAAGGAACTTTAAACAGTATTAGATGGGTAAGCTTTATTTTAGCCCTCGCATTTTATTTACTTTTACCTAGATAGTCAAAATACTTATGAAAAACTCTACTCCTAAACCTCTTTATGGCAACTCAGGCCTTAGCAAATATGTAGCTCTAAAAGTTGCTGGATGGAGAATTGCAGCTGGACTTACCCAAATGGAATTAGCTAAAAGAGCTAAAATGAAAACATCAGCTATTGGAAGAATAGAAGGTGGCTGGCATCTACCAACTCTTAGAACTTTGAACAAAATTGTTGTGGCCTTAGGGAAAGAATTAACCTTTAAATTGAAATAAACCTATGATTCAAAAATGGACTAAAAAACTGATTATTGAAGCTATTGATGATTTAGCCAGAAAAGAATATGTACAAGTGAGAAATTTAGGCGAATTACGTCAAGTCTTGCATTTAAAAGCCCCTATTGATTGGAAAGACGAGAAAGGAGAAGTGACCAAAAGGTATACTGTTTTAATTAACAAATACTTGAATGAATTAGCTAGAGTACATGAATGGAATTATTTAATGTCTAATTGATTCAAAATGAAAAGAAAAAATGTTTACCCAATAGAATTAGAAAAGCATCCAAATTGGCCAGTAGAAATGGTATGTGATGGGTGTGGATTCAGGGGATGGCATTGGTTAGGATGCACAAAATTGCTTTTTAACCTATATAGTCAGCATAATGAAGTATCAAATTGCGGAAAATGTGGCGTTGGAGTTATGACAACACAAGGAGGTGGGAAATTAGCTTTATTTATATTAAAATAAACAAATGAAAATACTTGCTTTAGATTTAGGTACAACAGCTGGTTGGTGTTATTTGAATGAAGAAGAAACTGGTTTAAACTCTGGCTTTTGGTCAGAAAAGTCATATAGAGAATGGGCGAAGCATTTAAAGACGATTTTAGAGGATTTTAAGCCAGAGTTGATAGTATGTAGCCAAACTAATAGCTACGGCCATTTTAACGCCACTAGGAAGATGTATATGCTGTTTGGCATAGTTTGCTATATAGGGGAAGCAAGAGAACTGGGGGTAGTAGAATTTAATGACAGTTCCGCTAGAAAGGCTGTTTTTGGCTCTGGTAAGCTAAAAAAGGTGGAAGCTCACGGACAATTAGTTGACAAGTGGCCTGAATATGCTTTATCTAGTCCAGACGAAAAGGATGCGATCATTTTAGCCCTGGGATGGAAAATTATAAATACTCCTAATGCGTAAAGCTGATGGCATATTGATAAATTGTTTTTGTGAATTAATGACACCTGCTAGAAGAGGCTGGATTTGTAATGACTCAAAATTCTTAAACTATTAAACATGAAATACATAATTTGTGACATAGATGGTACTATAGCCAAAAGGGTAACTGATAGAAGTCCTTACGATATGACTAGAGTTAGTGAAGATGAAGTGAAACAAGAAATAAAAGAGCTTTTATTAGCGTTAAATCAGGCAGGGATAATGATATTTTATTTTACTGGTAGGACTGAGTTAGCCAGGAAGGATACTTTAGAGTGGATCAGGATTAATGAATTACCAATTCTAGCTTTGCACATGCGACAATTGCATGATAAAAGGCAAGATTTTATGGTTAAAAGGGATATGTTCAAACAATTAAAAAAACAATTTCCTAGTGATCCGCTATTTATACTTGATGATAGGGATTCTGTAGTAAGAATGTGGAGGAAATTAGGTCTGACGTGCTTACAAGTTGCGCCTGGTAAATTTTAAATAGGAAGCAGAGTTTTTCTCTGCCCTATTTTTGTGATTAAATCATCAATTTTTGGAGAAAGTAAACTTAATCCTAATTGAGCTGCTACCTCGTGCCCAACTTCAACCAAATGAATAAGCGCTTTTGTTTCACGTCTTAAAGAGTCAATCTCTTCTTTCAACTCATCTTCATATTCAAGTCCTGCTAGAAGATGATCAGCTTTCTCTAATATTTGATTCAGTTTCATTAATAATAGGGTTAGTTTTTTCCATGATGTTAGTGGCTTTGTAGACGCCTAAAACAGCCCCGAGAATTCCAAGCCCCATAGCACCATCTACTTTATCAGCAAAGATTACAATTACTGTAATAATAGCAAAGATGATGGTAAGCCAGAACTTCCTACTTTTCCATTTAGTATATTTCATGTTTAAAAACTTATGAAATGAGCGCTACCAGTAATCTCAGACTTTTTAATAGTTTTCTTATTTCCATCCCAAGGATCAGCAATAACATAATTACCAAATATGTCCTTCTTAATAGCTACTACCCAGTGGGTATGATTCCATACTTCTAAAATTACTGCCTTTATGGGGTTTTTAAGAGACTCTTCAATAGCAACTGGATCAAATGACCGCACTCTCTTTTCAAATCGGAATTTGGTGAAATTGATGCTTTCCCATTTAATTAGACCATCAATTGTATATTTGATATTAAAATCAACAATTTGGTCAGGAGATCTAAAACAGTTGAAATAATCAGACAACATTGAAATTGAAGTTGTAGTGCAACCATATCTACCAAGAGTCAATGAACTTGGTAGCATTTTAATAGCACTCCATCTTCTATCACGTTGAGATAAAATAACCATATTTAATAGGTTAATAAGTAAATTTGAGCCTACTATTTCTTTTTACCTTTAAGCTTAGCCATAAGCATAGCGGCGCCATAGGGGATAGCCCCTGGTTTCGCCAGAGTCTTTGGAGAGGTTGCGATATCCATTGCAGTTTTAGCAATTGCTTTTACAGCTTTTTTACCTTTTGAGCGCTTATAAGCTTCTTTCATCTTATCTACGCCAGCTTTTGCGCCGGCCATGATAGCTGAGCCAGGATTTAATGGCTCAAGAGTAGTTTCTTCTTTTTCTGGGTCATAATTGATGTCATAGTTGGGGCTATTGACGAAATCCTCAAAAGGATTCTTGTTTGATTTACCTTTGACACTCTTAGTGAGCAGTTTCTTTAAAATTCCTTTCATAATGATTAAATTAATAATTATTTTTTAGCTTCAGTCTTTGGTGCAATTAATCCAGATAAACCTTCTAGCCCTTGTCCGATTGTTTTTTGGACTGCCTTTGTGCCATCAGTTAGAGTTTTACGGACAGCAGTTTTACTCAGTAATTGTTGTAGATCATTACCTCTATTATACATAAATCCTGCAAGATTAGTGCCTTTCTTCATTGCCGCCTCAGCATTTTTAAGATAAGGAGTCATAGCATCTTTAATTCTATAAGCCACATTTAAGCGACTATTGACATCCTTTAATTCAGGTAAAACTTTATTTAAATAATTCTCTGATTCATCTCTCATTAGAAGCCATAATTCATTAGCAGCTTGATCACGAGCTGAAGGCGCTGTTACGCCAGAAACAATACTAGGGTTTTTATCTGCTGCAATTTGACGGATTCTTTGGAAGTCAAATAAATCGAAAGAGTCTTTTTTAACTTTAGGGATTAAATCTGTTAAATATGCTTGTTTTTCGGTCAACTTCTCAAGAGCCATCCTTTCATTTCTTATAGAAGCTTCAATTTTATTAATACCAGCAACATTACCTTTCTTTTTGGCAAGAGCTAATGATTCTTCATAACCAGCAAGATTTTTAGTTGTATTATCAATTTTCTTAACTACAGTACTTAAATCCTTCTCATAACTAGTACCAAGAAATCTATTTAATTCACTCTTCATATACTTAGCCTTCTCTGGTAGTACTTTCTGGATTTTCTCAATTTGTTGATTGATACCTTTTAAGAAGTCTTGCCCAAAACTCACATTTTTAGCCTTCATTTCATTTTGGACAGCTTGACTATAAGAAGCAATCTTATTATCTGCTAGTTCAGCATATTTAAGTGGATCTTTGCCACCAGTAAAGCCTTCTTCAATAGCTTCAGCTGTCTTTCTAGCAAGAGTAGCAACACTTTCTTCTTTACCACTAAATAATTTAATAGCTTTTTGATAACCGTTTTTTCCAGCCTCTTTCAGAATCCCGCCAAAAGCATCCATAACATTCCCGATTAAAACTCCAGCTGCAAGCTCCTCTTTATTAGGCAATTTACCTTCAGATGCACCAGTGAATAAAGCAGTGTCAACTGCATTTTTTGCTGTACCTTTAGTGATATTTTCTAATAATTTTGGAACTTTATTTAAAACCTTTTCGACCGTATTGATACCTTCCCCACCTTTTTTGGCAGCAGAAGACCCTTCCAAAATCTTTTCACCTCTGAGAAGCGATCCAATAGCGACTTTGCCTTTATTTGCTCCTCCAATAAGTTCAGATGCTAGTCCAGAAGGCGATTTAATTGACTCTAATTCACCAATAAAATTACCCAGTTCTCCACTAATACTATCTTGTGGGACACCAGAAATTAAAGAGCCAAGACCTTTTACGCTCTGCCCAGCACCAGTTAAGAAATTACCTGGCTTCATACCACCTTCATCTGAGAACGGGGTTGCGACGTCATAGGCAGTATTTATTAAATTCCCACCACCTTCAAGTAGACCACCAATAGCACTGGAGCCAAATCTAGCACCTTCACCAAGTATTTTTGAAGCAATCCCCTCTGCCCCACCTTCTGTACCTAAGATTGGTTTTTCTTTACCAGAAGATAAGTCTTCACCATATTTCTTTTCAGCAGCTTTAATCTTTTCTGCACCTTTACCAGTCAAAACATCACTCATCGCCCCTACCATTTGGCCAGGAGCATTAAGGATATTTTTACCTAAATTCCCTAAAAAATCATTATTATTTTGTTGCTTGTTCTCGTTCATTACCTCAATTAAAGGTTTTGGCTGAGGCATAGCTTCAACGACAGGCTTTGCATTTGGCAAAGCTAAACCTTTAGCCTTCAAAATCTCCTCTGCTTTACCCTTTTTCTCAACAGAAAGCCCTTTTGCCTTTAAGATTTCATCTGCTTTAGTTCTTTTATCATCTGATAAACCAGATGAAGAAGATACTGGGACAGTTTTTGTCGTAACTTGCTTTTTACCAGTATTAACTAGCAAATCTTTAACAGCTGGAATTGCTTTAGAGCCTAGTTGTAACAATAAATCTTGTAATGCCATATTTTTATAAACCTAAATATTCTTTAGCTTCTTCTTCAGTTAAACCCCCATCAATTAAAGCGTCATATTGGTCTTTCATTCCATTGTACATATCATCTACTGAATTTGCAGTTTCTTGAGATTTGCCTTGAAGTTGTCTACCAACATTAGATAACATACTAGCTAAACCACTAAACATCCCATTGGCATTCTGCCCAACTTGGTTAGCACCTTGTACAGCAGGGGCAACATCAGCAGGAGCTACTTCATAAGAGCTCTTATTATTGCCAAAGTATTGACCAATAAGAGGCGCTCCTTTCCCAGCCTGATAAGCAAGTTTGTCTAGCTCTACTTGACGAGCTTTCGCAGCATTATTAACTTCTTGTTCACTAGCGCCAGGAGTGGTAAAGAACTGAGTTGCGTAACTCTGATATTCTCCTACTGAAATTGCTGCCCCAGACTTAGGTCTTAACACATTTTCAATCCATCTAAGTCTAGCTCTCATCACGTCTCTTTCACGAGCATTTTTTAAATTATTGACTATATCAGTCATTGGTATGTAGCCAAGAACTGGATCTGGCTGCAGATTAGCAGCGGTAGTATTTAAATCAGAAATGCTAACTCCTGCATCTTTATAAGCTTTTAGAACATTTTCTGCTTCAATAGCACCTATGGCAAAACCAACCTTGCTCTTTTCATCAACATTAGCCTTTTTAGCATCCTCAATTGTATAACCCATTGGATTATAATTGGCATTCGCACCTTCAAAGCCTTCTGAAGCAGAAGAGCCTGGGGCAACGAAAGTAGGTTGTTGGTCAATAACACCTTGTTTTAAATTTGGAGTAAAAAAGCCATAGATCTGCTTATCGTCCAACTTGACTCTTCTGCTTGTGGAGACAGTACCTTTTAAGTCGAGATTGGACTCTGTAAGTACAGCTTCACCTTTTACAGGGTCAATTTCACTGATCATAGCATAATGACCTACAGCTCCGTAACCTGAGCCATCAAAAATAACTACGTCACCAACACTTGGAGTGCCAGCACCCCTCTTAAATCCACGTTGATTAACCATATTTCTCTTGGAATTTAATGAGCAGGTATTCATATCAGCGCCAGTTTTGCCAGCACATTCAGTTTCCCAAGAGCCTTCTGTCGTGAATGTAGACCGAACAAATGTACCACATTGACCTCCATAAGAACCAGCTTTTACAGCACTTCTTATGAAATTGTTCGTACCTACTTTTGAGTTAAGAAGGCCTTGTTGATAAACAGTAGAAGTGCCACTATAATAAGCCTTCAAAGCGTCATTATATAGCTGGGTATCCATCGGGGTATAGGAAATCGTATTCCCTTTCTCATCTCTAATAGCCTGTCCCTTTTGATTAACCAAATATCCAAATTGAGCTGAAAGATCTTTATCATAATCACCTAAATAAGGAGTTGGCGAGCCATCTAATTTTTTATTAACTGGTTGTCCCCATTTATTAACAAAATACCCATAAGCTGATGATAAGTCTAAATCCGCTGTTTCAGCTTCAAGTTTTTCTTTTTTAACCTTATCAACTTCATCATAAACTTTCTCAACTAGACCTGAGTTAATTTTAGCTACATTGTCATCTATGCCATCCTTAGTCTTTAAATAGTCTTTAATAGCCTCTCTTGCAGCTTCTTTCTTCTCAGACATAGAAGAGAGTGCTTTTTCATCAATAGCCTGTAATTCGTCATTTAAACTAGTAAGATTTTGAATTTGTAAATCACGTCTTGATTGCTCAACACGATTTAACTCATTTCCATAATTTCTTTCAATATCCTGAATTCTAAAAGAAAACTCTGCATTACCATAAGCAGTCTCAGCTCTAGCATCTGAAAGGATTTCTTCACCCTTTTGACGCACTTCCATAATTCTAGCTGTACCAAAAGAAGAAAATGCCATACCAAGTGAAGAAGCAAGTGATCTGGAAGTCTGCTCTTCATTCTTGATATTAGTATCCTGGATACTTCTTTCTTCTCTAGCCCTAGCTAATTCATAACGCTTCTTCTCTTGTTCAATAGTATGTTCTTCCTGAGCTTTTTGTTGCTCTAAAGTACCAGCCTGGACTTTAGCTGATTCGTCAATAATACTTTGCTTTTGTGTAGCAAGATCTTTTTCAGCCTGTTTTTGAGCAGAATAGGTATCTTGAATTGTTTTATTCTCTTCTTCTAAAGATTTCTGAATAAAATCAAGTCCATATTGAGCATTCTGAAGCTTATTTTGCTCACCAGCAAGTAAAGGATTGGTGATGCTTAAAATTTTGTCAATACTAGCTTGGTCAAGACCAGCTTTTTTAAGAGCTCCTATATCTAAGCCAGGAATTGTTGACTTAGTTGGATCTGTTGGAGTTTCTGATGGTTTTACTTGTACTCCTTCAGCTGGAAGTGGTTTAGATTTGCTTGGATCTGGAGTAGATCCTGGAATAACCTGTGACAAGGGTTCTGGCTGTTTGATTCCTTCAGGCTTTGGAGTGGGTTGACCTTCCTGTGCACCTTTAAGTTGATACTCAACACCATTACCTAATTTAACTTTTGAGCCAGCTAAATCAGCACCTTTGGAGAACTGAGGATTAGATTGTTGTGGAGATGCAGAAATAGTTTTATCAGCCCCAGTACTAGCTGGAACTACTGGTTTCTTGGCATTTCTACCCCAATTACCTGTTACTATTTTTTCTGCTGTCATTTTTAATATTTATAGTAAATTAGCAAACTCTTCCTGTTCTTTCTTAGTAGCCTCACCTTTTGTAACTTTTGCTACCAATTCTAATTTCCTCTTTTTAGCTTCATCAATAGCTTTATATATATCATCATAATTCTTGTCTATAGCAACTAACTCACCTTTTTCAAAAACAAATTCTTTTTCACCTTTTGCTACAGCATTGAATTCTTCTTCATCTACTTCAAAAAATTCTGCAATAACACCATTTTCACAAATTGGATGTGAAGATGAAGTTGTAACTTTGCCGTCTTTGACTATACAAAATATTTTCATTAATTAATGAAGGTTAAATAAACATACCACGTACCAGATAAAGTCAAAGAACTAGAAGACTGTCTTTGAAGTGCTCTACTTATTCTATAAGTAGCGGAATCCACCCAGCTAGCACTTAACGTGAAGAACATATCGTCATTCGCACCACCTTGATCTGATATAGTAGTTGTAGTAGGTACACCTCCAAAAGCTTCGGCAACAAAAGAAGTGCCGTATTTTCTCAAAAGAAAGCTTCCAATTAAATTAGCATTAACATGAAAATAGTCGCCAGAAAAGGCTGCTGCATTTGACACAGCTGTAAGTACAAAAGGTGTTGTAGGAGGTGTGCCACCAAAATAATATTTACAAATCACTAATCTAGCTCTAAAACCGACTGTTATATCGGTAGTTGTAGTAGTAGTAGCATTTGATGCCCCACCTGGATCAAACGTACCGTTAAAAGTAGCATAAATAGCCTTTGCTGGTGTCTTCAAGACCATTTGTGAGGCAGAAATGAGATGACCGACTTCGTTAGAATAAGTACCTGGAACTAAGGTTAATTGTCCAGCCGTATCAGATAAGTAGACTGACTCACCAAATATACCTCTATATTGAACTTTAAATCTCATATCTGAAGCAGAGTCAATAGACCAATTAGTGCCTGAGTCAGAAGAAGTGAGTCTGGTGCCACCAGAATATGGATTTGTATTTTGATAATTCCATGCAAAGTTACCAGAAGTATAAGCTGATAAACGAACTACAATTGCGTATACAGTGCCAGGAGTCACTGCTAAAGGTGTCGCAAAATTAAATGTAAGTTCTCCTGATGCAAAAGAAGTTAATGCTGTAGCACTTGCTAAAGCCGCGCCTGTAGGTTGACCAGCTGAAGTAGCATAAATTGAGCACTGCATTGTAGCACTTAAAGACGAGTTTGTGATGTTTACTAAAACTCTGCTAACATTATCTTGTCCTGTATTTGGAGTAAAAGTTTGTGCTCTCCATGCTGTAGTGACAGTGATTGTATCAGTTGTGACATTTGAAGTAGCCTGAGTTTCGCCATCCCACAAACGACAAGCTTGACGGTCAGATAAAGAAAAACTTGGGATATCAACAATTTGACCTGGTGGAGTATAAGCTTGAGAATTGCCAGAAGTAGATGCCCCCATCGCAATACCAGCAAATAACCATTCAGTATTTAAACTAGCATCATTAGCATCAGCTAGATCAAGTCCGCCATTTCCATTATAAGAAAGGGCATATTTGTCTGTAGTTGTCGCATTAGCTATCCCTGCTAATAATTCAGCTAAAGCACCAGAAGGATTAACCATCTGGAAATTAGTTCCATCATACTGAATCATCACAATTTGCCCATTCTTGATATCTCCACGAGCACAATTTTGATCACCTCTTTTCTTTATAGTCACTGCACCAAGCCCGTTAACATCTACTGTGCAACTATCTGTGTTTGCAAAATTAGCTTTAAAAGCTAATAACATACCAGCTACCAATGCTGTAGGTGCTGGTGTTAGGGTTAATACATAAGCATTGGCTGAACCAGTAGAAGTATTGAAAATCCAACTACCCTTTTGAACTGTTTTAGCATTTTTGTTTGGTGTGGCAACTATATCTGCACTAGTACCACCAACTGAACTACCAGCATCATTTTCTGCTTGTGTAGCTTCTTCAAATTTCCCAGCAACAGTTTCAGAACCATTAGGTTGAGTTGAACCAGATGCAAAAGTATACCAATTACCTGCATTATAATATTGTTCTTCACCTAAAGTAGTATCATAAACAATTGTACCGTTTTGAACACCAGTAAGCGCTAATTTCTCAGTAGTAGTGAGTCTTGGCGCTCCAAGTTGACCACTTGAACCAGAAAATCCAATTTTCCCTGTAAAAGTTTGATCAGCAGAAAAAGTGTTAGCTCTATCTTTGTTAGCCTTAAGATTAAAAAGAGAATGATAATCTACTAATTGCACCTTGCAAACCCCACCAGAATGAGAATAAGCTCTGGTTGGACTACCCGTAAAAGTATCACCTGTTTTATTTAAACCACGAGTAACATCAATTAACGTGCAAGTCCCATCGCCATTATCAGTAATACCGCCAAAACCAATCCATTCTTCTTTTGAAGTATTAGCATCAAATAAAAGCACTCCAATAGTGATTGTGAGCACCTTGTTGATAATAATACCAACAGTCTGAGCTTTAGAGATAGTATTTTTGACCGTCGTGGAAAAGCCGCTCTCGGTCTCATAAGATGTAGAAACAACAGCCATATTATTTTCTTATTAATTTATCAAATTTTGCACTATAACTACCTTCGATCTGAATTCCACTTATCTCGAAAACCTTACCTTGACCTGATGTTTCAAATGTCACATACATTTTGCCAACATTTTTCCTTTTTTTCAACAACTTTTCTTCAACAAAATCATAAGCAGTCTCACCGGCCTCACTTGAGCCAATAATACTACCTCCAATTCTGTTTCTACCGATAGGAGTGCCTCCAAAAGGTGAAATTAAATCATCAGCAGATAAGACAAACTCTTGAACTAGTTGACTATCAAAGTAAATTTTGCATCTAATATCCGTATTTTCACCAAGCCTACCTTTAATAAACAAAGTTTTGAAATATTTACTTAGACGTGGACTACCTGCATTAGTCTCAAAAATTGCAATATCATAATCAATGTCGTTGCCATTATCATCATACCCAATTTCATCTTGATAAATCACACACTCTGAATCACTGCCCCAAAATGTTTCATCTTTGTAATTAACTACACAAGAAGCATTTTTATTGTAATCCCTACTCCAAGCGTCAATTTTATCATCATAAACAATTACAAATTTAATGCCATTTGACTTAACCCAGAACTTGGCAAGACGTTGAGCAGAATTAAAAATTGCTATTGAATCAGATTGATCAACATCTAAATTATTTAAAATTTTATAAATCTTATCATCGAATTGAGGATTAATAGAAGGTCTTACATTGTTTAATCCATCCTGTTCACCAAATTGCTTAATTTCTTTACCAGTAAAAGTGACTAACTGATCACCAACTAAACAAGAACTATCTGGACTAGCTGCACCATAAGCACCTGTCAATGGCTCAATATTTGGAACACCAGTCGTAGAATCATATCCAGTCACTATGAATACACCCTTTTTTTTGTTAATTATGACATAAGACTTTGTTTTGTATATACTAACTATATCTCCCAGATCACCAACAGGGATATACCCAGCTGGTGAAGTGACAAAATCGTGAAAATAATCTGGATTTACACCAGTAGCTGGTCTAGAATAGAATAATAAGTTACCTTGGTAATTGGTGCCAACTTTTCCTTTAGGTATACATCCTAAAAATCTATTTTGAAATTCTGTGCCAGCTGCGAACCTTGGGGCTGTAGAATCGGCAATAGTTTGAACATAATAGATTTTATCTCCAATCGATGCATTCATCATAACTGTACCAGCTGTAATAGTCATTGTGTCATTAGTTCTTGCAGTAACAGTAATATTATTGGCACCTAATGTATTAACAACTGTGACAGTACCACTTGTAGGGAATTTCCAACCTTGACCAGCTCTAACATCAACACTAGTTGAAACACCAGCAGTTAAAGCAGTATTGATTGTAGTGATAGAAATACGTCTTAATTCGTCTTCTCCATTAAAAACATATAAAGTGCCATTGTACTCCAAAAATCTGTTTTTAGCTGAAGTATTGAGTCCTGACGCTATTTGAAAAGCATCTGATAGATCGCCAAGGGTTACAAATATCTTACCATTAGATATAAAAAAAACTTCTGAAGTAGTCGCATACATACCTCTAATCGGGGCTGTTTCTGATACAGAAGCAAGCTCTAATGCCAAATAACCTGGTCTATTCGTAAAGCCGCCCGCTAAAGAGAATCTAATATTTTTACCCCTTTGAAGTTCGTTTGGTTTTAATAAAATAGGATCAGTTGTTACTTCACCTCCATTGAAATTTTGACTAATTATAGGATCAAAATTTTGTGGCATTAATTTCTGTTTAATGTAGAACTAGCATTTCTGTATAATAAAGCCCTTGGATCATCCCAAGGTGTTCTGAGTGGTACTCGATTGCTTTGATGTTTCTTTGAGTCAAAAACAGCAGCAGCTCTAAGGATTCTGTCAGCCTCATTTTGAGCTGATATAGCGTTTTGTTCATCTTCTAAATGCCTATAAATACGGGCAAATACAGAAAACTTAATGAAGTTTCTATATGGGGCAGGTGTTTCTAAATAAGTAGTATCAGGAGTTAAAGTTAAATTAGGTGCTAAACTACCATAACGCATATAAAGTTTTTCCTTTGAAGTGCTCCAGTAATACATTAAATATTTTGATAAAACTCCATTAGATTCATTTAATTGAATCTCCCAATATTGATAAGGAAATGGTTCTTTACTATTCCTTGGATCAGCAGGGAAATGAGCAAAATCACCTATCCATATATCTGAAATTTTACAGAAATCTGCTGGTACAGGATGTAAAAACCATACTTTCTCACCAGAGTCGTGATTACGATCTATATCTGCAGCTAGCACTGTTAGTGTGTTAGTGCCAGTATTGTTGGCAGAATAAGGAATGATATCACCATCTAAATAAATCGTACCTGTGCTTGGCCATTGAGAAGTGTCAGTAAGTACGATTGAGGTACTTGCTGTTGTAAACCCTGTTTGAACTGTTGTAGAAGGTAACTTGTATTCAGTTTTAAGCTTTAGTCTATTTGACCAGGCTCTATGTTGGATAAACGTCCTACTAGCATCATCCATGTAAACTAAAATAGCATCTGAACTAGTGCCTTCATTATCATTGTCATCATCAAGCCCAAACTCATTCATTAATTGAGCTTTAAAGTCACTTACAGTGATTTCTTGGGCAAATGTTGACATATTATTTCAGGCATTTAATATTTGATAATATTTTAGCGACATCACGAACCATTGACAATGATTCTTGAGTCACCTTACTAACATCACGAAGAGTAATCAAAGACTCCTGAGACATCTTCTCAACTTCCTGTGTTTTTTGCCAATTGTTATTCAAATTATTCTGCATAGCTAAAAGAGTTTTTAGGAACTCTTCATTTACTCTGTTCTGTTCACCACCTTTTTTATCTTCTCTATTTAACATAAAACCAACGATTGCCATGAAAATTAATAGCAAAATTATAGCTATTGGGTACTCCGCTAAATTAGCTGGCAATCCAAACATATTTGATTAATTAAAGTTAATTACACTAAAGTCGCATTTGCGCTTAAAGCTATATAAGGCAAATCAATCTCCATAGACCCTGTTCCAGTTGAACCAACAATTGTAAATTGAATTTTTTGCCCACTAGCTAAATGTAGTATTGGATTGGTTGGGATTGCTCTAACTACATGCTTTTGAGCAGTGAGATTAGCTACTGCACCTTCTACAGATGATAAAATTGTAATTACAGCAGTTTGATTAGTTTGAACAGAAACTGATGTGAAAGTTGCACCTGCCGTTGCCATATATAAAGCAATTTTTTGCAAATCTATTAGAACATCACCAGAAGCTACACATAAGTCATATGTGCCCGCTGCCTGAGCAAGATTAGCTGTAAAAGACTTTACTGTTTGTACTGGCCTATTGTCTACAAAAATCCCCATATATTTAAATTAACTTTTGATTAAAATCTACTTACACATAAACATAATCGACCAATAAATCGCCAGCTGAACCAGCTGTATAAGTCGCTGCTACTGTAGAGTTGGCAATAGCTATACCAGTTGCAAAATAAGCACCATCATAACCTAAATCAATTGCTGATAGTGTAATTTGTGAATTGGCAGGTATCATATATTTAATCTGAGCAGTAGCGCCACCTGATGGTGTAGTAGCCGTATTATGAACTTGAAAATATCTAACTGAAGCGGTTGTATTAATTACATTAACCTGAAGAAGTCTACCAGCAGTAGCTTTTACGTTGGTTGTAGTAAAAGAGTTATTCTGCCCTTTAGTACCACTACCAGTAGAAACTGAAACTGGTGCTATTGTAACTGGCAGAGGTGTAGCCTGGCCAACTTGAGTTGGCTTGCCAGATGTACTATCTTGAAATTCTGCTAATGGCATATTTTATTCATTAAAATTATTATACTTCTTCATCAACTGACTTTGCCTTTTTTGGCTTTCTAACCTTCTTTTCTTCCTTAGCTTCTGCTTCTAAATCAATAGCGCCCATGCGCATTTCAGTCATAACTTCTTTCTTTTCTTGTTTGAAAGCACCATTACCTCCAAAATATCCTGATACTGACATATATTTTTGAAATTATTTAATTAAAGAAAGGAGGGAGTTACCCCTCCTTTTAATTATGCGTTAGTTACTGTTCTTACATTCTTGAAGACTCTATAATGGACTGTTACCACTAATGGTGATGTGCCAGTAATGATTTCACCAGAAAGCAATTGAAGCACTAATGCTGCATTTTCTACTGGCGTATATTCAGTCACAATAGCTCTAGTAATTCTAGTCTGAACTGTTGTTTGATCTAGAAAATCAGTTGTTTCAAGAGATGTATTAACTTGAGCGCCTGATCCATTTGTATATTTTACTGCAAGATCTTCACCAGCTGCGATACCAGCATAAGCTGTACCAGCAGGTTTATGAACTACAGCAGATACAAACTCGATCAGCGTATCAGCTCCTTGAGCTGGTACTAATGTTTGTGGGGTAGCGTTCAGGGCTAATAATTGAGCAGATGTAATTACAACTCTACGAGAATGTAACTGCACTTGTTCCTTAATTTTAAACCCATTTGCACCCGTTGCTTGATCAGCCATTGTTAATTAAGGGTTAATTAATATTAGTAAGAACCTGTAGTACCATCTGTACCAACAACACCCAATGGAGATGACCAGCCTGCTGATTCTCTAAATCTCGCATTATAGTAAGTAACAGTCTTTCTGCTCTTATCCCAAGGAGTCATCCAAGTTTCAATTGGCACACGAACAAATCTCTTGACCTTATGTTTCTTAGACAAAAGGAATACAGCATCATCACTACCACCCTGTGAAGCTCCAAGATATGGTGATTGTTTAACCATAATACCATATTTAGAAGAAAACACGTTTGGATCGTTGTTATTTGAACCAGGAACAAGTTTAGCTTCAGTGATTTGAACAGCTGAAGTGTAACGAGCTGGTGGTACAAGCAATACTGCTGGAATGTTGCTAACAACTTTACCTGCATGAGAAGCCTGTTCGATCAATTTTACAATCATTTGATCAAGTACAGTAGTGGTAAATTTATCAGTAAATTTGTTATCTAAAACAGTACCATAATCTCTTGGATGATCATCTGCGCAAAGAGATTTGCCATCAGCACCTAAATAAGATGAAGAAAAAGCATTTCTAAATACAGAGAAAGAGTTGAAGTACTGAGTTTCACGAGCAGAATTACCAAGATCTTCTACCATATCTTTGATGATATTATAGAGTTCATCTTCGAGATATTCTTTAGTGATTGGCACAGAATCAGCATAAGTAGTATGTACATATGTTGTTTTGTACTTTTCTTTAATATTATCTTCATAGATATCTTCAGATTCACCTTTGCTTAAGAATCTACCAGTACCTTTCATATCGAGATCATACTCAGCTCTCTTCTTAGATTTTTCAATCTTGAAGATATCTTCTAATTTTGCATAGTCTGGGGGCACTTCCATGTTAAACTCATCGAAAAACACTTCATTAAGCCCTTCCTCTATGGTTTCGGTCATTAATTGATTGGAGATATCCATAGTCTATTTTATAGTTAATTATTAAGTATTAATTAAGACACCATTCTGTTACTTGCATCAATTCTGAAATAAACTTCTTGACGGTTTAAATCAAAATTAAGCATTAAGAGGACGCCATTTGTAGTATCATCTTCATCAAGTGTTTGAACAGTAGAAGTAACATCTAGTGTCACTTTAGTATTCATAACAGCTTTACTTACATTTGCCCATGCAGTTGCTTTACCAATAAATTCAGCATCAATAGCATCTACTACATAAACTACCCCATCAGCAGAAGCTGAATTTGTGTCATTTGACACAGCAAGACCAACCCAAATCTGGGAAGTTGAAGCACCATTTGAAGGAATTTGTACATACTCTTCATCACCAGAACCGTCCTGAATAACTAGTTCACCTGCCTTAATAGCAGTCTGACCAGCTTTTGTGAAATAAGGTCTAGCATTCCATCTATGGCCATCTTTTACGCGAAAATCTCCTTTTGCCATTGTAATTTTAAATTAAGAATATTTTTTAAGTGTTTTCTTAGCTCCAAGGGCTTCTAATAAATCTTTTTGAGCAGAAGTCATCTGCTTACTAGATTTAGGATTGCCTTTTGAGCCAGAAGAAGAAACTGAAGACGCAACATTTTCTTTTGCTATCTTTTTGTACACTTTTTCTTCTATTTCAGATTCTTTAACTGATTTACCAGACTTGAACATGATGTATTCAAAAGCTTCCTCAAGAGATAAATTGCTTTTTTCAAACAATTCCCAAGTCTGCTTTTCAATATCACCAGTAAAATCTGGATTATCCTCTTTAAATTGAGCGACAAACGCTTCTGCCTTTTGTGCAGCCTCATTTTCCCGTTCTTTTTCAAGAGCTTCAAGACGTTTTTCAAGCGCTGAGTCATCTTTCTTATCTTTTCCACCTTCTTGAGCTGCATTCACAGCTTCTACGAAAGCTTCATAAGTTTTAATACCATGACTCTCACCAAGCTCTTTAGCTACTAACCTATCTGCCATATCTTTATCATTTTTAGCTATCTCATGGATAGCCTCAGGATCTTTTTTGACTAATGATTCAGCAAAAAGTTCTGCCTTGCTAGACATTTTGTCTGCATGAGATTGCACATGTGCATATCTTTGCTTCCAATCATGCTTAGCTTTATCACCCTTTTTCGCTAACTCATCATCTTTATTTTCTTCCTCTTTTTCTGAATCCTCCTGAGTTCCACCTTTATCAGATGTGTCAGATTCATCAGATTTTTTGTCTGAAAATAAATCTTTCATGGCATCAGTAGCTTTATCAAACTTACTTTCACCAGGTGAAGACTTATCGCCTTCCGTACCAGTTACTTCTTTTTCCATCTTGTTAAGTTAAAAATCTAATTTTTAAAAATCACTGCTTAAAGCAGCATTAATATATTTAATTTTTGATTAATCACATTAATTCTGCTTTGAGTTTTAAACTTTTTGTCAAATGTCGTTAAATTTCACCATTGAAATCCTTTGAGACCAAGTAATCATCCAAATTATACTTCTTCTCTTTTGGTGTTGCAATATTTTCTTTTTTATTACCTATTAATCCTTTCAAAAAACTTGCTGAATCAAAATTAAAAGCTTTTGGCCTCTCCTCTTCTACATCAAAAGAGTTAATCTCTTTCAAATCCCTGATAGTTTCATCTAAAATCTGTATTTTAGCTTGCGTAACTTCAAACCCCTCTTTATTGCCAGTGACCATTCTTCTAGCTAACATAGTCATTTTTGCATAAATATACATTTTATATGCCTCAAATAACTCAGGATTGAATTTAACCATCTCATCCAAAGCAATAATAGCTTTTTCAGGGATGTTTAAATCACTTTTCTTACCAAAAAATTTAAGCTTTTTAAGTATATTCATTATTGTTTTTTATTGGTTACTCTAACTGCATTGCCCATCTCATTACCAAGCTCTCTCATAGCCTCACTTCTTTGACCAGTAAGTGCAGCTGGCGCTTGTGGAGCAGGCGAACTCATACCTCCATTAGTTTGGATAGCTCCTGCTTGTGGGGCAGAAGGATTGACTGGCGCATTTAAAGCATCAGTCATGCCAGAAATAAGGTTTTTACCTTCATCTTGAGCCGTAGTTTCCCCATCTTTATCACTAATATCAAAAGCTTTATCAACATCATAGCCCATGGCAAGAACATATTGTTCCAAACCATATTTGGCAGAAAGATAAGGCTCAGGAGCACCTCCTGGTTGAGCAGGCGGCTTCATAATAGTAGTGGCAACTTCAATATATTCTTTAGCTTTAGTCTTTTGAAGCTCTTGTATAGCACCCATTGTTGAGCCAGGAATAACTTTAACACCAATATCGCCTTCTAATTTCAAATATTCAGGGCGAGCCGAGATAAATGACAAAGCTCCTTCTTTCTTACCCTTAATTCTAAGTGAATCAGAAGTGAATTCACCTTTTTTATTAGGGACTTCTTCCATCTGGACATCAGGAAGACGCAATTGTCTATATTTAAGAGGCGCTTCTTTAGCCTTTTTGCCCTTTTTATTAGTTGGAGCACCTAAATCTTTGCCAGTAATTTCTTCGATCAAAGGAGTGGTATAAAATTGCCCAACTCTTTTAGCAAGTAACCAACCAAGTCTCTTAATCCCACAATTCTCATTACGATTGACATTTAAGTTAATTCTTTGCTGAGAAATCTCTTTTCTAAGAGCAGCAACAGTAGCTTTTGTACTAGATGCTAAGTCAGTAATTTGTCTAAAGTCTATACCAGTAGCATAAACCAAGAAATCCATAAGCATCTGAATCATGTTAGAAGTAGATGCAGACATGCCTGGCATATCGTAATGCACAAAACTGTCTTTAGGATTCTCAACTCTTACAGCATGAGCACCAGTAAACAATGTACCGACATCATCAAAATCACTGAGCTGATTATCCAGAAGGTTAAGACCACTACCAGCTCGTTTTTCTTTGTCAATAGCAATATTAATAAAGGCATTTAAAGCATCACAAATAGTTGCTATACGCTCCATTTCGCTTTCACCAAGATAAGTATTGTATTGTAATCTATTTCTATAATCTGCAATTGGCGCTTCTCCATCATCATAAGGGATAGGCTCATGCCCAATTTCTACATTATTAGCCCAAGAAGTAACCTCGTTCTTCATTACATTCCATTCTTCCATCACAATAACTCCATCATTATTGTCATTTAAATTTCTCCATAAAGTCTCACCTCCATTATCATATCCACTATAAAAATTACCAGCTCGAACAAGACCTTGGTTATAATATCTATCTTCATCACTATAATCTTCTAAAAATTTAGAATAATTATATCTTTTTCTAACATAAACAATTGGACTCTCAGCTACACATGAGGCAAGAGGATGTAGCCAAACGTCTTGAGGATAGATATTATCTATCACAATGTCATTATAATATAGATATTTCTTCTCAGTAATCTTACCATTCTTATCCTTATCCTTTTTCATTCTATACATCTTCCTCCAGCCAACATACTGATACATCGTACCAAGAATCATTTTGTCCTGGTTCAAAATATCCATCTTGTAATCCAGATCAACATACTTTCTATACCAAACATGCTTTTTCACTACATACTCAAGTATAGAAGCTTTCTTAATATCCTCTTTATAGTCACTAGCTGAATATGCAAAGCTTGGAGGACTCTTGCTCTCTTGCGACTGCGCAGTTTCAATAATAAATTTACCAACAGGAAGAACTACACCAGCTCTACCATCATCATAATAAAAAGGTTCAGCTTTATATCTAGCCACACACTCCTTCCACTTCTCATCATAGTCACTACGAAAGTTGACATAACTCTGAAATGTATTTAAAAAAGTTTTATGCCTTTCTCGTTGTTCTTCATCTGGCTTATAAGAATCTTTCGGAGTATAATTAGTGCCTACTTTTTCTTGTAAGTCAACTATATCAGCTTTAAGTTCCATATTAAAATGTTATGCACATGTTTTATATTTATCACTATTTACTTTACCTTTAGTTGGTTTTGGCCGCAACTTTAAAAAGTTGTCCATGACATCTTCAGCCATTTCTGCGACTTTATTCAACATAGAACCTTTTGAAGCACGTTTCAAATCCTCATTAACAGCATAAAACTCTAAGGCAGTACGATAATGAGATGTCCAATCATGGATTGGAAGTACAATTTCTGTTGTACTCTGGCTCATATCATTTCTCTTTGGGAACCTAGCATTTTGTATAGCATCAATAAAATCAGCTAAATCTTTATCGACTTTAAGCCTTCTAATAAGTAATTGTGTTGCAGTATATCTTTGTTTAAACTTAAACATCTCACCACGTCTAGTCTGAACATAAATCCCCATTTCTCTAAGCTGTTTAATAACACTAGTCCTGCTAGTCTGATTCAGATTCTCACCGGTTGGATCACCATAATGAATAGCATCTTGCCAATTCTTATGTTTTTCAATTAAATCAAACTCTTCATCAGTATACTTATATCGTCTAAAGCTCTTTATTTCGCCTGTGACGAATGGAACAAAGAAATCAATACCAACACCACTTTTTTGATAAGCGTCGATAACACGGACTGTTCCTTCACGATTAATCTGTAGCCAAACAAGAGCTGTTTCGTCAGACAAACCAAAATCCCAGGAGATGAAAAGAGGCTCATCTTTATTATATAATTGTTTCTCATTAAAATTCCATTCATCAAAGCCAGGATAAACCCTCCCTGTTACTGATTTATTATAATTAATATCCAATTCCTGAGCCACTTCCTCTACTGTTCTACGTTTTTTCTCATTCTCATACCATTCTTCATCTTTAAGTGGATGTCTTTTCCAATGAAGTACAGATTTTTTGATATTTGATTTTAAAGCAAGGTCAGCAAAAAGATTGCCTTTACCATTAGGAGTAGAAGTGACAAATCTAACTTTTGTTGCATCACCCATTGCAGTCCAGGCAGCTCTAGCATGTTTCCAAAAAGCTAATTCATCTACAAAAATACAATCATATCTACCAGCTCTTGAAAATCTTTCAGTTGGAGCATAACCATTAATAATAGAATTAGTCTCTGGATTATCTAATTTCATCGCATTGCGATGTTTAGATGATTCAAAGTTATTTGGAAGCAACCACTTGGGTAAATGATCTACTAAATAATCAAGTCTACCAAAATGACTATCAATAGTTTTATTATCAACTAAATCCTCAATATATGAACCAATAAGACAAGTAAAACGATCTTTAAAGAGCCATTTATGAAGCAGAAAGCCAAGCGTGAGCCAAGAAGCGCCCATCGCTCTAGATTTTTCAGTCAGGAGATCAAAGCCTTTAGTAAGAGCATTGTCTAAATCACCTATATATTCATCCTGGAATTCATAAGTAATAAAAGGTAATGATTTAACTTCAACTTCTCTTGGATCAAAAGTCCATAACATTGTATTAAAAAAATACCAGATATCTCTTCGACATCTTTCCTTAACCATGTTCTGGAAATTCGTGTCATTTTCAGCCAGATTAAGAAGTTCAGCACGATAAAGTAAATTATCACGGTAAATCTTAGGATAGTCTACGACTTGTCCACGTTTATTAAGCCACCTTTCCTCAGGAGTCATTATAGCCTCTTTATTTATCTTCTCTTCTGGCATTGTTTCGTAATTTTTATTAGTTTATAGCCCCTTAATTTTATCTTCCAAGACTTTAGTCAACTCATAGTCTGTGAGCTTCTTAAAACTCAACTGCTCTTCTTTTGTTGTACCTATGAAAGCATATACATCTTGCTTATGTTCAATATTATCTCTTTCACTCCATCCACGCTTTTTACCCATAGTTTTAAGGATAAACTTTGCAGTATCAAGATCATCTACTTTTAAACCAGAACGAATAAGCTCTTCTGCTTCATCAACTATATTCTCTCTAGCTACCATCAAATCATTTGAAAGTTCAAGCTTTCTAATCCAACGAAGTAATTCTGCTTTACAAGAGATATGCCAATTCATTTTTTTAAGAATAGGATTCAGTTGACCAGCAGATTCGTGGAGCAGATGTTTAAGATATTGGAAATCAAGTGGAGAACGAATTTTATCATCCTGTGAGGCAGGAAGAATCCATTTGGTAGACTTCTTTAACCAAACCTTACCAAAAGCATCTTCATAATCATCAATCTCATCCCGTTCATCAATTTTGTTAGCCAGAAAAGAAGGCGTAGATTCAGCTGCAGTTTTTCTATTCTCAGATTCTTCTGGTGGAAGAATCATTTTGTCAACCTTAGTTTCGACTTTTGCCCCTGTTTGATCTCCTGCTTCATTTTGCACCTCTACAACTTCAACATCAATAACCTTATTAGCAAGAGTTATATCACTTACACTGACTTTGATTTTTTCTCTCATTGGATAACAGTTTCTTTAATTGGCAAATTGCTTACCGCTGGAGCGAATTTCTTTCTAAGTAAATCCTGTATTAATTCATCACCTCTATCGGCTCTAACCCTATCACCTCGTGAAACAGAAGGAAGTGAAAGGCGCTCTTTATTCAAACTCGCCATCTTGGAAGTATATTCATAATCATTACTTTGTGCTTGGCCACTGGAATTTACAACTTCTCTCCTTACTCCATTATATAACTGTGAATTAAGTTGGTTGATTTGGTCATCTATACTTTGAAGCCTACTAATCTTCTCTTGATAAGGATTTACAAAACCTGAGCCAGAATACTGAGGGTTATTCTTAGTAAATTGATTTAATTGAGATTGAGATGCCCCATAGTCTTTATATATAGTACCATTGATTTGACTAGTTTGATCTTTTGTCGGATCAAACATTTCTCCTGCAGAATAACGACCTTTATTAATTTTCTCTTGATTCATTAATTGTTGAGCAAGAGCATTAGGAATAGTTAAAGTATTACCATCTTCTAAAGTCACCTGTGCTGTACCTCTTGTACTAATAGGATTAGAATTTGGTCTGAAAGAATTATTTACATTAGAAAAACTTACTTTTGAAGCAGGAGAAATTTTATCCCTATTTTGACCAGAAAGACGATAGTTACGGAGTTCTTGGTCAGACATTGCAATCTTTTGACCCTTTACTCCTGGTTGAGGACGATAAGTCTGCTCACTACCAATTGAACCTTCTTTTAAATAAGGTAGATTATTAGTGGTCGAATTCGGTGAAGAAAAAGCCATTGGATTTAATTTTTAGATTACTATTATTATAGCTGTTTACTTTTAGTAAAGTCAACCGTTTTTGAAATGGATTTTTTGGGGGTTGAAATTTCCCCTCCACCCCTTTGCTGTCCTCGTCACCTTTGTGGACAGAAATTTATTTTATTGTAGAATAGACAAATAATATAATTATATTGCACGATAAATTGTAAATAAGGCAATAAAATGGACATGTTAGCATTAATGCCTATCTCTAGGTGCAAAAACTAATCCGCCATATTTCCTTTTTTTTGTCAAAAGTATATTATACAATATAGACATAGCTCTCAAAACATTGTGCGATAGACAATTTGTATACTCTACAATATCGCAGGCTGAGTCAAGTCGATTTCACCCTTGACAGGCGTTAAGTGTCCAGCACCAAAAGACAGATATGTCAAATTGTTGTCAAATATACAAAAAAACCGCCTCTGGGAAGCCGCATAGACAACACAAAAAACACGATTCACGTTTTTTTTTTGCCATTTAATGGCTAGTCTCCGCCCAGAATCAATTTGTGTACTTTTTTTTGCCCTTTTTTGCCCAAAACACCAAAAATGTACCATCAATTGTACTATTCCATTTCGGCCCATCAGGCAGCGCAAAACGGGCCGAAAATGAGTATTTTGCTTTTTGTTATGTACCATCAATTGTATCATGCGAAATGACTTATTCCCATCAATAACCCCTCCATTCACGATATTGTGTAGCGTACAGACAAATTACAGAGAGCTATAAAAAAATGCGTTTTTCAAAAAAAGCGCGGTGTCCCTTTTGAAATATACACACATATATATTATACCACATTTGACAAAATCCCTTGGCTTACCTAAGCCAAGAAAAGCAAATCTTTTGACTGGACGTAAAATAGGACATAGACATAGAATAAATAATATAATATAATATATAAATATAATATAAATATATAGTTATATACTACTTATTTTAATTCAACTTGACTTTGAAAGTCCATTATATAATATCAAAAAATCGTACAATTCAAGTTACAGACACCCTGCTCAAAAAGTACAAAAAACGTCATTTTTGGACTTTACTCTATTAATTCACCATATTTACCCCTTTTTTGTCAAATCGTATACTTTGCTTTTTTTTATGTCAAAGAATGACAAATCATACTTTTTTTACCTCAAAAAACAAGCCCTCTATCCAATTCTATTGGCTCACAGATCAATAAATTTGACAATAAAAATTAAAATTATATATTCGCCCGTGGTTCATAGGTTTTTGGATTTGTCAATGTTGTAGAATAGCATTTTACTAAAATTCTACAACAACTCACTATATATATATTACTCAAGACTAATTATGACAATCATGTCATAATTGCTCCCACTTTAATATTTGACAAAAAGTCAAACATAATATATACTAATTAGATCATTTACTTTTAACAAAAAAATTATATGATAAACAAAATCGCAAATCTCGTCCAATATGTAATAGTGCATGCAGTCCTGTTCATACTTATTAATGCGGCTCTAGTTTTATTTCTTTCTGCTTTACATTTCCTCATTTTATGCTTGACTTATAATCTATAGTCCTGTACTATTAGTACAGTAGATAGTTAATTAATACCTTAACTTTAAAATCCAATGACAAATCAATATACACACATTCTCTCTTGCGTTTGCGGCTGTGGCAGAACCTCGGAAGAGCCTAAATATGTTCCTTGGGTTCATCTACATGTGCCAGCCCCTCACTGGGCTACAGATGAGCTAAGTGATGAACGCACAGAAGATGATGACAAGCTTTAATCAACAATTTTTTAAAAATAAAACCTATGAAACTAACACTAACCGAATCCATGTTCATTAATCAATTCAAGAGTTGGGACACTTACAAGGACAACTTCAGCTACAATGCTCTCTCTGCCCTATATGATTACTATACAGACTTAGAGGATGATACAGGTGAGCAAATTGAATGCGATGTAGTAGCTATTTGTTGTGATTGGAATGAGTACAGTTCATTGGATGACTATAACAAGGAATTCTCAGAAGATGAGCAATATGATGATATTGATCAATTACAAGACGAGCATCAAGTGATTGAATTCGACGGGGGGATTTTGGTAAATGAATAAAACACAATTAAGTCAAGCAATTAAAGATGATAAGCCAGGGAAAACTCGTAACGCTCAATATGCTCTAATTCAGAAAGTAAAAGATAATGGGCAGGCTGAGGGGAGGCTACAATTATATAATACTGTTATTGTTATGTGGAGGGAATCAGTCGATAATATATTAGAACTATATATTAATACAGGTGGCTTCATTACTCAAACAACAATGAGTTATATTAATTTACTTCTAAGGGCGAAACAATTCCCCTTTGCAGTTAGAAGGATTAAAGGTAATAGGTGGGTTTTGTACACTTAATCTAACTATTAGAACAAAATAACCAATCAACTTTAACCTCCGCCACCATGCCAATCCAACAATTACCCCTGACTTACAACTCTCGCGGCGAAATCATTCCTGATCCGAGGCCAAAACCTCAACCTAACTCAGGTGCAACCGCCGCACAAACGCAAACAAAGCAGTAATTAAATAACTACAACATAATCATACTATAATATGCCCTGCCTAATACTTGCTATAATACTGATACTTTTTGGCACAGCAATTTTAAAATTATTGCTCGCCCTAACCATCTTCCTCCTCGCCCTGCTTTACTAGGCAATAAAAGAAGGAAAGAGAAACTAATCAACAATTAACAATTTAACAAAAATAAACATGAAAACATTAATCATCTCATCTAGCTCAGGTCTTTATTCAACTGATTTAGGCGTTAAAATTCGCCTATTAGAGGGCGATAAAGTAATTACTGAGCAAACTATACCCCTGCCCCCTCAAGTGACCCAAAAAACGAAGTCTGATGATTTGTTTACTTTTTGGCTCATTCAACTAGAACAAAAATTAGCTAGACAGTACAATCTTGGCCAGAAGAAAAAAGACTATCTTGTCAAGTACTCTAGCTAGTCTAATTGATAGTAGTCAAGACACAAAATATAGTACCTTGTATTTTTGGTTCAAAAGAATAAAATCAGAAGCACCACAAAAGAGGAACTCAAGAAGGTAAAACTAAACAAGCACAAACATGATTTTAAAAAACAATGGCAACAGTGGAATTCTTCGGGGGAGAATGAAGTATAGTTATACTCTACTACTCTGTTCCCTGCTCCACCTCTGGGGCAGGACGGGGAAGGTTACAGATTGGGCTAAATATAAAAGTTGGGTTTTTAAACAGCAATTCACAAAACACCGCTTTGAAGATCTAGGGCTAGAGGAAATCCGCTCAGCTTATTTAGACGCTAGAAAGCGAGTCTTTAACATGGATGACACTTTGCCGATTCTAGGGGAAGCTGAAGATCAAGCTAATAAAGCTCTGCAAATCCAAAAAATGGTAGATAAGGATGAAATTGCTAAAGCACAAAAGGTAATTGAAGAAATTAAGGCTGATGGGGTGGAAGATGGGGGACTGGACTTGATTGTGTAAGAATTAACAAGGTAAAAAAGCAAAGCGAAACGAAACCAACTAAAAAACTAAACTTTAAAACATGGAAATATTTACAAAAACTGCTAACCGTGGGGACGGGGAAGCCTTGATGACCTATGCAAGAAAATCACGCAAAAGTGGTGAGCCATATGAAGAGCTATTACTCAATACACACGTTACTTTTATTGCCTCAAATGACCTTAACCAGCACCTCCTATTAATTGGTGATGCAGAGACGGGGCAATATAAAATTATTACTGATAAGGAATTGAGGGGGAAATCAGAGTTTGCAGCAATCCTCCGCCCCTACTCTTTCTTTGGCTCAAGCATGGATTATGAATTCATGCTGAACTTTTGGCGCATCAATCATAAGGGCAAAAAACTCGTCTACCTCAAAGATATACTAGGCCGCTATAAAGACGATTTAGCAGACTTTTGGATACTCGATAAGGATATTATAGTAACCGAGCTAAAACCTAGCTTAAAACTTGATATACGAGGTACTAGCAGCTATGAGAACGCTTTTAAAATTCTCTCTGTTCGACATACTGGGGCAATAGATTTTTGTATTGGTGACAATTGGTATTGGATTGATACCAGAGGCGTATCGTCTGACCTTAGACTAATGGCTGAAGTTGATGGGGCAGAAGTAAAAAAAGAGAGTCTTTTAGATGTTAAAAAGTATCTAGATCTTTGGGCAAATCAATATGGTAATCAAATACAAAACTACGCTGTTTTAGGCTGGTTTATCGGCCTTATGTTCATGGATGAAGTTGCAGAGGGGAGGGGTTCAAAGTTTTTCCCCTATTTTTCTCTTACTGGTTTAACTCAGGCTGGTAAAACTTCCCTTATAGCTCATTACCTGAAGTTCTGGGGCATGGAGGCTAAACCTACAGACTGGACGCAAGTATCACCATTTGTAGAGGTTAAGCAACTAAGTCAAGTAGCTAATTATCCAGTATGGAGAGATGAGTTTAGAGAAAATGTGGGCTTTTCTAAAACAAAAGAAACTATACTTAGAAGTCTCTATAATATGTCCTCTTTAGCAAAAGGTACTGCAAGCCAGCAACTTATTAATTATGTGGCCAAAACTAGTCTTTTTCTTTCTGGGGAAGATTCACTTAGAGATCCGGCTACTAGGAGAAGAGCTGTTTGTTTTGGTTTATCAGAAGATTGGAAGCTCAAAAGCGATGAGTGGGAGGTGGTCAGTTTACAGGCTGATGAATATTTTTTTCACCTATTCTACATTACCTTGGCTATAGGTTTTGATATGAAGGCATTTAGAGAAGTTTATAGTTATGCCAAATCATTTCTTCAGACAGTTAACGATAAAGCAGAGGAGGGGGTTTGTTATGCCGCCTTAGGGGCTGTGTTTGGAGTTGAGCTAGGCAAACTGCTAGTTGATAAAGCCAGTGATTATTGGCGAACTGAAATTAGACTTCGGCCAGGGCTTGTTAAAAAAGAGGACATGTGGGAACAGTTTTGGCAAGCGGCTGATACGTTTTTTGACCGCAATGATTACTATAATAATAAGACTTTTTATGGCGAAACTCAGAAAGCAAAAATCTTAGAACTCTTCTGGTTCAAGAAGTCTGATGAGATGGTATTTGTTAATATCCGCAGCCTCGTTAAGGCAGTCTATCAGCAAGGTGGATTCGAGAAAGAAACTACTATTAACGTCCAAGCTTGTGAGTCAATGATTTTAGCTAGATTCAGAACAAGTCTGGTCAAAGGCTCAATTGGAGGCCTCCGTAGATGGGGCATCACCTTCCCTGTTGATTCTGTTCCACCTGATACAACTCTTGATAGTATTTTGTACAATGCTAAACGTGCTTTCACTGAATTTGACGAATATTCAAGAGGTAAACTAAGAGATATTAATGAATTCGATGAACCTTTGAAGCTTAATAAGCCAGAAGATAATGGAGATTTAACTCAATCAAATCATGGTAGAATTTAATCTTACAGCTGAGGATTTTTTTGGCGGTATTCACCTTGGCTCATATGTTTGTGCTTTAAAACCTGAACTTGGTCAACACAACGGTAAGAAGCTGGATGAGTCAATTGCTTTTTATAAAAGTTATGATGATTTAATCGAGCAGGAATATTTTGACCTTAATCTCAAGGGGTATGGTATCCACTACACCCCAAATGCGGTTAAGACTACAGGTAACAAAAATCGTAAAGATAATATTGAATGGATTAATGCTTGGTTGCTTGAGATTGATATTGACCAGACCAAGCAGATCGAAAGTGAGGAAGATTTAATTTTCAGAGAAAGTCGCAAGGCAGAGATAAGGGGGGGTATTTTTTGTCTTGATACAAATATTTGGCCTTCTCTTATGGTTGAAACCCGCAATGGCTTTCAAATATCCTGGTTTGCCAAAGATGCCATATTTGATAATTTTAATAAAATAGCTGATGCATTGCATTTGAAGTTCCAAAAATATGGGGCAGATAGATCAGGCATGAATTACTGGTCAATGTTCCGTGTTCCTTATATGCGTTACTGGAAATGTGGGGAAACGGGGTTAGTAGAACCTTTTGGGGTTTTGTCTACGCTCAAACTATATAGTGAAGCAGAAATGATGGATTTTTTAAAATTAGAACTTCAGCAATTAGAAACTCTTAGGCAAGAGAAGCAGAGGAAAGATCTAATTGAAAGTCGAATTATAAAACTCGACCGCTTTGGCTCTGGTAAAAAGTCCACTATAGATATAGTGCTAGAGCACAGAATTACTGACTTATTACCTCGTTTAAGTGGTTCTGAAGCAGTGAGAGGTGATATCATTCGACTCACTCAAATACGCTCTGATAAAGCTCAAATAATAGTGAATGACAAGATGACACCTAATTGGGTTGATACCAAGAGAAACATGCTTTTTTCTAACAATGTTTCAGGTATGGCTAACTTAATTCATTACTTGGAATATTATGGCCACTCAAAGAAAGAAGCTATTAATATACTATATAAGTTAATTACACAATAATTTAATGATATTACTATTGACTTTTATTAGTCGGTAGTGTATACTAGAAACATAATACAATTTAATCCATTAGGATATGTTTAAAAACGCAGGGAAATTGAGCGATGCAGATAAAAAGAGTGACTTTTCTCCACTCAAAAATGGTACTTATATCTTCACTGTCAAAGAGGCAGAAATGGGTGAAGCAGATGAAATGAGTTGGAACAATGGTGTAGGTACGCCAACAGGTGGGAAGATTAAACAACTTACAATTAAATTCAGTATCGAAAAAGAGGATGGTACAAACGAAATTGAGAATGATAATGGTGTAGTTATGGTCAACCCTGTCTTCACCTTCTGGGTTAATGAAGGTAATCTTGGCTGGTATAAGAGAGAAAATAAGCCAAAAGGTGGTAGAGCTATTTTGACCGCACTTCTTGGTATCGCTAAAGATGGTGATGTTACCCCTGCTTTAGATCCTGAGGCTATTATTGGCATGAAACTCAAAGCTTATATGACAAAACAGGCTAATAAAAACGGTGTTGAAAAAAATATCCTTGTAGATCCAGAACCAGTAAAAAAAAATTAATCTTCTTTAATGCTGGTAAGCTTTCTGAAAGCGATATGGTAGATGCAAGGAAATTGAAAAAGAAAGAAGTTGAGCAAATCAAGAAGGAGCAAAATGAGAATTACGAGTTAATAGGTAATTCTGGGGAAGGTTCGTTCACTAAAGAAGAAGTGCAGGCGTTACTAGATGATCTACCATTCTAAACTAAAAAACTATGGAAAAAGTAATTGTACAAATAGGCGAAGGGAGGTTCTATCCTAGACTGCAGGATGCAGGGTGGAACAAGTCAGTGACGACTGTCACGAGTGCAGTCTACCCAAAATCTAAATTCTTAATTGATTGGCAAATTGATACAGGTAAAGAGGAGGCGGAAAGAATTCTAAAGGAAGCTGGTGAAGAAGGCACAGCTATCCATAGTGCAATCGAAAAATTGATTGCAGGAGAGCAGATATCAGTTGCTGGACTTAGTGACAAACAGAAGAAGTGTGTTAATGCTTTTATCGTTTGGTACAATGAAGTAAAGCCTGAAATTCTAGCAGTAGAGCTGAGAGTAGACCATGACATAAAAGGGTTTGCGGGTAGGATTGATCTGGTTTGTAGGATTAATGGACAGGTATATATAGTAGACTTTAAATCATCTAATTCAGTTCATGATTCGCACCACGTTCAAATTGGCGGGTATATCTTGGCTTATATTCATCAAAATAATTTGAAATTAGAAGATGTTGCAGGAGCTATCCTCCACCTTAATTCTAAGACTAAGAGAGGCTATTCATGGATTGAAGTAGATACAGATTGGGCTACTAAAACATTTGATGTCTGCAATCAGTTATTTGACCTCTTGAACCCTGAAGCTAAGCCAAAAACAATCGAATATCCATTATATTTTAAATTATAAAAATGACTGAAAAACAAATGAAGTATCCAAATTTGATTAAGCAGTTAAGAATGCAAAGAGAAGAATTTTGGAAACTTAAAGACTTTGCCTCGGCACTGGGCATATCCAGAGCAATGATGATCCAGTATGAAAAAGGTCAATCGTTCCCAGGACTTGCAAATCTAAAAAAGATATTAGAAGGCTTGAATACAGATCTAAATACATTATATCCAAAAGCTAATGACTCTACAGGCGCAAGCAACTAAAACAATTTATTTGGTAGAAGTTTATCTTGCTTTGAAACCTGTTAAACATTTGGCTCATAAATGGTTAGAAACATGGGATGAGGCGGTAGACGAGGGGTATGAATATATGGAATGTTATTTCTTCTCTGATTTAAATGAAGGTGCGGATGTCTCATACAAAAATCTAGTAATCAATATTATAGAACTCAAGGAAAATCTGGAAATAGAAGATCATGCAAATACCCCAGGAGAGGTGGTACATAAAGCTTATAAAGAAGTAAAAAAATCAGTATTCTTCAGTTGCCAGTAAGGCTAGGGCAAAACATTGAACATTGAAAATCAGGCGCAACAAAAAATAGGGGGAAGCCTAAATCCCCCTATAAAACCATGAAACCTTCCCTAAAACTAGTTGTAAAACATTTAACACACGCGACTATTTTAACAGAAGGTTTAAGAAAAATCAACTTAACAATAAAAATTATGAGCGTAGCAAAATATGATTTCTATGAACGGAAAGATTCAGGATCAGATCAATTGTTAATTGCTAAATTATCCCCAGATTGGAAACCTTGGGATGGCTTACTTTATCCTTTATCAATTAAAACTGATGATGGAGATGTGAGCTTTAAAAACTATGAAGAACATCACAAATTTATCTATAACCTTTTTAAAAATTATGAGGCTAGATGAAAAATTGGATTTATTCATTAAATTCTTACAAATTGTTGTATTACTCTCAGTATTTATACTAATTGGTATGTGTATCTGGGTTGGATTACACCAAAACTTATAAATTAAAACAAAAATATGAAAATTACTAAAGAAAATGTTAATAACTTTGCAAAATCTTGGTATGCTAAACCAATCGCTTTTGTCTTCACTGTCGCCTTATTCGCTGGAGTTCTTTGGCTGATGGGCGGGAATACCAATGCTGCAAAAGCAGAAAAGCTTAGTTTAGATCAATTAAAACAGTCGGTTGACATGGCGAGTGATGATTGGGAAGTGTCGCAATTAGCAGGGAAAGATGCTTTAGTGCAGGTTTGCGAAAGTCAAAAGGCTTATGCACAGGCGCAACGTGATTTTGCTGACGCTGGTGGCAAAGACTACTCTCGCA
>OFQY01000096.1_pt1 | contig 39835 bp, 62 predicted proteins | sample 1542991 | NCBI WGS metagenome assembly OFQY01 (sample SAMN07774224, study PRJEB24372) | wastewater metagenome | isolation source: Exp Tend VB 10WW | collected 2016-02 | reverse complement strand
TTCCTCATCACCGCGGTCATCTACGTCTCACCCCTCATCGGCACTCGCTCTCGAGACGCCGCGCCGGTCATGGCGCCGCTGCCCAAGGCGGTGGCGATTGCGACGGCGTATCGACGCAACAACTGGAGAAACCAATGAAGCCCCCACGCTCACTGACCAAGATCTATCCGCATGTCACCTCCTGCCACGACGCGAAACGCCCCGTCGAGATCGAGATCCGCGCGAAGGACGTCTCGTCGGCGACGAAGAAGCGCAGGCGGGAAGAAGCCCAAGGGGTCGGCCAACGGGGCGAAGCGCGTCACGTTCCACCGCGAAACGCTCGGCATTCGGAAGATGCGCGAGACCACGCCGCGACCAAGACCATTCCGACGAAGTGGAGGCGGGATCATGGCGACGGGATTACGTGCCTGACGCGCGGGTCAGGGATTCGCCTGTCCCTCGGTGTGCCCAAGGCTGACCCGCGCGAGTGGTCCGAGTCACTGCGTCGAAAGGTGAACGCGTCCAAAGAGCGCGAGCGGCTACAGGTCCTCGTCGACCTACAGGACGAGCCATGAGCTGTTGCCACGGCCACTGCCGCTGGTGTTCGGAATGGCGCGAACCACCAACGGCATGGTGCCCCCCCTGTAACGCAACCACCTACCACCAAGATGGAGTCTGCATTGCCTGCCAAGACCGAACCCCAAATCGCCATCCGCGAAACGACCTACAAGCGCCTGCACGACTACGCACGGCGACAGGGAACGCAACTCCGCGTGGTCGTGGATGACTTGATCAATCGGATTTTGGACGCGGAAGAACAGAAGAACTAGGCGCGTCGCCGACCGCGACCGTCACCGTCGAGCCGGTGAACGCGCACGAACCGTTAACACGAAAGGGTTCAAGACAATGGCGAAACTAATCGAAGGAACGTTCACCGGCAAGCTTGTCAAGGGCACGGCAACTATCGGCGCAAAGGGCACCAAGGTTGTTGCCCGCGCCGAGCTCGAGGTCACCGAGGGCGAGCACAAAGGCCGCCGTTTCAAGTACGAGGGCAGCACCGACGAGAAGGGCATCAAGTACACGAAGCGCGATCTGATCGCGCTCGGGTGGAAGGGCAAGGCGTCAGCGACCGTTACCGCTGATTGCGATGCCGCGCTCGAAGGCGGGCTCGTCGTCGAGTTCGAGGTGCAGATCGCGAGCTGGACGAATCCCGACACTGGCAAGTACAGCGAGTGGAATGCGGTCCGCTCGATCGGCGGCTTCGCGCAGAAGCCGCTCGACAAGCTCGACGCGCAGAAGACGGCGAACGTCGACAAGTGGTTCGCCGAGGCTGGCGACGTCGGCGCAAACGGCGCGACGGGCGGGAATTCGGACATCCCGTTCTGATCGCGCGGCGCTAAGAGCAGCTCGGACGGTCATACGAGCGCGGGTTCGACTCCTGCGCCGAGCGCGAAAGGTTTGGTGGCACCATGGCATTTCAGAAGGCAACGAAGATCAAGGCGAAGCTGCGCCTGGGGCTCTGCGGACTCGCGGGCAGCGGCAAGACGTTCTCTGCTCTCATGATCGCGACCGAGCTGGCCAAGCTCTATCGCGCAGACGGTCGCGGCGAGGGCCGGATCGCCGTCATCGACTCGGAGCGCGGGTCCGCGTCGCTCTACGCCGACAAGTTCGACTTCGACGTGTGCGAGCTCGACTCGTTCTCTCCGCTCGCGTACGTCGACAAGATCCGCGAGGCCGAGTCCGCTGGCTACGACTGGATCATCATCGACTCGTTGACCCATGCGTGGGCTGGCAAGGACGGCGCGCTTGACCAGAAGGATCAGGCGGCGGACCGCGGCGGCAATTCGTGGACGGCGTGGCGTAACGTGACGCCGAAGCACAACGCGCTCGTGGACGCGATGCTCGGATCGAAGTCGCACGTCATCGCGACGCTGCGCCAGAAGATGGAGTACGTCCAGGAGACTGAGGGCGGGAAGACGACGATCAAGAAGATCGGACTCGCCCCCATCCAGCGCGAGGGCATGGACTACGAGTTCACGCTTGTCGGAGACGTCGACCTGTCGCATTCGATGAAGATCGCGAAGACGCGCTGCCACGAGTACATCGACGTCGGCGATCAGTTCGAGAAGCCGGGAGAGAACTTCGCTCGCCGGATTTACGGCTGGCTGATGAGCGGCGCGGATGCGCCGGTTCGCGCGGTCGCCGCGCCCGACACGACGATCACCGCTGCGCTCGACTCTGCGTTCGAGAGCTACCTCGACGACATGTCCAAGGCGGCCAGCCTCGCCGATCTCGATCGCGCGGCGACCGGCCCCGGCAAGCCGGTGAAGGGCACGCCGCAGCATACACGGGCTGCGGAGCACTACAACGCGTGCAAGGCGAAGCTGGCGGCGCAGGCGCAGGGAGCGGCGTAGTCGTGGCGAACGCGACGATGATTGCGGCGATTCGCAAGGAAGCCTTCGTGCAGGGCTGGATCCGCTCGCGTGCCAACTCGATGGGGCAGGAGCTGTCCGACTTCGATGACGCGGAGATCCTGGAGTGGCTGCCCTTCGCCGACGAGGCGTACGCGAAGTATCGCGCCGAGCGCACGTCCACCAGTGGCTCGGAGGTGTCGCCATGATCACCATGTCCGCTCTCCCACGCCTCCTGAACTGCGACGGCTCTCTAGTCCTCCCCCGCGCCGAGCTCCAATCCGACTTCGCCGATCAGGGCAACGACGAGCACGACGACCTGGCTCGGCAGGTCATCGCGGGAACGCTGCCTCCAAGGCTCGCGGCGATCGTCCCGGCAGGAGCCAGAGCCGAGGTCAAAGTCGCCTTCGATGTCTCGATGGGAACCGGCCGCGTCATCGGCGAAGGCGCCGGCCGCGACTACGGCTCGCCGGGGCCGTTCGAGATCGTCGGCTCCTGCGACGTGCTCGCTGTCGATGGCGACGCGGTCGTCGTGGTCGACTGGAAGACGGGGCACAAGGAGGTCGATCCGGCCTCGCGTAACTGGCAGCTCTGGGGCTACGCGATTGCCGCCGCACGTGCGCTGGGCAAGTCGCGGGCGATCGTCCGCATCGCGTATACGAACCTGCCGGGTCAGCCGATCGATGAGTACGAGCTCGGCTGGGACGACCTCGCCGACTTCGCGACCCGGCTCTTGCATCTGCACGTGCGCGAGGCTGCTCTGCGCGCCAGCTACTCCAGCGGCACGACGCCCACGACCCGCGAGGGCAACTGGTGCAAGCACTGCGCTTCGAAGTCCCGCTGCCCGTCGAAGAACGGGCTGCTCGTCCAGATCTCACAGAAGGGTCTCGCCATTGTCGGCGACGTGCAGCTGACCCCCGAGCGCGCTCGCGAGGCGCACATCGAACTCGAGCGCTTGGACCAGCTCGTCACCGAGGCGAAGGCACGGCGCGCCGCGTGGATCGACGCGAACGGGCCGATCGATCTCGGCAACGGCAAGGCGTACGGCCGGGTGCCGAGGAGCGGGCCCCGCGCCCTCGATGGCGATAAGGCAGTCCAGGCGATCCGCGAAGTTGTCGGCGAGAGCGCTCGCGAGTTCGAGGCAATGGCGATCGAGCGGAAGACGTCGCAGGCGGCGCTGAAGCGGGCCGCCCAGTCGATGGGCAGCGTGGCTCTCGGTGGTCGGAGCCCGGAGAAGCTCAAGAACCAGATCGTCCAGAGGATCGAGGATCTCGGCGGCGTCACCCGCGGCAAGGATCAGATGCCGCTGGGCGAGTTCCCGAAGCCGGAGGGCTGGGAGCAGGGCGAGAGCAAGACGCTCGACACCGAGGATCTCGACCGTCGTCTCGCCGAGGTTGGCTAGCCATGTTCCCCACCGCCCGCGCCTGCGCCTACGTCCTCTCCGCCCACGTCCCGGCGACCGTCGCCGCCAAGCGATTCGGCATCGCCGCGGCTGGCGTGTGGCGGGCGAAGCGCAGGCGGCTCCCTGGGATGCCGAAGCTGGCCGTCGCAGCGGGCGAGGAGCTGGCGCGATGCTGACCGGCCTCCCCGCGCCTGATCGCTACGCGCACGGCACCCGCGCTCGCTACAACGCGGCGCGCTGTCGCTGCCTGCCGTGTCGCCGCGCGAACGCTCGCTACGAGATGGAGCGCCAGTCACGTCCGTTCAACGGCCTGGTTCCGGCGGCGCCGGCACAGGCGCACCTGTTCGCGCTGTCGGCGCAGGGCGTCGGCTACAAGTCCGCGGCCGATGCCGCGTCGGTGGCGCGCTCGGTTGTCGCGAAGATCCGCAGTGGCGAGCGGACGCAGGTTCGCGCGCAGACCGCGGCGAGGATCCTGGCCGTCGATGCGCAGGCTGTGGCCGATGGAGCGCTGGTCTCGGCTGAGGAGACATGGCGGCTGCTCGACGATCTTCGAGCGCAGGGCTATCCGAAGCGGCGGCTCGCGCTGTTGATGGGCTCGCAGGCGAAGGATCCGGCGCTGCAAGTCCGCACCGAGCGGATCCAGGCCAAGACGGCTCTGCGCGTGCGTCGGCTGTACGACGCGCTCACCGCGGAGGGCGAGGACATCGAGACGGAGCGCGTGAGCCCGCGCGTACAGATCCTGGCCGCGCTCGCGCGGTTCGACTGGGTGAGCGCCGAGCACCTGTTCGATGCGCTTGGCGTGGCGAGCGATGATCGCCCGAGGTTCACGAAGGCGCTTTCTAGGCTCGCGGCTGACGGCGTGATTGCACGGCGCGGCGCTGCGTATCCGTTCGAGTACACCACCGAAAAGGACAAGTCATGACGACGAGGGAAGTGCTGTTGGCTGCGGCTGACGAGATCGAACGCGACGGCTGGTGTCAGGGACGGGCGCACTCGCGCGACGGGCGACACTGCGCGCTCGGCGCGCTCGGAGGTGCTGCGCCGGATCAAATGGCGTTTGACTCAGCCAAGCACGTGCTCTCGCGCTGGCTCGACGTGTCGCTGTTCGGTGGAATCCAGCACTGGAACGATCAAGGCGAGCGAACCGCCACCGACGTCATCGCCGCTCTCCGCGCCGCCGCGGACAGCGTGAGGGAGGGGCGATAGGTCATGTGGACTCAGGACCAGGCCATCGCGCTCTGTCGCGAGATTGAGCGAATCGCGCCGGAATTCGGCTGCCACGTCGCGCTGACTGGCGGCCTTCTCTACAAGGACGGGCCGCGCAAGGACTGCGACTTGGTTTTCTACCGGATCCGTCAGCGCGAGACGATCGACGTCGAGGCCCTGTTCAGGGCGCTTCGCTCGTGCGGCCTGCGCCGCGTTACCGACGGCGACTGCTTCGTCATCAAAGCGAACCACGAGCACGGCGATATCGACTGTCTGTTCCCCGAGGCCGAGAGCGGCCACTACATCGAGGACGACGGGAAGCCAGCGAAGGCCAAGACGCCAGGTTGGGGATTCGCCGAGCTGTTCAAGGATCTCACACCCCCCACGGAGACCCCATGACCCCCACCACCCTCGCCCACCTCCGCGCGCTCGTGGCTGGCTTCCGTGGCCGCTTCTTCTTCGACGCCGAGCGCGGCGACCTCGCGTACCTCGCGAAGGAGTGCGAGGCGCAGCAATGCGAGTGCGAGCGCAAGACGAACAGCGACGGCGACCAAGACTGCTCGCTCTCGTTGGGTGTGCTCGACGGCATCGACGACGCGATGGAGCCGATCGCGGAGATGCTTAACGCAGTGCCCGCGCTCGTCGATCGCGTGGAGGCGCTGGAGCGCGAATGCGAAAACGTCGGCAAGGGGCAAGACCGTGCCGAGCGCAACGAACGCGAGTTGCACGCGGATAACATCAAGCTCCGCGCGCTACTGCGTGAAGCGTGTAATGCCGCCGACGAGAACAATAACCGCGTCGGCGATGGCGCGATCGGCGCGCACGGCAAGCGGCGCGAGCGCATCGCCGAGATCCGCCGCGAGGGAGGCATCGAGCCATGACCGCCCTCACCAAATCCTGCGCGATGTGCGCCGCCGCACTGCCCGAGTACCAGCCGCGCACGGATGCGCCGCTGTGCCTCTCATGCGATCGTAACTGCCTGGCGGATGCGCTGGCGGTGGTCACGAGGGAACGGGATGAGCAGAAGGACGCGCTAGACGACGCGCTAGACGACGTCTTCGGCCTGCAGCCCGTCAATGCAACGTTCGGCGAGGCGCTCCTCGCGCTCGAGCAGAACGTCGCCGAGCGGAGCCGCGAGTACGAGCGAGTGCGGGCCGAGCGGGACCGAATGCGGACCCTCGCTCTTGAAGCATGGGACATCGCCAATGAAATGGCAGAGCACGCCACTGGCGATGCGATCGACGCGAAGCGCGCGGCGGTTACCGACCTGACTCGGATTCGTACGGAGATCGACAAGTGATCGGCTGTGAGTTGTGCAGCTCGGCGCGTGGCGCGATCACGCCATGGGCGGTCGGTGGCGTCACGCGCATGCTGTGCGGCGCTTGCCGCAGTAAGTACCCGCAAGACGACGATAGCAGCGAACGCGATGAACTCGCCCACCTCCGCACCGCCCTCGCCACCGCGGAGAGGGAGCTAGCGGAGGCGCGGCGAGAGCGCGACAGTGAGCGTAGCCACCACGAGGAACTATCGGCGCGCTACCACACCGTCTGTCGCAAGACGTGTGAGAGCCTTCGCGATCAGGTTGCTGCCCTCACCGCCGAGCGCGACACCCTGCGCGCGGAGGTAGAGCGGCTCAAGGCAGCCGGCGCGTGGAAGCCCGAGGAGGTTTGGCGCGAGGATGTGGCGGACGAGGCGGCTGAGCAGATTGCGGCGTGGCTAGACAGCGGCCCCGACCTCGACGCACCTGGGCTACAGGCCGCGGCGTCCGCAATCCGTGCCGGCTCCTGGCGCAAGGACGGTGCCCGATGAGCAAGCTACGCCGCCGTCACCGCGGGAAGCTCGCCGAGACTCGCGCTCGCGGGCAGTTCGGCAAGAGCATCACTCTGCGCTCGTACGGAAAGACCACCGACGTGCGGATTCTCGTCATCGGCGAGGACCACGACGGGTCGATCTGGCTCACGCGGCGAGGGCTGTTGAAGTTCCGCGCCGACATCGATCGCCACCTCTCGGAGATGAAGTCATGAGCAAGACAGAGCGGTTGTTCGAGGCCGAGTCGACGCTGCGCATGCGCGCGCTGCAACTCGCCGACGTGAACCTTCATCTCCAGGGGATCTCCAAGGACCAAGCGCGCCGCAACCTGCGCGCTGCGGCGCTGGAATACGCGCGCATGGCGAAGGAGATCGACGAGTGCTTTGACGAGGCGGCGCCATGACCCGCCTGACCGACGAACACATGGCGCTCCTCGAAGCGTCACTCGCCAAAATCGAGAACGACTACCGCTCGACGTGCGAATCGGCGCCCTACGGCAACGGCTGCCCAGGGCCGACGGACGAGAGCCTCGACTTCTGGCGCCGCGCCGTCGACTGCATCCCGGCCATGCTCGCCGAACTCCGCGCACTGCGTTTGTCGGCGGCGCTCCGCGAGTACATCGACGACTCGGTGGATCGCGGCATCGAGGACGGCAACACGAAGGCGGCGCGCGAAGCTCTCGCGCGGCTGGGAGGTGGGGAGTGAGCGAGCGCTGCCCCACCTGCAAGCGCCCGGTGTCGAGACCGCTCGCTTCGGAGCGACTGACATCATGGACGGACGAGTGCGCGTGTAGCGACTACTCGCCGTGCGTGGCGCATCAGTGCGACGCGCTCGCTGGCCCCGATCGTCCAACTGCCGACGTAATGCGCGAGCGAACTGCAGTTGCTCACCGCGCGCGCCTGCTCGCGCACGAGCAGATCGTCGAGCGTTGCCGCGCCGCCACTCTCACCACCGACGACCGCGCCGCCCTGCTCTGGCTCGCGATGCAGCCGATCCGCGTCGCGAACGAGCAAGAGCGCGCCACGTGCGTGCGGGCGCTGGAAGTGATTGAGCGATTGACGAAGGAGACGACGTGAAGAAGTGCAAGCACACCAGCGCACGCTGGTCCGAATGGACCGGCGAGGAGTGGCGCGAGGTCGGGACGCTCGCCGGCCATCCGCTCGGACGTATCGCTGGCAACTTCGGGCGCCTGACCTGCCTCGACTGCGGCGCCTGGCTCAGCCTCGGCCCCGCTTCCCCGCCGCCACCCGAGGAGATCGAGGCCGCTACGATCCTCGCCGACGTCTACGCCAACGTCGAGCATATCACCGACTGGCAGATCGCGATCGGCATGGCTGCTTACGACGCCGACAACGATCCACCAACGGGCGGCCTTGCGTGGATGTGGCACGCGGGCTGGCTCGCGCGGCATGTATGGAAGGAGAGCGAACGTGGGTAAGTGCAAGCACGCATGGCTCGTGTTCTACGCCGATAGCAACTCGCGTATCGGCACGGCGACGGTCTCGCCGCTCGGCTGGCGATGCGCGAGTTGCGGCGAGTGCAAGGCGCTCGGCCCCGCTCGCGACGGCGGCGAGCACGCGGCGCAGGTGGCGATTGAGGTGAGGGCGGCGGAGATCGCCGAGCAGTGGCACGACGCCGATCCTGCGGTGGCGATCGATTTTGTGCGGCGGCTCGACAACGAGGAATCTCGCGGCTGGTCCATCGCGGAGACGAACATGCAGAACCACACCGACCGCTGGCACGCCGGCTACCTCGCCCGCTGCATCACTACCGGAGGTGAGTCGTGAGCGTGGATGAGAAGGCGCTGGTCATCGCGAAGGAATGGCTGGCGAATCGCGCCGACGAGATTGCATCTGGAGACACGGTGTTGCTGAACGCGCCGAAGATCGAGTCCCTCGCCCGCGCGCTGCTCCAAGCCGCGGAGGAGATGGAGCGGGCGAAGGATGCACACGCGGCGCTGGCTGCTGCAGCGGCCGAGTTGTCCGCCGCCAATCTGAATTGGAACAACACCGGAAGCGGAGAGGCAGAGGGGAGACTCAACCGCGCCGAGAAGTCGTTCGCCGATGCTCTGCAACGCGCCCTCTCCACCAAGGAGCCAACGAAGTGACGAAGCGAATCTCCAAGCGCGTGCGTGAACAGGCAGCGCTGATTTGTGCGATTGCGGCGAGCGCCAAGCCAGAGAGCATCTGCCTTCGCGGCAGCCGTGCGTGTCCGTCGCAGACGTCGAGGCCATGTTCTGGCAGGGATTAGCCCCTCGCCCTAAGCACCCGCGTCCTGTGCTGCACCTTCGGCCACACCGTATCGTGGTGCGCCCACAGTGACCCGTCCGTCGCGACCACGGCCGGCTTCCGCCCGTTCGGCCCCTTGCACTGCGCGATGTCCAGGAGCTCGTACTGGGGCCACGCCCAGTCCCACTCGAGCGCGCGCACGCCAGTCACGATGCCCACGTGGCCGATGAACTGTTTGTGCGTCCCGTCCGGGGCAAGCAGCGTGAACGTCGGGTAACACAGCAGGTCACCCGGCTGAACCGCGCCGCTCGCGAGCTCGAACACCTCGCACCCGTGGAGCGCGTCCTCGATCGCCGAGTTGCAGTTGATGTCATCACTCACGCTGGCCCACGAGCCTTTGTTGTACCCAGGCCGGTGCCGCTTGAGTTTGTAGCACCAGGACAGGGCGAACCCAGCGCAGTCTGATCCGATCATGCCGTTGCGCGTGGTCCAAGGCGTGCCGTCGCCGAGGTAGTCGCCCGTCCCGAGCACATACTGCCCGCCCTTGCCGACCAGCGACAGCGCGCGCTGTACGGCCTCGGTCGCCGAACACGGGCGGGTCACCCTCTCCCCCTAAATCTCTCACCGGCCCCGTACTCCCTCTCCACCCCATCCCTCACCTTCCGCCCGTCCACGAACACGCCGCCGTCCATAACGTCAACGCGCTGGACGGGGACGGGCAAGGCGCCCGCGGCCTGGAGGCACACCGAGCACGTCGCAGGCGCGCGGCAGTGTCGGCGCTGGGTCTCAGCAATTGCCGCGCGGGGTTGGTCGATCGGATGTTCTGGTACTTCGCTCAACTCGGTTCCCCTTCCTGCTTGGTGATGCAGGTCTCAACCAGGTAGTACGCGGCGCGCTCGGCCAGCGACCGCTCAAGCCGAACTCGGTGTTCGATTCGCGTGTCGAGCTCGATCGCAAACGCGACCTGCGACCACAACACAAACAGCTCGTCGCGCTCCCAGCCGAGCATGTCGGCCAGCTTGCCCACGCGCGCCTGCCACTGGCGCGACGGGTCTTGAACCCGCCCGCTCACCTTGCCTCGGCCCACAGCGCCCTCAGGCAATCGCGGCAGTCTGGGACGGCATCGGCCTGCAACGTGGCGGCAACACAGACCAGGCCGCAGACCGTCCGCTGATAGTCGGCCGTCGCGTGGATGCGCCGACCGCGACGGAGCCGAATGGCCTTGGCGTCCACCGAATAACGATGGACGCGCGGCGGCGGGTCGCTTAGGGTTGGCGTGGGCTTAGCCCACGAGGTCACCGTAGGTGGCTGGTTCAAGGCTCCGAGCAATCGGGGCCTTGATGCTTTCTACGCCGCGAGCTGGTGATACCCGACGCGGTTCGTCGTCAGCGGCCCGAACTCGCGGTGATAGATCGTACTGATCATCTCGCGCCCGCTCCGATAGCCCGATGCCGTGTGCCACGCATCGCCGGGTGCCATCACGCCCAGCGTCCGCACCGTGCAGCCGGGGAACTCGTGGAACGTCACGTGATGCACGTGTCCGGTGTCCCAGTGTCGATACAGCGTCTCGCCCCAGCCGACGGCGCGATCGGTCGCCATAACGCCGGGCAACTTGTCGACCTTGACCATGTGCCCGTGGTGGGTGCCGATCAGCACCTTGCCGAAACGGTAGTAATGGAAGTGCTGCGGGCTGGTGTCGATGACGACGCGCGGATCGCGCTCGTAGAACTGGGCCAGGCACATCGCGAGCACGAGCGACGTGTGAGTGTCGTGATTTCCGATTTCGTTGATAACGGTCACCTCGGCGTGCTTCTCGAGGGCGCGCTCGATCATGCGACGCATCAGGCGGATGCCGACCGCGAGCACCTTGGACCAGCGCGTATCGACATCAACGCGCGTCCCCTTGGTCGTTGTCGCCGCGTTGCTGTCCGCGTGGAAGAAGTCGCCGATGTTGACGATGAGCCCGCGCGATGCGGCGGGCGACAGCGCGACGAGACGATCGGCCGCACCGAACAGCGTGCGCTCTGCGATGGACAGATCCCAGTCCCCGCCCGAGTCTTGTCGCCAGGCGTGCAGGCCGAGGTGGCCGTCACCAATCAGGTAGGTCGCAAGCAGTTCGTCCGCGGTGTGGTCGGGCGGCGCGACGGGTTCCGCCTTGGGCATCTCGTCGCCGAACGCGCGGCGCAGAACCTCGGCCGGGTCAACCTCGTTCGTGTTGGTCGTCTTGATCCACTGCGCTTTGGTCTCGCCGTCCGCGCCGACCAGCGTCGACACGCCGCGGACCACGTGGCCATCGGGCAGTGCCGGCAGCGGCGGATCGTCAAACGCCTCCACGCTCGGCCAGCGCGTACTCAGCTCGGGCATCGCCGTGCCCTCGTTGGGTGTCTCGTGCGCAGGAGAACTATCGTGCGCAAGATCATCCCACCCCGGCAACTCCCCGGCCTCGCGCATCCTGGCCATGAGCGACGCCAGCCCCTTGCGCTCCATGCCGAACGCCGCAGCCAAACCGCGCAGCGTCTTGTGTTGCCTCACCAGCGCGGCGAGCTCGCCACTGGCGTACAGCGATGCCAGGTGGCGACGGCGGCTCACTCGGCCGGCTCCGCGTTGTACTTGGCTAGAACCTCGTCGAGTAACTGCACCGCGGATTCGCCGGGGTCAGCTACGATAACGATGACCGTCTGGCCTTTCTTCGCCACGAGAAAGCCGTCAGCCCCCGTTGCGATGGGCCGCTGCTCCTTGTGTTCGAGCCAGAGCACTGCCTTCATAATCAAGCGGCCTCCTCTTGGATTCGCTCGAGCACGTCGGCCAACGCTGCCCTGGTTGCGTCGGCGTACGAACTGTTGCTCACCAGCGCGTAGCTCTCCGCCCTCGCCTCTACCTCATCGATCACGCCGTACCGCATCGCCGCGGCGCACACGTCATCGGGCATCTCGTCCCGCGGCGGGCGCGCTCGGCGCACCCGATCGGCAATGGCGCGGTTCTCGATTTGCTGGCGCGATGTTGGCGCGGTTGTCGGCTTAGTGGCGCGGTTGCGGAGCGCCATCAGGGCTGGACGGCTCGGGCTGCCGCACACGCATCATCCGCATCCATGCGCGCCTGGCTCTCGGCCACGTAGCGCACGATATCCGCCCACAGGAACTGGCTCGCCGCGAGTCGACCATCCTCGATCGCCTCGACGAACATCGGCGGCCTGGCGGGTCGCACGGGCAAGACGCAATCCACGTCGGGCGCGACGGTGACGACGGGCGCAGGCGGGACCACGGCAGGCGGGCGCGGACAGCGGCAGCCGAGGAGGAGCCAGCCGAGGAGATAGGCAGCGAGGAGATGGGCGAGTGCGCGGCGGATCACCGGCGATGCCTCCGCTCAAATTCCTCGAGCTTCTCGATGCGGAACACAAGCGCCCACGTAACGATCAGCGTATATGTCCACAGCAAGAGCAAGACGGCGACGATCACGGTGCCGCCTTCTGTTTCTGCTCTTTGCGCTTGCACGGATCACACGGCGTCTCGCGGCGCCCGTTGTAGCCGCAACGACAGCACGGGCCGTCGTCGTCCCACCAGTGCACGCAGTGCGCACCGTCGGACTTGGGATCGCGGAGCGCGCGTTCGCCGATCGCTTGGTCGTCGTTCCACTGCCTGTTGCTCACTTCAGCTCCTCAATCGGCCCGCCCGTCCTGATGTCGACGACCGGCGCCGTCTCGTTGATCAGCTTCGCCGCTTCCTTGGGCGTCGCTGCTTTGATCTTCTCGACCGTGGCTTTCGTTGCCGCCGAGGTCGCGTCGTTCCGTTGCTTCTGGGCCAGCGCTGCGAGGACCTTGGCTTGGGCGAGTTGCTGCTTGAGCGACTGGATCTCCACGGTCTGCGCGTCCCGGAGTTTCACGGTCTCGCGATACAGGTCGCCGATCGTGGCCGTGTCGTCCTTCGCGGCGATGGCCGTGCGGATCGACCAGACCAGGCCGACGCCGAGCGCGAGGGACAGAACGGCCAGCGCGATGACCGCAGCCGTCACTTACACGCCTCGCTCTCGTACTCGTACACGCCCGCCAGACACGACAGCCACCGGCACACCCCGGGCTCGCACAGCACGTCGAGGCATCGCCCCGGCGCCTCGGTATCCCACGGTCGCCACTCGTCGCAGCAGCCCCCGATGTCGTCTCGCGGCCCGAGCGCATCGGACGGCGCGATCGTGTTGTCGCCGAACTGGCAGGCGAGTGGCCCGAAGGCCATCACCGTGCAGCACAGCGCGATACCGAACGCGATGAACAGGTCAGCGACGTAGCGCATCTCTCCTCCTCGTCATGTGCAGGTAGATCGCGACGGCCAGCAGAAAGCCGCGCCAGATCCAGATCCGTTGCTCGTCGGTTAGCCACACGGGTCGTCGTCCCACTGGTCCAGCGTGAGCGTCTGCGTCGTGCCGCAGTTGTCGCAGCGCAGGTCAGGGCTGACCGTGCCGTCGTCGGCTACGGTGTGATTGAACAGCAGCCGCAACTGGCCGCAGCCAGCGCAGCAGAATGCGACGTCGTAGTGCAGTTTCCCGTCACGCGCGACCGCCGCGTCGCACCACTTGCCGGGCGGCAAGGTGGAGGGCGTGCCGTAGTGACGGGGGGCGGTCACCGGAGCACGAAGGTCCCGCGCGGCGCCGCCGATGACATGTACAGCGGGATGCCGAGGAACGTCATGCAATAGCCGGGAGCGAACCCCGACGGGCCGGCCGGTTGATAGCTGGCCTTGACCGCGTACTCGGCGGCGGGCTGGCTGTTCATGGCCGCCATGATCTCGGCTTGCAGGTCAGCAACGTCGGCGGGGTTCACGTCAAGCGCAGTGGGGCGACCGTGGCCGGCGACCTGCTGCGCGTTGATGAACTCGATGAGCGCGCGCTGAGTGCTCACGCCTTGGCCTTCGTGCGCGCGACCGTGTAGCCCGCGGCGGTCAGGATCGTGGCGATGATGCCGGCGATCTGGAGAGCGGTCGTGTTGGTCAGTGCGCCACTCGCGAACACGGTCGACAGGACCAGCGCGGCGACGTTCAACCAGAACTCAGAAGTTTTGAAGCCGGGCTTCTTCGCCGGTTCGATTGCAGTGGTCTCAGGCATGCCCTCACGCTGCGCCCGGTCCCGACCCAGACTCAGCGTTACTGTTTGCGCTTGGGCTTGGCTTCGAGCGCCGTGATGCGCGTCTCGTTGGCCGTGACGCGCTCCTCGAGGTCGTCGATCTTCTCGCCCTGGCGCTTCATCAGCGGCAGGAGCTGCAAGGTCAGCAACTCCAAGGCCGTCCGCATCTCGGACCGGAACGCGCGGAACTCGCCGTACAGGCCGCGCTCGTCGGTCAGCTCGGCCGCGTGGACCGGCTTGAACTTGTCGTCAACGTCGTCAGACACCGTAGTGCCCCAGCGCGGCGGCGACGATGACCGCAATGGCCACGCCGATCGCCTTGACCAGCGCGGGAATGCTCTTGCGCTTGGCGTCGGCGACCCCGGCGGCGAACGTCATATCCGCCACGCGCCGCTCGTTCTCGGCCTTCTCGCGCGCTTCCCGTGCAGACTCGGCCGCGGCGGTCATCTTGAACAGCGCATCCACCGTGCCGCGCGTGGCCGCCGTGTCCGCGCGAATCGTGGAAACATCCGCGGCGAGCTCGTCGTGCTTGCTCTCGAGGATGGCGAGCCGGCGAGCGGTGGGGCGGCGGGCGCGGTGTTCGACCAGATCGGGCCCGTCGTACTTGCCCGTGATCTCGTCGTCGATGGCAACCGGGACAGCCAGTCGGGGCGGGCGCTTACTCAGCCGGTCGTCCATAGCCCCACCGTCGCGACTACTTGTCGTCCGGCGCAGGGTTGGTGACGGTGCCGCTCGCGCTGATCTTGACGTTCATGACCTGCGGCGGCGAGCGCAGCACGGTCGGCTCGGCGGGCGGTGCTTCCTTGAGTCCCGCGTGGATGAGCAGGTGCTCCGGGAACGCGGCGAGGTCGGACTCCTCGCACTCGCGATAGCCGCCCTTGGTCTTCTGCGATGCTTCGTGGAACGTGATGTGGCCGTCGGGGTGGACGCAGTAGCGGCCCTGGGACTCGTCGTTGTTGCGGAAGATCGGCATGGTGTCCTTAGCTGTTGGCAGCTGCGATTGTGTAGGTGTTGATCGTGATGACCTGGCCGCTCGTGATGCTCGTCGAGTCGAGCGTCATGTCACCGCCGCCGCCGGTCGCGGTAACCGTGCCCTGCTGGATGCACGTGGTGCCATCGGACTTGTAGAGACGGAAGTGCGCCGCAGTGCCGGTGTTGTCGGCGCTGGAGTCCTGCCACGTGCCTGTCTTGGCCTTCGAGCCCGACGACGCGGCGGACATCCAATCCGACGGGCACGTGATGGTCGCGAGCACGGTGCCGCTGTCAGCGGTCGCGCACGTCGCGGGAACGGAGCCCGTGCGAATCTTGAGGACGGCAGAAGTCCCGCCGTCGGTCTCGAGCGCATCGAGCGCCGCGTTGCGCTGGGAAACCGCGAGTTGGAACGCCATGCGTCCCACCGTCCGCGCACTCCCATCCCCGGCTTAGCGTTAGGACTTAGGCCGGCTTGAGCGCGAACGAGAAGCCGGCCCAAACCGACGAGCTGCTAAGCGTCGCGGTCGACGTGCCGTAGGACGCCGCACTTGCAAGCCCTCCGGTCGCCGCCGAAATGGTCGCCGATGTGCCGTTATCAACGCGCTCCGTGAAAGACGTAAGCGTCGCGTTCGTCCAGCTCGTGTAATTGCGCGCAGCGAAGGCGCCGGCAAACGAACAAACCACAGTGTTCGCGACAGTCGTGGTCGCTGCGCCAATGCTGATGGCAGTTCCCGTATTCGTTCCCGTCGAGGAAACGTCGGTCGGGTCGCCGCTTGTCGTGCAATTTCTGAACGTGATAATCACAGCGTTTTGATCGCCCGCACCGCCGAGTAGTACCGTGGGCGCTGCCATGGACGTGCTTGTGGCGCGGCAATACCAGGCAGTCACGCGGACGGAGTGCGTATCAGATCTCGTTTCGGTCGGCAGCGCGCCGCGCACGAACCCCGACGAAGGGCTGAGCGTCGGCACGGCTGGCGGGGTCGGATCGCCTGCGATCACCTGCGCGACCAACAGGATCGCGATGTCGTCAACGGCATGCGTTGGCCACGTGGGCGAGACATCCGCCGAACTGCCTGACGGCGTTCCGATGGCCTGATACGTCGCCGGGGTGACCGTCGCCACCGTCCCCGCTCCACTCACCGTCATCGCCCCAAGCGTCTGGCTCGCCGTGCCGATCACATCCACCGTGCCCGCGCTCGTCAGCGTCAGCGCCCCGAGCGTTGCGCTCATGTCGCCGTTGAACGGCACGTACGCCGAGACGGTCAGCGCCCCGAGCGTCGTGCTCATCGATCCAGTGACCGGATCCGTCGTCCAGTCGATTTCGTACAGCGACGCCGAGAACACCGTCAGCGACCCCGTGGTGTTGCCGCCGTAATGCACGTCGTACTTGGCCAGCGACGCCGGCACGTAGCCGTCCACCCAGTACCAGTCACCAACCGTCGAGGACGTGGCCGCGGGGTTGTTGACCAAGCACGTCATGACCGACGTGCCGCTGGAGTCCACGAGCTTGACCGCGCCGGTATCGCCGCCCGTGGTCGAGTTCACGCAGATCTTGAACCGACACGGCACGCCCACCGAGCGCAGGCGATGCGTGGTGTGGTTGCGCAGGTCCACCGTCCAGCCGGGCGTGTTGGCAGAGACGGTTGTCGATGAGTTGTCAACGACGTTCTTGTAGGCCACGCACGGCGAGCCTCGGCCCAGCGCGGCGAGAAACGAAGGCTAACAGCCCAGGCCGACCGTGCGACACGCCAACGCGCGATCGTCAGCCGAGAGCACCAATGACGAGCCGCTCATGATGCCGGTCTGCGTGTGCTCGGGCGTGTCGAGCAGGATGTGCCCGACCTCGTGCGCCACGGCGAGCTCCAGCGCGTAGCCTTCGAGGCGCGAGTCAATCTCGATCCTGCGTTGGTCGCGAAACGTCCGCGCGTTCGTGCCGGCGCGTTCACGCAGCATCGGGACGCGGACCACGCCGATCGTGATCTGACAGGGCGGCTCGGTGTTCGCGCGCCAGTGGAGATCGCACTCGGGCAGGTCCGCCGCGGGATCGAACGTGTAGCCCAGCGACTCCCATGCCGTGGGCGCGGGGACCGGATCTGCGACGAGTGCGACGTTCGGAGCGTCGGGCGCTTCAGTGGTGCAGCCGACGAGGAGCAGGGCCAGGATGGTAACGTTGATCAACGTTCATCAACGTGGATCAACGTCGCGGGAGTGAAAGTGTATCCGGATCGCCACAGCGACTAACCGCGCGATCCGAAAGGAGATCAGGTCACGTTGGTCGAGTACGAACTGTATGTTCCGGTCGGCACCTGGTCGGTTCCCGGTAGCGGCGCGTAGCCCGTTGACGTCGTGTACGTCCCCGTCCCGCCCGCCACGATCGTGAACACGAGGACAGCGTTCGCCGTGATCGACGCCTTGCTAAACGTCGTCGACCAAGAATCAGCACTGAACGACCACTCGGAATTCATCGTCCACGAGTCGAGTGTCACTGTGTTCGGCGCAGAGAAATCGTTACCGGACACCACGAGCTTAAAGTGCCCGTTCGTCTGCGTGCCGCCGCCGCCCTCGGCAGAAACGTACGCGGTGATCGTGATCGTATCGCCCGAGTGAGCTGTGCCGACATCGTGAATCGGGCTAACGTCGAACGAGGCGGACGTGCCAGTAGCACTCACCGTCAACGCCCCCAGCGTAATCGACGCATCGCCCGTTCCGCCCGCACTGCCCGTCGCGCTCACGGTCAACGCGCCGAGCGTCACCGCCGCCGCGCCCGCGGCGCCCGCGCTGGCTTGCACCGGCGCCGCACTGTCCACGTTGCTGCACCAGTGAAAGACCGGGACACCGCTGCGCTTGTGGAGCAGGCGGGCCATGGCCGCGACGTCATCGCGATGACTGCTGTAGATCGGGCTCGAGCTGCTGTGATTGTTCGCCGCGTAGCCGTCATCCGTGTTCGGCTCGAGCGTGACCTCCCAGATCGACGCCGCCATAAGCCGCGCGTACCCGACGTCCCAGAACACGCCCGTGTATTCCGTGTCGGCCACGAGCGGAGCGATGCTGTTCGGATCGGCCGCATCGAGCACGATCGTGGTGCCGCCGGTCATGTTGATCGGGACGTCCGCGTAAGAACCGCCCGACGAACCGCCGTACACCGACGAGCTGCCGATCACCGTGTTCGCCGTGTTGGCGATGTCGATGCGGCAACTCGGCGACGTGGCCGAGCCGTTGTTCTGCGGTGCGATCTCGAACCGCGCCATCAGGTACCAGTGATACGGCGAGGTGTGGAGCGGGAATCGCCAACGCGGCCGAGTCGCTAGCGAGTCGATCACGAGCGATGTGCCGCCGGTGCCGACGAGTTCGCCCGCCGAACGCCACAGCGGCTTGGCCAGGACCTTCGCGGCATAGCCCACCATCGTGGCCAGCTGGTTCTGAATGTCCGCGGTCGGCGCCTTGCCGTTGCGGATGAACTGGGCCACCTGCATCGCGGTGGTCGCCGAGCGGCTGATCGTCAACGCGGTCATGACTGCCTCACCCCCACCGTGCATTTCGCGAGGCCACGCGTAGCGCACTTGTAGCCACACTCGATCGCGATCCACGCCTCGCCCGCGCCGCCTTTGACGTTCACGGTCAACGTGCCATCGGCAAGCGTGGTCGGGCTGGTCGACGTGATGCCGGTCCATTCGTACTGCGCGTACGTGCCCGACCACGCCACGTTTTCGTAGGTCGAGAACGACGGGCGCTCGCGAGACAGGGTCACGCGGATCCTGGTCGAGGTGCCGTCGGTCGAGTAGGCCCAGGGCGCGACGGTCAGCAGGCGATAGACCTCGTTGGAGAGCGTCTCTTCGGTCAGGTAGATCGGGGCATAGTGAACGAGCAGATAGCCCGTGCCGGTCACCGTCGTGTTGCTGGCGACCGTGTTGGACAGCATCGGCAACTGAGGCGCGTACTTGTAATCGATCAGGTTGTTGCCGGACCGAACGAGCGCCGCCTCCCACGCCACGTCTCGCCCCGCGCCGTCGATGCGCGATGACGTCGGCAGCATCTCGATCGTGTTGACGTTCGAGAACGGAAAGGCGGTATCCTGTCCGTCGTTCGTGGTGTACGTCGCGTCGCCCGGCGCGGAGCCGTACAGGAACGCGAGGGTCGTGTCCTCGATCAGCCCGTCAACCTCGTCGGCCTGGTACACGTGGACGTGTTGGTCCGTCGTCGCCGCCGAGTAGGTCTGGCTGATCACGTAATACTGCTTGGTCGCGTCCCACGCCGGGCTCGACAGCGTTGCGGTCAGCGTGAGCGCGTTGGCCGAAACGCCCGCCGCGGCGATGGTGCGGCTCCAGTACACAGGCGCGTCCGGGTCGGCCGGGTCGCGCTCGATGATCAGCACCTTGTCGCCCGGCGCGAAGTGGTCCGAGTCCTGGCCTTCCGTCGATTCGGTAAACCGGTTGGCGTAGAGCTGCAGCGTCGGGCCGGCCGAGTTGTAACCGTGGTCGTACGGGCTGGGCGAGTACAGATCGTTCACCATCGCGGCCGGCACGTACGTCGCGCCCAGGCGATCGGGGTTCTGATCCGAGAACAGCAGGTCCACCTCGCCGCCCATCGGCGTGGTCGAGCCCGAGACGTCACCGCCGCCCAGCGACCAGCGGTGCCGGGTGATCATGGCCGGGCGATCGGTGAGTCCGCGTAGTCCGGTCTCGGGGTCGCGGGCGAACAAGTCGGTGATCGTGACGATGTCGCCGAGACCAGTTTGGAGGAAGTAGCGCGAATCGATCGAGCGCGTGATCTTCCGGGCCGCGCGAGACACGAGCGTCATGTTCGGGATGAAGTTCGGCAGGAGCGACTTGACCGATTGCGTCGGGCCAGCGAACTCGGTGTACGTGTTGCGCAGGCTGATCGTGACGGTGTTCGCCGCGCCGCCCGTATCGTCCACGGACGTGCGGTCGATGATCGTCGTCGTGCTGGCGTACTCGTCCGAGCTCGGCTTGGCCGCGGACCGGTTGTATCGAATCTTGACGACCGGTCGAAGCCACTCTGTTGTCTCGAGCGTCGGCGCCTTGTGGTTGACGCTGTGCCCGGCAGGCTCGGCCTTGTTGCTGTCGGTCAGGCTGACCGAGGCGAGCGAGGCCGTGGGCGTCTGCCACTGGCCGGCGCTGATCTCGCCGAGCCGCCAGTACAGGAACACCCAGCGGATGACGAGGTCAGAGCGGATCAGGTCGGCGAACTTGGTCGGCTTGTCGACGACCATCGTGATGCCGCTCGGGCCGGTGATGCCCGAGAGACCCGAGAGCGTGTTGGGCAAGCCCTGCACGAGCTCGTACGGGATGCCCGCGGTGCAGTCGGGCGGGTACTCGATATACGGCGTGTTGTAGGAGCCGATCGCGCAGAGCAGAGAGATCAGGATCGTGACGGGGTCGCCACCGAAAATGTAGACCTGACGGAAGGTCAACGGGTCGTCGAGGTTCGAGGGCAGGACGATCGGCGTCTTGGAGAAGAAGTTTCCAGTGCTCGGATCGATCTGGTTCCCGTTGAATACGGGCTGGATGTAGAACAACTCGACGGTCCCATCGAGGTTGTCGTCAATCTGCGCGAAGAAGTACCGCTCTCCCACGAGGAAGATGCCGCATTCACCGCCGATCGTGGTCGCGGCGGACGACAGCCGGGCGGGCATCGAGTCTTGCTGGCCAAACGCCGTGCCGGATGTGGTCGTGAACAGCGCGCGCGCGGATGGTCCGCCGTCGGGAACGATCGACACACGACCCGGCGCGTCGCCCTCGTGCCAGTGCTGCTGAGTGCTGCTGCCCGGCCCATTCCAGCCGACCGCGCGATTCTGGCTGTGCGTCTGGTCGGGCACGTGGACGCCCGCGAAACCAAAGAACACGGAGACGTGTTCCGGCATCGAAAAGTCCCACGTGATGTTGGTCAGCCCGCCCGACGCGACGAGCGACCAGTAGATCTTGGTGCGCAGCTCGTCGCCGGGAATCGAAACGGGCGACGCGATCGAGTACGTGCCATGTAGCCGCGTTGCCGCTTTCTCCGCCGCGAACCACGCCGCAATGGCTGAGCACAGCGGGCCCAGTTCCCAATAGCCCGCCTTGATCTCGTTGACGCTGGCAGGCGTGCCACTCACCACGGTCAGCGCGGTCGCAGTCTTCAGCGTCGCGCCGTCGCTGTCGTACATATAGAACGCGTCGACGGTCGACAGATACAACCCATCATCCGCGGCGCCCGACCACAGCGTCCCGCCGATCGTGACGTCCTTGATGTCCAGGATCGGCTTGAGCTGCATCACCACGGCGCCGGTGTTGGCGTCGTCCATGACGTCGTTGATCGTGCCAGCGAACAGCAATTCAGCCTGTGCCTTGACGTCCAACACGCCATCGACAACGCGGTGCGCCCAGACGCCGACATGCCGGCCGTGCCACTGCCGCGGTGTGGACGACACGACCGGCTGCAGGTTGATCCCGTTCGCGTCGTTGCCGACGTGGTGGGGCGTGTTGAAGCTGTTGGTGGTCGCCCCTGCGATGTAGTTCGCGAACGAACCGAACGGCGTGAAACAGCCACGCGCGGAGACGGTAAAGTGCGTCGAGTCCGCGACGGCTGAATACGCGATGCACTCGGTGCCGATGTGCAGGTAGCCGCTCGACGGCCAGCCGCTCGCTGACTTGACCGTGACCGACGTGCCGCTCACTGCGAGCGTGGAATCCAGGTACGTCTCATACGGCGCGGTCTTGCGACCGACGGCAACGCCCAGGACGTCAGCCGCGCCGAGTCCCTGCGGCATCATCGTGATCGTGCAGGTGCCCGTTGAAACGATCGGCTCGTCGGGGTTCAGCGCCTGGTTGATCGTCAGGTCGCAGAACAGGCCGCCCTTGACGGTCGTCCAGCCGGTGCCAGACCAAGCGGTGGCAACGGCCGACGTGCTGCTGTGGTTCGTGTACAGCTCGCTCCATCCACCAATGGCGACGACGAGCACATAGGACGTGGACCCCGCGTTGAGTGCGTCGCGTGTCGTGCCCATCGCTAGCGTGACCGTGCGACGAGAAGCGGCGCGGGCGAACGGTTAGCCGGCCGAGCAGATTCTCGGGAACTTCACCGCGTACATCCCGTCCCAGTCGCCCACGCGCGACAGGTGGTTGTGTACATCCTCGATGGCCGGCGAGAAGTACCAGCCTGCCGCGGGTCCGGTGCCGCTGTTCAGATCGGCGCCGACCAGCGTATCCGTGCCAGCGTTGGACCAATACACCTGGAACGCCGAGCCGCGAGAGAACCAGGTGTGACCGTCGCCGAATTGCGTGTCATCAAGCCACGCCTCGAGCGATGCGCCCGACGTGGACGCTTCGGATTCGAACACGCGGGCCTTGGCGACGTGGCTATAGCTGATGTCCTTGTGCTGGTACTTCTTCGTTCCGCCCAGCGTGATCACGAGACCGTTGGGGCTCTCAGATGCGCGGTTATCGGTCTGCTTCGGTCCGCGCGACGGAGACAGCATGGTCACGATTGGGCAATCGGGGAACCACAGCCCGGCGTGCTGATTCGTGCCGGTTGCCGTGGTCTGGCTCGTGATGTTCGCGGTGAACCCGAGCAGATCGCGGAGGGCGGTTGACGTCCAGGTGATCGAATAGCTGCCCGTGGAGCGTGCGATCGTGACCAGACCCGTGCCGCTTGTGCCGGTGGAGAGCGAGACGGACCACGTGCCAGCGGCCGGGGGCGCCTGGGCTGTGAGGGCGGATGCCGTGTACGTGATGAACGACGTAGGCGTGTACGAGCCCGCGGCCCATGTGACGGTGACGGCGCCACTGCCACCGTTGACCGATGCCGTGATGGCGGTCGGGACGGTGAAGTAGGCTTCCCAGCGACCGCCGATCACGAGTGACTCACCGCTGAGTTGCCATACGCGCGATCAACCATCTTGCGCGCCTGGAGTTGCTTACCGCGCGGGCTGTCGTCGGCGAATGGATCGCCGTAGACGATGATGCGTTCGGGGTCGCGGGTACCGGGGCCACCCGAGCCGGTGACGTTGGGGGCGGATCCGCCGCCCGCACTTGCGCTCGGTCCGCCACTGCCGCCGAGAGACTTCGCGAGCGGGATCGTGATCGCCGCGCCGACTGCGAACGCCGCCGCGGCCTTGGCGTGGAGCGCCGCCGTAGCAGGCGATCCAAACGCCAGAGACGCGAGGGCATATGCGCCGTGCTTGAGCGCCTCGACGGTCATTTGGACCGCGAGCCCCTTAAGTGCCTCGGCGATGAAGCTCTTGAACGCCGCGCCTGCGGACTTGCTGCCGTCAATCCACGCAGACAGCGACGCGCCAACGGCTCCGGTCGTTACGTCAATGGCCGCGCCGAGCGTCTTAAATCCAGTGGCGTAGAGATCGAACTCCTCGATCTTGCCGAATGCGGACTCTAGGTAGGACTCGCGCTTCTTGGACTCGGATAGCGACTTCGCTTGCCCCTGCTCGTGGAGCGCTGACATGCCAGCGTTGCGAAAGAATCGACCGACGTCGCCTGTATTCAGGGTGTCAGCCTGCATGCCGGCGAGCGCACCAGCATCGCGACCGCCGAACATCGGATCCGTTACCGAGTACGCAGGACGACCGGGCCCCAGATCGAACCGCCCGCGTGAGCCGAGCGACGACTCCCACGACCACTCTGGCGAGTTGTCGGATCCGCCCGCCTTGTCGTACTTCAACGGATTCCATCCGCTCACACCGAGATAGCGATTCACCGCATCGCCGATGAGGTTCTGCAGCCCTGCCGCGCCGGCCTTGAGTCCGCGGTTGAGCCGGGCGGGCGCGGAGTCGTACGTCTGGATCTCCTCGCGGACTTTCTTGAGCAGCGGGTACAGGGTCTGGAACGACTCGAACACCTTGGCGAGTCGATACGGCGTGTCGAGCAGCCGATCGTTCATCGCCTTGATCGCGTCGTGCTCCTTCCAGAACTCGCCGGTCAGCTCGGGCAGGAACGTGCGGGCATGCTTCTGCGCTTTCTCCTCGAGCTCGTCGAGGGACACGCCGAGGTTGTCCATGAGGTTGGCGGTCTTGGCGACCGCGCCGCCGACGAGACCGATTGCCGCGCCCCAAGGGCCGGCGACTTGCGCACCGGCAAACGCAGCGTTGAGATCGAGCACGCCGCCCGTCGCCTCGCCGAGCCTGTCGGAGAGCTTCTTGACCGCGTCGTGCATCTGGAGGCCGACCATCGATTTCGATAGCTCCTCCCACTTCTTCCCGAGGAGCCCCGACTGCTCGGCCTGCTTCTTTAGCTCGCCGCTCGCCTTGGCCGTTTCATTCGCCAGGTCGCGAAGGGACTTCTGCGCCTGGGTCGTGTCAGCCTTGACCTCGATCAGCGTCTTGGCGGTGTCGATCGCCATTACGCGGCCAGCCCCTTGAGCAGCACGAGCGCGACCTGCCCCATGAGCGCCTTCGCGCGCGCCACCGTCAGCTCGTCGCGCGTAGCTGGCGCCTTAGCGACGAACGATTGCAGCGCGCCGCTGACCGCCTTTGCGACGGCCGGCGCCTGGAACAACAGGGCGTGATTCGCGAACTCAGGAACGAGCGACACGAGCCGCTGCCAGATCCGCGCGACGTTGCCCGTGGTCGGATCGAGCCGATTGGCCGCGACGTTGACGATCCACTTGCCCTTGGCGGCGCCTGCCACGATGGACTTCGCGAACCGGCCCGAGTCGTTGAACGCCCGGTCGGTCTGGTTCGGCGGCATCGCGCCGATCTTTCCGCCGCTGTACTTCTTCCTCGCCCAGGGCTTGCCGGCGCCAAACGCCTTGGCCGCGACCTGCCGCGCCTTGATGGTCGCCGGTGCGGCCTGCGCCGTGATGCCCTCGACCTTGGCGCGCAGGGTCGACGCGATCGACGCGGCGACGGCCTGCTCGATCGTCTTGTCCTCGAGTTGGAACACGAGCGGCTCACCGATGACATCAACGGTGAACTTCTCCTTGCCCGAACTCGACACGCGACGGCGCAGGCCGGGGCCGAACTGGATGACGATCGGATCAGCCACGGGGTCACCGTCGCGGCGCTCAGTCCTTCTTCACAGGGTTATCCGCGCACCACCGCTGATGTCGTGACACCGCGTCGTCGAACGTCTCGATCGCGAGGGTTAGCGACACCGTGGGCCAGTCGCCGCCGGTGAACGCGCGAACGTCGGCGCGATCCCAGTGCCGCCATGCTCGAGCCGCCTCGATCGTCTCGGGCAGGCTCGACGTGTAGCCGGGGCACACCATTAGCGGCGGACCGGAGTAGGCCGGCGGGATGGCCGGCGTTTGGTGGCGCGTGTCGGTTGCCTCGTACGGGCACAGCCACGCCTGGCGCACGCCGATCGGCATCTTCTTGAGACAGTCATCACAGGACCGCGGCAATGCGGCCTGCCCTCTCTCGTGCCACTCCTGGAGCGCCGGCAGAACCCGGAGCCCCTCTAGAACAAAGGGCGCGGGCCTCGCGATCGTTCGATGATCGCGTCTGCGAACTCGGCGAGGGCGCTGGGCGCGGCGGTGTTGATGACCTCGATGATCTTCTCGTCGGCCAGTCCGGGAACGCCGCCGGCAGCCGCGGTGCGTTCGACCTTGTGCGGGCCGAAGTTGTCGACGCTGCGCAGGGCGATGCGGATCAGCAGGTCGTTGGCTTCGATGGGCGAGAGTGGACGGGCGTGGATCTGCGAGTGCCTGCGCTCGCCGTCCCACCACCCCAGCTCGCGGCGGGTCAACGCCTCGAAGTGAAACACGGAGGGTTGCTGACCATCGGCGATCAGCGACGACCAGTTGCCGGTCTCGGTGGCCACCTTAAGCGCGCGCGCGGCTTCGTCGGGATCCTCGGGCAACTTCAGCGCGGGGTCTTTCGACCAGACGAGAGAGAAGCCGGATTGGAGAGACGGGGGCTTGATCACGACGCTCCCTCCACCCACGTCAGACCTGCGCAGATCCTCGTTACCATGGACGGTGAAACCTCAAAGAACCTCGCCACCTCTGATGGCTTGAATCCGTCGCTGACAAGCCAACGGATCTGATCGGGCTCGTGCGGCTCCAGCTTTGACGAGCGGCGATTGACCGCCTGTTCATGCACGGTAGCCCAACGACAATTGCCGGGCTCGTAGTTGCCGTTGTTGTCGATTCTCTCAACAGAGAAGCGGGGGTGCCCCGACGGATACTCACCCATCGGGCGTTCGCCCATGTCTTCAACAAACGCAGCGAACGAGTTGGACCACCGATCGCACATCCTGATTCCGCGGGCCCCGTATTTTGCGTAGTTGGTCGAATTCCGATTCGTGCAGCGCGTTTTAATCGCGCACCAGATTCCATAAAGCTCGTGGTTCACGAGTACGTCACTCCCTCTCTCGTCGCATCCTGCGGCACCGTCTCGCACGGAATCTCACCGTGCAGCGTGAGCGCCTCGGACAACAGTGACTCGGTCTCTGCCGTGTTGGCGAACACCAGCGAGAACGTTTCCCGCTTGGCGTCGAATTCGATGGCGATGGGGCGGGGGAGTTTCACGAGAAGCCCATCCGAAACGCCGAGGCGGTCAGGTCGTTCGTGGTCGTGCCGCCCGTGTGCGCCATGCCCTCGAACTTCATCGACGCGATGTTGTTGAACGAGGTCATCGTGGGCACCGCGGACACGCGCACGTTGGGCGAGTAGAACGAGACCTGCTTGCTGTCGATCGTGCTGAGCGTCAGCAGGATGTGCTTGCTCGTCGTACCGGTGCCGTAGCCCTGGAGCACGGGCGCGGCGGTCGCGGCAGAATCGGCGTCCTCGGTCCATGACCATTTGATCGTCGAGGGCAGGCGCGTGCAGCTGCCGTACTTCTGGTACGCGCCGACGTTGCCGTAAGCGGGCTGCATCTGCATGCCCAGCGTGATGTCGATCGCAAGGTCGCGAACCGTCCGCGTGGCGCGTGTCGCCGTGCCGACATCGTTGACGAACAGCGAACCGCCCGCAGTTGCCGCGGGGAGGTTCGTGTCGCTCGTGACCGAGCTCGGCCAGGTGCCAGAGGTGACAGCGGCCCAGCGCGAGACTTCCCACGTGATCTTGATCTGCGGACGCCCGCCCGGCGTGATGCCGGTGAGCGACAGCGCGGTGGGCGCGCAGCCGTGACACGCATACTGGAGCCCCGGCGTCATGAACCGGAACCGCAGACCCGGGACGGTCGACGTCAGGCCGCCGCCGAATGCCGTCTCATGAAAGTGGATGTTCGTGCAGGGCCGCAGCACATCGCCGTTGGTTGGCGTAGTCGTCAGGCCCGTGAGCAGGTTCAGCGTGGTCGCCGAGTGCGTGCCGATCGCGTGGACCTGAGCGTTACCGGCGCCGTCGCCGATCGCGCCGATCGAGCAGAGCCCGCCGGCAGGGAACGTGCCCGATGCCGTGGTGGTCGGGGCCGTTGCGGTGCCACCGGTCAACGTCGTGCTCGCCGGCAGGGATGCCGAGATCTTTCCGAACACGTAGCTCAGCAGCGTCTCCATCGCGTCGATCGTCGGAGAGCCGACCATCGTGGCGCCGTGGCCGCGAAGGTCAAACGTGGTGTCGAACGAGCCGCCCTGACCCATCAGCACATACGGCGCGTCGCCGTGCATGTACTGCTTGGTGATGCCGGGCGCCTCCTTGTCGTGCCGCAGCCCGCCCGGATCGATCGGCTTGATGAGGGGCGGGCGGTACGTCGCGAACGTCGTCGACACCTCGGCGAACGACGACTCTGGAGCGTACTCCAGCTGAATCAGCTCCGACGGGTAGCTCATGCCGCCACCGTCGGGCGCAGAGCGTTAGCGGCGCAGGGTTACGCGCGCGATCGGTAGTAACGGAACACGAGCAGGATCTCCGAGAAGTCGACACCAGTGCCGACGATGCGCGGTTGAATCCCGGAGCCGTCCTCGCGCCATAGCGCGTTGGGATACGAACCCGTGAAGTTGGCGCCGCCCAGCATGCCCAGCGCCTTGTCGATCTGAAACGCATCCACGTCCAGCGTGTCATCCCGGTCCAGCGCCGCGTCGCGCCCATCCCTCGAGGTCTGCGGATACGCGACCAGGATCGTCAGCGTGACTTGGTGCTCCTCGACGAGCGTGTCAGAGACGGGCGGGGTGAGCGTGCCGCCTGATGTGCGGACTTGGAAGCGGCGGCGACACCCTGCCGGATTCGCCTCGGCCCATTCCTGAAAGTCCGCGCCGCCCTCGTTGCGGTACGCGCGGAACCGAACCGCCGAATCAGACCCCGGCGTCAGCGCCTCGATCACGGTAATCGCGCGGTCGCGAATCGCTGCGGGCGTCGTGGTGGCCACGGGTCAACGTGGGCGCGACGCGGCGGGATTCTGAGGGTTAGCGGCGGCGGGAGTTCCATGGTCCGCGACGCGGCGGCGAGACCAGCGCGCGCACTGCTTGCCTGTTCTGATCCATCTGTCTGCGCTCGGTCGACGTGATCGCGCCGTGTGCCGGATCACCCTTGGGCATTGAGTCTGCGGTGCAATGCGTGCCAACCGGGCACGGCGGTTCGGTCGTTTCGTTGTCGGTGGACCCCGCCGACGACACAACGCCGCTCGCAGCAAAGCCCAGCTCGAACAGGAGCAACGCGCCTCCGAGCACTTCGCTTGCGCCGGCCGATCCGGATGCGGCAATCCCGATGCCGATCTCGAACGATGCGGCGCCGGTGATGTCGACGGTTCCAGACGCCGAGACGCCGAGCGGGGCGAGCGACGGTGACGCGTCAGCAATCACATCAACCGTACCCGACGCCGAGACGGCAAGATCGGCGAGCGTCATCGACGAGGCGCCCTGAACATCCACGGTGCCCGCGGCAACGATGCCCAGCGCGGCGAGGTTCAGCGCACCAGCACCGATGACATCGACAGTTCCCGCCGAGGTGAGCGACAGCGGACCGAGCGTGACATCGGCGGCGCCTTGTACGTCGACCGTGCCAGCCGCGGCAACGGACAGCGCAGCGAGGGTCAGCGCCGTATCGGCCGTGATGCCCGATGCCGCCACCGTGCCGTCCGCGGCGATCGTGAACGCGCCGAGCGATGGCGCGGCATCGGCGGTGACGTCGACCGTGCCCGCGCTCGCCGAGGAAAGCGCGCCAAGGGTGAGCGTGGCCGAGCCGGTGATTTCGGCGGGGGCGGCGCCGAACCAATCCTCGTCGAGAACAGCGGACCACGCCGGGCTCGCATCGAGCGCAGGTGACGCGAGTGAACTTAGGCTATCCATTGATCACGGCCATCGCCAATTCGGGCACGCCGCTCGAGGTCGAGTCGGTGGCGACCGTGACGAACAGAGCCGAGTCAGCGAACAAGATCGGCAACCGCGTTTTATCGGCTGCGTGGATGTCGCCGTCGTTTACGGACAACACGCGCCCAGTCCACAGCGGACGGAGCACGAGAACGTTGAACGTGCCCGCGCTGGAGACCGTCGAAACGACAGACTCGATTTTCTGCACGCCGGTATCGCCCGCCTGGAGCGGCAACTGCAGCATGCGGCCGATCGTGGGAGCGACGCCCGTGGCGATCGTGCCCGTCGTGCGCGCGGCGGTTCCGTCTTGGTTCGTGTACGTGACGGCGATTGACTGGTTGCCCGTAAACGCCGTGACCGTCTCAAGCCAGATCTGCGTCCCGGAGTAGTTGCTGCCCGGGATGCGCGACGAATACGACGGCTGCGATGCCAGCGTCGTATTGGCGTTGAACGCGTAGGCGCCGGCCTTGAACAGCAGGTCGGATACGCGCAGACGAGACGCGACCGTGGAGCCGAACTCGACGCCGCCCAGGTAGCCCGTGTTTGCGCCGGCGAACGCGTTAATAACCGGGCAGCCCGTGGTCGCGTCGGTCGGAACCACGCCGGCTGCGGTCGATGTGCCAGCGAGCGTGCCAGCGCCGGGGTTGCCGGCGATGTCGAACACGGAATACCAGATGCCGGCTACCGTGGTGCGGGCCGCGGTCTTGACCCACTGGACGGCCTGAGCCGCAGCGAGCGCCGCGGTAAGACCGTCGCGAGTGGTGATGGCCATGCCGTTATTTCGCCCAGGTCGGCGCGGCGCGCACAGGTTGAGCCCCGCCGCCCGTCGAGTCCGCAACGCGGCGAGTCATCACCACCTGGAAGTTCTTCTCGAGGAACCGATCGTATTCGGCCCGGGTGATGGCGACGTACTCGGACAGAGACGAGGCGAACCCGAGAGGGCGCCAACCACCGGTGGCCAGGACGTTCAGCGCGCGGAGGATCACAAGCTCGTCGAGGATCTGGTCGTCGCGGATCGCGTCGGTCTCGATGCCAAGCGCCGCAATGTCGGCCTGGACCGAGCGCCAGGCCGCCTCGATAAGCGGGCGGCCCTGCTCGACGTTGTACTCGAGCGGGCACGTGTCGAGCAGCCCGGGGGCGCGCGCGTTGAGATCGTCCAGGTCGATCTGGTGCGTAATCGGCGCGCGAACGAGATCGAAGTAGCTGTAAGCGACCTGATCGTCGCCCGACATCACGATCGACCACTTGACCCGGTACGACGGATTCGGGTCGAGCGGATCGCTCAGGTACGTCTCATCGGCAACAAACGTCGCATCCACCTCGGCGGTGATGGTCGTGCTGACGAACGTGGCCGCGGTCGTGTAGTCGTTCTTGAGCGGGTGCCGGACGCGGACGTAGTCGGCCGAGACAACCTGAATCGGCGAAACCCATTCGGACCGGGACCCTTCACTGATGAGGTACTTCTGCCCGGTCGTGACGATGCCGGTTGTCGCGGTCAGGTTGATCTTCTGCGGGTCGGTCTGCGACGGACCGGACGATGCGTCCACGGTCGTGCTAACGCTGTCCACCGTTGCCGTGCCAGAGAACAGCGCGGTGGACGTGTCGTCGGCGTGCTCGTAGAACACGGAGAACGTCGCCGACGTTGGGCGGCCCTGGAGGACGCGGTATGCCACGGTCTGGCCGGTGACCTCGAACGTGATATCGGTCGTGGTGCGACTCATGGCGTCACCGGCTTGCCCTCACGGTCACGCCACGGTCCGGTTCCGCCCAGCGCCCGCTCAAGCCCACGGCGCCGGCCGCCTTCGTTGTTGGGATTCGGACGAAATGCTGAGCGTGAGTGGGCCGCAATGAACCCCAACACCGCCGTTGCTACGTCAACCGGGTCGCGATCGGGCTCGGCGGCGATTGCGTCCCTCACACGAGACTCCCTGATCTCCAGTTGCGCCCTAAGAATCGCATCCGGTCCTAGCTTGTTGATCTCGCAGTCGAGGTGGCGCAGCTCGGCAGCCACGACCTCGCGCCGCTCAATCATCTCTCGGGCCGTCACACGCCCACCACGATCTTCGTCGGCGCATCCTTGCGCCAGTCGCCAAACGAGATATTGGACGCCTCGAGCAATTCCGCTACGTCGAGCTGGAACGCGCGCTCGTAGATCTCGGCCAGGTCGGTCCGTCCTGCCTTGCCGGCCTCGACAGCCTTCGCCTTGAAATACATCGCGGCGAGGGTGCGGGTGCGCCATGACGGCGTGCCCAGCGCGCCCGTGTCCTGCTTGGACATCAGCAGCTCGATCCGGGGCATCGCGTGCCGCATGACCTGATGTTCGAACTCGGACGCGGTTCGGAACATCGGCGCGACGGACGGGGCCGCGTCGAGTGTATACGTCCGGTCCTCGATCGTCTTCTTGTCGAGCGTCGGCGCGGGCGCCGGCGTGTGACCGGGCGGCGCGGGCGGCGGTGCGTCGGCCTGCTCTCGCTCGAGCCGCTCGATCGTGGCGACGGCAAACGCGTGGTTCTTCGCGGCGGTGACCTCGCCACCGGCGATCTCTCGCTGGTGCCGGGCCATGTCCGACTGGAGCGCGTCGACACCCTCGGCGTAGTCGCGATCGATCACTCGTCTTTGCCTTCGCGCATCCGCTGCGCCTTCTCGGCGCGGGCCGCAACCGGGTTGACCGCGTGCTTTGCGATGGCCTCGCCAACGCCCTGGACGATGCCCTGACGCATGCGCTCGTATTCCTCGTGCTGCCGCGAGGTGAACTGCTCGAGGTCCAGGTCGTAGCGGCGCTGAACCTCGGCGATCCGCGCCTTGCGGATCTCCTGGAGGTGAATGCATCCGCCCTCCTTGGTCGAGCCGCCGCAGTCCGTCACGCCCGGCGGGGGCTGGGCGAACGGGCCCTTCGTGATGTAACTCAGCTCCGTCGAGTACGGGCAGAGGTGAGCAGGAATGCCGCCGGCCATGACGATGTCGTAGGTGACTTCGTTCTCGTAGGCGATCGCGTCGGCGTGCATGCTCGGAACGGAGCCGGTGCGCAGCGGCACCTTGTTAAGTCCGCCGTCGGGCATCAGGAACCAGCCCCATTTCGAGGCGGTCGGGATTGTGTCCTCGATCGGGAAGCCGCGACCGTCGCGCCCGATGTGGCGCACGGGGTTGGCCGACGACTTGGTCAGCTCGTACGTGGCATTGCTCTGACCGTTCGGATTGCGCGCGGTGAGCTGATCGGTAACGAACGGGTTTTGATTACTCATCGTAGCGGTGGGCAGGATTTGAACCTGCGTCTTCGGCTTATGAGGCCGACGAGATACCGGACTTCTCCACCCCGCACAGTCGCGCCCGTCGGGCCGCAGCCCGATCGAGCGCGTGGGTTACTTCTCGCGTCGCTCGAGGGCTGCCAGATCCGCTTCGATGTTCTCGGGGCTACACCGCCCAGCTTCGATATTCGCGATCACGCACTCTCGCGCGTACGACGGCGCGCATGCGAGAGCACGAGCCATCGCCGGGCTCGGCGGCGCCGGCGTGCGGCGGGATGCCGGTGCCGGTCGAGGGGTCGCGGAATTGTTCTCGTCAGCCATGGCGCCCTCCTCAGCGGAACCAGAAGCCCATCGAGACCGTGAACGCCGCGCCCACCGTCTGGGACGCGCCGTACTCGTGGAACAGCCACTGATCGTTCTCGCCGAGCACGACCGGCGGACACGGGATCTGGAGGCTCGTCTGCGTGGTGCCCTCGATGGGCACCCCGGAGAACGTCGCCGGGATCGCCGCGCCGAAGGTGAACAGGTACGAATCGCCGATGACCTTGATCACCGTGCGGAGCGGATAGTCACCAAGGATGCGAGCAGACGAGCTCGCCGCCGTGGTGACCAGCGGACCGCCGTAGATCTGCACCGCCGCTGCGCTGGCCGTCGAGGACATGTTCGGGTTGACCGCGGTCAGCGCTGCGCCGCCCGAGGTGTACCGAGACGTGCCACGGTCGCCGACCATCGTGACGCCGAACGTCGTGCCGTTCGTGCCGGCCGCCGTCGCCTTCAGGTGCAGGTAGTGCAGATACACCTTCTTCGTCGATGAGGTGTTCCGCATCATGAGGAACGTCTCCGCCGCGTCGTAGGCGCCCGTCGCCGCGATACCGATCAGGCCAGTGCCGGGGGTCGGATTCGTGACAACGAAGTACGATCCCTCGTCGGCGAGCGACTGCGGGAAGTCGCCCTTGGGCTGCATCGCCTGTTCGTGGAAGCGATTGAGCCGAATGCCCTTCCAGTCGTCATCCGTGGCCGCAGTCGGGTTGGCCTCGTTGATCAGACCCTTGCTGTACACGCTGTCGTCGCTCACGGCGTCACCTCATCCCAGTGCACGGTGACGCAGAGACGACCAACGCCGGTCGCCCCCATCAGCACCAGGTTGCGGATGACGAAGCCCTCGCCGGTCGCGAGCTCGAGTGGCGAGCTGACCTTGCTGCCGCCGCCATCGTCGCGGGCGTCCCACAGGTCAGCGTTGAGCGAGGCGGTCGCGCCCGGGCCGGTGCCCAGGGTCGTGCTCTGCCACTGGTACGCCTGCGCGAGCGAGTTGGCCGCTAGCGTCTGCGTTCCCGCAGTGAGGTCGCCGGTCGTCGCGATGCGGACGCTGTTGGCGGTGAACGCCGAGACGGTCGCATCCTGACGAACCTGGCAGACGGTCGTGTCGGTGGAGCCGCAGTCGATCGCGGTGCCGCCGGTGTAGGCGACCGTCGATGCCGTCATGTTGATGAGGTCGAACCCCATCAGCTGCGCGGTACCGAAGGCCGTGGTCATGTTCCAGTTAACGTTGACGTACCGGATGAGGGCACGCTTGGTCGACGCTGCCGGGACGTACCGCATCACGAACAGGTGGCCGGCCGTCGACGTCGCGGCATTCGCGAGCGTGAGCAGGCCGGTCGTCTGGCTGAGTCGATACTCGCCGTGGATCTTGGAGTACTCGCCCTGCGAAACGGCAGGGCGAACACGCTTGGTGATAGGCATTGCTGTGTTCTCCTTGTCCGCTTACGCGTTGACCGAGCGGATGCTCGTGCCGAAGTTGTCCGCGATGATTCCGAACCCGACGCGGGCGAAGCTCGCGAAGATGTTCGAGTCCATCAGGATGTTGGTCTGGGTGAGCGACGAGGGCGGGCGCTTGACCACGTAGGCCATACACGCGTACTCGGGATCGAGCGACCAGATCGCGCCGAGGCGGTCGCCGGTCGACGTCGGGTTGAGACCAGACGCCCAGATCTCCGAGCCCATGAAGTAGCCGCCGAACTGCCCACCCGCCGCGTTCGGCGAGTAGAACGTCGGGCCGCCGGTCGATGTCGTCGAGACCTGCGCCTGCTGGAGCTGCTTGAGGCCGGTGTCGTGGAGCGAGATGACCTGCGCGCCGCGGGCCTTGTTGGCGCGTTGCGAGCCGATCGCGTTCACGAGGGTAGCGAGCGACAGTGAGGTGCCCGTCGGGCCGACGGTCGCCGTGATGCTCGAGAACAGCGCGGTCGCCGTGGTGTCGTAGTACTCGCCGTAGAGGATCGCGGCGTCCATGATGAACCGCTGCACGTAGAGTGCGCGGCCGACCACGGAGTCTTCCTTGGCCATCTCGGTGAGCTCACGCGCGATGCCGACGCGGGAAACCGCGACGGTCGCCGACGTGGTGGTCATCTCGGTCGTGGCCAGCGCCGTGGTCTCCGTCGCGGGCGTACCCGTGGCGGGACCGGACGACTTGACCCAGCGCGGGAATCGCGCGGTGTCCGTCGCCTCGGTGGCGAGCGACTTGTAGCGGAGGAAGGGCGTCACAGTCAGCGAGTCGAACTGGTACGCGAGGATTCCGAGATCAATCACGCTTGCGTAGATCGTCCCGGAGAGTGAAGAACTCTGGGTCTCAGACATTGGTGGTTACCTCTGAGCCGGCGGCTTCGGTCGCTGCGGTGCACCCTGCATCTGGTTTCCGATTGCCCAGAGCTTCTCGAGCGCGGCGCGGACCCCATCGGGACCGAGCGCGGCGGCGACTCCGGGTTGGAAGATGTCAGTAACGCCCTGTGTGGTCGGCAGCGCGTGGGCTGTCGGCGCGGCAGGAGCGGCGGCGGGCGCAGTCGCAACGGTCGTCGTCGTGGCTGCGGTTGCGGGTGGGGTTGCTGTTGCTGCTGCCGGTGGTGCCGGCGGTTTCCCTAGGCCCATGTCGTCGAGGTACTCCTTGGTCCAGGCCGGAACGTCAGACGGGTTCGCGGCGCGCATCGCGTCCTCCATCCGCTGCGCCTGACGCTCGTTGAGTCCGGCCGACGTTGCCGCACGCTCGAGAACTCGAGCGGTGGCGACAGCGCGGGTGACATCTTCGAGAGTCAGACCGCCAGCGGGCGGCGGCTCAGCCTTGACCGGCGCGGCGGGGGCCGGCGTCGGTTTGGCTGCAGCGGGGCGCGCTCGACGATCTTCGTCGAGACGCTTCTGAACGATCGAGTTCAGCTCCTCCTGAGTGAACGTCTTCGCAGGTGCGACGACGGTTGCCGGCGGAGTGGCCGGCGCTGCCTCGATCGTTTCGGTGGTCGTAGGGGTATTCGGTTCCATGTGCTCCCCGCGTCGCGGTCGCGGTTACCTGCGAGCACCATCGACAGATCGCGCGATCGGCCAAAGGGTTAGTGACGCGCGCGTCCCGAAACGAAAAAGGCCGACCGCTGTGGGGGCGATCGGCCTGGTGCGAGTCAGGCTCTTGTTACGCGGCGGCGGGATCGTCGGCGGCGCTCGGACCGGGCGGCGGCGGCGGGTCCTTCGGCTTCGGCCCGCCCATTGCGCCGTTTTCCTGCGGCGACTGTCCGGGATTGCCAGCGTCGCCGTTCGCCGGGACGTTGAGCGCGCGGACCGCGACGATCAACATCGCGTAATCCTGCAGGTTGTCGAGAATCTGCTTGATGGCCAATTCGCGCGTCAGGTCCGGGTCCTTGCGCATCATGTACGCCACCGGCGAGTCGAGCCCCTTGCGCATCTTCTCGTCGAGGAGCGTGACCTCTTCGGCCGCGTCCATCGGCATCGCCTGCTCTTGGAAGTCGACGCGCAGTCCCTCGGGCGAGAAGCCGATCAACTCGACCACCATCGACTCGTGCATCATGGCCCGGCCACGCTGCTCGAGTCGGAGCTCGGTGAGCTTCTCGCGACGAACCTGGTACGCCTTGCCCGATTGCGCCTCGGCCGTGTCGTTGTTGGTGAACTGCTCGTAGTTCATCCCGTACGACTGCGCGCAGCTCGAGATCTTGTCCTTCTTCACCGCCAGGTAGTGATCCGGATCGGTCTTCATGTTGAGCATCGACGCCACGACATCGGGCGGCAGGCGGAGCGGGTTCTCCCCGTTCATCGTCTGGTTGCTCACCATCGCGGCGAGGTTGCCGGCGAGGACCGGCTGATTCTCGCCCTGCGTCTTGGAGAGCCGCATCACCATCACGTCGAGCAGCGCGACGGCAAGGTGCGTGCTCTTGATGTCCTCGCCGTAGCTCGCATCAAGGATGCACGTCGTCGGTTCGCGACGGTGAAACAGAACCCACGGGACGCGGGCGAGCCCATGTGCCTCGGGCGCGACCGCGATGCTGCCGTCTGCGTTGACCAGTCGGCCCTCGCCGCTGATGCGATAGCGGTACGTGTCGTCCCAGACTTCCCAGTGCGGCATGCTTGCGGTCGGGCGCATGCACGTCGGCGCAAAGTCGAGCAGCATCGCGGCGGGCACGAGCGGATCGCGCGGGTCGGGGATGGCGTCGAACGCATCCGGGGTGACGATGCGCAGGGCGGTCTTGTCGTCGATCCCGGTGAACTGCCAAATCATCGCCTCGTTGCAGAGGTTCGCCAGGCGGTGCGCCTCCTGGTGGATGAAGTGCAGGCGCAGCCGCTTCTCCTCGGCGCGTAGCCGCTCGTTCGCGTCGGCGTCGGGCAGCGTGCGCAGCGCCCAGCGGTCATAGAGCGACGCGACCTCGTTGACAATGCGGCGCGAGACGTTCTGGCCGGCAGAGACCACGACGTACGCCTTGAGCGTCTCGCGCATTTCCGGGGTCACGTAGATCTGATCGATGACCTGCGAGAGCGGGACGGTGATCTGATCGCGATACAGCTTTAACCGCGTCGCGATCGTCTCGCGCCGGGTCCGGTGCTTGTTGTTGTACTGCGAGGATTGCGGGCCGAGCCCATACTCCTTGCAAATCCAGTCAACGAGCGACTGATGATCGGTGCCGTAGAGATCCTTGAGCGCGGTCATCCCGGTCCCCGGACCGTCGAGCCAGAGCAGGGGAAACCCCAAGGTAACGTCAGCGCATGCCGGCGGCTCGGCGGGCGGTCTTGACCGTCGCCTCGGTCACTGACTCCTGCTCGAACATCCAGAGCCCATAGGCAGCGGCGGCCGGCGCGTGCGTCTTGTCGTCGACATCCTTGGACCGCGAGCCCTCTGGGTTCTCGTCGCCGGCCTTCTTCTGCAGGGTTTCGAACGCCTCGACGAGCTTGGGCGCCACCGGCGCCCCTCGAAGGTCCGTCGCGATCACCAATCGCGGCACGCCGGGACGATCGGACGATCCGCCCAGGAGCCGGTTCATCATCTCGACGCGGGCCTTGCGCGAGATGCGCGCCACGATGCCGGCGGGGTTGAATACGTCGATTCCCTCCTTCTGAAACGCCATGTACACGGACTGGTAGTCGGTCTGACCCTCGCCCTTGCCGTGCGGGTCACAGAACAGAATCGGGAGGGGGCCGTCGGATGTTGGGTGATGGACAAAGAACTCGTCCCGCAGATAGGCGCGCAGGGCGACCGCGTGCTGGCGGGCCGTGGTCTGCTTGGTCTGCAGCTCGCCGACGACGATCCACGTGGGCAGGTCGCGGAACATCACGAGGCGAAGCACCTCGGTCGTGTTGAAGATGACGCCTGGATCGTGAGAGCACACCAGGCCGAACTGGCGCCCCGGGTACAGATACGACTGGAAACCGGACAGAACCGAGGCGGTGACGTCCTTGGCGATCTGCGGCAGCGCGACGAGGTTCCGCGAGCGGAGCCAGCCGTAGTACACGGCGAGTTCGGGGCCCATGTCGGGCAGTTCATGGGTAACCGGATCGCCGTAGCGACGCAGGAACTCGCGCGGGGAGATCGTTGGCTTGACCGTGTCAAGGAACGACGGGTCAACGAAGGGAGATCGAAAGATGGAAAGGGTGTGTCGCTTCCATTGGCCCGACGAGATCAGCGCATCGCGCAGGTCGCGAAAGGCTGAGTCGTCCTTGTTGGTCGTGGTGCCGAGGCGCTTGCATCGACCGTTACGCGCAGAGCGGCCACGAGACATAATGTCGGCGTGCTTGGCCACCATGTCTTGCTTCTCGTCCTCGCCGGTCCAGGACAGGTTCGAGCCCTGGATCTGTGAGCCGCCGGCCGCCGATCCTTTGTGGGTGGACTGGAAGAAAATCGTGCTCCCCTCGCAGAGCTCGAAGCCTTCGAAGTTTCGGCGGATGACGTAGCGGCCCCACGTCGGCCGCCAGAGCTTCTCGATCTCCTTCTGGACAAGGCCCAGGCGCTTGAGCGTCGGAGCGAACTGGCCGCCCATGCGCCGCTCGCCCAGGTGCTCGCGCCACCGGAAGTAGTGCCACATCGCGAGCGCGCTGGTCTTACCCGCGCCCTCGCTGCCGTGAACGAACTTGCCAAGGGCGTCGGAGTCTGCGTGGAGAATGATCGGCGCCTGCTCAACGGAACAGTGCCAGATCCGATCCTCGCTCTCGTCGAGAACATGATCAATGCACGCCGGATCGGCCGCGGTATCGACGACTCCGGGGAAGCGGAGTCGATCGACGATGCGCATGGGCGGGCAGCCGTCGATCAGTCGCTGTCCGCGCGACGGATCTGTTGTGACGACGTATAGAGAGACGCCGAGATTGACGAATCGATCGGTCGAGTCGACCTCCTGGCGGATGTCGCGCTCGGCCCGCTTTTCGCGCCAGGTAAGATCGGTCTCCACTAGTTGCGACCGCCGCGCAGCCGCGCGACGGTGCGCTCGAGACGCGCGACGTAATTCTTGCGCTCGCGGCTGATCGTGTAGTCGCCGGCAGCACGATGCGCCTTGATGGCGACGTCGAACATCTTGGCCGCCTCCGGGATGCTGCGGTCGTCGTTGTCCTGTCCAGAGAGCTCACGCGCCAGCTCGTTCGCGTAGATCGCGATGCTCGTCAGTCGTCGCTCGTGCTCGACGGCAGCAAGACAGTCGAGCGGCGTCGGCTCTGGTGGCTCGTCGGTCAGCGCCTCGCGGCGCTTCGTCGGGACACGCATGCACTCAGGGCACTGATCAAGGCGGCCGAACGGCCGTGCGCCGAGCTCGTCGTGGATCGTGCAGTGCTGCTTGTCTCCGATCGGGGTCCATGCCACCGGAGCACGGTGCGCGCCGATGGTCGGATCGGATAAGGGTTACGGTCGGTTGCGATTTGCAACCCAACCCACAAAACACGAATTGAAATGTAGTGACAAGTACAATAGCGGCGCGTCCGCTGTCGCGTATATCAATAATATCCTGGAGTTGGCCGGAAATATTCCAGGGACGCC
>OFQY01000092.1_pt1 | contig 40009 bp, 48 predicted proteins | sample 1542991 | NCBI WGS metagenome assembly OFQY01 (sample SAMN07774224, study PRJEB24372) | wastewater metagenome | isolation source: Exp Tend VB 10WW | collected 2016-02 | reverse complement strand
GGCCTGTGACGTTGGCGTGTCGCCCGTAGACGTACCTGAAGACTCAAGCATATCCAGCTTCATTTCGGTCTCATTGACCTTATCTGAGTCCTGTTTACCAACTTCCTCACAGACAACTCCTACGGTGTCAGCATCGTAGTTAACTTCAGTTATGACGTAGAATCGCTCAAGGCCTATATCGTCACTGAAACCAGAAAGCTCCAACATGTACCCAGGACGAACATCGTTCTTATTGATACCAACAAGCACAAGGTTAAATAGAACCTTTTTTGGTAGTGAGTTCTGGTTCAAGAAACGACTTCCTATGGCATTAGCCGTTGTGCCGTCTGTGACTCTACCGTCCACTCTGGTGGCTTCTGAGAGCCCATAGGTAGAAATACTGTCGGTGTTCTCGTAAATGCGTATAAGAGGGCTTGTAGGGGCATTATTGGAGAATGTGAAGCGGTTGGATAGCTCATCTATGGATTCACGATACTCGAGGCCTGTGACGTTGCGGCCAAGTGTCGCCCGAAAGACCTGAAGGTTTGCAGCAAGCCACTGGTCCATGTAAAAGGTTCCTGTGTCACTGGACGCAGTTGTTTCTATGAAAAGTCGTACGCGTGTAACTGCCTGTGTGTCTACTCCAGCACCGCTTACCTCATCTGCGGTTCTTCCTATCGGAGTAAAGGGCAGCAACCAGTTCCACATACCAAGCTTCAATACATTTGTGGTAATGATCCAGGTTGATTGGTCAGTATCAGAGTTCGACGATAGCTTTATTTTGGCACGACGTATAGTCGATGCTGCTGGTATATTCACCCAAGGGCCTACGTGTGTATATTGTGAGACGTCCACCGATACGTCCTTGTATACATGGTGGGATGTTGCAGCACCGTCGAGCGTAAATACAACACTTGCTGTCCCCTGTTTCTTTGTTGTGGTCGATGTTGTTATACCTGATGTTCCTCCACCGTTGTTCCATCCTGTTGCTGAGTCACAGGAATCTATCATAAGGCTACTGGTTGTTCCAGATCGGTGGAAGTGTACAGTATTAGTCTCGTCGACGTAGAAGAAGAAGTCTGCTGGAGCGTAATTCGTTATGTAGTTGAGGGCTCCAAGACATGTGAGGTCAGTGAACTTCCAATCGTTATCGTCGTTTGAGGCGTCGATAGAGGTTGAAGTGTAGTTAATGCGAGTTCTAGATTCGTCCACATAGATTGTCTTGAAGGCATGGTCATCATTGGTGTCATCTGTCCACGAACCACCTGAGTTCGTAGAAACTGAAGCATCACCACTTGCGTATGGGTTGCTTCCATCATTGCTTCGTCTCCAGTCAAAGACGTTAGTGGCCGACGCCGAACCCGACTGCATCTGTATCCAGTACTTCGTAGATGCAGATAGCTGATATGGTGTATGCCAGATTATATCAATCCAGTTCGATGTCGTGTTGGAGAGATCCACTATGTTGGCCTCAGCTAAGATAGAGCCTGGAACACCAGCGTTATTAGCCATCAAGCGCACATCTATGTTCGCTCGGTTACCAACGTTGTTGTACTTCATGTATGCCTTTATACCTACCATGAGGTTCTGTTCGGCATCCGTTCCTGAGGTAAAGGACTGAGCACGCTCGGTTGTACTTCCAAAGTTTCCATTAGCGGTCTCGTACGTGTTTTGTACAGCGACATTCCCCTCCTTGAATCGGAAGTGGTCGATGACCGTCTTAACCTGGTTGCTTGCAGTACCTGTATCTTTGCTTCCAGTTTCTGCAGAGGTAGATCCCGTACGTGAGAATCCGTAAACGTTGCCTGAATCGGTAAACCGTATCTTCTCAAGGCGTCCTGCGAAGCTCGAGAGCTCCACAATAACTTCCCCTACGTCAGGGAGTTTTCTTCGTATCCCGACGACATATCCTGAATACACCTGTTGGCCCGTCTCATTATCGTAGATCTTATATTCGTAGTTAAGGTTCAGGTACTGAGGTGTTTCCTGAAATGTGGTTGGTAGGTTGAGATATAGAAAGCTGTCACCACCATTGATACCTTTTTTTATAGAAGGAACCGATACCTGGATGTTATCGATGAAGGCGCCCAAGTTGTCCAAGACCGTTATCTTATATCGTTGTGCGCTCATTAGCGTACCCGCTTCTCATATGTCAGATCTAACGTTCCTGATATTCCTGTTGGACCATCGATGTAAGCGATAAAGCTCATATCATAATTTGAGTTAACAATAGCCCAGGTACGTGTGCCAGTTGATGGGTTAGTATCTTCTTTGTATGAGGCAGGGGTCAGTGCATTGTTCGAGGTTCCACGTACTCGATGCCAGATAGGTGGTGGTGGTGTTCCGGTCTCTGGAGTTCCTATGAAGACAGTTCCCTGGCTTTCTACAACGATCCATACAACATCTGTTGCTGAGAGTGTTGCAGTTGTGTCCAAAACAAATGGTATGTACTGATATTTTGTATTGTTGACCAGGACGGTTGCCGTTGCTCCAGCGTTCACGAGTGTATTTGATGGACTCCCTGCAGAGTCTGTCTCTATGCGCACTATCACATTGTTAAGAGCCGATGTAGACGTAGAGTTTGCTCGCATGTAGATATCAAATCGGGGATAGTTGGTTGATGTTGGTACAACAAACGACTGTGCAACGGGACTACCCTTTATCTTGTTACCACTTGAGAACCCACCTGATGTTGGAGCAGGGTTTTGTTTGGCAACTGAGTTGGTACGTGTCAAGTTGTACGCAACAACGTTTTTTCCTGGCTGGAAGAAGTTATCAGACGCAAGTCCGGTGTAGGAGACAGAGAACCCGTTCAATTGGACTTCTGAGGTACTGAAATCAATGGTCACTGTGTCACCGTCATTGTATACACCATCACTATCGATCGTGAGTCGCTGACCTGTCGTGAGGTTAGTGAGGATTATGGAGTCCAGTGGGTCTCCAGCACCTGGTGTTGCATCAGTTAGTGTCATGGATATGAAAGGGACGGGAGCCGTGTTGGTTTTGAAGTTATAAGTTCGTTCAAAGTATGAAGTTGTCCAGGTGTATGTAGCCTCGGTTAACTGCTTTGGTATACGAGCAGTACCTGACGGTGCCTGGAAGATAATATTAAATGGCAAGAACTGTTTATGGTAAAACTCGTTCCTGATAGCATCCAGGTTTGTCGCAATGGCGTTCTCGTAAATATGCTCGGTAAATACTCCTGGAGTATTAGTTGGCTTTCCTATACGTAGACTCTGACCTGATTTAGAAAGATATTTTTTAAGTTCATCAACACTCTCCTGGAAATCCCCCTCACCTGTTGGTGTGTAGATCTTTCCAGAAACATTTATGAACTTTGACTTGAAGTAGTCAGATACATAGACTTGCTTGTTGGAGTCGGCTATGTCCAGGATTCTGATGTCACGATCTGGTGCGTTCATCTCTTGGATGTTGTCGATGCGTATTCGGTTCTTTGACGACATACTCCAGTCACCAAACTTCACGTACTGGTCTGCGTAGGCTTCAAAAGAAAAGAACTCGGCAACAGGGGTCCCCTTCACGTAGTACCCAACCTTACCTGATGTGACTGTGGCATCAACCTTCTCTATTACTTTGGTGAAGTAGACTCCATCCTGGGAATAGGATACGCGGATCTTGGAGCCATTCAGGACTTCCACCTTGATCCAGTACTGTGTATCTGTAGAAAAACCAGGACCAACGTAGACTTCTAGAGTAGATTTTGTTCCACCTACGAACTCAGCAAGATATATACTTCCATCATCGTCGTTCAAGTAGGCAACATAGCCATCTTCTGAGGCAACCGTTACGTCGCTCATATTGAAGCAGACTCCTACCTCATTACCAGCAGAACCGTCCTGCCATAGAAACCTTGAAATCACAGTGTAAGAGCCCGAATACGTAAAAGAGGTAACGTTAGCAGCAACTGTGTTGAAAACGTCAGTAGATGCCTGCTGTGGGGCTAAAATTGATGGGTCTGTGTTACGTGTACTGGTATACCACAAGGATTTACCAAGACTGGTCTCAGCAGCCTCCTCATTCCATAGTCCTCCTGTCTCACGGTCTGACATAGTAAGACGTAATCCCGAGAGATCCATCGTTGGTGTACCCGATGCAGATGTTGCACGTATCTGTAGATAGTCAGCGTGTGTCCACAACGGAGCTCCTGTTACGGAGAGTCCAGACAAATCGTCTTCCAGGTCTATCATCGTAGTCGTCGATGGAAGTGTCGGTGTCCAAGTGATGTAGTCCGATGATGAAGAGCCGTATCGTATAGAAATAGCTGTGATCTCAGTAGTACTGGATCTTGCGAACTTTAGTCGAAACTTTCCCTGTGTTGGAGTTCCAGCGGATACGCCAGTAAAGCCAGACGCATCCTGGCTTATGATCGTTCCATCAGCACCCCACGTTGATGTGTGTGTTGAGTCGGTTATAGGGAAACGAGTACTGGTTAATCCAACCTTGATTAAAGGGGTATCGGTTTTTTCACGAACGACTGGGTTTTGACCATCTGCACCTTCAGTGTATACAGCCTGTGCATCTGTAGACGCTGGGTAATCAAAGTCATCGATCACAAGGACCTTGTCTTCGTATTCGTGGTTGTCAAAAAAGTTAGGCAATGGAGAGTCCAAATTTAGCAGCTATAGTGTCTTTCTTCTGTCGTTCCATGAAGGAGTATACAGCAGCTTCAGTGTTGAGCTGGACGTTGTTTGTGACATGGTAGCTACCTGCCATTTTATCGTTTGGAGTAATCGTACCAGAGCTATTTGGTGTAAATAGTTCAGGTCCTTTCTCACCAACAATATATGAGCTACCAGACTGCACAGGTCCACCAGTTGCTTTCATCATAGAATCAAGAAGTGAACCGAACCCAAGACTGCCAATGTTGGAACCTATATCCACTATCTTTCCAAAAAGTCCTTGGTTCTCCTTTGACTCCTCTCTTTTCTTCTTCAACTCCTTGAACTTATTTATAAGACCCGTAAGTAGGTCGATAGCAGCAGCTAACTGGTTGTTGAGGTATGATGTTGCTTTACCAGCAGCCCAGATGACAGCCCCTACAATTTTGAAGAAGGCAGCAGAGTCACCACCATCCTTTTCAAAACCACCTAGGGCAGATATGAGGCCGTCTAGTGAATCTTTGAGGTTCTTAACGCTATCAACATTTTCGTTTATAAGATCTTTAAATGTAAGTATCCACGCTACCAGCTTCTTAATGCTTTCCTTTGTAAAGTCGATAATGGGAACAAAGACACTCAATCTATCGGAGAGTACCCTTATTACTCCGTCAACTCCTCCGACGGCATCAACCCAGTCTAGAAAATTTTTAACTAAAGGTGATAGAAAGTTGGCAATGAGTAGACCAACCGTCTCCATAAAATCACCGAGGAAGTTCCTGAGCTTTTGTAACCTACCAGAAAATGTGTCTCCCATGGCGACTGCTGCATCTTTATAGGTCTTTCCAAGCACCTCATTTATTACTGCAAGACGTTCGGTCTCTGTGCCTGTCTTTAGTATTTCTTTCTGATGCTCTGTAATTATAAAACCTTGCTTGGTAAAGAGCTCGGTATTTCCTTGCAGTGCCTTTCCAAGACTGTTGGCCGCTCCTACAAGACTTTCAGTGGTTGGGATACCTTGTTCTTCTCCCGCCTGCATGTCCAAAAGGGATGGAATCAATTTCTTTATTGCGTCAGACTGAAGGTCAAATGTTGCAAGCTTAGCCTGTGCAGCTATAATAGCGGTCTTATCTATGGCAGTGTTTCTAGAAAGTTGTCCAGCCTGATCTTTCAGAGCTTCAACGTTCTTTATAGTTGCACCCCTCTGATTCAGTATTAGTCTAGTAAGGGCAGTGGTCTTTTTATCCGCCTCGTTAAATGCCTTAACAGACTTTACCCCAAAGGCAACAACCGCAGTTGTCATGGCTGATATGCCTATAGCAACTTTATGAGATGCAAAGAAGGACTTTTCTGCAAAGCCTTTAGTTTTTGATTGCATTTTGCCTACGCTCTTCTCAAAGTCTGTAGTATCGGCCTTGAAATGAGCGATGACGCTTCCTAGATCAAACATATGTCTCTATTATACTGTTAACCTAACCCTTTCTCCTAGAACTACCCAGTCTATTGCCATTAAGTACGTTCTTGAGTCTTGTCAAAGCATCCCTATCAAGCTCTTCCTTAATTAGTCTCACATCTGGTGGAAGCTGCGACATGAAGTGTATACGAACATCGTCTATCTTCCCTGTGTGAGGACTGGATGAGATAAGCAGTTCGTTGAGTCTGCTATCTATATTTGCGATATCTATCTTCTGTTTAAGAAGAAGAAACTCATACGCATCAATCTCGTGGAGTACTAAATCAGGACTCCATCCATATTCACGACCGAGTATGTGTATTGGTGTATATATCCATGCATCGTCAATATACCGAGACTGTTCATCTACACTTTTCTCTTTGAAGGACTTTCCTGGGGTACTTTTCCCTGTCCCCGAGCCCTTATTGATGATAAAAAACGCTTGATGTCCTCAAAGCGGTTGACCTCAAGTATAGATTCTATGACCTCCATTAGGTCTGCTATACCGAGTTCCATTATCTCTTCCTTGGTTTTGTCTGTTGCAACACTCACAACGTCAGCGAACTCCTCAAGGTTATCGCCTATCATCTCTGGTAGATGAGACATGATCTGTTCACTTGTCATGCCAGTGATACTAGAGAATGCGGCTGGTATCTTTTGAACTTTCTTAAGAGCTGACGCAAGGTCAAAAAGCTGTAGTCTTTTTACTTTAACTACACCTTCTTCCAACTTAACTGATATTTCTTTTTTCATTTGTATAGGCGGATTATATGATAATCTCGATTGCCAACTTCACCTCCTGACCTATCAGGTTGTTGAGTCACCGATAAGACCAAGATAGTTTCCATCTGACTTTGATTCGTCGAGCAGTGCTGTAAAGGTAACCTCAGATACGGTCTCATCCTCCCACTTGAAGGGTAGAGTAATAGGTTCGCTAGATATAGCTTTATGCAGGACAACATCAAGGCTCTTGTCGTTTGACGCGTTCTCTAGGGGATGCAGCACTATTGCTACGGCATCCACAGTTGAGAGCTTACCAGCTTTAGCACCGATGGTCAGCTTAGTTGTACCGTTTACTCCTTGTGGAATAGATTTAAAGAGGTTTGCAATAGTGGATTCTGCCAAAGCAACCTTTGCTTGGAGCATCTCACCAATCAATACCTTCTCAAATACTGTGGTTCCATATAGGTCAACGTTCATGTCCTTATACTCAGGAGTATAGGTCACCTCAGCTCCACCGATCGTGTGACCTAAGTCAACACCGTTTGCGGTAATAGAGCAGGCACCAAGCTTAACTTTTGTTACATCTGCCATTTAGTTTTTCCTTAGATGCTTGAATGTTATACGTTCAATATTTTTGCATCGGAAGCATTTTAGTATCAACTTACCGCTATAGATGTACTCATCTGCAAGCCAAGCTCGGCACCTGGTGCACCGAATTTCTCGAACCATCCTTCCTTCAGCATCCATCTTAAGTGAAGGCGTTTCGGCAAGCTCTTCGATTTCGTTCATCTTGTATAGGCTATGAAATTGATACTAAACTCTTCCCTTCCGTTCGCATCTGGCTCGTCTCGACCAATATAGCCAGGTTCGGACTGTGCAAAAATAGTATAGAAGTACGTACTTCCAATCGTGTCACCGTATGTTTGGTGTAGGGCTGTACGTACAGCCTCTATTTTAGCACGTCCGAGCGCATAGTCAGTATTTCTCACATAAACCTGGAAGGTAGGGTTCTTCGTAGGAATGTAATGACTCGGTTCAATACCCCCTGTCTCGTATAGAACAACAATGTTATTTGGAAGTGAACTGTCATCAGAGTCAATAGTACGTCCAATAAATAGGTTTGTGCCCACCGTTCCAATGCCCTGATCCTCAAGGAAATCCGCAACATCATCAATGTAGTTAGCCATGTAAACTCTCCTTGACCTCATTCGTGAAATAGCGACCTAGTGTACTCATATTGTTTTTAATAGGATCTTCTAGATACTTACCTTTACGGCCCTTCTTGAAATGGTATTCAGGATGTTCGTGAAGACGAGCTGCATATGGAGTATTATATCCAACCAGATGCTCACGTGATGAAACGCGCTCTGTCGTACCATGTCCTTGTAGCCATCCCGTATCATGGGGTACCTCAAACGAAGATAGTCGTAAGACCTCGTTGGTAATAGAAAAAAGTGCTCTATCTGTACCAAAGTTGAACTTTCTCTTGAAATCTTTAACCTTGAAATCGAAGTCTCTTGTATCGAATGTTATCTTCATGTTGTCTGCCACAAAGAAACTTCTACGCTCAAGTGGTGTACGTTCCCATCACCATCTACTGCCTGGTTTATAAAGACGGGGCGATAGGTGATGTCCCCATAGGTTATCTTAGACTCCGTTGTGATATTTGGGCTTCCGTCAAAGATTATCTTTGCATTGGTAGTAACAACTTCTCCACGAGGATCTAGACGTCTCTTCAACTTCTGTTCTACTCGTGCACTATATGTAGATGGTGTATCAAAAGTAGCCTTCCCATAGCGATTATAGGAAACACGTTCATAGACGCTCACTGTCTGATTAAGAAGTTCTGATAGCATTACGCTATGATCCTTCCTTTACGGTTCATGATGCCACGTAGAAGTATCTTTGCTTTTGGAGCGATAAGACGAGACATAACAGATGGGGTCGTTCCGATGAAACTACCCATAGTGTACGAATAGTCACTGATCGTTTCACTCTGTTTCATTGATGCATCTCCTGCAAAGAAGGCTGGGCCCTTATTTATCACAAACTGTACTTGTGCTGCTACAGCGCGGCGTACTGCCTCAGGAATTGCCTTATGGTATTTCTGGTTATCAGCATCAAAGAACACGTCACATCGACGTGGAAACTTACCAAGTTGGTATATGCGATAGCTACTCGTCGTATCAGGAGTTGTAGTCCAGGCTGTTCCTATCGTTATTCTGTTAGAATCTCCGTCATTTGCTGTGATCGTTCGTTTCTGACCAGCACCCGTTCCTGTAACTATCTCAACCTCTGCGTAAGTAAAGTAGTCATCTTGGGTTGTATTTAACGCCGTATCCCCAGATGTATCACTCAGAGTTGTTGCTGTTGCTGCTGTTACAACACCAAAAAGACCTCTTTTGTAGCCAATAAATTTATCCTGTGCACCAACATAGGAATCGATCATCTCCTCGGCCTGTGAGATCTGGTCATCGGCCTCAGTTAGATCTATAACGTCTATGTCTGCGTATTCCTCTAGCTCTGCTTGAGAGAGGTATTGTCGTCTGCTGCTCATTTTTGCGTGTTTTTAGGCAAGTTAAGTATACCATGTGACTGGCGCGTCGTTATACCATGTGACTGGATCATCCACATACCACCCAAGTGCTTGGTTGTTTACAGTGATCACAATCTCATCCGAAAGGCTTATAGAATCCGATAGTGCGTAACTTATACCACCAACTGACGAAAACGCGTCAGATACCGTTATAGTGTCAACGAGTACCTTCGTAGTGAACTCTGTCTGGTTATCTGTAATGTTCACCGAGTCTGCAAGTGGGTGTGTAACCGACTTTGAGGCGACATCTGTAATCGTCACAGTATCATTGATGGTTATTACGGTAACCTGCGTCTTGTTGTCCGTTACTGTTACAGAGTCAGAAAAGGGTTTAACTACAGTCTTCTGGTTTGCATCTGTAAAGGTGATCTGATCAGACACAACCAGTGGGAATACAATAGTGTAGTTGAAGTTATCGATTATCTGTACAGACTCAGTACGTGTCTTTGTTACAGTTTTTACCTCAGCATCCGATACTGTGATTGAGTCAGTAATTATCTTAGTTGTTACGGAAGGACTGAGGCTATCACTTACCGTAACAGAATCAGTGACAGTCTTTACGAATACCTTGCTTTGACCGTCACTCACTGTCACAGAGTTTGTTACAAGTTTTATAAAGGAAGTGACACGCTGATCTGTTACGTTTACGGAGTCGCTCAGTGATTTTAACCGCTGTAGGGCCTCTGAAGCAGAGTCAGATGCGGTGACGGAATCTGTAATTGCCTTGTGGACAGTTTTTGCTGCAGACTCCGATACGGTTATGCTGTCGCTAATTGTTGGCTTAAACTCCGTAACCAACCCTTGGCTATCTGTAGCGGTTACAGAGTCAGATATGTTCTTATGAGGTGCATTTACTCGGTTGTCGGAAGTAGTAACGCTATCTGTGGATATACTGTGGATAACTTTAGACTGTGCGTCAGTTACTGTGACCGTCTCATCGAACTGTTGAACGATAACGTTAGCAGAGACATCCGATACCGTTACTGTCTCATCGAACGTACGCAGATAGGTAACAAGTATGCCACTCTCTATATCATCATCTATTGTTACTGAGTCAGATAGGGCACGAACAGAACTTTTTGATATAGAATCAAGAGCATTAAGACTGTCTCCAATTAACAGAGGGAATGACACAACGTAGTTTAGTGAATCTGTAACGGTTACACTGTCCGAAAGAGCGTATACACTCTGAATAACAGTGATGCTTACTGTGGCTGTGTTGCTGTCCGCTAGTGAGTCATTTACGTTGAATGTAAAACTATCAGAACCAATATAATCTGTTGTTGGTGTATATGTAACGTGTGTGTTAGTGAGAATGTCGTTGGTTGAGATGCTGCGATTAAGAGACGAAAGTGAAAAGTCATCAAATCCACCACCAGTATCACAGGTCAAACCGACATTACCAGCATCTGGGTATGTGGAATCTGAGAACGTAGTAAGCAGAGAACCATTCACATAGACGTTGAATGAACTTCCCTGGCCCGTGAAACGAAGTGTATCACCAGAGGAAAAGGCACTTCCCGAGGAAAGGTAAATTTCAGTAGATCCACCACCGAGTCCTTTTAGTACATGAACCTTCCCGTCGTCATTTGTAATGTAACAAACATATCCTGGCACTGGAGATCCCGAGTTACCACCTCGAACAATCAGACCGTTGTTATTGCCAGTTGTAAGGTATACTTTTGAACTGATATCAAAATTCTGAAGGCTCACACCAGTTAGAGATGTTTGACCACCAGAGGTACACAGAACCTTATTACTTGAGATCGAAAATGATCCACCAACAACTACCCAGGCAGCAGGGTCACTTGACCCAGCACCGTCGGTTGAGCTTCCGTTTAGATCACCATTCGATCGGTTGAAACTATCAGATGAAACAACATGTGCTGGTTCACTCAGTGTTCCGTGGCTTGGAACTGAAACAATCTTGTAGGCGAGAGGATCGCTGTCGGCGTCGGTTGCAACAAGTGTGATATCCTTTGGTGTGTTTTCACTAACGTTTACACTTTGGTTATTTGATACAGGGTCGTGATTATAAATGTATACAGCCAGGTTGTCGAGAGTACCACCAGAGTCTGCAAAAAAACCATTGTTCCCACCTACGGTCTCGTGGGAGTTCGTTATGTTTCCAGATTCGTTGACGTCATTTACATATACCGATATGGTCGTTCCAACCATCTTCAGGCTAACCTTTGACCCAATGTCGTACGTTCCACTTGAATCCCATAGTGATGGGGAGTCTGGAGCGAACGAGGTTAGAGTTATAAGTGAAAGGTTGAAGTGCCCTGCACCATCTTCTGTGGCAAATGCGGCATATCCGTTTCCAGTATCAAAGTTTAAGCGTCCTATAATTCCAACAGCTCCCGAGGTAACTGGCGTTACTTCTACTTCTATCAGGCTATCTGCAACAGGAACTGGGTAGAATACTCCGCTGTTGTCATCGTGTGACAGGATCTTATTGGATGAAATCTCAAAGAGCGAACTGTCACCTCCGTCATCGTAATCAAAAGGATCACCAAGACCTGATCCATCTGTTGAGCCAATATCGTCCGCATTGGCACGATTAAAGGTATCAGAATATGCTGCAATTCTGCCATCGGGTATCTCGATTTCTTGCTTACTAGAGAACCAGTCGTTCCCACCAAGATGCCAAACAGATATGTTCTTAACCTGTTCATCTTCAATGTCTTCACGTTTGAGATTTAGGCCAGTAGTATCCTGGTAAACAGAAGAAGTACCCGCGTTAATCCAGGTCATTTCATGATCGGCGTTTCGAGTGGCCGTACCGTACCCTGTTCGTGCAGCAGACTGCGTCTTTGTATCTACAGTTATGGTAAATCCACCCGTCGTGCCGTGGTAACCGTACGAAGGCATACCAATAACGATCTTGTTCACATCGACGATCTTGCTCTTTATCCATGCCACACCATTTCTCATCCATGCGGTTGGCTGTACAGATTGTCCTGCTCCAAAGTCGTACTGGTAGTCATAAAGGAGCATGACGATATAGTCTACTGCTAGTGCATCGAAGTCCTCATAGTGCCAAAGGTAGAATCCCTGTTCTGTCGCATTTGTAATAGGTGGACCGTCTACAATGAGCTTCTTACTTACGGCATGAAGTGCCGTACCAAGACTGTTGGCGAATGTCTTGTAGTTACCGTAGGTTGTAGAACTCCACGTTGAATACCCTTCCCAGTCTAGTTCTACACCTGTAAATCCAATGGTCTGCACAAAGGCGACAAGTGTGTTGATTGCATTCGTAACATTCGTTGCATTGTTAACCAGAGCAGCAGTGTTAGCAGCATTAGCGGATACTACAAAGTATTGCTCCTCAGAAAAGCTCTTTACCTCAAGTGCGTTTGCAGAGTTGTATGCATTCTCTCCATTTGTAGGATCGGTAAGTTGTACAAGAACACCACTGGAGTTAACTGTGTAGTACTCAGGTTTAAGCTTGTGGATAACTCGTCCATCAGTATATTCCTCGTCCGCGTTCTGTGCTGGGCTTCCAGGATAGACCCATGCACCAATCTTTGCTGTCCATGCCTTTGTACCAGAAATGGTAATAGAAGAGCCTGTAACCCAAACTGATGATCCTGCGGCATTTGTAGCGCGAATTCTATATGTATATGTGTAACCAGAGTCAATATTTGTGTCGGTGTAGCTTGTTGCGTTAGCAGCAGGTAGGTTAATCGTATACCAGTTAGGAGAACCACCTCTTTTTCGTTGTATCTCAAAGTTTAGCTCGTTTGATGCGTTATCTGTCCATGTGAGGTCTACGTTCCCACCATTTTCTGACCTTGAGAATGAGCTTGGTGCTGCTGGTTCGTTGCCTGTAAGAAACTCAAGTACAAGTTTTGCTCCACGTGTAGGATCAGAGTCAAAAGTAGAGTGGCCAATATAGTTTGTATTAGAAGATGCATTATCCCCAGCAACGATTGCCATGTTTCCACCAGAGACCCATCCAGCCTGATTGACGATTTCCTGAACAAGTGTTGTTACGTCAATGTAATCAGTTTCTTGGAATCCAACGGTTGTCCAGTTTGCAGTGGTGAAGTCTTTGTTGACTACAGCGGTCGTTCTAGTCTTACCTTCTGGTTTATTCGCAGTATTGTTAGCAAAGGCCGTAGCAGATGCTTCCTTAACTCCATACCACTTTGTCTTTGCCGTGGTTCCACCGTTTACGTTCGCACAGAACAGTACTACCTTTGCAGAGATGATGGTTGCGGCGTTGTTGATTGGAATACCAAGCCATCGCCATCCGTTCCAGTATGACGTGGTCGTATTAAACTTACCGAGATGATATGTAACCGCGTTGCTATTAAAAGTACTGTCACCTGATATGTTTCGTGTATCATCAGCCGATGCAGAGACCTGATAGGTAACAGGTTGTGCAAGGATTGGAACATCAAAAGAGAACTCGATCCATGAGGACTTCGCTGTAGATACTGGGTTATCCGCTGCTGCTAGGTCTCCTGCGGTTCCACCGTAGTAAAGAACACCAGGGCCAAGGTTGGCAGATGATGTGTTTACAGCCCTATATCCGACTTCCACAACAATACGGTCACCACGTTTTCCTGCAACAGTTGTGAGTGCGATTGCTGTCTTGGCATATGATGACGGTGTTGGTGTTGGCCAGTTTACCGTATCAACATTGTTTGCAATTAGGGTACCTCGTACTGCTGTTGTTGGTCCTTGAGTCACCCATACGTGAATGTAGCTTCGGGCGTTAAGACTTGTTGCACCAAGAACACCCAGTACGTATTGGGCAGTTCCAGTAAGTGAGGTATCAGCAACAAGAGGATCAGATACAAATTGAACCAGGGCAGAATCCCAGTTTGTTGTAGCGCTTGCCTCGTTGACTCCCTTCGTTGTTTGAGAGCCTTCCTTTGCAGTACCAAGCTTCTTGTTGAATAAGATACCACCAGTAGCTTCCCATGCAGCCTTCGTGACAGCTGGGTTGTAGCTAGCAGTAGCGTTTGTGAGATAAAATCTTGTTGCCATGTGCTAAATTTTACCATGAAACAGACCGCCCAACCTATGGACGGCCTTGTTTACTACTTCTTAAAAGCGCTCTTTTAGGAAATTGTGAGCGTCCAAGTGATCTGAAGTGTGTCACCTGCACCCTTGTTGATGGCCGAAAAGACCGATCGTGCAAGGAGCGTACCTGAAGAACCAGCATTTAAAATACCAGCTTCAGTAATAGCACCTGTTCCGTCACCAGCAGCCCAGTCACCAACGTAGGTAACTACTGCGCCTGAGTCTGTTCGTGATGTTAGAGTGTTTCGATCAAGCTCAGTTTGAAGTGCAGTATCACCAACTGCTGCTGCGTTAGTTCCTGTTCCTACTGCCATGTGTGTCATACCAGTTGCACCAGGAGATGCAGACAACTGATCGGCAATGTGTGCCTTACCAGCAGTCGTAACCAGGTTGTGAACTTCTCGGTAGTCTTTCAACTTACCGTCAGAGCCAAAAAGGTCAACTCGAACATTTACCATGTTATCGTTGAGCTTGATTCCGCTGTATTGAACTTTCGTAACGTCCATTATTTTCTCGTTTATTTTACTTCTTCGACTTCACTAAGGGCTACAAATCCATTGCCAGTCTCTTCTGGCATATCAATCTGTTCACCTTTTGCGTAAAGTCGTCCGTTCTTAAATATACCAGTCTCGACCGTAACGGTATATTTCTTTATCACTGGAGGCTCTCCGCCTGTTTTGCGGATTATCTGAACGGCCTCTACAACCTCTGATGGCTTTTTATCAGCATCAGGTTGAGTTACTTCTTCTGCCATGTATTTTCTACTCGTTAATTGAGGCCATTATATCATAGTAAACAATAGACCGCCTACAATAGGCGGCTATCGTCCCTCAAAACGGTCATCAGTCTACTGCTGCGGAGTTACGCTGCCAACCTTTAGATCAACCTTTTCTTTGGATGTTACTTTTTTTCGTCCCGACTTCGGAACGCTTGATTTTGTAACTTCCCCTACTACGGCTAATCCAGAGCCTTTTGATTCAACAAGTCTAGCGCGTACGTCGTTATATAAAATGGCGGCTACGCCAGAAAGTACACCTAAGGCAACTGTGCGACTAATGCTATCTCCCGTCGGCTCGTACGCTTGCCAAGCGAATGACAGGCCAATACCAAGCAGAGAGGCTACGATAACGTTAATGACAGGCGTAAGGTTTTCGTCGACTTTTGACCATGTAGGCTTAATATAATTGACCAGGGCTCTTATTAGTGGAGCGAGGCCCAGGTTTACGATAACGTCGAGTCCCATGTGTTTTTCACGAATTAACGATTTTTTTAATCTGATCCAACTTCTTTGCAGGTACGCCCTTCTTGAGATCTTCGTACTCCTTTACCTTCTCAAGTCTGTCTTCTGACTTGAAGAAGGCATCAACAAACTCACGACCTGTAAGGTCTCCTATCTTCTTCGATCCGTAGCTCTGGTTGAGGAAGTCCTTGAGATCCTTGTCTGTCTGTGGGATCTTGTCCTTCTTCACACCAGCAATAGCACGCATCTTGGAAAGTGCGTTAACGTCTAACCAATCTTTCAGCATTTCGTCCTCGGGGTTTACGTTGTTTGTTAAGTAGGGCAGGGGATCAATATATCCTCCATACCCATTTCCGTAGTTAGGTGACTTTGGCATAAGACCGAAGTGCAAGTGTGGTGCCGTAGAATAGCCAGAATTGCCTGTTAGAGCGATCTTCTGTCCCGTACGCACTACTTGACCATCTTTGACTAAGAACTTGCTCAGGTGGCCATATTTGGTAAAAAACCCCGTACTGTCTACTAGTTCTATGTTATAACCATACCCTCCTATCTTTCCTGAGCTATCCACATCTGTTTTGAGTCGTACTTTCCCATCATGAGAGGCAAGCACCTCCAATGGAGTACGTGCTCTGAAGTCTACTCCCATGTGTCCCTTATAGTTCGGCTTGTACAGTTGTGGGTTTTCTCCAAACTTTTGTGTTATCGTGACTGACTCAAGCGGATACAATAGTGATTTCATTGTATTGGTTCTGTAACAATTTTAAGTGTTGATGCCTGGTCTGGGTTCCTTTCTATGTAGCTCTCAACTGCTTTATGAACGAGGTTTGTGAGGCTGTGATTTGCCTGGGACATTACCTTGAGTTGTCCTTCGAGATCGGCAACACGTCGTTGAAGGTCAACAATTTTAGTGTCCTGATCTTTCCTAGACTTTCTTAGGTCTTCATTGTCAAGACGAAGGACATTGTCCTTTCCTTCGCTAAACTTTCCGTAGGCATATCCTAGTCCAAGGCCTAAACCTCCGACTCCCAGTAAGATACCTACAACAGCCTGTATGACCTCCCACCAGCCCATAGTTTTTCTATATTAGATTTTCGAGAAACTTTCGTATGGTTGCTTCTTCCGCATCGTAGTTAACAACCTCTTTGAACGTATTATACACATTTTCTGCCATCTCACTCCAATTTTCCTGCTTTGAGAAGTGTTCAATAAGCTCAAGGTTCTCGCGTATGTTGTGAGCATCAAGATCAATAACCGTCTTCCCGTCGACCATGAGAGACTCTGCCAGACATCCTGCATAATGGCTCTTTCTCGTAATCACGGGGCGTCCTACAGCGAAGGCGTTGTGTATAACATGACCAAATCCATCGCCTCCAGGTTTTACATGCCAGATGAAACGAGCTTCACGCATCTTACGAGCTAGCTCTTTAGTTCCGTTAACGACTCCATCTGGGCACTGCGCTCCGTAGGCCTTGAAATCAAAGTGAGGTAGAGATCTTTTGTATCCGAGGTATAGCTCGTAGTCCTGGGTGTTTTGGATAATGTTAACGAAGCTGTAGATCCTACTTCGAGGGTAACTCCACTCCGTATGAAATCGATCCAGCGAAAACTCTTGGTGGTAAAATACCGCATTAACTCCCTGCGGGACAGGTTTGGGTGCAGTTGACGCCATGACATTTTGTACTCCCATGCTCTCCCAGTTCCAGTTGTTTCCGACCTGTAGGATAAGCTTTGCATTTGGTTTGTACTCCCTAATTAGCTTCTTAAAGGGTTCAATGTGCTCTGGCATGGACGCTATGATGATGTCGATATCCATCGCAAGGAACTTCTCGAACGTTATCGCCTTGTTGTAGGTATCGTTCTCAGGGTCAGCGCAGTAATATACGTCAGGCTCAGTGTACTCTGGGTAGGTAAAGACATTTAGAGGTGGGGTACCATCGACTGGCCTATAACCTTGAGCTAGGGTCAGAAACTGCTGTACCGTGGCAGGGTGATCATACACTTTCCAAAATCCCTTCTCATGCCACTCAGTTCCAATCGGTCTGTACACATTTCCCCCAAGACGATCCTCAAAGAGCATAATGATGGATCTCAGAAGTGCGGTGTGATGAAAATCCGTGAATACGTTCACTAGCGACCTCGAAAGAAACGGCAAAGTGGTGATAACTGGTCGTCAACTTCAAATGAGAGGTTAATAAATCGGGAATCTTGTTCCACTGCCTGCATACGCGCGTATGCGTTGTAGAGTTGGAACACCCCTGGCTGGTAGATGTTCTTTATCTCCTTGTTCTTGATGAGGGCATAGTTGTGCGTAAGACCGTTCATGTGCATGTATGAAACCCCTGATATCTTGTCAGACTTTGCTCCTGCTTCAGCTAGGTCATCTACGAACATACCAAAGTGGTCAGATTTGTCAGGTATAATCCCAAAATCCTTTCGTGTCTTGTCTATAAACTCTCTTTTCACGAACAGACATGCAGGGTGAATTCGCTCACCCTCAAGAACGTAGATCATGTCGTTCTCTTTTGATAACGCCTCAACTCGGTTGAAGAACTTCTGTGGGTTAGCAATAAAGAAGTCCTGCTCAGTAAACCATACCCATTCTGACTTTGAGTTAGCGAGTGCTGTATTCACGGCACTGTTCCTCCAATCACCCGTATTTATATAGGTTCCAGCACGTCTGAATGTGACGCGATCCTTCTCAAACGCCTTCTCAAGAAAGTCGGTATAATCAACGTCCTGTCCTGTACCAGACATCGTTATGAAGACCTCGTTAAACCTGTCTCTATTGTTTCTGAGGAAACTTCGCCATACAGGAAAGTCACAGGATGTTGGCCACGTAATGATAAGGTCTGGTCTCATAGTTTTCCTTCAAATAGTGTGTTGTAAATAAGTTGACGCTTGTCGAGTTGGTTTTCGGTTATACCGTATGCATCCATCGTTCGGTGTATACCAGCAAGATAATCCTCTACTAAGAGGATAAGTTTGTCTGGGTTATGTATAACGAAGTCCTGTGCAAACGTTCGGTACCACTGCATACGTCGTGCCATCTCACCTTGCGCTACACCCTGTACAACCTGGACTGGGTCGTTGAATAGGCTCTTCCAACCAGAAAGACTCCCATGGTGAACCCACGATGCCTGTCCGTTAAATACGTTTTCTTTGTTATTAAAGTCTGACATGTCATCTGGACTTCCGTGAAACTGTTCTACGTAACCAAAACGTAGACCAAGAAGTCTTAGTTGTATAGATGCCCACACAAATGTGTCACCTGCCATAGTCTCAGGAACGCTCATGATATCAAGCTCTGGTATCGATACACCCTTATCCCATCCTTTGGCATTGAAGTTTCTATCTGTTCTGAGGAGATCTTCCTTCTTACAGAAGAAGAAGTTTGGCCAGAAGTTGTAGCACATGTCTCGGCTTCCTGGTCGGTATGGAAGGTCTCCGAATATGAGACGGCACTGTTCGGTAATGAGGTCTGCGCAGCTTCCACGAGAAGATCCAACAGCATCTACGGTTCCAGCCTCTATTTTAGAAAAGCATCGTTCGATCTGTCCTGCATTAAATATAACAGTGTCTTCTTCAAGGAGCATAACAAGGTCTTCCTTCACGACATCGAGAGCCTGGTTTATTGCATCACCGTGTTGTATTGGAGGCTTTGAAAGGAAATAGGAAATCTTCACACCAGTACTCTCACGAACACGATCAAGTTCATCAGCAATAAACTGTGCACACTCGTCGTCGAGTATGTTGGATGAAACTACGTACAACGCATCTATCTCTTGCCACCATACCTTCTCAAACCAATCGAGGAGATAGTGGAGTGTGAGTGGATCACCAAAGTGTGGAAGGATTACAGCTCTACTGGACATTGCGTCCTCCTAGTATGGTCTCAGCATTTCTCCATAGATCCCAATACTGTATGGTGTTCTCTGCACCGTATGGCGTAGTGTGCTTCTCATTACCAGGCTCACCACCCCACTTATAAATATAATAGTCATGTATAGCTTCAGCATTGTTTATATACTTTTTCCATATCCTATCGTCCTTTGTAACACCAAGGTTCAATCCCCAATCACTTCGTTCGAAGTTCATAGTATAACGTGTTGACCCAACGAGCTTTTGTCGGTAGATATAGTCGGTGTCCTCGAAGTAGACAGGATAAAAGTTCTCGTCAAAGAGACCAACTGCATTCACACCCTTCTTGGTAATGGCAAAACAGTGAGTGTCCGTATAGTACGGGCCAGGAACTATATAGAAATCCTCTGATATTTCTTTCTCATGATCTGCTATAGCTGCAGCAAGGTCACTGGGTGTTGTAGTTTCAAACTTACATGCTGGAGAGAATATTATGAGGCAGTCAATTTCCTCTTCGTCCTTCAGCTTCCTCAGACCTATATTCCACGACGCTGCACACCCAAGGTTGTTCGGATACCAATGGACATCGGCGCCTTGTGATTGAAGCATAATGCAGTACTTCCCTACATCTACGTTGTCGTGGTTATTTACTACGATGAGGTCTGACTTGTTGGGTATACGGTCAACAAGATCCTTGAACTCAGAGAACTGTGCGAGAACTGGGATAAGAAATTTATATCGCATTGTAGTGGTCGTACTCCGTTGGCTTGTAAAACATTGTGAGTCCACGTGGGGTACGGAAGTGGAATGGTACAAGTTTCTTTTCTTTTACCAGGTTATCCATTGCAACAGGTATAGGACCATAAGGCCATGCAAACCCATGCTCAAGATTCTCTATCTGGTGCATGTGAGGATGTAAGTCGTGTATTCCAAGATATCCACCAGGTCTAAGGTTCTTATAGAACTTCACGAGTTCTGAGAAGCGTGTCTGTGGTTCTGTATCGAGAAAGATGAAATCAAACTGGGTATCACCAAAGTCACAACTAGCGGCATCCTTGAGTTCTTGTTTAATAAAGTTTTCAAGTCCTAGTTTCGCGAATAGGTCCTTACTCTCTTCGTAGTTAGGTTCAAGAAATTCCACGGTTGTGATAGTTCCATATGCACCACGGTCAGAATTGTCCTTCAGTGCTCCTGCCATATAGGCAGCAGATATACCTTTGTGCGTTCCTGTTTCCAGGATAGCCTTAGGTTTCATCATGCGAACGAGTCCATAAAAAAATTCTCCCACTTCCACCTCTACACCACCTGTATTAAAGCAAAGGTACTGTGGATTAGATGGTTCATCTTCTGTACGAAGGTGTTCAGTGAGTTTGTCTGTAAAGTTCATTTTGTTTATCCCTTAGTTGTTTATAACGTCGACATGGCCAGTAGTCTGTGAAAGAAAGACCGAGCATGAGAAAAAATCCAAACATAAAGCTACCTACAACCGCCGTAAAGATTATGCAGATAGCATCCATTATTTCTTCTCAAGATATTCTCGCCACTGTTCACGTATTGTTTTATAGCCAAATATATCAATGGCGGTTCTTCGACCATTCTCACTGATCTGTCTGGCAAGTGATGGGTTCTCGATGAGGTTCTTACACATCTCGTGGAGTTCTTTTATATTATCGGATACGTAGCCGTTGTGGCCATTCTGTATAAGACCTGGCACCTCAAATGTTCTTTGCCCCTGAAAAAGTCTGCTGTTTCCCAAAGCAGCACCTATGGACACGATTGGGATTCCCGTCATCATAGCTTCTATAAACCCGAGGGTGTAGGAAGCTGGATGCGTTCCTGTGTAGAAGAAAACTCTATTATCACGAAGTTCTTTTTTCAAACCATCATACGAAAGTTCTCCAGCACTTTCCTCACAATCACTGTTATTGGGTCCAAAGAGCTTTCGTGGAAGTCCTTCAGTGGCTGCATGAAATGTATCGTAGTTACAGAATGCTCCACGCTGCTTTACCGATTGTCCAACCGTCATAACAGTCCCATTCCCTCCTACCCAGTCACTAAATTCAGTAGGATCTTTGTAAAACCGTATCGTAGCGTCTTGCCCAATGTATCCTGGGATGTTTTCTTCCATGGGACTGTATCGTACGATCTCAAGACCTTGGTCTCGGTATGGCTTTAAGCGCATCTCAACATCAGCGATGGATTGGCCTATGCTACGCCATATTACCCGCTTATGCTTCATCTTCTCCCAGTTCTTCTCTATCCATTGAGGTACGTGCATGATGATGATAACGTCTGCCCACTCTATCTGCTCCTCGTGAAGGTTGTCCTGGTTATGAACCATAGCAACCGATGCGAGATGCTCGTGATACTTACCGTTCAGTGCAGGACGCTTCGGGTCATGTGGGGTTTGTGGGTTAATGTACGCACCGATGGAAAAGTAATCGTATCCAAGCTCTTCAAAAAGTTTAAGCTCGTCATACTCTAGTATGGAATGGCAAGAAAGATACAATATGTTCATGATAAATCCCTTTCAATAGAAGAAAGTCGATCAGCGAGCATTTTCCCTACGGTATTGAAATTAAATCGTTTTAGGACAAAAGCTCGTGCACGTTCTCCCATTTCTCTTGCCTCTATCTTGTTATTGTACACCTTACGCATCGCTTCGCGTAATGACTTTAAATCAACGTTGGCCCATTTCTGGTCTGCTGCGTACCATTGTTGGTTCCTATTGTTCTGGACGCCAACCATAGTGTAGGGAAGGAGATGTGCAACACTGCTATCAAGGTAGTCATGTACTCCGTTGTACCCTGTAGTTATAACGGGATTTGCATGCAGCATAGCTTCTACTATTGGAATTCCCCATCCCTCACCTCGGTGTGATGTAACGTAACAGTCACCTGTCTCATGCAGTCGGTTGATTTGGGATCTATCCATGAGATGTCTATAGAGAAACATCTTTGCCTTACCACTTCCATATCTCGCACGCATTGCCTTGAACTGTGTTCTCAGAAACCTCGCTTGCTCGTTATTAAAGTTATCCACATAGCTCTTAATAAGCAGGGCTACATTGTCGTGCTTATCAAACTCCTCAAGGTAGGAACGTATAAGTGCTATGGGGTTCTTTCGTTCTGTCCATTCGAATATCGAGTAAAAGACGAATGTGTCTTTGTCACATCCAGGAAGTACATAGGCTCTTACCTCGTCTCTCTCTGTCTCTATAGGCTGAGGTGCAACAAATATTGGAACCGTTACACCACTTCTCTTTATCGCATCAGCATTTGTTTGGCTTCCCGTCCATATCTCTTGCATCATGTTGCAAGTCTTCACGAACTCAGCAGGGATCTTTGATGTCTCCCAAAAGAGGTGACCTATATTATATTTCCCTTCTTCAATGTACCGAGGATATTGGTCTGGGGTTATATGCAGTATTTTTATCTTGTAATCGTTTTCTTTCTCAGAAAGTTTCTTGCAGAGTGCACCTATCTTGCCAAAGTCTGCTGACTCCATAACGTACGAGACAGGAAAGACCGATACATCAACACCAGCAGCGTCGAGTGCTGCAATAAAATGTCGGTTGGCTTCTCCGTAACCAGAGTAGTCAAAGCATGGGCCCACATAGCAAATTGATGTCATATAGTTTCAACTTGAAGCATATTGGTATCCTTTTTCTGCACCACGTTCATGTTGGCGACGTTGTAGAGATATTCTGCAAGCTTTTTTCCAGACTCTTCGTAGCTAAACTTCGTAACGTACTGGCTTGCTACCTTTCCTTTCGCAAAAGCTTCCTCACGATTCTCAAAGATATAGCGCATTGTCTTTCGAAGTTTCTTCACGTCAGCTATCACCATCTTCCCCGTGTACTTTCCCTTAAAGGAGTAGTAGGCAGCAGGACATTCCCCTGCAAGCTCAGCTTCGTACATACACGATGCATCAAAGTAGTCAGCAATACCATGAGCGTTTGGTATGATCGCAGGCATTCCCGTTGCCATAGCTTCGAGTGGGGTTATACCAAAGCCTTCACCACGGGATGGGAACACCATACAGTGAGCGCGACCCAGTAGTGAAAATAGTTCCTCCTCTGTCATGTCGGAGTCAATGACCTCTACCTTTGGATATTGCTTCTTGGATATGCGTATGTCATGTCTGCCATTACTTTTGAGTATCAGTCTCACGTTGTCCTTCTTCTTGAACTCAGCATTAAATGCCTCCCAGACCTCTGGGAACCCCTTACGTTGCTCAAAAGCGCTGTAGTGTATGAAGACGAACTCATCGTTCTTACCTGGTATAGAACGCTTTATCGGCTTAAAGATGTCAGAATTGTACCCCAGTGGAACAACGTCAACTTGTATGCCATCTTTCTCAAACGTTTCCTTGCAGAACTTCGATGGGACAATGATCTTGTCAGCGTAGTCATAGAACTCTTTCCAGATAGGAACTCCTGTCTCAGGATCTCGTGGAGTGAATGTGCTCTCAAACATAGTGTAGAGAACACGTATATCAGTTTCCATTGATGTGATGGATGGTGGTCTATGGTAAAGCAGTCCAACCTTCTGACCATTAAACTCACGGTTCAAAAAGATACCATGCTTTTTCAGTTCACGGGTTAGGTGTTGTGAGCTCATACCAAACCCATCTTTGCGCTTCTCGCTCGTTCTAAAGTATACATCGAGCTTATACCCCAATTTGGCAAGATTTGGGCCTGCAAGGCGCATCTTCCTTTCTTCGATGTATTGAATGGCATCTCCCTCAGAAACTTGCTGGAAGCCCTGTTTCATGAGATTTTCAGCCTCTTCACTACTTGATACCTCAACAACTCTACCGTTTTGTGGCTGCTTTACGAGATGTATGCCCTGGATTTCCATTGTGTTCCTTGTAACTTTTGTTTATAGCATCATCAACAAAGGCACCCACCTTGGTGCCTTCTTCCTTGAGTTCTTTGAGGAGTTCTACGGTCGTTATCCGTAGACGAGTTGTGTAGGGAATCTTTTTCATTTTGAGCTCTTATCTGAGGTGTGGATGAGATGGGTAACTCAATGGGAAACCTGCTCGTCCACGTTCCTCGGATCAAAGTTCAACGTGAGGTACCAGAAGTAAGTGCGGATAGGCTGTCCCCGTCTTGCGACACACATCAAACTCAGGGTTCAATGCTAGGATTCCTGCCGACACTTTACTTCCAGTTACTGCCCACTAGGAAAAGTGTACATGATAAGTGTACATCATGCAAGCTTACTTATCCACAAACCAAAAAGCCCCGTGAGGGGCCTTGTGGTACCAATCCTTGATTAAGGGATAAGCTTAGACAGTGCTTTCGAATTCAACGATCAAGCGGTTGTCGAGGATAGCAGTACCCCACAGAACATCCGTTGTAAGTTGGTTGGAAAGATAATCAGGGTTCCAGCTTTTAACTACGCGCATAACGAATCCGTTAGCGTCGCGTACAATAGCACCCGTTCCACCAGTTCCAGCTTCTGGAAGTGGCATAGGTCGCATTGCGAGAACGATAGCGTTCTTCGTGTAGAAGAAGCTGTGGTAAGCGACAGGTGAACCCGTAGCTCGAACCATTTGGCTCTCGAAAATGTTTACGCCGTGGAATACAAGTCCTGCATCTGGATCGATAGTTGGGTTCTGGCTTGCATTTCCAACCTTGTCAGACTCAGTGGCACGAGCGACCTTCTGGAATCGCTTCATCTGGCCAGGAGTTGTGTAAAGGTATTTTGGTGCAAAACGAGGAACTTTGTTTCCAACCATTCGCTCACGAAGTGTGAGGATGTCATCTTCAGCGTCGGAAGTTGCTGTTACTGTGTTGGTGAGTGAAGTGTGCAAAGCAGCAATCGAGTCTTCAATCTTTTCTGCAAGAACCATAACAGCGTCGCTTGCATATTCAGACATAGAAGTACCTCGTGAGAGTGCTCGTGCAATGTCGAGTTCACCAAACGTTACTTCGTAGTGGTTGTTGAGAGTTACGGTGATATCAGTTCGGCTAGGCTTCTGAACAGTTACCGAGCTGTTTTCTACCATCTGATTTGCTGAGAGGGCTCCACGTCGGGAAACATGGATGATGTCTCCTTCGTTGAAAGCGCCGCCCAAATCTGAGTCCTTAGCTACGGTGCGACCAAGGTTGAGGTATGCAGGCAAGTGCCCGAGAGCAAGGTTGCCCCAAACCTCTGGGATGATCGCGGCATCCGCAGTTGTGTCAATGTAGTTTGCCATGTGGTTTATATTAGAGTTTTAAATCGGTCTTTGTGAAATGTCATCGATAATCGTTCCAGCTCTGGATGCAGCCTCAATGTCTGCCTGCTCTTTTTGAAACTGTTCAGCCGTGAGGCCTCGCAGGTAAGAGCGTTTATAGGTCTTCGTTCCAATCTGAGCACCAGGTTTCGGATTGGTTGGAGTTCCTACGCTCGCATTTTGGTTGCCAAAGAGGAATGTCTTTGATGTCTTTAATGCCTCTACTGCTTTCTCAATTCCCTTCACGTTTCCATCGTCATCCACCTTAATGGCTGATCGATCGATCACAGCGAGGGCTGTATCAGCGTCTACGACGCCAGCTTTGAAAAGATGCTGTTGCAGTTTGTTGTCTACTGCGGCTCGTTGAGCATTCGATTTGAACTGTTCAAGTTCTGTCTCGCGTTGAGCAAGAAGCTCCTTGAACTTACCTTCCTCTGCCATCTTTGCTTCTTCGGCCTTCTGCCGTTCTGTCTTTAACTTGTCAGCTTCACGAGCCTTCTCTCGAAGTTCCTTGAAGCGATTGTGTTTAAACAGACGGGGGTCATCGAAGACTTTCTCGAACTTATCATCTGGCAGGGAGCCAAAGTCTATATCGGAATCTTCCGTTTTTGCGGTGTCGGTCACCTTTTCCGATGTGCTCTCTGTTGTCTTCTTAGCGGCTTCTGTATCTTCTGACATATTGTTACCTTTCGTTTTTATAACGCTGGTACGTTCCAGCTATAAGGATTATGGCTTCATTATACAGTATCAAGCATCACCCCGCATAATTTTATTCAAATAGTCACGTCGTTCTTTCGCTTTTCGCTCAGCTTCCTGCCGCTGTTTTGGTGTCATATCTTCAGTGATAAGTGTCACCTTAAACTCTGAGTCTTTTACTTCTTTGGTCATTAGAAGAGGCCTTTGTATATCTTATAAAGTTCTGGGGCGTATTTCTTGAACTCCAAAGGATTTCGCTTAAACTGTGAGTAACCATCGGCAAATACTTCGTCGAGTTGTTCAAAGTAATAGCGGTCAGCCTTAGTTATGGAGATTACGTCAGCTCCTGACGCTGCAGCAGCCCCTTCAAGTAAGGCAGTCGCTTCATCTGCGTTAAATCCCATGTTCATAACACGACGAAACACAATTGCATCGGTCTCTCGTTGTAGTGCGTTTTTAGCTAATGACTCCGACATCGAGTTACCACCTGTGAATAACCTATCGATAGCGTGGGCTACCTCGTGGTTCACGGCATGCTTACTTGCACCAGAGTCTAGGTAAATCGTACGGGTAAGTGGGTTCCAGAGACCATAGATGTCCTTACCCTGTGAGTCAGGAAGTAATGCTTCACTTTGGAACTTCACACCCTTGCGGTTAAGGAAGTCACGCTCTGCTTTAGATATCGATATGTTTGGAAGTTCTTCCGTTGATGTTTCACCACCCTCGAACTTACCGCCAGGTTCATCTATGTAGTTGTATGGGTTGTCATAGGCATCTGTCTCCTCGGCTAACTTTGGATCAATGGGGTTAATGGCGTGCTTACAGTTTGGGTGAAAGAGGCCACTAGACAGTGCGTCATCATACGTTCGGTATCCTGGTGTTTGTCCTGTATAGCTCAATATCTCACCTTCCCATTCAGCACATGCTGGGTGACTTGAGTTATGATCACTTACCTGTACAAGGTCAAACCCATACTGAGCCATGCGGTTTCCAAGCCCAGCGTTCCTTGCTTCAACGGCTTTCGTTCTAACAAGCATATTGGTATAGCTTTCAAATGACCACTTTCGTCCCGACTTATCGACGAGTCCAGTAAGGCCTTGGTCCATGAGAAGCTGCTTCACTTCTCCTGCTATCTTCTTCGATGTTGCACCCGTTATAAGGCCTTCTGCGAGTATCGCATTAACCTCTAGCTTCTGAGCCTCAACCAGAATACGCTGTGTAGAACGGGAGAGCCCACGAATACTCTCAGCAAACCCAAGCTTTACCTCGTCAGTAATAGCAGAAACTGCTGCTTGGTCTATCAACGTAAAAGGTGGGAGATCCTTCGTTGGAGCTCCTGTGAGTTCGAGTCCTCGCTCGGCTTCCTTGATACCCTTCAAGTAGTAAGCTTTGAGTTCAGTATCTGCCCAGTGATCTACATCCCTCTTTAGCCCTACCAGCACTCTCTGTATGTTCTTGAGTAGTGCTGCACGACGAGCTTTCTCAAATGATGACGCACCCAGTATCCCATTTTCAATACGGCCTATAGCTCGTCTATATATCGTGATAAGCCCTTTGATCCTAGCTTCGTTCAGCGTTACACCAGCTACAGGCGGCATATTACGCCCCCGTATTTACTGGTGGTTGTGTTGCTTGGTCTGTGTTAGTAGGTGGTGTTCCGTCTGTAAGTGGGAGCGCAAGTCCTTCAGCGTCTTGGATCTCCTTAACCTTCTCTTCAGCGGTCTTAGCATCTACCCCATCGAGTCGCATAATGGCGTCTTCCTTGGTCGTAGTGCCAGAGGTGAGTCGGATTTGTTCTTCTTGTGCCCTCTCAAAGGTGTCTTGTACATATCCATCACCAAATTCAATCTCAGGTGTCTCGACAACGGATGGGTGAGCTACTCGCTTACCATCCATCTCTGAGTCAATGTTCCAGGCGATAGAAAGTTCCTGTACGATCGTCATAACTTCCTTGAGGCCCTGATCATAGTAGCGTTCCTTACGCTTTTTCTTCGCAATGGTTCGGAGAAGTCGAAGCTTCAAAGCACGGCCAGAATCAGACTTTCCTTCTCCCATGCCTAGTGCATCAGGAGAGGTCTCACTGAACATATAGAGGAACTTCACGATCTGGTCGATCTCAGTAAAAGCTGACTGGAGGTTAGCATCCCACGTAATGTAAGCAGGCTTTTCTCCACCTTCAGCAGGTATTTCAAATACATCCATGTACTTCTTCTGCACCTGTCCGTCTTCGTCCAGTATACCCTCAGGAACAGCGAGTATAGGGTCAGTGTGCTTATCCAGCACAGAGTCAATCTTAGTTAACCGATTGTTGAGCGCAAAGAAAAGTGACTCAAGGTCAACGTAGTCGGATGTTCCAAAGTATTCTGTACCTTTACGCCAGTTGGGTACATGTACGATAAGGTTCTTCTTGATCTTGGTCTCAACGGTCTCAGGTTCATCTGGATAGTACTGGTTCCATGGAAGACGAGCTCCGAGTTCCTTCTTGTCCTTGTTGTACTCCCATAACTGGTTCTCGATTATGCCAGCACTGTGTATTTCCTTACGTACGAACTTCTTGCCGTTAGCACCGTCTATAAACCAAGCGAGAGTTTCCTCTTTAGGGGCTCCTCGCATGTTCATCTCGTCTACGTCAGGGAAATAGATGTAAGGAGATATGTCTTCTACGATAATGGATGGCTTCTCATCAGTTTCATATCGCTTTCCGATACGGATCTTGTAGACAGCGTCACCTCGTGCAGAGTTTGATATGGCAGACTCATAGTTCTGTATGTGCAGCTTGTTATTAAAAACGATGGCATCGATAAATGCCTGGTTAGCGTCTGAGTTCAACTTAAACTTCACAGGATCTCCGAACAACATGTCCGCTATGATCTTAGATATGAGGCCTGCGAAGTTCGCAGAGAGGTATTTCAAATGACCCCATTTACGGTTGAGGTCGTTTTCAAGGGTTATGTTGAAGGCGTCAAAGTGCTGCCCGTCTTGAAGCATATCAAAACGTTCATAGGAACTGAGCCGCTTCTCACTCTCTTTGTCAGGAAACTCTAGATCGTTTTCTTCAGACTCAGAGTAACTAGGTATTTTCATGATGGTATTATATCAGAATTTTAGAAGCCTTGCGGCTTTTTGGTAAATACACGTGCACGGCTTCTCTTAACTTGCTCCTCTGCTGCGTTCATATAAGCGTCAACAATGTCATCATGTGTGCCTCGTGGGAACTGTAAAAACTCCTCACGAACTATGTTGGAAAGTGGGTGATCAGTACGGAAGTGAACAAGACCACCTGAAAACGATGCAGAGTGAATCGCAGCACGTCTTACCTTATCCTTGTCTTGAACAACGGGCCAGATAGTGGGATATACGTTCTGTTCTGCTCCCATCTTCTTTATGATGTTAAAAAGTCCAGCCTGGTAGGCGTTTGACTCGACCTTAATTCTATCATCTTTCCACTTGATGTAGCTATCGATGACCATTTGAGCTTGTGCCTCAACGTCTCCTGTTTTGGTCCTGACAACATCAAGCATCCATATATGTCCTCGCTTGTCGACACCTATCACAAACAATACCCAATAGTCAGCACGAGCCTTTTCTGAGATAGCAGGGTCAACACCAGTAAAGATGCGAACCATATTTGTGCTGATCCACGAGTCTCCCTGTTTTGCCTCCTCAGGATTCTCGTGCTCCCATTTGGCAACCTCTTCTTGGAGTGAATAACGAAGTGGCTGCTCCACCGTCCCATCAATCCATTCGGTCTTGAATATACGATCAAGGTCCGACAGCGGTTCGTTCTGCATTTCCTGTGAGAAGGCGAGTGATCCTTTGTAGTACTCGTACGTTGGGTCATCTCGCATACGCTTAAGCTCCTCTACAGAGTACAGAGCAGGCCACAATGAGTACTCGGTACCATCCTCGTTCTTATTGAGAGCTCTGAACATCTTGGAGTTGTTACGCCACGATACAAACTCGTCGTTTCCTGCAATGATGTTGGAAAGCAAGGAGTCTGAGTGCAAGATGGTCCCAATCACCTTAACGCGACCGCCTTTCGCTAGGGCAGGAAGTACCGCTTTACTTATCCACTCACGCATAAACTGACGTTGGTCAGCGCTTCGGACGTTCTTGTCGTTCTCCATATCGTCGAGCAGTATGAACGATGGGCGATACTGCTTGTGCTTAATTCCACGTATCTTACCTTGGTAGGAGATTGCCATAACCATAACGTCGTCGGTCGTTACAAACTCTCCATCCTTCCAGTTCTCTGTCTGTTGGACTCCGTATACCTCAATTAAGGCGTCGTTCTGCTCCAGCTCAAACTTGAGAGAGTTCACGTTCATAACCGCTAAGGTATAGGTTTCTGACCCGATCATGATGAAGTGTTCTTTTTTGTATACGCAAAGCCAGGCCGAATAGACTATAGAGGCCTGTGTCGTCTTTGCGTGCCCACGAGGAGCTGCGATCCCTCCGTTTCCCGGGGCATCAAGGAGGTCGTTAAGCTCCTGATGAAACTGGGGGGATTCTACCTGAGTGTAATGAGGGAAGAAATACCGTGCAAACAGTAGAATGTTCTCGCGGTATGAAAATGCTTCGTAAAGAAATGCTCCAAGATCGTCTGGACTACTTTGGAGATTTCTTGCTGCTCTTTTTACTATTTCCCAACTTACTTTCATATTCCTTGACTTGCTTGCTGAGTTGGTTGATCAGATCCTTCACTTTTTTGAGAAGGCTCTGTACCTGTTGTTTCGTTTTCATTGATCTGTTCTATTAAAATCTTAGCACGCTCTTCAGCGCTCTTACGTTCCTTGATGGTGTGGTCGACATCCTTTTTTTCACGCCAATCAAATCGGTTAGCCATATTAAACTTCCAGGACGAGGCATTGAAGCCCTGAATAGATCCTGTTGTTCCATCTCGTCCAACGTTCTCCCAAAACAACTGACGCTGTCGTCTCGCTTCGGTTATCCTGTCGGTGTCAAAATCGGAAGGAAAATCACGAACATACCTACGAAATGTCTGCATGTCACAGGGAACAAAAGACTCGTCCGAGTAACCATTGGTCACATGGAAAACATAATTGTCCAGAAGTTTCTTTCTCTCTTCTGGTGTCTTGAATTTGAGTGACAGATTGTTGCCTTCCTGAAACTGAGTAGCGAGGTTCATTTTGTATGTTCCTTGTACCACTCCCCTATTGTGTAGTGGGGTGGTGTGTTCCTTCGTGGATCTTGTGGTTTTTAAGTACACGGTAGGGTAGGGGACTGCTCCTGAGGCTCAGCTAAGCCAATCTCTGAAATGTGTACTTTTGACTCCCCTATCGTAGCAGAAAAGGCACCTTTGGACAACTGTCATACCTAATGGTACGATACATATCGCTCTTCAAAAACACTCAGATGGCCGAGGAGAAAGATAACTTCCTCCCCGAGTTCTGAGTGCTTTTTACATAGCATAATAACTAAATATACACTGTAAAAACATCCACTTCAACAGAATATAGTGGATAACTTTTGCTATAAAAAACTCAAGGGAAGGCCAAGTATGATACCTGGTCTTCCCTCAAGGAGGTTATCGACGTATGCAGCGGGACATCGTTCTTCGGTGCTCTTCCATTGCAGCAAAAAGCTCGCTGCCCTTCCTTCTCATCATGATGTTCAAGCAGCGTGAACAGGCTCCGTGACTAAATTTCCGTGCGATGTACACATGCCTCGCAGGAATGGTGATCGCACGAACACGAGATGGGCTCCGACTTCGGTATACGTACATCTTTGTGATATCTACCTTGGGGTTGTACTGCAAATGCCAGGCGCAGATGACTATGCTTGGTGCCCGTTTCATGTGTCTTCCCCTTTCCCCCTACGGTTCGGATATGACGAGTTGCCTTTCGTGAGAGGTTACAGATCCATTGAAGTAGCCTTGGTGCGTAGTAGAGGATTGACCCATAGATAAAGCCGAGTAAAAGCAACCCAAGAACGCAAACCACATGAGCGCGGTGAAGCAGTATTCCCAAAGAAGTTTTTGTGTTTGTTTCCACATGTTCCTCCTCGGTTGTATAAGGTTCAACTGGATATATTATACTACCGAACCCCAACAATGCGTGAGCAGCTCCAGGGTTTCCAACCTGAATGATCATACATTCCTTTGGCATATTTCACGTTATTTTCTGCAACCATTAGCCATTCCTGAGATGGTCTTCCCTTAGCAAGACTCCCATAGATATTGATCTGGAATACACCTATAGAGTGATCATGTGTCTTAGCATTGTTATTCACAGCATGTGGATTAAGGCCGCTCTCACACATGGCGATAGCATGAGCATTCGCATACTCACTTCCAAAGTACTTTTTCAATAGCAATTCAACCTCAGAGCGGGGAGCTGGGGCTGTAACTACCTTGGGTTTTGGTGTCAACTTAACTTTAGTGGGTGTCCTAACTACTGGTTTCTTTGGCTCAGTCTTTACATTCGGCTTTGGAGCAGGCTGTGGTTGGTCAACGAGGGGGCCTGAGACTACCTGTATAGCCTGTGGCTCTACTGTAGTTTTGGCGAGAACTGCATAGATACTGGGATTGATAAGGACGATTGAGAGGAGAACTGAAAGGATCTTACGAATACATTTACCTTTATTTAGTAATCTGTCATCGACTCGTACATGTGCCTGAACCACTTGTGATCCATGTATCTCATGGGATCTATGGTACCACAGTCTAGAATCTCTGAAAGTCTTCGTCTAACCAGCCACTGTGGAAGTTCCGCCTTCTTCATAGCAATGATATGTGCCTGCTTCTCGTGTTTCATCATATTCTCAAGTTCTGGCGTATGGCGAAAGTGAGACATGCAGTAGTTGCAGAATTCTCCTGTGACCTTCCGTTTACAGTATCCGCACTCACGAATTGAATCAAGTACGTACATCTATAGACCCACTAGCCAGTTGATAGCCCATAAAACCAGTGAAACTGCCGCTAGGACGACGATAAGACCACAACAGCGGTAGTGACGTGGTCCGAGTATGAAGCGATCACCGTAGGACATAATTTTGCCAAATTTGAGAGAATATTACTTCAAAGACTAAAAAGTTGTCGAGGATATACAACAGTGCTATAGCACCAAGCACATCAACTACTACACGACCTATGTCTGGCTTGTGCCTATTCACCATCAGGACATACATCGATTGGGCAGCGTATTCCGAGATCAAACTTCACTATCTGATCGTCTTTCACTATCTCCTCGTCCTTTTCATCAGTGTGTATATCGATAACTACCCTCTTGTTAACGTGAGGGAAATGCTTAACATGTGTTAACCTCTTTTCCACAGGTTGTGCGTAAACTGTGGGTACCTCAGCGTTTCCTTCTACACCAGCATGGACTCCGTTGAAGAAGTTCTGGTGCATAGCCATAAGGAACCAGATGAGCAATATGTTCATGATATGATCTCGTTCTTTAGGTAGATAATAAGCGTGATAATGATGAGAAGAAAGATAGCAAACCCTACAGCGGAACATACCTCACGAACGGTATTAAGAAACGCTATCATGCCGTTCTCTCGTACATCTTCACGAAGCATCGCATCTTGTCGGACCATCCCATAATGAGAAGACGGAGGTTAGGATGCATCTTCATTGAGTCAAAGATAGCAACCTCCTCTTTGATCTGGTTTTTATAGAGAATACCCTTACTTCGCTTGATCTGAATGAGCACAGTCTCTGTCTCGTTTACAGCAATAAGGTCAGCGACCTTCTTTGATGCGGCAGAGCGTACAACAAGATATCCCTTTTCTTCCATAATGTCGCGGTATTTGTACTCAGCGTCTCGTCCCCTACTATATCTGGTCATAGATAGTATTGATTTATAAAGGCATATACTACTATACCAAACCAGAAGATAAATAGCGTAACTAGGGAGATGATGAGTATACGTTTTCGTTCATCCTCGGTCATAAACCGTTTTCCTCGGTTATTTGCGTCTCTGCTGTGCTTATCAGTGTTTGGATGTCTGATACTGCTATCTCGGTCATATCAGCGAGTACTGCGTCATTTTGAAGCGTTTTAGTGGCATAGGTTCGATCTACCTGGTTGTCATCTCTGTACGTAACCAGTTTCTCTTCCAGTATGCCAGATGGGTTGGCGTGATATACGACTGCAATACGTTGTAAGTTCATACTGTCCTCATAATTTTGTGTTGGTAAACTGTCTGAAACCACTCGTCACCCTTCATTATCTCATGGATGGTTACCATATTAGGAGATTTCTCAATGATCTCGTTTCGGAATACTCGTATCTTGTCAGGAACACGATACATGCCATTCAAGAACGGCACAGTGTTCAGGGTTAGGCACCAGTCACCACGACGCCATACGCCGTTCTCTCGGTACTTGTCGATGAGCCCAAAGAAACGAAGTTTCTGAAAGTTACCGTACTCTGAGTGTCCAAAGGGAAGTTCTTTTTTGTGTACACGGTTTACACCAGTTCCCCGTATCCTGTCTGCCATCTTAACCAATGCCTTCACAAGTCCTGGAGTTATCTTGAACCAGTACGACTTCATAGATGCACCGCAGTTTGGACATCTGTCTCCGTCATCACCATCTTCGAACTCGAATATCGTAGTCTGGTTCATTGATCTACCTTCTCGATGAAACATCTACAGTGTGATTCTGGGCACATGCAGCGGTCTTCGTAGTTTTTCTTGATAAATTCCTCTGCTTCCTCTTTTGTTTGGAAGTCCATGTCCTCCCATCCGTTGCATCTTGCACATGGGGTAAAGAGGGGATTAACGATGATGTACTTTGTCATTGTGTTTCCTAGCCTTTTCAACCAGTGAACTTGAGGACTGGATTTTCTTTCCCAGCCCGTCGACCATTTCAATACCAAGCTTTCGACATACTTCTGCTTCGGGGTATTCACCTTGATGTCTGTCACCACCATTGGCAAATACGAACTCCTTGTTCGTGATTAACAGACCTGGCTTTACAGCATTTTCTACAACGTATCTTAGGGATTCACGAACCGTGAGATCAGTGTCCCTTGATAGAAACACCATGTCCACACACCTGAGAGACCGCAGTATCTTCATACGCTCAACAAATGGCATGAACTCGTATCCCTTCTTGAGTAGGGCCTGATCTCGATTATTTACGATTACAATAACGTAGTCACCAAGCTTATGTGCCTTTTCTATCATCTCAATATGCCCTACATGTAATGGATCGAAGTATCCGCTAAGTAGTACGAGTTTCATTTCTCAAGTTCCTTTTTAATTCCGAATCAGCATCCTTGTGGGACGATATCTTCCCCATGCCTGGGACTCGCACCCAATTGCGTTATCTCTAAGTTTTTAGACTTCCGCTAGTCAAAGCATGTTCAAAGATGCTGGTTGGGAGTTACCTTTCAAGTTCCTCTTTAATGTTTTCAAGCCAGTCCAGTAAAGCAATATTGTGACCAAGATCATAGTCTGAATATATTGCTTTTCCTATTTTCTTAGGAGACAACTCAAGAGCCCGTTCGAGGCCTGCTTTGAAACGGTTTTCGTAGGCTTCTTTCTCAACCACAAGATATTCCTTATTAGCTTCTAGTTCCTTGGGTAGGTTTACAACGTTTATATCTTGTAACTGTGCTTCCTTCCTCGTCTTATCAACCAAGGAACGTATGAAGTCTTTTACCTCGTTTACTTCACCTTCAGCAGTTAGCATCCAATCACCATCCCAAAACCAGTCTTGGTTAGATACCTTTTTATCAAACTCTTCTTCCCAGTGTGGTTTAGTCATACGTCTTTCTTCTCCAGGCATTTAGTACAAAATATCTTGGTAATGACGTAAACAATAGTACTAGAGTCATGGTAAGGATAGGGATCACCTTCCCACTCGTACGTAAGCCATTGATGGTTACATCCAGGATTTTCCACTGCATCAGCACCAGACATCTCATGAGCAACTTTTAAGATCGCGCGTACTTCTTCTTCAACTTCTTTATTTTCCATAGTATTTATCCAGTGATGGTACGTGGATGTACATAGTACCTGCAAACATCTTGTATCCTAGAACGCCCCTCTTTATGAGGTAGTAGATGTTCTCACGGCTCCTCTTAGCCTTCTTGGCAGCATGCGTAACAGGGATGTATCCTTGTGCCTTCAGACGATCGACGTCCTTCTTCTTATATGTTCCCATATTTCTCTCCTATAATCCTCTTTATTTGGCTATAATTACCACCCTGCAGTTCTCTTCAGGACACATGTCAACGATGACCTGATCGGAAACATTTTGTACATCGAACTTAGTGACGTCTCCTGTGACACTCACGTAAATCGTACGCTTCCCATTCTCAGTAGAATCCTTCTCAACTTTATAGGTAGGTACCGCTGTGTTGGAAACGTTTCCTATTGAGTTGTCCTGCTTCGTTCCATAATCGTACGTAGTGACGTAGAACATGAACGCTACTGCAGCCAGTACCAGCACACCGAACAGTACGATGTTAATCTTTTTTATTTTCTTCGTGCTCATTTTGTCCTCTTTTATTTAGTAGTTCAGGGTTTTCGTAATTGAGTTACTTTCCACTATATTCGTACCAAACACTACCTCTGAGTTCTTTCCTCCTTTTATGTTTCATTCTCCTATTAACCAAACGGAGAACTCTATACTCCTTGTCGAAGAACTGCTCGTTACTCAAAACCTCGTTCAGAATAGCATCAAGGGTATCTTCTTCTTTCTTCATTGTGCTGCAGTAGGTAAATTTTAGGTATTCACGGGTTATCTCTCTGTGGTACTTATTGCCATGTAGAGATATAGAGTCTTTTCCATACCCACTATGATATCCACACCATAAAGATGTCGGGTGTTCATCTTTATCTGTAAAAATGTAGTCCTTTATTACACAGAGTAGGATGGCTACATTCCTAATATGATCATGGGCGGTTAATGTCACTATTTCTCCTCGTTAGATGCTTGCGACATCTCTTCATGTGTGTAGAGTCCCGACAAGTCGTGTGGGAACGCCTTGCGTAATGCAAGCGCCTCTGCACACTTACCAAGCATCAAGTACGGCATCTTCTGCCACATTTTTGTTGGCTTTCCATCCTTACCTATTTGAGCGTATTCAGACCATCGTGCCGTTGAAGTATACTCAGCGCGCTGTCCTGTCTTATCTACCCTCTGCACCGTGATGGTGGCCTTGTTGGGATGCTCCTTCGCTTCGGTGTCGTACGTGACGTCTGAGATTCCAGCTAGATCCTTAGTCCGTTCAGCGATTGCTCTGTATCCATCAATCGAGGTCTGGATCGTCATCACAGGTTCCATACGCTTCGTCTGTGGGTTCCAGCTGTTACGCTTGATGGCGTAGATCTGGCGTGCAAATGGGTCGAGTCCTGATCTCGTTGCTACCATCCAGAACAACTTGAACTCGTCTGCAGTCAAACCCTTCGCAATCGTCTTCTGAGCTAACGCGATTCGCTTCTTCTCGTTCTCTGCGTCACTGATCACAATGTCTTTTTTCTGATCTGTTTGCTCTCCAAGGTCATCAATGCTGATAGCTTTCTCAAAATCCTGTTCTATCTCTTGTTCAACTATCTCTGGATCTACGTGGGGAACTGATACTGATGGTTTCATAGTGTCTGTAATCTCTTTGAACTTCTGGTATCCCGTTGTCATACACCCTCCATGTTAGCGGTTATCTCATTGATGATGTCCTTTACCGTACGACCCTTATAGGTCTTCTTTACTATCTCACTACGTAGTGCCTCACACTCCTCAATGATACGGTGCAACTCATAGAAGCAGTCTGCCGAATCCTTACCTGCTTGGAAGTTGTGACGGTTGTAGTAGAACCTAAGATCCTTCACACACTCCAGTATCTCTCCAGACAACGTACTCAGAGGATTAGCGACATTACTCTGACGAATATCTTCCTCTATCTCCCTGAAGTTCTCTCTCATTTTGTCCTCTTATTTAATATGTACACTTTATCATATTGATAAGTATTGTCAAAGGGATGTACATAAAAGATTGTGGATAACTAAAAAGCCCCCAGGAGACAAAGAGGACAAACTCGAAATCTCTTTTGTGGGGGTTCCCTAGTTCTGACTTTATGTCAGTCACGGCAATTATAGCACAATCAAAAAACCCCATGCGTTATCCACACAGGGAGGCTTTTGACATCACACCTCGAAAGATGTAATGTTGTAGGTGCAATATCTACGGTTTCATTCTAGCAACAAACCCGTAGACAGTCAACGGGTTATTTTCTTGTCAAAAGGACTCTCCCTCTATCTCTATGCAGAAGACCTCCGCAACATCATTGCGGGCCTTTGGCTATTGCTAGAAGACGATCCTGAGGATGAAGAAGTGTTGCACCTGGTGAAGGACCTTGAGTTCAGATTGAAGCAGCTTCGGCGTGAAGAGACAGAGTAAATACTCCAGGGATACGTAGGCGAACCTTTGAGCTACCTGGGGATGCCGTTAAATCAAAGGACTTGGTACGACCTGATGGCTGGGCAGCATCCCAGATCCTCGCGGGCATGACCAAACATATAAAGCTCAAGGCCACCGTAGTGTCTTCTGAGCGTGTAACCGACTGGCTCCAAGTGTCCAGAAGGATAGACTACGGTGAGAAGATGGGAGAGACAACCCTATCAACTTCAATACAAAAGCAACTGGCTTTTACTCCCACCCTGTCCTCGAGGCATTTAAATTAACTAAGGAGGTTATATGAAGATCTCGGATTGCAAAGACTCTTTTAAGATTTATAGGGATTATGTCTCTCAATGTTTTATGTGTGTCAGGGATTCAAACCTTTATCACTCGAAGGGAGCATTTGATCCTCGTGAGATCTTTGAAATGTATGAGAGCTTTGGGATTACTCCGAGAGTCTTGTTTTACATTCACAGGGATCTACAAGAGGAAAGGCACAATAGACTACATACATCACTTGATATGAAGTATACTAGAGATAGTCTAATACGTAATTATGTTGGGGGTTACAAATGGGAATAAAGTTACTTTGGACAGGGTTAGTCTTCATGATAGCTCTTACTCCTGTTCTGAAGTCTCTTGGGGCTGATGCGTCAGATGTTCTCATTCTGGTTGGTGCAGTGATCTCGGTCATTGGTCTCATCTTACTTTGGATGGATAAATAAATGGAACTTGTAATATCTCTCCTCGTTATCCTTCTTGTCGTGTACCTCATTATGCAGATCATCGGCGCATCTAACGGCAACAAGGTAGTTGAGATTGTGGCTGTTGTAGCTATTATCCTCGCAATCCTGTACTTCTTTAGAAACTAAGCGATTACTTGACAATACTACAGAATAGGAGTATAATAGAGGTATACTAAAAAAGAGGACAAACATGCGGAATAACAAAAAGATCATTGGACGCCTTACCTTGGCCAACGACTTCTTCTATGCGGTATCGGTTATAGCCTTTGTCTACGGTATCATAAAGGTGATACAATAACGGAAGAACGGCACATCACAAAAGAGCTCCTACAAAGCCTCACAGGGGGCTTTTTTGTTTAGGATGAACGTAAGGTCAGGATACAGCGGCCTGTGACGTTGGCGTGTCGCCCGTAGACGTACCTGAAGACTCAAGCATATCCAGCTTCATTTCGGTCTCATTGA
>OFQY01000088.1_pt1 | contig 40533 bp, 58 predicted proteins | sample 1542991 | NCBI WGS metagenome assembly OFQY01 (sample SAMN07774224, study PRJEB24372) | wastewater metagenome | isolation source: Exp Tend VB 10WW | collected 2016-02 | reverse complement strand
GGGGACCAAATATCCGCCCGTGGCGCAATGGTTAGCGCAGCAGCCTCTTAAGCTGAGGGTTGTGGGTTCGACTCCCACCGGGCGGACCAAAGTTTTTGGGAGTGGGGCTGAATGGGGAGGCAGCGGCCTTTTAAGCCGAAGCGGAGACGCCGAGTGGGTTCGATTCCCACCACTCCCACCAGAATTGAGTGAGGTAATCATGTTTCTTAGAACAGTTTTTGCATCGGATATGCCCATTGCGGCAGATAATGAACTCGTCAACCAGGTCCTTTGTGGCCGTATTACCAATGTGCGCAGACAGGGTGGTGTTTGTTTCATTACGATTCAAGACCACACCGGTAGAGCACAATTGTTCGGTCAACGCAATGTGCTGGGTGACCGATACGTCGACTTTTATCAAATGGGAGTTGGCGATATGGTCTATGCCTCTGGAAACATTGCTCGCACAGTTGCCGGTGAACCAAGTTTGTTTGTGTCAGATTTTGGCGTCGGTGGAGTTGCATACGACCGCCCACCGCTGGGTCAAATCACACCAGATGGCGTCAGAATGAACGCACTGGAAGACATCGAAGACCGACGTCGCTCACGTCATCTTGATATGATGTCAGACCCCGACACGTTGTCGCGATTTATGTCGCGTTCTCGATTTATTAGTGAATTGAGGGCATATCTTTGTGGTGCGCAGTATGTAGAGGTTGAAACACCAATTCTGCAAGAGCAGGCTACAGGTGCTTCGGCAGCGACATTCAACACATATCACAACGAGATGAATCAAGACATGCAACTGCGCATTGCCCTGGAGATTCATCTGAAGCTATGCATTATGGGTGGTCTCGACCGTGTATTCGAAATCGGCCGCGTGTTCAGAAATGAAGGTGTTAGTTCTCGGCACAATCCAGAGTTCACACTGCTGGAAATGTACGCTGCATGGACTGGTCTCGAGCATATGATGTCTGAAACAGAACACATTGTTCGTATGGCTTATGCTGCATTTGGTCGCGAGTTGCCGGAATTTCGGGTTGCTACGATGAGTGAATTGGTTGGTGATTCCAACGATGTGATTGCTGATTTTGACAACAGAATCGCACACACGCTGATTGAACCGACATTTGTTACGAATCACCCATTAAGCGATTCACCGTTTGCACAAGAGGATATTGCGTTGCCTGGAACTGCGATGAGATTTGAACTCTACATCAATGGTGTAGAAGTGGCCAATGCATACCAGGAAATCAACGATGCCGAAGAGCAGGCTTCGCGCTTGCGCCAGGCAGATGGAACATTAGCACCTATGGATGCTTATTTTGTCAACGCAATGCGAAATGGCATGCCGCCAACAAGCGGTTTGGGGATTGGTATTGACCGATTGGTTATGCTTGCCTCAGATGTTGCGTCAATTCGCGATATTGTCTTGTTCCCGTCCATGAGAAATACAGGAGGTATTCCTATGTTGTAGGATAATCGAGCACCACCTTGACCTTGATATCGCGTAGCTCGTCACTTGTGCCGATTGGCACCACGATATTCAAGGAAAAGGAAAATGTCAAAAACTCTTAACAAAACAATCACTTCGAAGTTCTTCGCCACCGAAGGTGGCTACGATGAAATGCGCCGACGATGGTCAGCCGCTGTGAACGACAAAGAGACTCGCAAGACTCTTACGTCATCTCACCACGCGCTGTATGTCATGTTGTCCGGTAAAAACCTTGGTAAGTCATTCACACCGATTACTAACCAGGGCAAGCTCGACAATGGTGCCCAGCCGTTTGAGGGCGCAGGCAGCGCTCTGGGTAGGCTGTGGTCTTATGACTGGTCAACGCGCAAGAATGTTGCCCGACCTGAGGTTTGGTCGATGTTCAAGGATTTGCTGTCTGAGAACGCAACCGAACTTATTCGCGCATTGGTTCCAACCGATGTGAGGTCTGGTAATTTCGACTATACGGTGTCAGCTCTGCCGTTCGCGGAGGTGGCATAATCATGAGAAAAGAGGACGTCAGGAAAATTCTTCCTGGCGTCCTCGCCGGCAACGGCGAGGACGCTAAGCTCATTGAGTGGTGTAAAGAACATCTGCCTAGCGTATTGAAATCAGCGGGCATACACAAATGGACCCCACCGTATTACGCTCGGGTTTCTGAACACACCGAACAATACAAGCACACATGGGAAAGCGGTGAAAGCGCGATGTTAACACGCGCATACATGGATGTGTTCGATTCAGATACAGATGTCTATATTGGTCGAGTGCCGATATCTTCTTTTAAGTCAAAAATTGCCATATGTGAAATCATAAAGCGCAATAATCAGTGGTATTTACTCACCGCTGATTCTGATGTGAAGATTTATTCATTGCCAGATTTGCAACTTGTGGCCAAGACAGAAAAAGCCAATAACTGTAAGATTGTCGACATCTGGTGTCCAAGATTACACTCTCATCTACACACTTATGAATCTAAGGCATTAGAAGGAGAACGTGCCTTTTACTATTGCGCGTTGGATGATGACATTGAAGACGGCGATGAGTGGGAAAGCGCATTGTTCGCGTTTGTGGATGCGTATGACCCTTATTGTAGTGGTCCGGATTATGTGTGGATGCTTGATTTGCGTGATTTCACCAACGGTGTTATTAAAGAGCAGTTTTTGATGGAAAAACCCAATCATCTGAATCTGCGAAATAGTATCAACGTAGAACACTGGACCAAAGAATGGCCTGCTGTAGAAATTGCCAAGTATGAATGCATTAGTACAGTCGACAATGCAGGGCCTGGCCCGAGTGGATGGGAAAGTGGGCAACTTGAGTATTTCAATTGGGCAGGCGAAGTAGAAGACCCCCGAACGTCTCGTCAAATAGCGAGAAAAGAAGCGAAAGAATGGGCAAATCATCCAGATTGTTTGTTCTTGAGTGAAAAACTTGGAGTGGCGTATGACCGCAAGAAATACGAGCACGTGCATTCGTCCGAGCAATCAGCAGCTCTAGCGCAAGAAGACCCTGACAAATTGAAATCAATTGTATTGCACAATTTCAGAAACGGCGCCATTTACAATGGTGCGTGGGCAATTTCCGGCTTGGCTCATCTTGAACCAAATGATGATATTCGCGATGCACTCAGATACATCGCCAAGAAAGGAAAACATCAAGAGTTTCGTTCTGCCGCTAAGAAAGCATTGATGAGTGCATACCCAGAAGACGCATTGATGAAGAGATTCTCCAGGTGGATTGGGGGTTCGAGCAAATGACTCCGTATGTTTATGTAGCCATCCGTTCAGACCTTACAACAGCCCAGCAATTAGTTCAGGCCGCACATGCCACACAAGAAAGCGGAGCGCAGTTTGGCTGCCCAGAACACTGCCACATGGTTGTGTGTGAGGTCAATGGCATTGAAGGCCTGAAAAAATTCTGTGAGGTGTGCGGCAATGCCGGTATCCAATATTCGTTGTTTTACGAACCGGACTATGACCTTGGATATACGTCGGCGTGTACCGAACCGATTACGGGCCAGGCACGCTCACATTTTCGTAGGTTCCAGTTATTCGGGGCACAAACTCCAACTCAACAGGATAAGCTATCCCGCCAGCCGGCATAGTAGTCAGGCATAAAGACCGTCCCGGTCTGAGTGTAAATGTAGCTAGTCTATATTTGCCTTTGGCCGGTATCATTGGGGTGTTGTGGTAAATACCATTGACACCCCAAGTCACAACCGCTTTCCCGCCTCTTGGACTTGCATATATCACAACACTCTTTGTAGCCTTTGATGTGTTGGTGACTGTCACGCGCTGTGTGACGCCGTATTGACCGCGATTAGCACTGGGCCCCAATCCGCCAAAGCGTATCTTGACTGGCTGGTTTTCGATGTTTGCTGAAAACAAAGATTCTAGCGAATCCAAAACACCAATGCTGGTTTTTGGATTGATGGTGTCACCTGTCTTGCAACTGATTTGAGTGTCTTTGGTTGCTGTGAACTCAATGATTCCACTAATTGTTTGCCCAGGAAGCCATTTGTGGTTTATATTGATGTCGCGCAACATCAAAGCACTCTGAAAGAATTCTAGTGCGGCTTCTGAACCAGCGATACCTGGACTACCACTAAATGAGAATCCGACAACCCCTAATACTGGTTGGCTTGATTTGAACTCAAATTCCATGGTTTTGCCCCCGGAATTCTTGTAGTGCAAGAAAATGCGCACTTGTTCTCCTGCTTGCACGTCGAACTGAGCCAACCTTTGTTTGGTGGCAATGCTTTCTGGCGTGTTCAGAAAGTACAGGCTTTTTGTTTGTGCCCAAACCGTACTGAGTGCTGCCATAAACACCATGAGTGTTATGACGACTCGAATCATATACGAACTCTCTTATGGAGTTTGATTGCGTCACCTGCAATCTCAGGTGCGATAAATGTAGTATGGACGCAAATCAGTCAGATTTACAAGGCGTTGTGTTTGTCTCCATGGATGGAATGCAAGCCATGTACATAGCTGGAGAATTGGTAATGCAACAGCCTCAACTCAGTATTGAAGCTGTGTTGGAAGAATTGGGTGTGCCGTTTGTTTCACACTTTCTGTCGAGTCCGTGTAATCCGGTTGTAAGACGAGGTGTGTTTCCTGTAAATCTGAAGAGAGTGATTTTGGAAGGTGACATGTATTTTTCTAAAGGTATAAATGGTGATAGCCGTGGATAGGTCTATGGATATTGAGCTAGAACAAACATCTATTTACATCGTATTGTCTGTGTTCGCAGCACAAATACATAGTGACAGGCTATCTATGGTGGTACACCAAGACGAAGACTACTTTTTGGTTGCAAGGCGCATTAGTGAATCGCATTTGATTTATGAGGTTGCAATTTGGCGAACATGTGAGTTCGAGGATGTGCCAGGGGTGTTGTTCTCTGTGGCTCATTTTCCTGGCGTTGTTAACACTGCTTACAGCTATCAAGCGTGGAACTCCATTCCTATTAACCAAACTGGCACTCGTTCGATTTTTGGACCAATGCATGGTGTCGTCGCGACGTTCGCGTATCCAGATGATGAATACGAACTCTCTAGCTTTAACAACAGGGCATTGGACGCGTACTAATGGAATGGAGAGATGGTTGTGATTTTCTTGAATTGGCTATTCAAGAAGGAATTGACAGTATTGTGTTTAGTGCCAATTCGGTAGTTAACAAATACGGATTAGTAATGGGTAAGGGCGCCGCGCTGAGGATACGCGACGCGTATCCTGGTATCACTGGTGATTTTGGCAAGATTCTTGATAGGCGGCCACCTGGTGACTATCACGTAATTAAGGTGAGTCGACCAGAGACACCGAGTTCTGTTTATGCGTTACAAGTTAAGCGCAATTATCGAGACCCAGGTGATTTCGAGTTGTGTCGGCAGTCTTTGCAAAAACTTACTCAAATGCTTGGTGATTCTCAGGCAGTAATGAATTGCCCCTTGATTGCCAATGGTGGTTTTCAAGACGAAAAAGAGCGCGTGTATGAAATGATTGAAAGCGAACTGGAAAATTCGCCAATATTGGTTACCAGATTTGGTGTGTAGGTGCGATAAGTTGATATGGTGTCTAATTCAAAATTGAAGTTGCATGATGAAGAGTGGGTGTTACGTCAGTATGATGCTTTGGCCTATAGCTTGGCAAGAAAGTATTACACAAACGTCGCAGCCGCTCACGAGCTAGAAGAGCTTGTTCAGGTCGCCCGAATGGGCATACTTGAGGCCGCTCGGAACTTTGACGAGTCTCGAGGTGTGAAGTTCATAACACACGCCTACAACTCGGCATGGCATTCTTTGTCGAGATATTTGCGCAAGAACCCAGGACTGGTTCGTGTTACAAATACTGAGCGAGACGGTGTGCCTACTATCTTGCCGCTCTTTGCGTCAATGGTTAGTTCTGATACGTCTCACGAAGATATCGAGCGCAGTGTAATGATAGAAGAGCTGCTAGATTGCCTTGAACCCGACGAGCGCGAAGTATGCGTCAAGATGCATATGCATGGCATGAATGCTAAAGAAGTTGCGGCATCAATGAACAATCTAACTTCGTACAAAGTGCTGATTCTAAATCGAAGTGCATTATCAAAATTGAAAGAGAGGGCAAGGTCTATGGGCCTTGAGGCTGAATTATGAACGACAAAATCGAATTTACATCATTGTTTTCTGGCTGTGGCGGCATGGACTGCGGTATGCACATGGCTGGTCTAAAAACCGTCTATGCTAATGAATACGACAAGCGCATTGTCCCTACGTATCGCAGAAACTTTCCCGATGTAGAGGTTGACACCGGAGACATCAGGGCTATCAATTTTGCAGATTTGCCAAACACAAGAGGCATCATAGGTTCTCCACCGTGTCAATCATGGTCTGCAGCCGGCGCTGGACGCGGTGCAATGGACCCTCGTGGCAAACTGTTCTATGTTTATTGTGACATTATTGCGGCCAAGAAACCAGAGTTTTTTGTTGCCGAAAACGTTGCAGGTATGTTACAGGGCAAAAAGGTAGAGGCGTTTCAGTATTTGATTGGCCAACTTAAGAGTTGTGGATACCATGTTGCATACAAGCTAGTTGATTGTGCAGATTACGGCGTTCCTCAAAACCGAGAGCGCGTGTTTATTATTGGGTTGCGCAGCGACACTTATGATTCAGAATTCGTGTTTCCAGAGCCGACACACATTGGCAATCACATGACCTTGCAAGACGCCATTGGAGACCTCGGCGCACCGCAAGAACTGAGTCAGAATCGCAACAATCAGTGGGACTCTTTCAATCACGAGTATTCAGCAGGAACATGGTCGCCTCATTTTATGAGCAGACAGCGAGTGCGTTCGTGGGGTGAGTGTTCTTACACAATACCGGCAACAGGTCGTCATGTACCATTGCACCCAAGTGCCAATAAGATGATTCCGGCAGGACCAGACAAATATGTGTTTGACCCAAACACTCCATGCCCATATCGTCGCCTTTCTGTTCGAGAGTGTGCAAGGATACAGACATTTCCTGACGATTTCGTGTTTGAGTATGATGCGATTGATGCTGGATATCTAATGGTTGGCAATGCCGTGCCTGTTGAAATGGCAAGAGTGATAGGAACAGCACTCAAAGAACGCATTACACTAGGAAAATGAAATCACTGTCGCTTTTCTCTGGTATTGGTGGCATCGAACTGGCATTGTCACAAATTGGCATTGAGCCAGTTGCTTTCTGTGACTGGGAAAAGTACTGTCAGCAAATTCTAGGTCGCCGTTGGCCTGAGATTCCGGTATTCGGTGATGTCAAAGAGCTTGATATTGCGCAATTAGAGGCGTCTGGTGTGCCCGTAGACGATATCAAGATAATTACTGGAGGATATCCATGCCAAAGCCACTCGGTCGCCGGCAAGCGCAAAGGCAGAGACGACGAACGACATTTGTGGCCAGAGATGTTCAGGTTGATTCAATCAATCTCCCCAGATTACATCATCGGTGAAAATGTCGAAGGCTTACTTAGTAGCTCTGAAGGCACTGTCTTTGGCGATGTGCTGAGAGATATGTCTTCATTGGGATATCGAGTGGGATGGTGTTGCTATCCTGCGAGCGATATTGGATGCGCACACGAAAGATATCGTGTGTTTTCATTTGGGTTGCGCGAAACACACTCGGGTTGGATGCCAGATAAAACAGTAGTAATGGACGCTGTTATGGCGTGGTTGGCATATGCTAAGTGGCCTGCGCTTCCTGGCTATAAGCAACGTGTCTATGAACCACCACGCGTGATATTTGAAGACACCGACAAAGACCGGTCAAAGCGCGTAAAGGCCATTGGAAACGCTGTGTCGCCAATGCAGATTTTTCCTATAGCATTAGCGTTAATGTGTCGCGGCGACATTGAATACATTGACTTTTCAGGTATTGAGCAAGATTGGTTAGAGGCCTGTGTCAACGTCAGAATGTTTGATAAGAAACTGGCAGTTCTTGAAGAGTGTTTTCGACTTGTCAGAACGGTAATCGAGCAACCAATTGGTAAGACTTTTGCACATTTAGATAACAATGTGTGGCATACGGGACCTAAGCCGTTTGTTGGCAAACCTGGTCTGCAAGTGTCCAAGTGGAAAAAGTGGGGATACATTTCACATGGCACTACTTGTATAGACTACAATCACAACTTTAACACCACAACTTTGAGAGTGCAATTCCCACCATATCTTGGCGACAGGCATCATGGCTCAGAACAGTGGAGAGATATGGATGATGCATTATGGCGCACTCCGACATCTGAGTGCGGCGTTAAGATTACGAGTCTAATGGACAAAGACGGCAATCCTCCGTCTAAACTAGGTGTTACTACATATCGCCGGAACAAGGATGGTACAGTAGCAGTTCAGTCGGTCACACTCAATCAGCAAGTCGCTATGTGTCATGAGTGGGAATCTGCGCTTTGGGCCACTCCTCAAGCAAATACCACCGCAGGCGAATTGCCAGAACACTTGGTGAATTCAAAAGGAGAGGAACCCAAGCCAGGTGAGAAAATGTATCGTCGTGATTCTGGCCGAATGGTTCAAACAGCACTTACCACACAAGTCAAGATGTGGCCTGGTGAGTCCGATGTCGCTCCTGATTGCCCTATTAGCATACTGTGGCCAAGACCAAGCACACACAATTCCTCAGAGGTTACTGATTGTGTGTATAGTCCAAGCAAAACAAGTGACACAATAGAGCGCACCGCTCGTTCCGCCAGTGGCAAGCGTGCAATGATGAATCCTGATTGGGAAGAAGTACTTATGGGGTTCCCAGTTGGGTGGACAAAGTCAAACTTGTAAAAGTGTAGTATGCACGACGATGATTCTTTGTTCTTACCACATGCACGAGACATGCTGGATATTGAAATGTCTAGCGCGTTTAGACAAGCGAAAGTTATTCTAGGCGAAGCGGCGGAAAAACTCAACAGCCTTGGTGTGTGTTATGTTCTCAAATTTTGTGAAAGCGAGCATAATGATTACGACAATTCTGTGTCCATGCACATAGCGTGCAAGTGTAGCGAGATGACCGTTGCAAACGCCGGGGCGCTGTTGGAATACGAACAGCAAAGATTTGTTGAAGCTATCGGGGGTGCAAGCGATGAAGATATTTGATTACATCAGACGTATTCTTAAGCGCAATCGCAAGAATAGAAAAGTACTAGATACCACAATTGGTACAGAGGGTTCATTTACATTGACATCTCAATCTGGTTTGTATTTTTCTCAACCCCAGTCTCAGCCAGTGGTGACATTTTCATCGAATGCAATCTGGTCAATGTCACCAGATTCTGCGCACCAACTAGTTGGTAAGACAGTTGGAAAAATAGACGAAAAAAGCATGTCTGATTATGAATTTCGAGAGTGGTTGCGCGATAATTTAAGTAGCTGCGAATATCAATCCGAAAATGGTCCGCGTAAATATGCTAAGCCAGACGACACAAGACCCATTTCGGTTATAGACGCAATGCTAGAGGTGAAATAAATGACAGTAATTGGTGTAAGTGGCAAGAAGCGCTCTGGGAAGGATACGTTTTTCCAAATGCTCGAGAAGCACAGTAGCGTTCCGGTTTATCGTCTGGCCTTCGCAGACACGTTGAAAAACGAGATTTATGAAAGAATTCTGAAACCAGATGGACTAGAGCGCTCCATGCTTGACAATGACGCGACCAAAGAGCAGTTTCGAACATTACTTCAGTGGTGGGGGACAGAGTATCGCCGCAGGCTGTTCAGAGATGATTATTGGCTTGCTAAGTTGTCGGAGCAACTTGAACAATACAAAGACCAAGACGCCATTGTAGTCATTACAGATGTGCGATTTCCGAATGAGTTCAGCTTTATCAAATCAATTGGTGGGTTGATGGTGAGAGTTTCTCGACCAGGATTACCAAATGCCACAGACCCGCACCCTTCAGAGGTTGCACTCGATGATGAGAAAGGCTTTGATACATTCATTGACAACAATGGCACACTAGAACAATTTGACAGCATTGTCCAGGCGTATGTTGGTACATTGAACAATGGCGTAAGTTGCGCTCGAATGATGAGTGTGGCCTAGTCCACTAGTTCTGGGATAGTGTTGCCACATGCAATACCAAATCCCTCAACATCATCTCGTGATGGGTGGTGCATTACATTCTTGGAAAGGTTGGCTGCTACACCGTCGTCATCAATATCTCCGCAAATTGCTACAGAGAAGTTGTTGATTTTTGGTTCGGCGTTCATCAACAAATGCGATGCACCATCATCATATAAATCTGAATCACGGAAGCACGCAACAAACTCTTCGGTTACACCTGCTGACATTTGGTTCATGTATTTGAGCGCACTACCCACACCTTCGTCAAGCGCAATGATGCACAATCGTGCGTGGTCTTCGTTGCCGATTGCTTCAGCAATGCTGTCTTCTGTGTTGGCATTGTGTACGACAATAGCCACATCGGTCTCTGGTCTTTCGTGAAGCGCAGAGACAACACCGTTGCTCCACGCCATGCCTACTTTGTGGTCTTTGCCTGTAACAATGACACACAACGTATGTTGTTTAGTTTGGGCGAATCTGCGCATATCATCTATCTTATACGCATTGCACAGGTGTCTCTCCTTCAATACATGAAAATGAGATTGGTGGAAGACAACATTTTAACACCCGAGCAGATAGAGAAAATCACATCAGCGTTCATCAATGGCCGCTCAGCTCAGGGCGGTTCTGAGCCCACAGACTCAGAACTCGAGGCCATTTTGTGGTGGTTTAACGAGATTGCTCGTGGTGCAGTACTCATGCAGTGGGTTCTAAACGGTGAACTTGCGTTAAACATGAAAGATAACGTCATAGCCTTTATTGACCTGGCACAAGACGATGACACATTGTCTCCACTCATCATGAAGCAATTGGAATCACTTGATTTTGATAGCGACAATGAGGTATAAATCCAATATGGATGTTATCATTCGCGCAAAGTCAGACGACCACTTGCCAGAAAAAACTAAACAGGTTATCGTGGTGCGTAAGCTATACCCCGACGGTGCCGGTGGTCAACGCAAAATCCGAGCCGGCAAAATCGCGTCACAAGCCGCTCATGCAAGTATGATTTGGTTGTCGAGGCGTGTTTGCGAAGCGGCATCGCCTCCACTCGAGCACATTGTTGGCAAGATGAGTGCGTATCCAGGTGTGCAATACACGAGCAATTTTGATAACCTTGGATTTACCACGGAAGAGCGAGATTGGCTAACAGGCAAATTTACCAAGATTGTACTTGGTGTCGACACTGAGGAAGAACTGATTGCATTGCACCAAAAAGCACTCGATGCTGGATTGACGTCTCACATTGTGACTGATTCTGGACTTACAGAGTTTGATGGTGAACCTACAAATACCGCCATTGCTATTGGTCCTCACAGTGGTCATAAAATTGACGAATTAACTAATGGGCTGAGCTTACTATGAAACAAAAAGAGCGACAAACACGAACAGCAGATTTTGTTACTGGGGTGATATGTGATGTTACTGCGGCACCATGTCCAGATGTGACCTTTTATGAAGGTCAAACACCTCAGTTTGATTATGGTGTACTGAAATACTTTGGTTCATATGGCAGTCCTTATGATATGCTCGAGATTGAACTCGAGCTTCATCCAGACCTTGTAGTTGCGCTTTTCTTGCTTTCAGACTATGGCAAGGCAATGGCGGGGAAAGATTGGCCGTACAAGAATCCAAAATTCAAAATCACAATTGAGGAACAAGATGAAAACGAAAACTCAAATTAACGACGCTAACCAGTTGATTGGCATGTTTGTTGGTGATGGAAAGCAGAACACGCTAACCGAGGCACAACTTCAGAATATTGCAACCAGCTTAGGGTATCGCACTGCACAAGTCAGGGACACCTGTTCGATGTATGACTGTATGTACGATACAAGCCGGTTGCAAATTCACGTCAATGAACAGAATCAGATTACATCAGTGCGCACCGGTTAAATGCGATTTCGCCGCTGAGATACTTAGTCAGTGACATCTTTTGCCCCGTGATTTCGCACTTGACTATGTTGTCCTGGCATCGTATTGTGCGCACTTTGTCACCGCGCATCCCGCTACCAATCTGGTCTTTTCTGTTTTGAGACCGCTCACTTGTGCTCTTTGTTTTTTGATAATCCATGACCTTGGCGTACAGCAACTCTAATGCAAGCGCACGGTTCTGGTGCTGGCTTCGCTCTGTGTCACATCTAATTTCCATGCCAGTTGGCACATGCTTTGCTATGACACAGGTTTCAACTTTGTTCTTGTTCTGGCCGCCAGGTCCGGAACCTTTGGTAAACCTAAGGTCGATGTCCTTTTCATTGATAACTATGTTGTCAATGGCGACAGGAAGAACGGCAACTGTGATTGATGACGAGTGTACTCGACCTCGTTTTTCGTTGGGTGGCACTCTCTGCCATCGGTGTCCACCGGGTTCGCCGGCAAACAGTTCTGCTGCGCAATCGCCTTTGATTATTAGCGCACAGAACCCATCGCGTTCATCAATAAACTCTAGTCAGAGCTTATTGGCTTTGCAGGCGCGTTCGTAGATGCCGGCCTGTTCTTTGACGAGCATTTTGGCGTCGTCACCGCCTTCGCCTGAGCGAATTTCGACAAGGATTGAATTATTGTGATGTTTCATGATTTTCCTCGTGTAGTGGCTGAAAGTCGTCGTACAGATTGATAGTGCTGCGCACTACAACTGTATCTGCGGTTTCACTGGGCGCTAGTGTGACCATCTCGTGTGAACCATACGCAGCCCTCTGTGTATGGACGAGGTGATATTCTTCTCCGCTGGCCCTGTGAATCCATTTCTTACTCAATTTCCGCATTTTTACAAACCTCCTGGGAAGTTTGTAATTATACATCATCGTTTTTAGAAAATGCCATACGCCCAGCCCTAGATATGAGAGACTTTACGTCTCCCTTGTATATCATTATACCACTTTGACCTTGTGGTTTTTTGGGGTTGAGTCCACCAACCCAAATCCCAAGCAATGTTTGAATTTTGCGAATATTGATGTTGGTTGACATAACAGCCTGTCCTCTGGAGTATACTGTGATTGTGTAATTGCCCGGAGGAAGCTCGACACCAATTTGGTCAAATGAAAATACTTCAGATGACCAATGCAAAGTGTGGAACTGCGTGCATTGTTTGGTTCGTTGTATTTCACAACAGAACCCCTTGAGCAAATCCTTCTTCATAGCGCGAATCGGCTGAGACACGTTTGTATTGTACATCGAACTGTTTTGAGTCTGATTGCACATAATACAATATCAAATGACAACCACAACTAAGCCACAACACGAATTTCGCTCGAGCGTCTCTGAAAATGAGTTTTTCGAGCGAATGTATTATCGTAAGGTGTTATCGCCTTTGTTGCGCGAAGAGGGATATACACCCATTGACCTTCGAGCAGATACCAAGTATCGAAAGGCCGATATTGACTTTGGTGGAATACAAGATGAAAAAGTTGCTAAAACCATCGAGGTCAAGTTTGACCACGTAGCAGCGGTAACAGGAAATATGTTTCTTGAAACCGTGTCTGTCGACAAGGGTATTGGTCGTGCTCAATCTCCTGGGTGTTTTATGATTAGTGAGGCAGACGAGTTTCATCAAATCGTAGTTTTGCAGAACAAGATATACATTTCCAATCTGTCTGCAATGCGTGATTACTGGTATGGTGAAGAGGCGGTGCCCAGAATTTGGCAATCCGATTACTCCAGGTATGTTATGCGGAATATCCGTGCGTACAATCATACATATGATTCAATCGGAGATTGCGTTAGTATTGAATTGTTGTTTGGAGAAAATCATCCACACCATAGCCATTATCTGATTGACATATACGAGTTCGATGATAGTATCCTTGAGGCATTTGTCCCGCTCTCTGCAAAAATAGTCAACAAGTATCACTCAATCAAACACCAGGCTGCAGAATTGGATTATCCAAAAGAGGTATCTAAATGGTTGCGCTAAAACGAGCCCAAATACGCAGAGATGCGCCAGGAGTGGATGTAACTGTAATGTCATCAAAAGGCCGCGCCAGGTCTTTGGCACCAACATGGGAACTGGTGATGGGTCATAAGAATGGAACAATCAGCAATGATGAATATGCCTACGCATATGGAGCGTTGCTAAATCTGGTAAATACAGATGATTGGAGTTGGTTGCAAGAACAAAAGGACACTAATCATGAGGTTTATTTGTTGTGTTATTGTAGGGACGGTAAATTCTGCCATACACATCTAATAGGCTTGTATGCGCAGGCACTTTTGCCAGAAGTATTTGAATGTCAAACATCTCCGCCAGAATCTGTCCTCGAAACAGCCTGGCACCTCGAACTTGCGGGAAGTAACAAAAATCAGGTACAATAACACCATGTCATCTATTACATTGCCGAATCCGGTTGATTCTAATGAAGATTGTCAGTCTGATGAGTATTGCGTCATTGTCTACAACAATGATGTCAATACATTTCAGGAAGTTATCGCGATTTTGTGCCTCGCATTGCAAATCGACCGCCAGCGTGCGGAAATGCACGCATGGGATGTACACTTGTTAGGCTCGGCCAGGGTACACTACGGTTCAGAAACCGACTGTCAATCCCGAGCTGAAATCATTAGCAAAATCGGCATTCGCACAGAAGTTTGCTCTGCATAATAAGGGAACAAAAATAACATGTGGCAAAGATTTACAGAAAGCGCAAGAAAAGCTGTTTTTTATGCTCAAGAAGAGGCTCAGAACTACGCTGAGGGCTTTGTGTCTACAGAGCACATTCTTCTTGGACTCATTAGAGAACCAGACAATGTATCGTGTGAAATCATTGAGAAAATGAATGTCAAATGCTCGAAGATTAAAGCCGAACTTGAGAAGGCTATGCCCAAGGGTGATGGTCGAGCAAACACAGATTTGTCTTTAACACCAAGGGCGAAACGCGCAATTGACCTGGCCTATGATGAAGCACGTAACCTCAACAACAACTACATCGGCACCGAACACCTGTTGCTTGGCTTATTGCGTGAGGCCGATGGCCTTGCTGGCAGAACCCTTACAAAGTTCGGAATTACGCTTGAAAAAGCAAGAACATTAGTCGTACAACAGCAGGAGCGCGAGGATGTTGATTCCGAACCTTCTGGTGCTATGTCTACACCAGAGCGTTCTTCGAGAGTCAAGACAGCAAGCCTGGATGAATACAGCCGAGACTTGACTGCAATGGCCAAGGCAGGAAAACTAGACCCTGTAATTGGTCGAGAACACGAAGTTGAACGACTGATGCACATTCTAAGCCGTCGAACCAAGAACAATCCGTGTCTGGTTGGCGACCCAGGCGTTGGAAAGACTGCCATTGTTGAGGGACTCGCACAAAAGATTGTTAGCGGCAACGTGCCCAGGGCATTGGTTGATAAGCGTTTGGTTTCGCTAGACCTTGCGGCACTTATTGCAGGCACCAAATATCGCGGTGAATTCGAAGAACGACTGAAGCGTGTTATGGAAGAACTGCGTCGTTCGCAGGGGCAGATTATTCTCTTTATTGATGAGTTGCACACCTTGATTGGTGCCGGCGCCGCCGAAGGCGCAGTAGACGCAAGTAATATCATGAAGCCCGCTTTGTCTCGTGGAGAGATGCAGTGCATCGGTGCAACTACGCATGACGAATATCGAAAGTACATCGAAAAGGACGCAGCGCTTGAGCGAAGATTCCAGGCAATTAAGGTGCAAGAACCTAGTCCTGAAATTGCATATGAGATTCTTCGTGGTTTGCGTGACCGATATGAGGCATATCATGGTGTTGAGTTGACTGATGAGGCACTTAGAGCCGCCGTTGACATGTCTGTTCGATATATCACCGACCGAACTCTGCCCGACAAGGCAATTGACCTTATTGACGAGGCAAGTGCAAAAGCGCGTCTGCAGCATTCGATGCCAAACAACGAGTTGCAGTCCCTCAAGAAGCAAAGCATTGAACTTGAGAGAGAGATTAGTCGACTGAAGAGACAGAAGAAATCGAGCGAACTGGAAACTGCCGAGAAGAAGTTTAGCGATGTTTCTTCTGAAATCCATAAGATGGAAGACGCATTGAATAACACCGAAGATGTCGACTTGATTATCGGAGAATCGGAAATTGCCGCTATTGTTCAATCATGGACTGGTATTCCAGTCAACAAGGTTGCACAAGATGAGTCGGCACGCCTGTTGAATATGGAAGCAGACCTGATGAAAAACATCATCGGTCAAGACGAAGCCGTTATTGCACTGTCAAAAACTATTCGAAGGTCTAGAAGCGGTCTTGCAGACCCCAAACGACCAATGGGCAGTTTCATCTTCCTTGGTCCTACTGGTGTCGGTAAAACCGAAACCGCCAAGGCACTGACTCGATATCTGTATGACAAGGATGATGCCATTGTTCGCATTGACATGTCCGAGTACATGGAGAAGTTTTCGGTGTCAAGGTTGATTGGTGCCCCTCCTGGCTATGTTGGGTATGACGAGGGCGGCCAGCTTACTGAACAAGTACGACGAAATCCATATTGTGTTGTTCTTCTTGATGAAATTGAAAAGGCACACCCTGAAGTGTTCAATATTCTTCTTCAGGTCATGGAAGATGGTCATTTGACAGACTCTCGAGGGCGCAAGGTCGACTTCCGAAATACTCTTATTATCATGACATCGAACGTTGGTGTTAAGCCGGTTGAGGTGGAGCAAACGCTTGGTTTCCGTTCCACCACCGATGACCCTGATGACCCCAAGGTTTATCAGCGACTCAAGAAGAACATGTTGGCCGAAATGAAGAAGATGTTCCGCCCTGAGTTTCTTAACCGTGTCGATGAGGTAATCGTCTTCCAGCACTTGAACCGCAACAATATTCTGCAAATCGCAGATTTGTATATGGCACGTGTTTATAATCAGGCATCAGAACTGGGTATTGAACTCGTGTTGACAGACAAACTCAAGGACGTATTGGTCAAGGAAGGCTATGACCCCAACATGGGTGCTCGACCATTGCGCCGAGCAGTGCAGTCATTGATTGAGAATCCGTTGAGTGAAGAGATGCTTAAGGGCGGTCTTGAGGCCGGCAAGAAGTATTCTATTGACTGTGACGACGATAACAATGTGTCAATCAGCGAATATCTTGGTGCGCTCCCGCCAGAGGCACCAAAGAAGCGCAGAAAGAAAACAAGTGAAGAAGTGGCAACACAGTCATCGTCCGAAACCCCACAGGAGTAATTCATGCTGATGGACCAAATGCGCGTATATGCCGTCAGACTGGCTGATTTGTTGCCGGACAGATTCTTGTTCAAACAAAACCCAACATGGTGGTTTATTCGAGACCAAGAACTATCGGTGTTGGATATGCGAAGCAATACGGAAGAGTGGCAAGCCAAGGCGAACATTTGGGGGTTCCTTGGTCCACTCTGTCACGAATACAAAGTCAAACGCATCGTAGCATCTGATGAAGAGTGTATTGAAGAGGCAACATTCAAAGCACTTCTGGAAGCAGTCGGTGCTTCTTTGGTCAAGGCTTAATGTAAAGTCGCTGTGCGAGGCAAATAGACGCCCTGGAGCATGATTTATGCACCAGGGCGTTTGATATCAGAAAACAACGGCGGTTCAAAGTGTGTGGCGCACCAATATGTTAATTTCCTTGGTTCTTTTGTTGCCCGTGGATTGTACATAGGTATTCCTTCACTTCGGTATATCCTTTTTTTGCACGCTGGACACTTAACTTTGCTTTCTTTAGACATTCCTTACCTCGGCCTTCTTTGCATATCGCTCTGGTTCGTGCGTGCATACACCCTTAAACCCTATGTCATAGACAGCTTTGATAAAGTCATCAGAAAGGTCAAATGACCTTTCTATCAGTTCGCGCTCAAATAGCGTTGTGCCACTGGGAATGGTTTGATACTTGTGAAGTTCTGGAGATACGACATACGAGTCTTGAGCAATGTTTGCGAATTGTGCCAGGTCATCTGGTGTAAACACGTAATCCAGCCAGTATTCTTCTGTTGGTTTTGGGTTCGTTATAGGTCCAGGTGTAGATATAACACTGATGTTTTCAAACCTACTTCGTCTTGTGAGCACTCTTCCGCCCATAGCTCGGATAAATATTTGGTCTGGAACAATCAGGTCGGTAAATACATATTGGTCATACATGTCTAAGTATCCGCCGCGCAAGTGCTTAAATAATCCTGTTTCTTTGCAGTCAAGAACAACTGTGTTGTTCCATTTTTGTGTCGCCTCATACATCAAGAAAAATGAAGGGGTGTACTCTGTAAACTTATCATCTTCGATGATATCATGTGACAGATATACGGTTCCTTTGTGTGTTCTCAGGTCTACTTCAATGCCCCATCCGTTTTCTGCTGCCAGCATCCATTGCTTGACGCTATTCGCCCTGTGTAAAATGATTTCCATAATTCATCCTATCAATCCAAGCTGTTTGTATTGTTCGATGTTTTCGATAACACAATCTGGCAACAATCCTGGTGTCACTGATTTGGTCTCAAAAATGAAGCCACGACCAAATACATCGGATTTCAATTCTGATACCCTATTGGGTATTTGAGATAGGATTTCATCAGTATTATATTCTGTGTGGCTGAACGCTTGAATCTTCTCTGTTATTATGTCTGAATCACCCATGAAGCTAAAATGCCAGCCACCATTTCCTGGGAATCTGTACAGCCCATTGTGCGCGTCGCGCAGTTCTTGTGGTCTGCGTTGTGACAAATGATGTTTCAGTGCGATAACAAACATGTTCCATGGTGCATGGGGTTCAATTCCGGGCTCTTGTCCGACCATAAAGTTGTTGAGTTTGTAGTAACACTTGTCCAATGTGATTGTAGCCGGCGCATTATTGTCTCTAACCCATTGACACACGCTTTTAAGCGTTTCGAGATTCGGTATCTCGTCAACATCTGAGACAAGCACAATATCACCTTTCTTGGCTGCATGTAGTCCGAGTTCAATATTGTTTCTTTGCGCAGACTCGTTCCACCATGCGTTGTCTGGCTTCGGTTGAAAGTCTGTCAATACATGTTCGATTTTATCAGCAGCCCAGGCGAATCTTTGTTTGTTTTCGAGATAGAACAATGGCTTCGTCTTGCCAGTAAAAGTATATGGAGACTCGACTATCACAAATCTGTCAACGTGTTCGTACATATGCCTTAGCCTCAGCTCCAGCATATCGAGCTCCTTCCAGAACATGAAGCAATCAAATACTTTTGGTCTTTCTCTTCGGTCAATCGGGTGAAACAAGTGTGGGTGAGTCTGCCTGGCCTTAAACATGACTTGTGGCAGCTCGATGTCATCTACCGGTGACAACTGAATACCATCAAGAAATATTCGGTCTTCAACAATATCGCGCCAAAGCCTTACTTCGTCATGAAATTCTGGTATGTCAAACTCTGAATGACTGAAGCTCGATAACTTTCTTTGAATACCCTCAATACCACCTGTGTACGAGAAGTGCCAACCAGCATCTGGTATTGGAGTGTATTTACCAGAGGTTCGTTGTTGGCGAATGTCTTGTGCATGTAGGTCTTCTTTGTATGATACGATGCTTGTTCCGTGCCATGCAAATGAATTAGTGCATCGGTCAAGGTAGTAGCAATGCGGCCGCATTAAACACACGCAGTTTTGTTTAGACTCAATTGCTGCCTCAATTACATCTACAGCAGGAAATTCATCAACATCACCGAGTATGATTGTGTCGCCTGCTTTAGCATCTTTGATTCCGTTGAATATAAAGTTGCGCTGTCTTGTCTCGTTGTGCCATCTCTCGTTTGGTTTTGCATTGGGAACAAGTGTGTCACAAACAACGTGTCTGATTTTACTCATTGCCCAAGCAAATCTGCCTTGGTTTTTGACAAACACAAGTTCCTTTGGGCTGCCAGCAAATGTTAATGGTGCTTCACATATAACGAATGCGTCGACTAAGTCCCATAAGTGTCTTAGTCGAAATTCCAGCAAATCTAGTTCGTCTGAAAACATAAAGCAATCGAATACCATTTATGACACTTCTGCAATCCATCCGAGTTTGGTGTACTTCTCTATATTGTTGACTATTTCATCTGGATACTCTTCAGGAGTAATTGCCTCAACTCTATAGCGGTAACCTCGTTCGAATGGGTCGACGTCCAATGCTTGAATGCGTTGTTTGATTTTTTCAGGGTCTGTGAACTCTGGTGTGTCGTATTCTGAGTGCGAGAATGCTTTGATTTTCTCTTGATTGAAGAACTCATCACCAATGAAACTAAAGTGCCATCCTCCGTGGTCTACGCTTGGCCACGCGCATCTTCTATCTCTGATTTGCTGTGGTGTCCAACCCATCGTTGCTGGTTCTTCTGGAAATCTTAAATGCTTACGCTGACACACTGCAAAGCTATGCCATGGATGGTGGTGCTCAGAGCCTGGCAACGAAGTGTCCATTCTGTTGTTTAATTTCCAGTGATGCTTTGTCAATATCAAAGCAACTGGCCCTTCGTTTACACACCGGCCCATGGCTATGCGCATCTCATGATATCGCGGTAGTTCATCGACATCAGATATCAGAACGTAATCTTCTGGCAATGCGCCCATTACCCCGGTCATGATTCCATCTCGTTGTATACCCTCCATGCCCCAGTATTCTGAGTGATTTTCCGGCATATTGACCAGTACATGGTGTATCTTTGGCATTGCCCACGCGAACCTGCTTCTGTTTTCCCAGAAAAACAGTGGCTTGGGCGCACCACGAAACGTTCTGTCTGCCTCAACTATGACGAACTCATCCACATGCTCCCACATATGACGCAATCTCAACTCGAGCATGTCGAGTTCTTTCCAAAACATAAAACAATCGAATACCATTAGTACCTGTAACCTACCTTCATCCTACCAGGAGGTCCGTTTTTTGTAGGAACCTCGTGGTAAAGATGCATTGCATAAACCTTGTCGTCATAAAAGAGCTCAGCACCTTCATTAGCAGCATTTTCGAGCACTGAACAGTAACCCCATGGTCTTACCGCCTCGTCTCGAGGAATGTTAGCGAGCTTTCTTGCCCCGTTGTTGTATGCGTGCATCACTCCGTCTGGTCCCCAAAATCCAAGAGCCCAGTTGTGCAAGTCTATTGGTTCATCGTGCCACATTTTGACATCTTTAACTTCTAAACACTTGTTGAAACCATTAAGTCCGGCGAGTTTTCTAACATCTGATGGGTCTACATACTCTCGTATGTCAAACTTTTTGAAGTTAATGATAGCAGGGTTCGTTCGAGATTCTAGCAAATCACAAGTTGCACGAATCACCTGGTCTGGTAAGTAGAAATCTGGCTTCATTACAAAGTAGTTCTTGTAACCGCCGATACTGCGCATTTGGCACATGAAATCAGCAGACACAGATTTTTCGCTTGCGATTTTTGGGGCGATTTTTACTTCTTTGAATTTCCGCAACACATCATATCGACTTAGCACATTTAGGATATCCTCGTTGCTGCGTTGTGTAGAAGCGTTGTAGATAAACAGTGTATCAAACTCAAAATCATTGTTTGCAAGACTTTCTGTACTCATGTCATAGTTGTAATCCGTGAGTGTGTCGTATGCATAGTAAATCATTGCCCAGTTTTTTGGATGTATGAATGAGTGTTCATACCAAGAGGGTTCGGGCTGTCCGTCATTGCCCCTGGTCCAATTGGTGACATGTTTGGCGGTTGCCAGTGTCGTAATAGCATTATTTCTTCCAGTGTACATGCCAATTTCGTTGTGTTCAATTTGAACTATCTTGTCTTTCCAAAACAAAGGAATGTCTTCTGCGACCCATTTGTAGTCCGCGCCGTGTGCGTGTGTGGTTTTGACCGGCATATCGGGGTTAAACAACGTCCAGCCAGGTCTTCTGGTTTCGCCACCAATATCTATGCGAATGTTGCCTGTAAAGAAGCCTTCTGGAATCTCTAGTGGTGGTGCCTCGCCTATACACATGTTCTGAGGACCATAACCGTCAAAATGCCGCACAAGTTCTTTCTTTGGGACCCATGCCTTGTACTGCTGCACATTCCAAAAAGCACCGTCGCTGCGTGGTAACCAACCTGGGTGCCCAGGTTGACGAGAATCAAACCACTTTCTTAGCAATCGCGCGTTGACAACTTGATAGCTGTCATCCGAGCCCCAGTAAAATGTGATGAAGTCATTGTGCTCTTCTAGCCTAGTGCAAAATGATGCCTTGGCAACTTTTAGGTGCTCTGGCCAATGCGACAATACAACAGCCTTGTATGGCTCTGGGTCTGATTCCATGGCATCAATGCACGAATAGAGCATGTCTAGGCTTGAATCAAGAAAGATATGGTCATCATTGCAGAAAAACATCACTGATTCATCGTCAGGAATATGTGCCATATCATGTGCTATATTTTGCTGCCACTCGGTAGATGTCGTGGCTCTTTTGTTGATAAACTTGACCTTGTCTCCAAACACCTCTTTGCCATGTCTCACGATTGATGCAAATTGATTGGCATATGGCTCATCAAATTCAACGCGCACTATGCCATCGGTAATTCTGTCGATGCACGCAAGACTTGATAACATATATCTGAATACGTCACTGCGTTGTTCTTGGCGCAAATACCCCCTGTTAATTGGTGTTAGTCGAGCATCGCTGATGTATACGTTCATGTACAGAAACATTATTGCCTCACTTTACCTTTGTTCATTTCAAAATCTTCTGGCGTCCCCAGGCCATACATGTTTTTGATATCAAACGTTCTTATGTCATATTCAGCGACCATTTTGTTGTATGCTGGACATACGTAAAATTCACCATTGACTCTTTCGTTGTTTGCTATCATTCGTTCGGCCGCTTCTACAAACATTCCTCCGCATGCATAGTGGTATATTCCAACAGTTGCATGTGGTGAAATGACTTGTTTTTCAGCCACCCTAAGTATTCTGCCGGATTCATCTGTTTCTGCATAGCTCCACTTGGACTCGGTCGAATGGAATGTCATAATGACGCCATCGTATTTGTTGATTGAGTTAATCCACGCCTCTCTGTCATACTCAATGTATTGGTCACTATTGGCGATTAACAGCGGTTCATCATTGTCTATGAACTTCTTGGTGCGTAACACAGTGCATGCAGCGCCTTCTGTTAATTGGTCAATCATTACGAAACATACGTTGTCTCGTTGTGTTAGTTCTGTGTTCTGAGCGTGTGCAATGTGTTCAGAGCGCATTAGCAGATAAATTTTGTCGTTTTCATCGGCTAGGTTATCAATGGCGATTTGAACCATTGGCTTGCCGTTGATTGGCAAGAATGGCTTTGGTGTCGAATAGCCTGCGTCGACAAAACGCCGGCCTGCTCCTGCTGCTGGTATGACTATGTTCATGGTTTACGTGCCCTAAAGAAAATCCATTGTTCGTGAATATCGGCTGGCCCAGTTGGCCTGAGCCAGTATTCAAAATCTGTAAATCCAATTGCAGTCAGGTCGTCTGAGAGTTGTTTTTCGTCCTCAACCCTGCAGTCTAGTGTTCCGTTTGTTCCGATGGCGTCCCATTTATTCTCGTAGTACCCGACGCTTTTTGGGTGTACGCTTCCATACCCCATTTGTGCAGTGAACAATCCACCAGGTTTCAACACCCTATAGAATTCTTTCATCAAACCCAATCTGATTTGGTGTACGCAGATGTGCTGTAAACATATCACGCTATAAACAACATCATATGTGTCTGATGGTATTTCTCTTAGGTCAGTACCATTGCTCAGGTAAAGATTCGGTATTTCCAAGCCTTCGCTGAGTAGATATTCTCTGGCCTTGTCGAGTCCGATACCACTTATGTCAACGCCATCTATGGTGTTAAACACGTCGCGATACAGTGCGATGCATCTTCCAAATCCACACCCAAAATCAAGCGCCCTTGATTGTTCGCCTAATTGCATGTTTTGAAACAAGAATGTTTGGTAATCTGGCCAAAGGTTGTGTGCCTCGAACGGACCGGCAATATAGTCTTTTTCACTCAGGTTCCATTTGGTGGCTTCATCGTCTTGCTGTACCCTTTGCATTATGGAATAATTATTGTTCATTGTCTCATCTGTAAGGCAAGAGTACAATGCGGGGCTTACCATCCCAGGTCCGCTCACTTTGATGATTCGGCCTGGGTCCGCGGCGCGTGCCGACGCCATTCCAACTTCGGAATCTTCAACAATGACACATTCACTAATGTCCACACCAAGCACTTCTGCACCTTTAAGCCAGATATCAGGCGCAGGCTTAGGGTTTTCAGCATCCTCGTTTCCAAGATACATGTCAAGTAGGTCGATGACTCCAATTTTGGTCGACATTGTTTTGACCGAATCCCTGATTGCATTAGAGCATATTCCAACCAGGTATCCATTGTCTTTGAGTTTTTGAACAAGGTCAATCTTGGCTTGGTCTTTTTGCAAATCGGTTTCAAAAAGAGCATTCGTGTATTGTTGTTTTGCAACAAATATTTCGTCGTACAAATCAGGCTCAAGTCCCTGTTCTGCCGTGAGCATACGCAGTTTGGTGCGTGTGGTTTTGCCGTCAAATCTTTGAATGTGGTCTTCGTAAGAGATGTGATAGCCATAATCCTTCAAAGCCATGTTGAGAGCTTGATAGTGGATATGTCTTGCATCAAACATAACGCCGTCTGCATCGAATAATATTGCTTTGAATTTCATGATATTCTTCCTTGTTTTCGCCACGCATCTGTGGCAGACGGGTACCAATCAACGTGTTCAGGTACCCACTTGCATTCTGGAAATTGATAAAGGGTGAAAATTTCGTATGGTGATTTTCCCCATTTGCTTGCCCACATTCCACCAAGCTCTTCACCTGTTGCTTGTGCGACTCGGTCTCCTGTGTTGTAAATCTCCTCTGTTCGAGTACTTTCTGAAAAATACTGTTCTAGGTTGACTGTGTTATGCATTAGTGCCCATGGATGTAGGTCGGTAATAGATATGCATTCTGGCGCGAATTTCAATGCACGCAACATGTAGTCGCTTTCTTGATAGAAGATGGTTCTAAATCTTTCGTCCCACCATCGGTATAGGCTAAATCCCTCGATACTGTTGATATGAACCATGTCGCCCTTTGGCGCAAAATAGGTGGCAAATCCAGACTCATCAACTACCCTGTCCCACCCTGGCTTTATCATTACGTCGTCTTGACTGCACACCACCCAGTCTTTGTTTCCGAACGTGTGGCAGTATGCTGTGTTCCAGCATTGTGCAAGGGAACCAAGCATCCAAGCTGGTCTCACGTTGTGCATGATGTTGATTTTGCTTCGGTCTTGTTCTCGAAATACATCTAGGGTCAACGAACCATGGTTGTCAATGATATTAACCTCTTCAAATGGGAATGTGTCCATCCATTGTGCAACTGTCTGATACACCTCGTTGTGTCTCAAATAGCTGACAATAAATAGGCTTACATTCCCCGGCTCGAATCGCCCATTCATGGTATTACCCTTCCTCCATATTGAATTGCCTTTTCCGATGTCCAGCCAGCAGAGTCTAACCTAATCACCGACCACACATAAAGGTCTTCCTCTGATGGGTTTTCTGGACTGTCATACCACGGCATGTGCTTGGCGACATATGGATAATTTGCCCTAATGCCATATGTGAAGTCTACGTGGGTTTTTGGGTCTATCTCCCATATGAAGTTGTACTTGTTGTAAACCGCAAATGTTGTGTCGCACGTGGCGTTAAAGAATTCTGGGTCAAGCGGTCTGCGCCACATGTGCTCTGTTTCAAATTTGTGAATGAATTCGGTGTGATTGTTCTTTGGCACGTCTTTGATTTCTAATCCAAGTCCTGCCTTGTTGATGTTGAGGTGCTTATATCTTTCGTAGCCCTTTACCAAATGGGTTAGGCAGTTTTTAGGCACGCCGGCAAGTGATAAATCAGGGTCAGTAACTGCGTAATACGGCGTAGCAAGTTGCTCTATGACACCAGACAACCATGGAGATTTGTGGCCGAGGTTTTTGTTTAGGTATATGACCTTGGCTGGTGTTTGCTCGTAGTACTTGAGCAATGGCGGGTAGGTAGAGTCGTTGTCTATAATGTACACTTCGCCAACGTTGTCCATTGCAAAAATGTCTCTAACCATCTCGGGCAACCATGTGACGCGGTTGAAAGAGACTATAAAGACATTGATTTTTTCGACACGAGTTGGTGTTGGCTGTACCTTTCTCATTTAGACTCCGCACGCTTGTGTGTGTACGGAGTATTTGTACAGGGTGATTAACAACAAAAAGCCGGCTATTAGCCGGCTTTTTGTTGTATCGAAGAGAGGTCGTTTAAGACCTGTTGGCAATGAAGGCAATGATAACAACAATGCCAACGATTCCAAGGATAATCAGTAGTACGGTTCCAAACCCAACACCTCCACCTACTGGTGTGTATGCAACCGGAGTGTATCCTGGCATATAAGCAATCACAGGCCCGCCTGGATAGTAGCTGTATCCGCCATTGACATTGATATAGACCTGTCGTCCGTTATATGTCGTTTCCCGAGGGCCGGAATACGTTTTATAACGATAACTCGTGCTAGTGCCAGAACTCGTACTAGAACTCGTACTAGAGCGCGAAGAACCACTCGGTGCAGTTACCGGCGGCGGTGATTGGTTCATGGCACCACCGGACTTCATTTTACTGGAATTCGATGAACTAGAGCCAGAGTTGACGCCAGACCCCATGGTTCCACCAGAACGCATTTGGCTTGAGGAACTTGAAGAACCAGAACCAGAACTGATTCCAGACCCCATGGTTCCACCAGAACGCATTTGGCTAGAAGAACTCGGTGCCTGATAGGTTTGCCGAGGCGGCGAGTAATTTCGTGGAGAATAGCTACTGCTGCTCCGACCGCCGCTGAATCCGCCGCCGCTTCGGCGCTGTGCAAAGCTGTCTGCGCTCAGACCTGTTAAGAGCATGATTAGCGCGAACAGCCAGATGTATTTTGAGATGTTTTTCATTGTTTTTTCCGTTAAATCAAGACTACATTTTCAAACTCGGCAATACCAAACTGTTCGCCAGTTTTGTACTTGAACCAAATCGACACGTTGTCGTTGATTGCGTCAATGCTTGCGTAAACGCGAGCTACGTCGTCAGTGATTTCTAGACCATCCATGAACACCTGTGTGTCAAGGAAGTTCATTTCTGGGTCATCGCACACAACTCGAATGTTGCGATTGTTGACCTGGAATTCGATACCGCCAGGAAAGAGTGCGCCACGAGCCAGTTCATCAATATTGTCTTGATTCGCTCCGGCCGCGAAATAGTCAACCCATCCTTCTAGGTTGCCACCTTCGTCTACCCCTGCCTCTCCTTCGTCGGTGTTGTAGATGCGCAAATCTAGAAAGATACGCCTGCAACTAAGCGGTTGATTGTTGTTGAACACGTTGGTGTTGTCCCAAGTGCCGTCTGTCATGAATAGAATGTTGTTAGCCATTGTTTGTGTCCTCTTTCACCAATTCGCCCCATGAATCAAATGACATGTGAAGAATCATTCTGTGAAGACCGAACGAATATTCTCCTAACATGCTCTTGATATCTTTGCGCTTTAGCGACATGAGTTGCTCTCGAATACGACTTGTATTGACGTCTGCGTATTGAGACCACTCATTAAAAAACTCTAACAAGACATCTTGGCCCGGAACCTTATTCTTCATTGTGTATTCAACGTTGATTTTGGCAGACCATTCATTCAGAATTTTGTCCGCTCTCCATCGACGGTGGTTATCAATCGTCGTCTTCGGGTCTTGTGTCCAGATAAGTTTTTGCTCTAGGCTTAGCGGTTCTAGGTACACCCGCTCGTTATCGCCAACACGCAACGCAATTACCTCTATCCCTAATTTGTTACCGTGATGAACCAGTGTTTGGCAAAAGTCTGAGATGTTGGTGAATTTGACATACGACCACATGCCCAGTGACATGCCCTCAATCTTCATTGATTCTGTGACAATGGCAAGTGCGTCCTTGTCGTCTAGTTTATATCGAAAGGCAACAAAGTCCAAATCTGAATCATTACACAATTGCGTCAGTGCAAATGCGGTGGCACAATCAACCCGATTAACGAAGCTGTTCTCGAGACTTTTGAATGTGCTGTCTGCCCATTTTTGGATTGACATTGACAATCCTTTGGGGTATGCCTTCGTCTTTGGTTTGCGACCGTCTTTGGATTTAGTTGCAGTCATGGTTGTTATTATGGCACATGAAAAAGGTCGATTGCAATACAATCGACCTTTTTCATTGATTGGTTATTTCACCGCGATTCTCGCCTCAAGTTCAGCAAGTTCGCTTTCGGCTGTTGAAGTGGTTTCGTTCGACACTGTAGACGGACTGGTGATACCAAGCCTTTCTTCCAGTGCCCGTAGGTCACTCTCGGCTTCTGTGTCAACAGCAGATTGCTCCAACTGCATGACCTTGCCGGCGATAGACTCGCCAAACATTTCTTGTCGCGCCGCCGCTTCGCTTTGTGCGTCTTTGATTTTGGCCTCCGCTGCACCAAAACCTTCTAGTTCGTTTTCGAACGTAAGACCTTCAAGTGCCTTTGTGATAGAGTTTTGGATTTGTGCATTTTTCCATTGTGCCTTGAGTGCTAAGGCTTCAGCGGTTTTCTTGCGAACCTCACCTTCTTGGTGCTTGATAGCCTGCTTTACTTGTTCAACAGTGTTGTTGGCTGTTGCCAGTGATGCATGCATGCTTTCAAGATGGGCTTCCCATCGCCTCTTTTCGGCCATGAATGTAAGTGCCAATTCGCGGTTTCCTTGCTTGAGCGCGAGTCCTGCCTTTTGTTCACAATTCGCCGCGTTAGTCTCCATTTCACGCACGGTCATTTCAAGACGATTCTTAGCAGCCAGTGCCTCGACGGCGCGTTCGCGATTTCTTTCCAGAACCTCTTGCATATCGCGCCGAGCTTGGTCAAGCATCATTTCCGGGTCTTCGACTTCGGTCATGAATTTGTTGAAAAATGCTTTGAGTAGATTAATGAATCTTTTCCACATTAGCTTTTGTCTCCGGTTTCTTGGGTTTGAAGTTCTTCTTCTGCTTCTTGGAAGAATTGTGCTGTTGAGGCAATTCCAATCTTGGAATCGCGCAGTCTCTTGCTGGTTCCTGCGGCCATCATGTCAAATGTCTCAGTAAAGTTCGCTGCACTCTTGGCGTATGCTCGAGTATTACCAGCGGCAATGTTGAGTACGCTGGCTGCCCTCTCTGCTTGCCATTTGTCCTGGTCTGCGCCAAGATATAGGAAAGTCCAGCCGTTGTCTGTGAGCTCCTTGATTGCATCTGCAATTTCTTCCTTGGAGTGCTTCTGTGATGCGTTCTCTTCACCATCGGTGAAAATAGCGAACGTTACAGTAACCTCTTCTGGTTCTCCTGCCGTACCTGCAATCACATCATCAAGAATGTTGGGTGCCTTGTTCACGGCGAGCTTGCACTCTTCAATCGCTTTTCCAACTGCATCAAGCAATGCAGTGCTTCCACGAGTGAAGTACACATTCTTGGTAAGTGGTTCAAGGTTCTGTACTGGTCGAGAGGCATATATTACCTCGATGACGTCGTCAAACAATACCAGTGTGACATTTGTGTCAACACCTTCTGCTGCCGAGTCTTTGGCGATGTTTGTAATATAGGTGTTGAAGCCGCCAATGACATCGTCTACTTGACCACTCATTGAACCGCTACGGTCTAAAACCGCCACCACTTCATGTCTTTGTTTCATATAGGTTTTCACCAATCGACAACTATTATATCACACGTCATGCGATTTTCGCAAGATGGAGTCATTAGATTTTGCAATTGCCTCAGCAAGTTCCACCACGCTACCATACCTGCGCTCAGTCGCATACATGTGCTTTAAGTTGTTAATGAGTTCGATTGCGTCTTCGGTCGACGCTTCTTGAATCAGTCGTTTGTAAATACGCGTATCTGGCAGTCTCACTTCTGTTTCCAGCTTGACTGGTGTAATCCAATTGGCATTAAGATTGATTTCAGCATATCTGTCAATCGAATCCCAATCTTGGATTTCGTATTCATCTGGAAGAAGATATTCACGACCACCAAGCCAAATTGACACTGCCCTGTGGTGTCCATCGTGCAGATACAAGCCACCATCTTGGAATTTGCTGATTCTAACCAACGGAAAGACGCTGTCCTCTGGGTGAAATTCTGGGACATTGTCAATTGTGAATACGCCACCGTTCCGCACGTGCTCGGTCATTCTTTTGACCTGAGACATGCTTCTGACCCAAGATTGAGTAGTTTGCAGCGTAACAAGGTTGATTGGCATACGTCTATAGAATACCACATTATGGCGCATCGGTATAATGTGACATAGAGGTAACATGAAAAAACTCATTTTGGCCCTTGGACTTGCCGCAATCTCGGCAATCGGACTTGCTCAATCAGACGGCAAGGTAGTTCGTCGTATTCAAATCAGACATGCTGACCCGCAACTGATTTTCATGCTGTTGTCTGGAACAACCAATTTCCAAACACCACCAGAAATGTCTACGCTTAGGTTTGGATTTGGTGGTTTTGGCGGCGGTAATGGCGGATTTGGTGGTTCTGGCTTCGGTGGTGGAAACAACGGTTTCGGCGGTGGTAACGGCGGTTTTGGAAGCGGTTTCGGCGGTGGTAACGCAGGTAACGGCGGCGGTCAACGCGGTGGCTAGTGCCCAGGCACTTTGCTTCCTTTTTTGGAATTGCAAGTCAGACACATAGTTTGGCTGTTTGACATATCATTACTGCCACCAAGGCTTCTTGGCATGATGTGGTCGCGTGTCAGGAGTTTGTCATCTTCGGTGAACAACTCTAATGATGCGCGGCCTTTTGCGTGTGGGTTGCGAAGCAATAGGAAATAAGAACCCCTGGCATTACACGACGCACAGATGGTGCTTTGCTTGAATGTCAATAGTTTCTTGCTTGCAATTGAAACATATATCGTTCCAAAATCTGTTTCTACGGACGCTTTAAGCCCGTAATTGCCACTGTCTTCTGATGGAACCATGTCGAGAATTTCATCGACATTGAACCTAGCCAAGACCTCATGTTTTGGAAAACACCGTACTACATCCACCAATGTTGGAATTAGGTGAAAGCGCCCAGTAGACCTTCCGTCGAGCTTCGGAGCTTTGCTTTTGCGTTTCACTTCAGGTTATTCACTGGACAGAGCGACATCGTCTATGATTGCGTCTAGTTTATTTTGCGTTGTTGGCAATTTGGTCTCGCCATCCACCTGCGACATGATTAAGAGTTTACCAGATGGAGAGACCGTATTTGTGAACTTGGTCATGTGTTTCATTTTGAGATTGTGATATGAAGTGTCCACGATTATAGCATCATAATCCTCGCCTATGTGATATGCGCCCAGTGCATGAAACTTCACCTCTGATTTTGTTTCACCAAATCCAATTTGTACGTGCCCCTCGACAGTTTGATATGTTCGTTCTGGCCTACACTTTGAAAAGTTTTTGACTAGAGAGGATGCCAATGTTTTTGATTGTGTTACCGCGTTGCCATCATCGGCAATATAAAGGTACTTGCTGTTGGGCTTCCAATATGCGCTAACAAGCGCATATGCAATTCCAACCGTGGTTTGGCCCTCTCTTCTGTTGAAAAAGAAAAATGCCAGGTCTCTGTCGTCTTCTGCGAATACGTCTGCTTGGCTATCTGTAAACTTATGTGCCGCGATGCTTTCAGCAAGCTCTAGTTTTTGCTCCCATACATCCATATGGTATTATGCACTTTGAGTATAATATGCCAATGTCTGATGAGTTGCAGTGTGCATTGTGTGGCCGACCGGTTCCAGTAGTAACCAATCATCATTTGGTGCCGCAGTCCATCGGCAAGCGCAGGGGAATCAAGCCTGGTGATTTGCCACAGGTCGATTTGTGTATCATGTGCCACAAACAATTGCATGCACTGTTCGACAATAATGAGTTGGCGCAATATCTGAATGACATTCCAATGCTATTACAGCATGAAAAGATTCAGTCTTATCTTCGGTTTATTCGAAAGCACCCAGGTCACACCGTGTTTAAGGCGAAGCGGAACAGCGAGCGGAAGAAGCGAAAATGAGCGCATTAACATGTGAAATGTAGTGGTCCCATTCGATTGCGTCTAGTTCATTGGCTTCTTTGATAATGATTCTGCCTGCTTTGTCAGCGTCGCATTTTCGAACTTTCATCACGCGTCTTAGCAATTCATCATAATCTGGCGCGGCTACGATGATAACGGAGTCACCCGGCCTGCGAACTGAATTCACGGCATATACCGGGACTTCGGCAAAATCTGCAAAATCTGCAAAGTTTCTGAACTCATCAGACACTGATTGGCAGACTTTTTCAAGCATATCTGGGGTGATGGCCAATAGTTTTCTAGCAAGATACGGGTGCTCGAGATATTCACTCGGTACGATGTCTGAAATGCTTTGTTTGCCCTTTTCTGCCTCTATGTATAGAGGGAACCAGTCGTCCCATCTAACGAACATTTTACCAGACGCTTCCAGCATGGTAGTTTTACCAGCGTGTACAACACCCGTGACGATTTTCATACAGTATTATGCCTTGCCTGTCAACTTATAGCGACCCTTCTCAATATTTCCCCACCTGAGCTGCATTTCACTAAATTTCACATCAACTGGAGACAAATCAATATGTGACAATGTTTCAATTGGACTGGTATCATTCTTCGTGTAGCCAATTGTGATATGCGGGGTGAATCCGTGCTCTTCGTTTACAGGCAGTCCCAGGTTTTTCAGTCTGGTTTTGAGCTCAACTTGGAAGTTTGGTAAGCCTGGCGCGTCAAACGAATAGTAAATTGGTGAGACTTCGCCACCGGGCATAAATGCACCAACTCCTCCAATCTTTCCATTGATAGCACTGTATTCTGATGCGATTTGCTCAAGACATGTTTGAACGAGTTCTATTTTGGGTTCTAATTTCTTCGCATCGTCAATTAACACCAGAGTCATATGCATGTCTTCTGGCGGAGACAAGTCTACATCGAGTTCTTCTGGGAGTTCTTTTGGTTTGACGACCATAGCCTTTGCCAGAGACTTGGGCAAATAGAATGCAATCATTACGTTATCGTAAGATTTCTTCTTGGCAAAGCGATACCACATACCTTGTTTATACATGCAGGCAAGCCATGAGTACCTGCCCAATAATACACTATGTTTGGTTTGTGCAAATATCTGATGTCGCAGGCGCAGCTTCTTGATGCTCAAGGCCGCTTTGCGTGCGCAGATATTCTTGATAGGCTGGCACAAACCACACTCGATGAGCAGTACCCGGTTTTGTATCACGGAACCAAACAAGACTACGCACCAGAAGATGTGCAAGTCGACCAGAGCATGCAGGGACTCTATATGACCACGAGTCCCGAAGGCGCAGGCCAATATGGCGATGTGCGTTCATATCGTATCAGACCGGATGCTAAGGTACTTGACTTGTCAGACGGAGAAGAATTGTGGAACTGGATGATAGAGCAAGGCATTCTTGACGAAGAAGATGTTGAAGATGAAGACTTACATAACTACGTAATCAATGGGCAAGTCTATCAGTATGATTTGTCAAGTAGGACGTATTACGCAGACGATATTGTTAAAACAGCGCGAAGCCTTGGGTATGACATAGTTAAAATGCCAGATTATCCACTGGGAGACGACCATACTGCGTGGGTTGCAACGCACAAAGACGCCATACAACCAGATAGGCTTTCATACAGGCAGGCGAGTCCCACTGGAAGTGGTGAGTATTGGATAGGCGAAGACGGCAATTCAATATACGCAGACGGTGATGTGGGCGACTACAATCATGCAATGATTGCAGAGCAAGAAATACTCAACAGACTTGGTTATGATTCATATGATGATGATTACGCGGCATCCCTCGATGACGCCGAAAACCGATTTTCACGTGCTTTAGACAAGGCTAAAAGTTGGAACCCGGATGACGGCTCAGACCTTGGCGAGTATTTTGAAATGCTGATGGAAGAGCATGGTGAAGATGACTGGAAGGAATATGCCGAACTAGAAGATTATCTGTTTTGGAGAGCCAACAGAGACATCACAGACGAGCAAGAACTGGAGAATCGCAGGCAGGAATTTAACCAAACTTGGTCTGGCACGAAAGACCCAAGTCTTCATGCCATCCAGCACTTTGGGTGGCACAGGGTCAAGCCATCTGGTAATATACCTGGTATTAGTGTTGAGACATGGGAACTCACGCCTGAAACAGCGGCTACTATCGCAAATGGGTTGTACGATGCGTATGACGAGATGGCCGAGGTGCAAAGGTACAACATAGATGTTCGTTCTACGGGAGACTATTTGACCAATGTTCCGTTTAGTGAAATTGAAGACGGCACGGTTGTACATCGGCTAAGGAAACAACCGGCCGCAACACCTATGCAAAAATCTCTCGAGAATGTTGATTTGTCCAATCAACTGGCACAACACGAACCAGTATCAAACGCAAAATACCAAAGCAGTCTCGAGACCAACTATCCTGATAACGACAAACTCAAAGAACTCTATCGCTATCAGGGCGCTGCCGGCAATGCAGGGTCAATTCGTCTCTCAAGTTCAGCATACTCTTGGTATGCATCTGCAAAAGCATAACCAAGTGTGTTCTGTGAATAAAACCTCCCCCATAACATTAACTCCATCGGGCGAGTGGGCTTAGGCGCCTGACTAATGGTTCTTGCCATAGAATAGCTGTCATTTGCCATTGCCCACTCAACCATTAACTTGGCCATTGTAATAAGGTCGGCGTACTTATTGTCAAGCGCATCTTTCTTCAGTGTGTATTCGTCTATCATGCTGTATTATGCAGATTTCAGCACGTATACATCCATGTAGTCATGAATACCAGGCCACACAGGGATTCTGACGCTTTTGGCACATTCCATGCGCTCTTCAATCAAGTTGTGGAAGTCGTCGTCACCAGTGCATCCGCCATCGCCTTCACCAACATAGATGAGCGTCTGCCCACCATACTTTAGATAGGTTTCTAGGCATTCGTGCGCCATTGACGAATCATATGGCGGCCAGCACAAGAACAAAGCCTTATCGCTATGAAGTTCGGCAACCTCGACCCCGCCTTGAAACACCTGGGTGTGCGCAGGAACATAGTCGTCCTTGGTCATGTATAGCTTGACCATTCCTTTATCGTTTACATTTGTATCGTAAGGAACGATTTCACCGCCGGCATCTTGAACCAGCTTCGCCCAGTACCCAAGACCACAACCGATTTCAACCACTGGACCATAATGAACCAAGGTTTCAATTGCTTCTTGGTTGGGTACCGCGAATGAGTATTCTTTGATACAGCGGTCACGGGCGTGGAATGCATTCGCGAACGCATCGAAATTCCCAAGAACACTCGCGTAGTGCTCTTCACCATACGTGGGCAACACGCGACCAACGGCCGCCATGTACTCTTCTAAACATGGATTCCAGAATTTCGTCAACACGTGGCTATTATAGCATATGCTTGTGCCAATTAGTCAAGTTGGTTTCTTGCGATTGCGCCTTCAAATTTACCCGATACGATTGGCACCACACTGCATCGACACATCAGCTTGAAAATTGATTCTGCCAGTGATACTTCTAGTTGGCTGTGGCTATCGCGAGACTCTAAAATTGACAGTGCTGTTTGCCAACAGTCGCTCCATGCTATGTATGTGTCTCGCCTGACCTCGTCTCTCCATTGTTCATATTCTGCATTGTCAAACCATGACAAGACATCTTCCATGTCGTCAAACCCCAGGCTTTCCCATAACGTGGGCTCCATCTCGAGTTCTAGCTTGTATTGTTGGGTGCTCATAGTAGTTTGCTTTCTCTCATTGAACCTGTGGTGAGGATGACATACTCTGTATTCTCACGCAATTCGCCAATACTGAACGCACCGCTGTAGCTAAGTCCGCTTGCTATTCCGCCAAGTATCTCAGACAGAAGTTCTGACGTATCACCCTTGTACGGTAAAAGCCTATCAATGCCCTCAGCCGCAACACCCCTGCGCTTGCCGGTGTCCTTATGGCGTTCTTGTGCAGTATATGAGCTCATGCCATAGTATTCTTTGAACTGACCATCTGGTAGTTCAAGCAACGCACCTGGCGTGCTTGATGTGGCCGCAAGCATGGAACCAAGGCACACTGCGTTAGCGCCAAAAGCAAGTGCTTTGACGATGTCTCCAGACGTCTTGAAGCCACCATCTGCGATGATGGGCACGCCGGTTTTGTCAGACACCTCGGCACAATCAATAACACTGGCCAGTGTTGGCATACCGTGTCCGGTGACCATTCGAGTGGTACACGCACTACCACCACCAATACCAACCCTAACCCCATCGGCGCCGGCGTTAACCATGCGCAAGAACCCGTGTTTGGTTGCAATGTTACCGGCGATTACATCCAGGTGTGGATACTTGGTTTTTACCTCTTCAATGGTTTTGCACACGCTGTCGCTGTCTCCGTGCGCAATATCAATGATGACACCAGCAAGATGTTCATGGTCTAGCCAGCCATTGTTGATTTCTTCGCCTTTGACTCCGATACTGACTATCCCGCGAACGGCTGTAAAAACATCGCGCTTAAAGCATTTTTGAACAAACAGTTTCATTTGTTCTTGGTATCTTTCGGTGCTCATGAAGCGATGCATGAACCCGTAGCTGCCAGACTCCCACATATCACACATCATCTCGGATTCTGTGATTGTGGACATGTTAGTGGAAACCACTGGGTGCTTGATTTTGATGTTGCGCGTCAGGTTGGTTTCCAAGACTGGCGCAGTCCTGCTGGGTACATTGCTGTGTTGCGGAACCAATAGGACATCATCGAAAGACAATACGGATTGCTGATACAGTGTTGGACTATTCATGCCAACTTGATTATGCCAAAAACCGACCGCTCATCATGTCTGCGGCATGTACCGCCCACGCTTCTGCGCACTGTGGTTCTACTGGTGAACCCCACTCTTTTCTTCCGTGGTGTGCAAGCATCAAATGCGCCACAAAGTCCACATCTTCGGCGCAGAGGTTTGCCTCTTTGGCCGCAGCTCTGAAGTCCGCATATGACCGCACCAGATGTCTTTCCATTTGTCTAAAAGGCGTGTCTTTCCAAGAGTAATTTCCTTGGTCATCAACCTCAATAGCATAGTCTTGGATTTTGGCTATGTCGTGCCAAAGACATGCTGTGAACACCAAGTCACGCCGAACGCTCTCTAGGTCGACCACTATGGCGTCAGCAATGGAACACACATGTGCTGTGTGTACAGCCAGACCACCATAGCGAGCTTGGTGTTTTGACAGAGACGCAGGCCATTTCCAAAACGCATCGTTCTCAAGGATGTGATTTGTGTTAAAATCAGCCCATTCATCCATGCACAAATTGTCGTTTTGCTTGCGCAGGTAATCTCGAGCATCGTGAAGTGTATTGATGTGGTGTCTCTTATGCATCTGCTATTGCCACGAAATCCTTGAGTTTGGCATTTTTGATTGTCTCGCCTTGGTTTGGGAAGTAAGGCGTGGCCTCATGCCAGCTTCCAGTGTAGCATCTAGGTGACACCAATGCAATTGAATACAAGAGACCGCTCTTGATGTGTCGAAAAATAGTCATGCTGTATTATGACACATTTGAAAACAGAATGTGTAGTTTGAAAAATGGTACCCCTGGCGGGACTTGAACCCGCAACACACCCACATCTAGGATGCACTTTCCCGCGTTATAAGCGCGGCTCTTTACCATTAAGTTACAGGGGCGTAGGAGTGGCTCATTTGTTATTCCTTGGTGGGCCCGGAGGGATTCGAACCCTCGGTCCAGCGGTTATGAGCCGCTTGCTTTAGGCCAACTAAGCTACAGGCCCAAGAAATCTGGAGGAGAGAATGGGATTCGAACCCATGGGACATTGCTGTCCAGTAGTTTTCAAGACTACCGCAATCGACCACTCTGCCATCTCTCCGTATTTGGGCACCGAAGTGCCCAAATAGTCAGTCGGCTGACTCGCCCTTCGACTTGTCGAGTCCGTCCAGCTTCAGAACAAGGATTTCGCCCTCTCGAGCATAGTCGAGATGATACGTGCCGTTAGGCAACGGGGTTCCTCGCATATCACACATCAACTGAGTGACGTTCACTGTACGGTTGATGGTGTTGTCCAATGCCAGTCGCTTACCAAGACGAACCCGGTTGGAGTTCGCGCCCTGGTGGAAGGTTAGACCAAGACAATTACGCTCATTGTCGACACGAACCCTGGCATGCGTTGCAAGCCGATTCAAGCCGAGTTCATTGCCCAACACATTGTTGATGAGCAACGTAGCGTGATTGTTGTATGACGAAATAGTCGCCCGAGGTCGCTTGCTACGCTTGTCGGTACGAGTTGGTTTGTAAGTTTCCCAAGCCATAGGACTCTATCATACCACATGCTTTTGGAGATTTGCAACCCTTATTCTGTTGATAACCCCGAAGGTCGCTTGCTGCGCTTTCTGAGAACACTTCCAAGTTCTCCCCACAGGTTGCGTGCCTGCTCTTCTGAAACCTCGATAACATGGTGTCCAACTAGGATTTCTATGGTGCCGCGATTAGAGTCGCTGTGGTCTCGAACAACTGGGTCTGCGTAGTATGTACCACGCCACATGTCTAAAAGCCTGTTGATAAACATATGCTGTTTATACAAGTCCGATGTGCAACTCTCTGTTCCCGCCCCGATGAAACTCAAAACTCCCACCAGATGCTATTTGATGAATGGCTTCATAAATCATCATTTTGAATGATGTGTCGTGACCAGCACTACTCCATGTTCCGGGTGTTCCATACAGACTTCGGCACGAGTCATATTCTGCCTCGTAAGGTTGACGAATTTCCAATTGTGACAAAAACCAAACGATTTCTTTGCGCATTTCATCCTCGCTTTGAGCAACGATTGTGTGCTTCAAATCCGGACCATATGCATGAAAGGTGCCTATTGAAGAGTAAACATCAAAATCGTTGTCGGATTCAATCTCTATGAACGCTTTCATAATTATCACCTGGCACTCCTTCTAGTGCGCATTTTGCTTGATATGCGGCCCAAACGCCATCATATTCTTCGTCGTCGCCAAGTTCTGCAATCATTTCCAGTGTTGCTTTGAATCGAGCGTTTCTGTCTTTGGTTTCCTTGGCCGCTCTCTTTTTCTTGAAGTAATCATAGTGCGATTCAAACCGCTCTTTTTCTTCCGGTGTCATCGGACCGTTGGCACCACCTCCATCCCAATCGAGAATGCCAAGAGATTTGTCGGTGGCCCACTGTGACTCTGCGCTCAGTTCAAAGTACGAACTCGGCCGCATAAACGATGCGAGGAACATTTCTGCCTGTGTCATAGCAATGTATTATAGCACAAACTGGAGGTCGTACAGGGAATCAAACCCTGCTCTCGGCGTTACGAGTGCCGTGCATCGTCACAATGCTTTACGACCAAAAACTGGAACCAGCGGCCGGATTCGAACCGTCGACCTCTTACTTAGATAGCAAGTGCTCTACCTCCCCCTTGCAGTGTTACCGAGTTCGTACTAGTCCAAATCTCGGGACATCCTGTTTGGGATAATTTGCTGAGCTACGCTGGCATAGCTATTATACACCAGATAGGTTCATTTGATGATTTTTTGTGCGCGACTGAGCAATGCCTCGGTCTTTGCTTTTCTGCGTTTCTCAAACTCTTCATTCAATTTGTTTCTGTAGTTGGCCTCGTATGCTTTCAGAAACTGATTGCACCTACTGAGTATGGGTGCCATGTAGTCTTTTGTCATTACATCTATAAGGTCTTCGTCTCTAAGACTCATATCGTATGAAATATCAGCAATTGCCCTTGGGACTATAAAATACCCTGAACCAAGAACCTCCGGTTCTGCAACACCAAGATACCATCTGTCTTGTTTCAGCAGTATATCTCCACCTTCGATTTTAACACCGATGTCACTCATGGTTGTATTATGGCGAAACTGGAGCCGACGGCGGGAATCGAACCCGCTCTTCCGAAGAACTTTCTTACCAAGAAAGTGCCATCCCACTAGGCGGCGTCGGCATAATTCTGGGGCTCCTGCTTCGGTTGTAGCAACTCCCTCGGCAGTACGGTTACTCGGAGTTGCTATTCGTCCTTTCCCATACTAACCCCAGAAACCTGGAGCGACGTAGAGTGCTTTCAGCTCTCCCTTCCCAGTGAAATTGGGACATGCAATATTACACCACCGCCGCGTGAAATTGGAGCGAGAGACGGGACTCGAACCCGCAAGGCTCACGCATCTGCTTGGAAGGCAGAACCCCTACCATTGGGGACACTCTCGCATAATTGAATGAAGTGGAGGATTCGAACCTCATGGTCGTTTAAGACCACCTGCCATGTGCGCACATCAGCACTTCATTCAAAATGGCGACCTGTACGGGATTTGAACCCGTCTGAACCTCTACCGTGACAGGGTAGCGACTACACCAAGCAGTCCCACAGGCCATAACTGGAGCCAGCTAGGGGATTCCAACCCCTGACATCCTCATTACAAGTGAGGCGCTCTG
>OFQY01000087.1_pt1 | contig 40630 bp, 66 predicted proteins | sample 1542991 | NCBI WGS metagenome assembly OFQY01 (sample SAMN07774224, study PRJEB24372) | wastewater metagenome | isolation source: Exp Tend VB 10WW | collected 2016-02 | reverse complement strand
CTACCCCCCCCCTTCCCTCCATAATGGCACCGATAAAACGAATAGAATCCTATTTTTCTTCGGGCGTAACCGGAGGCTCTGGGAGCGGCATCCAACAGATGACGTTGCCGCTAACATCTCCACTCCAGGCGTCGGTCCAATGGCCGTTCGACCAAAACCACGCCTCGTGCCCCTCGTCAGTTTCCCAATAGGCCCTCACCAACACAGCAATCGCCGTCATTGTCCGAGCAAACCAGAACGCGCGTTTTGTCCTTCGGCGCCGTCTCGATCGGTTGCCATCTTTCAATCACAAATCCCTTCTGGGATAAGGCGGAGAGAAGGCTTTCGGCTTTCTCCTGCGTCGCCTTCGTCATAACGCCGCCGTGTGGCTCGTCGTAAAGCCAGGCCGCAATCACGTCCCTCACCGTCTCTTTAGATTCTTCTGATGTGTTCATGGCTCAAGATTTCCGGTTTGTTTTTCGGTGTTGGTTTGCGACGTTAGTGCAGCGAGACGACGATATTTTTCAGGTGTGTCGTGACCGTCCCACGGCTTCGTATATGGCGGTAGGGCTTCGAACCAATGCGCTTCGCGTTCGTGGTAGTGCCAGGACACTTGTCCGGTCGGAAGATCGATATAGACGCAGCCATGCCAAGCCGGGTCCCATCCGTCGATGGCAGTGCGCGCTGTCCCGCTCGGGAACAGTTTGGCAAGCGCGGCGACGACTTGGTTGCGCTCCGCATAAGCTAGATCAAGTATGTCGCGCGTAACGCTGCGTTCCCGTTCGAGACGGTTTTGGTAGATTGCCTCTTCGGCATTTCCTACCAGCACTCGATCCCACCACTCGCGCCAACTCATGCGTTTTCTCCCGAAAAAAATAACGGATATACTGAGCCTGCATCCCCGCACGTATTCAGTGCGGCCAGCGGCGGGCAATCTGAACGGGTTGCTCGCCGTATCATTTTATGAGTGCAACTCTCCGGAAATCCCGGATAGTTCGTCTTACCACCATGACCTTCGCCAATCTCTCGGCCAGGATGGCTCTTGCACGCTCTATTGAGTCTGCCATTTCTTGGTTGACGGTCATCGATCCGGGATCCGGTCACGATACGCTTGCTCTGCGTTAGAAGCGGCGTCGTTCTCAGCTTCTTCGATGAGCGCCATGATCTTGTCGCAAGTGTCTGTCGAGATGCCGGCGTCTTCTAGTAAGCTGAGGACCGCCTCTTGCAGCGGGCTGATGGCCGGGCCTGTCTCGTTAGGGTCAAATGGATTCAGGTCGCTCATCTGTTCTGCCCCTCGCTGTTGGGGTGGAGGGCGGCACGGGAATGCTCAACGATAGCGGTCATTTCTGCAGCGATCGTTCGCGTCGTGAATTCGTCGTAGAAGCGATTGATCGGCCAGCGCTCTTCCCAGGCAACAACATCACGCGCGATACCTGTGAGGCTCTCCAGCGCCGCCCTCGCATCGTTCAGTTCGCCATTTGCTTTTGCTAAGGCGACTGCCAGCGACTGATTTGAATCGAACATCAATTCGGCACGTCGCTTCCAATCCTCGATTGTCTCGTCCCCCTCCATCGGTACTGCGGTAAGGGCGGCGCGATCCGCAAGAAGGCACCGAACCATGCCGGGGTAGGTGTTGTCGAAGTACCCGGCGCGCTGCGGGTCGTCGTCGCAGAATTGCTGAATCTCTTTCAGCTCAGCATCGGATAAGAGTTTGGGTGGGGTCATGGCTCACCCTCACGACCGACGAGCAAGCACGTCTTGCCCATTTTCACCTGGCGGCCGTTTGCGAACGTGACGGTCTTTGGCGTCACGGCGTGGTCTGTGACGTAGTTTCCTGACTGAGCCATCGCCGCGACAAAGGCGTGCGCAGCCAGGCCTTTGCGTTTGTCTGCCCAATCAACCGTGTCGTAATCTGGGTCGATGTATTGACCGCGTGATGTCCACCACGCTTCAAATTGATGCTCGATTGCCTTCTCACTCATGTAAACAGTCCTTTTGTGATGTGGCCGTGCCATCCGCAGTGTTTGCAATCGATCGATGGCGTCAGGGTTGGCTCAATGCGGTTGCCATCCCATGTCCAGTTTGGAACGCCAGCGACCTTGTTGCTTTTCTCGGGCCTCATATTGAGACGCGGATGATGGCTCGCGGGTGAGCCTTGCAGGCGGCAAGGACCTCCTCAACGAACGGCACAAAGTGTTCGTAAAGTCCCCACCCGTTGGGCGCGTTGAAGGTCTCAAAGTGCGCGGGGTCAGCGCGCAGCTTTTCCAGGCCCGCCATCAGCAGCGGCACAGCCTGTTCGGCGCGCTCTACGCCGATCTCTTCGGGGCGCCACAGCACTTGATAAATCCCCGCCGCGCGAGCCATGCCGCCAAGATTGTGCGTGATGTTTCCGCTGTAGACATCAACGATTTGCGGCTCCACAAGATAGAAATCCAGGCTCATTCTCTTCCCTCCATAATGGCACCGATAAACTGAACTGAATCCTATTTTTCTTCGGGCGTAACCGGAGGCTCGGGGAGCGGCATCCAGTGGGTTGGATTGTCAGCTCGGCACGGCCCATACAAGGCGTACCATTCGCCTCCAGGCGCTCGGTAGTCCCGAGGGTCGTAGGCGCTATATCGCACCGCCATGACAGTGTGCCCGCGCGGCTCAGAGCCATAGTGGCCGGAAACATCGAATACCAGTATCGGCGTTCCGTCTCTCGGGGCGCTGCCAACCGGCTGCCATTCGCTCATAAACTGACATCTCCTAACCAAGCGCAGGTGTGTAATTTCCTGCTAAGCTGTTGAATCATTTCGGCAGGTAGTGCGGTTGGAGACCGTTGCGGACGGTGTAGCACAGACTCCTGCGTCACGGCACACCGTCCAACAATGGCTAACAACAGCCACTTTCCTCTCGACCGACCGCCAATCTGTTCTACATCGTTCGTCATTGAGTCACTATGCGTTCATGCGGAGTGGCAGGAGATTGTCAGGCGCAGGTGTTTAGTATCGCCCGCGCCCCTCGTTCGCCCTGGCGTCTCGTTCGCGATAGGCGTCCTGATACTCCCGCCTAAGATCACGCAACTCCTGCCGCATCCTCTCGTGGGTGATCTCGCCGCGATTGTACGCGTCGATGATTTCGTCGTGCTCTTTATCGTACTGGCTGTTCATCCGAGTGATTTCACCGCCTCTTGTAGATAATCGGGATGGTACTTCGCATAAACCTCTTCCGTGATCCGGCTGTTACGATGGCCTAGAACGCGGGCGATCTCCTGCATCGGCACCCGGTCCATTGCCATGCCGGCATCAGCCCGCGGTCTTCCCAATCCCGAAACTTACTCTCTGACACGCCCAAAACGGCCGCGGCTTCATCGCGCCTATAGGCCAGCCTTTCTATCGGTCGTTTCAGGGCTACACTCACCTCTTACGTCTCGCCTTTATTGGAATTTGATTGAAGTATGCCGGGCATTTCTTGTTGTAGCAGCGCGTCTTCATGTGACAATGAGCCCTGGCCTCCGATGGAAACGCTTTATAGATCGCCACGTCCGTCATCTCGTTTCCTTTGCCTCAATCGGGCCGCTTGCAGAACGGGGAGCGCGTGCCAGAGCGGTCGGCAAGTTCTTTGACCTCGCGCGCATACTCCTTGTCGCCATGCAGCATCGCGGTGTGGGCGTACATAACGAGCGCCGGTTCAGCGAATTGATCGCGCAACTTCAGAACGAAGAACTCACTTTCCGTGTGCGGCCTTCCCCATTGGAGCAGGCCGTGGGCTGACAGGGTGTCCAAGGCATCCTCGACCGCCGTCAACGCTTTGCCGCTCAGGTCTTTGATTGGGCGAAGAGCGATCAGCGCATACTTTCCGGTTCCATTGTTGCCGTCGATGTTTCTATCAAGTTTCATCTCGTTTCCTTTGCCTCGGTAGCTTTGCTTGCGGGGAGAGAGCGCCATTGACAAATGCTCTAATTCGTCGGCGGCTTGTATTACTGCGCGCCTGTTTTCGAATGTTTCGCCCGGCCCAAGCACGTCCAGCGTGAGAGCAAACTTTCTGAGTTGCGCCACGAGTTGCGTTAGGTACTCAATCGACGGAGCGGGAGCCCCATTCAAAACAGTCTTTTCCATTTTCACATCCTTGCGGGGAGAGTCGGGGGAGTGGGTCATGGTTTCGACCTCGCGAGCTTTGCAATCAGCTTGTCAGCATGTTCGATTTCCGGGTGATGGTCACCATCTCTCGGTAGAGCGGTGAGGAAGGCGATGTGCTGGAGGAGCTTTACGATGATCGGCCTGACTTTTTGCGAGTCGTCGTCGCGCCAGTAGGGCATCGCCATAAGCTCGTTCAGCCGAAACAATTCGCTTTCAGGTAACAGGGCTTGTGGTTGTGGGGAGGCAGAGACATAGGAATCAGTTTTTTTCGGTGTAGTGCTCATGCTCTGAGTCTCGCTTCTGCGCGTTCGGTTGCGGCGTCGGAATTCCATTCGGCAAAGCGCATACGGTAATATTCCATCTCGACCTTCGCCTTGTTGGCCTGCGTTCTCGCGTTGACCATCTTGCGCAAATAGTCGTCCCACTCCTTCGATGACTTCACGATCTGCTCGGCACGCGTGACCGGCATGTCGCCCAGAGCATTGCATCGCTGAGCCAGCACTGCCGTCTTGGTTTCTTCGAGCATCCGCGCGGCATCGTCGAGCGCGACCCAGCGGTTTGCGACTTCGCGGAAATCGTCGGAGGGGCGTGTGTTGCGGATGTTCATGGTCAGCCGGCCGCCAGCACACTCATGGCATCAAGCCGCTGGTCGATAAGATCGTTGAGCTTGTTTGCCGCCGTGGCGTCATAGGTCGTGAGCTTGGCAATGGTCGCCTCGTTCTTCGCGCGCCATGCCTCCAGTTCTTTCGCGGTCTTGGCGTTGTTCACGAACTCGATAGCATTCTCGGTCCAATCGGCAGCGGTTGATTTGCCGTTCTTGCCGGCGGGCGCCGCAGTCTTCGGCCCGTTGTTGTAGATCGGCGCGCGGCTCGTGACGGTCGTTTCCTGCGCCGAGTTGGCGTCGTCGTCTTCGTCGGCGCTGATGCCGCAGAGCGAGGCAAGGGAGTAGCGCTTGCCATACGTCAACGCCGATCCAAACTCTTGCGGCTTGGCGTTGGCCGGCAGCGGATAGATGCTCTCGACCCATTGTCCCGACGAATGTACGAGGCGTGTGGAAAGGAACGGCCCGCCTTCGTCGCTGTCGATCGCTTGCAGGACGGCAATTCCGTTCTTCGCCAGCGAAGGCACGATAGCGTCACGGATCGCCGCAAGGTCCGCGTACTTCGACTTAAAGTGCGGATTGATCTTGTTCAGCGTCGCGTTCTCCATCTCGCCTTGGGCCTTCGCCAGTGCCCCTGCAAACTCGTTCAGTGTCTCGCTCGATCTCATAGCTTGATCTCCGTAATGGTCAGGTTTCCGTTCTTCGCGCGCTTAGCCGTGATGCCGTGTCCGTAAGCCTCGGCAACGTCTTCCTCGACAAGCGCCTTCAATTCCTTCGTTGCAGTCTCAAATTTCTTGGCAATGTCTTTCGACGCGCGCCAAATCCCTGCGTTAGACGCCCAAGCGTTCGAGGTCTTCATATCGACGCGGCGCACGGCGGGTTTAGTCCCTGGCGCGGCTACGGTCGGCAGATCACCGGGCGGCGTATCGGCTTTTACGTGGCTCCAGAATGCCGTTTCGTTTTCGAGCAGCGTGGCGGCGTAGAAGGGGTCCAGCTTCACGCTAAAATATTCGTATTTGAGCGTGCCGACGAAGACCGAAAGGACCGCAGTCTGCACGCCAGCGCACATCATGTTGTGGTGGAGTTGCGGCATGTACTTCTGCGCCGTCTCATCGATATTCGAGAACGCATTCACATGCTTGGCTTCGAAGATCGCGTCTTCGGCTTTCACGAGCCCGTCGAGCGTGCAGGTGAGGAAATCGAAGCCTTCCGCCGCGCACTCGCGACCGACCGCCGTCACCTCGTTGCCCGACTTTAGCCGATACCAGCGCCGGTTAAGTTCCTCGGTGACGATGCCCATTTGAACGGGCAGGACTTCCGACAGATCGACACCCTCAGCGCGGCCCGTCTTGATCTCCCACAGGCCGTGAATGGCGTCCTGATTGCCGCTCATCAAGATGTTGGCGTCGCTGCCGCCGATACTGTGCCGGCGCTTTGCGATCTGTTCCGCAGTCAACCCGCTCATATCCGCCCCTCAGCTTTCAGTTGCTGCCGAAACTGTTTGCGCCGCTCTCGATTGGCGGCTTTAATTTCTTCAGATGCTTTGCGCATAGGCTTCTTGGACGGCTTGGGATTGGCGAGACGATCAGCCTTGGCAATCTTGTGCGTATCGCCGTTAGCGACTGATCCCTTTTTGCTCTCGCCTTCGCAGCCACGGGTTTTCTTGTCGGCGCAGGCTTTGTGAACCCAACGCAGGTTTTCGATGCTGTTGTCGGCGGTGAAAGCGTGCGGGGTCATGTGCTCCAGAACGCGCGGATTTCCGGGATCAAGCCAGTGAAAGCATAGCGGGCAGGTTAGGGCGCCATATGCGCTCTGACGGATCGCCACATCGATCTTTGTCTTTTCGCTTATTGCTTTGCGTTTGACGGTATTGGTCATGAGGTTTTGGAATCTCTATTTTTTTCGGGCTCGGCTTCGCGTCTGAGCAAGATCGCGTATTCGTGGTGATGGCATGGGCGCTGAAATGCGAGCCGCCAGCCGTCAGCCTGTAGGGCGATGGCTTCAGCTTCGGATCGTGCCCAGCGTAGGTAGTAGGTCACAGCAGCGCCTCCTGCTTGGGCTTAGGCGCTGGCTCGGCAAAGAGGCGCGGCTGTTTGTAAGCGTCATCAATGCGCTTGCAGGCTATGTCGAAATACTTCGGCTCAATCTCAATGCCGATGAATTTGCGGCCGAGCTTTGCACAAGCAACGCCAGTGGTGCCGGAGCCCATGAAAGGATCGAGGATGGTTTGGCCGGCAAGCGATGCACGGTCAACCATCCACTCCATGAGCTTGATCGGCTTCGGACAAGGATGGCCGTTCTTCTCTGATGTCTCTGTCGATTGTATGCTTTGCGGCTTTTTGGATTGTCCGTGCGGGTCTTTGCCGTAGTACAGAATTGGCTGCGATGTCGTGAAGCCCCAGCGCGAGAAACCTGCACCGGCCGGGTTGAATATCGAGCCGAGTTCGGTCGGCTCGGGGTACGCGCGGAAGTTGCGTGCCCCCGGCGTCAGAACCACGCGACCGAAAAGCCGTATACAATCCTCAACGACAGGCACGCACACGGCGCGCACATTCTCCGGCGTGTCTTCAAACGACGCATAAGCCGTCTTGCCTATGGAAGTAGGACCATCTTCACCGAGCCGCACGCCATAAGGCGGATCAGTAACAACCGCATCCACTTTGCCAAGCGTCGGCAATATCTCCCTGCAATCACCGAGATAGAGCGTTGCATCGCCTATGGTCTCAATGCGGGGACTCACCGCTCATCCTCCACATCCGAAAGCGCCGCCCGTTTCTTCGACAGCTCATTTGCAAATGTCGTAACCCAATCATCCACCGCACACACCAGCGCGTAGTCTCCTGAGCCTGCTGCTTCAGAGGTTAGAAGCTCTAGACACGTCTTGATGTGAGAGAAGGATTCAAACCGCTTTGCGCTCGCGAGTTGTTTCAAGACGCCAGCCTTTTCTCTCATGGCGTCAGAGTGGGATCGGTGACGGCGGGGGAAGAGGATGAGGCTCATTGCTCGTCATCCATCGGTCTGTGACACGTCGGACAAACGCGCGCGGGGGACATGACGACGTACTTGCTGCGGACGGTCGCCGGGATATCCATTGGGCGCGAGGCCGCGAGATAGCGCGCCCGTTCGCTCCATGCGATCCCCGGTCGGTTCGCGTAGTCGTAATCGATGCGGGACTCCAGCGAGCCAGATGGGGCCGTCAGCGTCGCGTCAATGATGTTCGCGTCTTCAATTTGGCTGAGGCCGCGCGCGATGATGGGGTCGGTTGTCCACGATCCCGCCGTGCGATCTTCAGTCAGGTATAGGTGCTCGGTGATGTTGTAGGTGTAAAGGCCGGGCTTGTCTGGTGTCTGAACGGCGATGCCTCGGTAGAAGACGCGTTTGCCTTCGCCCTCGTAAATCTCCAAGCCCGGCAACACGTGCAGCGGCTTACGATCCTCTAGGATGAACTCGCCGCGTGTCTCATGGGCTCGTTCGATCTTAGGACCGGAGACGAGCACGCGCGTCAGCCCGGCGACCGGCGATGGGGCTTTCAGCGTGACGTAAACGCGCGGCTTGGGCTCGTCATGCGCGTTGCACCAAAGCTCGCGATAGACCATCCACGGCTCCCAACGCTTGCCAAGCTCAGTGGTGAAGCCAAGCTGTAGCTGGTCCACTTTGGAGCGCATCACGAGGACGCCGAACTCCTGGCCGCGAATCTTGGTTTGCTCCGCGTGGAACGAGAACTCGGCTGTGCCGCTTTGAACGGTGATAGACTCGCCCCACCGCGACAGGCACGCGACCGCGTACTTTAGGCCCGTGCCGAAGTATCCGACAGGCGACGACCCTTCTTTGACGTTCACGCCGATCAGGGAAATGAGGCGCGGATCAATCTCACCGGCATTTTCAAAAACAATCATGGCTCACTCCGCTGCAAACTTGGTCGCTATATTCTTCGTCGCTATGATGTCTGCGGCCCACGTCTTGGCGCGCATCTCTTGAGCGCAGGACCACCCAATCGAAGAAGGATCAAACTCAGGCTCGACGCGAACGGGCGAACTACCTGACAGAGCGTCGGCGTTTGGTGCCCACATCAAATCGAAGGTCCAGCCGTCATATGCGCGATCCCGCGTCCACATATTCCAGAGCAGATCGCCGCGACAGCGTGGCTGGTATTGAAGCCGTCCCTGGTACAGCCGACACATAGCCCCGTCTATTTCAAGACAATCTCTCATCGCTTTGTTCGTGATTGGGGTGGGGGTCATTGGTTGGCGACCTTCAACAGCATGTCGGCGTGGCAGGGCTTGTCCTTGCGGCACCAGCACGCGAGGTTCTTTCCCTTGAGGGTGCCGCTATTCAGAGCCGCGATAACGGCGCTTCGAGCCTTCTTCTGTGCATCAATTCCAGGCGTTGACGTGAGGCACAGATAGCCCGCCAGCATGGTGCTGTAGAGCTTCAGGCATTCCTCTGTCGTTCCATCACGGCCAACCACAAACGGGTTTCCGTAGCGCGTGGCGCGGTCAACCTTGACTGCGGGAAGCCCATTGATTGCACGGCTGGTCTCCTGAAGACGGAAGCCCTTGCGCCGTGACAACGTGATGCGAACTGGAGTCATCTTCCCGCTCCGCTCATTGGGTGTTGTCGAGAGGGAAAGCGCCGAGGTATTTTGCCTCGCCGTGATAGGTTGGCGTGTTGGGCCTAGACGAATATTTCGCGCCAGTTTCAGCGGCGTCTTTTGAGGGCCATATCCTGCGCCCCCAATATTTTTCGCCGCGCTTAACCGATGGGCGGGTCAGGAAATCGATGTCCACCAGCGCCAGATAAAGATTGCCCCACCGTCCCGCCGGCTTCTTCCCAACGCTTATCTTTGGTTCACGTTCAAGAGGGGGGGTCATGGTTTCACCTTCCTGAGTTCTTGAGCGCGCGCCACGTCCTGCCAGCGGATGTAGAATTGGTCTGTCCGCATGTAGTCGCCGTTGTAGTCACGAACGTCACGAACGACGCACAGCCCTTTCGGTTCGACGTAGAACCATGTGTCACTGTCAATGCGGATCGGAGCGCCTGCCTTTGTCTTTTTCTTCTCACTCATGAGACTGATCCGTATTGAGGGGGAGAGAGGCCATTGGTCACGGCCTCCCAAACGGGAATTTGCGAAGGCGGAAACGAATTGACGGTTTCGTCGGGTGCGCGCGCTTCCAAATCTCGCGCTCGGCAACATTCATCGCTTCGCGCAACGGCCCCGGTAGTGTGTTGCGGTCGAGATCGTCAAGCGTGGGAAGTGCTTGCGCAACTTCAACGATGTCCAAGAGGATGCGGGCGAGGTCTGTCATGGCGGCTCCGATGTGTGGAGTGAACATAAGCAAACCTTAGCTAACTGTCAAAGGCAATCTTAGGCTGCGACTGCGACATTCTGGCACATGGATGCCAAAGCCAATCTTAGCTTATATTCGAGGGATGAAACAGGCACTCAAGGCGCTACGGCGCGCGGTACAGGTTGCGGGTGGGGCTACCAAGCTCGCCGCGCAGCTCAAGATCACCCCCGAGGCTGTCATGCAGTGGCAGCTATGCCCCATCCTGAGGGTCTTGGAGGTTGAGCGGATAACTGGCGTCAGCCGGCAAGAGTTACGGCCTGACGTGTACCCGGAGGTCATCCTAACCGATTCTGACACCCTCGCCACGCACGCGGAGAAATTAGGCCAATGACCGCTTATCTCATAGCCCTAACCGCCATCATGGCACCGTTTACCGTTGCCGGCGTCATGGCCTGCTTCGCTACTGCGATCCTTTACCTAGACGGTATGGCGGAGCAGCGCCACAGAGCGCGAGAGCTTGCCGCGCTCAACCTTTTGATGGAAGGCGAGGCAGATCAATGAGCAAGGATGACCGCATCGCCCTGGACGCCCTCATCGCCTGCGGAATCTTCATGATTTGCTTCGGCGGCTTTCTTGGCTGGTTCATAGGCTAGGCACACTCCTCCGACAACGTAACACGGAAACCGATTAGATGGCGCGGAAGAGTCTTTTTGCTTTGTTTCCTAACCATGCCTGTGCATATAGTTGTTCCATGCTCGGAACAGACAACACCGGAACCCGTGCAGCACACGCTGTGGTCCCCACACCATTGAGCGCCTCCTACCCGGCTGCACGGCAACTTGCGCCCCTGGCTCACGCTGGGGGCGCTTTTTTATTCTCTCTGCCCCCCGTCCGCTCTTCGGCGGTCACGCGGTCTGACCGGGCATACCAAGCAACCCTGCGCGCCTCACGGACGGGCGGTCGCGTGTCTCACGCGGGCATATCGAAGGGTAAGGGATGCGTGGCCGCACTCAATTCATCGGAGGCGGCATGAACGAAATCCGCATCTACACCGGCCTTTTCACCCGCGTCACGGATCTCATCGAGCGCGAGTACGGCATCACAGCCGAGCAGCTCAAGAGCCCGAGCCGCAAGCAGGTGTTCGTCGGCCCGCGTCACGTTGCAATGTGGCTGGTGCGCCAGATCGGGCGCGGCTCGGGGCGCGACTACCGCCAGAAGGACGCCTACAGCTACCCGCAAATCGTGCGGATGTTCGGGCGCAACGACCACACCACCGTCATGCACGCCTGCCAATCGATCGAACGCGACAGGTCGGAGAGCGCCACGTTTCGCCAGCGCACTGACGCCTGGGTAGCCGAGATTGACGCTGAGATCGAGCGCACGCGCTTCCGAGCCACTACGGCCATCGTTGAGCTAATTGCGGAGGCGGCGGAATGACCCCGGCCATTGAACGCAACGTCATCATCAGCCTCTCGGAAGAGGAATGGGCATGGCTCGATGTCAGCGCCGCTATCTCCGGTCTGAGCGACGAAACCTATGTGACATCGCTCCTGCGCGAAATGATCCGCGATGACGTGGCGGAAGAACGGAAGGCGGCGTCGTGATCGACAAACCGAACGAGCGCGGCTGCCGTCAGTACAGCGCGGTCAAACTCACCGCAGCCCAAGAGGATCGTCTTGTGCGCGCCTATCTGGCCGGGTGCTGGACCGAAAACCTTGTCGAGCGCTTCAACATCAGCGCCGCCGCCATCAGCCGCATCCTACGCAAGCGCGGTGTAACGCGTGACAAGAGCATCATGCTCGGGATCGACCCGCCATGAGACACCGCCACCACGGCCTACGCTCCAAATATCTCCGCCTCATAAAGCTCGGCAGATACATGGCTGCAAAGCGCATTCGTTGGCAACTGAGGAGGGCTGGGTGAGACACAACACTCTAAGCCTCGTCGTCTCCAAATCCCGCAAGGCAGCAAAGCCTGAGAACGCTTTGCAGAAGACGGTAACGGACTTCCTGCGCCGTGCCATGCCGGAAGACAGCTATTGGAACGTGATCCCTGCCGGCAATGGAAGAGTCACCACAGCGATCGGCTATGAGGCTGGCGCGCCTGACCTGTTCATCGTCTATCGCAGCCGGTGCCATTTCATCGAACTCAAGAGCGCCAAGGGCAGCGTCAGCCAAGAGCAGAAAGACGCCCACAAGCGTCTTGCATGGGCCGGAGCTGACACCCTCATCGCTCGAACACCCGAACAAGTCGAAGAGTGGCTTTTATCGAAGCGGATTCCGCTTAAGGCGAGTTTTTCGGCATGAGCAAGGCTCCCGACAGCTTCATGCCGCTCTGGATCGCGGACTATCTGGCTGACACGACGCATTTAAGCACGCTGCAACACGGCGCTTACCTGCTGTTGCTCATGGCCTACTGGCGTAACCAGGGGCCGCTGCCGAACGACGACGATCGATTGAGGGCCATCACACGCTTAAGCGCGCAGGCGTGGCGCAAGATACGGCCCATGATGCTGGAGTTCTTTGCCGAAGATGACTTGTGGTGGCATCAGAAGAGAGCTGATGCGGAAATAGCGCGGAGCGCTAAGTCTTATGACGCAAAGGTGCGCGCTGGTCGCAGAGGCGGAATAGCAGCGAGCGGCAAATCTGGGCGCAAAACTAATAGCGAAACAATAGCAGAGCCATTAGCAGACGAATGGCAAAACAATGCTAACTCACAACTCACATCTCATACTTCGCTTCGCTCAGAAGATTCCGAAGCTAAAGCTTCGGCGTCGGCTACGCCTCCGCGTGATTTCAAACGAGAGGTTTGGAAAGCAGGCAAAACCCTCAAGATCGAGCCCTCTGCGCTGGGCGAGATGGGCAAGCTTTGCCGCGAAGACTGGCCTGCGCTTTCCGAGCTTTTGAGCCGTTGTCAGGCCCAAAAACCCATGGACCCGACCTCGTGGTGCTTTGCCGAATTGCGCCCCGCGCGGCCACCGCCAAGCCATTCAAAACCAAGCCTTGCCGAGCGCCTAACAGCCAAAATCGGAGCCTGAACCGTGGCAACAACCAACGAAGTCGCACTGACAATCCTCGACCCGATGCGGTCCATGTACCGGACGCCGCACGGCGTCGATGACGTGGATCAGGCGTTGAGCCAGTACGCCAAATACCTACGGCGCTACTCGTTCGACGAGCTTGAAGCGGGCTGGGAAAAAGCGGTTTACAGCCACAAAAGGCGAGATTGGCCGTCCATTGCCGAGCTGAACGAGTGCATCCGGGCGGTTCGTCCTGGCCGCTCTGAGACGGCATCGGCGCCGCGCTATCAAGCCCCTGACGAGGTAGACCGGCGCACGCCCGAGGAAAAAGCGCGCGTGACCAAACTGCTCGATATCTGGCGCGCCAACGGTAAGAGCTTTTTGGCGACGTGGAACGATCCCGACTACCAGGCGATGTGCCGGGAGATCGGCAACGTGATGCCAGATCCGGAAGTCTTCGCGATCGATCCTGTGGTTGAGGGCTGGCGGGCTGATCTGGCGCGGGAGCGGCGCGTGGCTAGTGATGCGGGCGCGAGCGAAACACTCAAGGCCATCATGGCGAAGCGGGCTGCCCAATGAACCCAGACGAAATCTGGCGCCGCGAGGTCGAAGCCCAAGATACCCTTCTCCGCCTCCCAGAGAGTCACCCAGGCCGATTGAAGTGTTCTTGGCCGTCTATCCTCAGAGACTTCGCAGATGCCGTCCACGCCGAAGAAACGCGGCTTGCAGACGGTTGTCCGTGGGACCCTAGCTGGACGCGCAAGAGCCCGCCGGCAGCCCGAGCGATCGACAGGATGCACGAAGTCTGGGCCTGGCACGAAAAATACTTGAGATCCAATTTGCAAGGCGCTCAGGTTCTCCAACGCATGGCCTTTGCCGAAGCCATTGGAAAGCCTTTATTGTGGGGTGTACGGACGATAATCCGTAAATCCCGGTGGACGGCGTACCGGATTCGGGACGGGGCCCTTAACGAGTTATCCAAAGGTTTAGCCACAGGAAACGCAATCGCGGCGTGATTTCACATGCAACGAAACCGGCCAACCGATGCTATTAATTCAGTAGCATCGCCAGATTTTTACGTGACACTCATCAGCACACGGAGTTTCCCATGTCCAAAGGCACGAAGAAGTCAGGCAAGGGCTGGCTCGAAGAAGGGCTGCTGAGATGGCGGGTGGTTGGTTCGACATGCCGGGGTGGCCGCTTAATGTTGCTGGGTTTCCCCACGATCTCGACCCATCCGACATTTTCAACCACGTCACGAGCCAAGACCCAGACGCTCTAAAAGCCAAGGTCCGCGCCGAGAAACAAGCCGCTTCCGGACATGCCAAAGGCGAACATCAGCGCAAGCTCGATGCGCAGGGCGAGACGGTGGCGAAGGCTTTCCAGAACAAATAGTTAACACACACAGCAATGGCATTCGAAAAGGGTAAATCGGGCAATCCTGGCGGGCGCTCGACAGAGAAGCTTTGGCGCGACGCAATCCGCAAGGCTTTGGCCCGCAAAGCTGAGGGCGATCTGCAAGGCATCGACGTCGTCGCTGACAAGCTCGTAGCCGCCGCAGTTGGTAGCGACATCGCAGCCATCAAAGAGATTGGCGACCGCATCGACGGCAAGCCCAAGCAGCAGACAGAACTAAGCGGCCCAGACGGCGAGGCGATTCCTCTTGGCATTAGAGTTAGCTTCCCCGCAAAGCCAGCAAGCTGACGAGGTAGACGCGGAGTTCCCGCCGGCCTTCGCCCCACTCTTCGAGCCTTCGCGTTACAAGATATTCCATGGCGGACGCGGCGCCGCTAAATCCTGGGCATTCGCTCGGGCGCTGCTAATCATTGGCGCATCCAAGCCGCTGCGCATCATCTGCGCCCGTGAGTTTATGAACTCGATCGATGAGAGCGTTCACCAGCTCTTGAGCGATCAGATAGCGGCTTTGGGCCTGCAAGCCTTTTACGACATCAAGAATACCGAGATTGTCGGCAAGAACGGCACGTCCTTCGCGTTCTATGGCCTCAGACGCAATATCAACTCGCTGAAGTCGTTCGAAGGCGCCGACATCATTTGGGTCGAGGAAGCGACAGACGTTTCCAAGAACTCGTGGGAAGTCCTAATCCCGACCATTCGCAAGGATGGCTCTGAGATTTGGGTTAGCTTCAATCCCGAGCTTGACACGGACGAAACATACGTTCGCTTCGTTAAAAACCCGCCGTCGAATGCGGTCGTGGTCGAAGTCAATTGGTCAGACAATCCTTGGTTTCCAGACGTGCTGCGTCAGGAAATGGAAGACCTGAAAGCTCGAGACTTCGACAGCTATCTAACGATCTGGGAAGGCAAGTGCCGGCAGTCGCTGGACGGTGCCGTCTTTGCCGACGAGCTGCGCACGGCGACCGGCGAGAACCGCATTACGCGTGTTCCCTGGGAGCAATCGAAGCTGGTCGAGACCTATTGGGACCTCGGCAAGAGCGACAACACGGCGATCTGGTTCGCGCAGGTTGTCGGCTTTGAATACCGCGTCATCGACTACTACCAGAACCACGGCAAGAACCTGTCGCATTACGCGAAGATCTTGCGTGAGAAGCCTTACGCCTACGGGACGATGTGGCTGCCGCACGATGCCAAGCACGACTTGCTGGCGTCAGAGCGCACCATTCAACAGCAGATGGAAGCCTTGGGGTTCAAGGTCCAAATCTCGCCGCAGGTATCAGTTGCCGCAGGCATTGAGGCAGCCAGAACTGTCTTCAACAAATGCTGGTTCGATCAAGACAAGACCTCGGACGGGCTTCAGTGCTTGCGGCACTACCAATACGAACGGAAGAAGGACGGCATGAGCTTTACCAAGCAGCCGCTGCACAATTGGGCGAGCCACGGCGCCGATGCGTTCCGCTATTTGGCCGTGAGCCTGACCGCCAAGATTCCGCCCAAGAAGATCACGGTGCAGATACCGCGCGGCGCGGGGAATTGGCTCGGGCAATGACCTTCACGATAGCGCGTTTGTGGACCTTCACGATAGCGCGGATGCTGGGCGATGACGCGCCCGCGAGGAGCTATTGCGAGGGTGACGTGCTGGAGATCAATTGGGGGCCTGACGGCGGACCGTTTGTGCGCGTGGTCAAAGTTGTGGACGATGTGACCATCGAAGTTGAGCCCGTTCTGAATTGACAACCGTCACCGAGAAGCAACCCGCCGCTCAGACCAATGCGACGGGCAAGCCCGATATTGCCGACCTGCGCAAGAAGTTCGAACGCTACATCACCGCCGACAAGTCCAACCGCACGATGCACCTTGAGGACACGCAGTTCTCGATCGGTGCGCCGTATCAGTGGCCAGCAGCGATCCAGAAAGAGCGCGAGGATGACGGCAGGCCGTGCCTGACCATCAGCCGCATGAACCAGTTTGTGAAGCAGGTGACGGGCGACATCCGGCAGAACAAGCCCGCCATCCGCGTCACAGGCGTTGACGACAAGGCCGACAAGAAGGTCGCGAAGATCTACGAAGGTCTGATCCGCAACATCGAGCAGCAGTCACGGGCGGGCTACATCTACGCCCAGGCTGCGGATCAGTGCGCCCGTGGCGGCTTTGGTGTCTTCCGCATCGTGACGCAATACACGGACGATGACGGCTTCGAGCAGGACATCCGCATCAAGGCCATTCCAAACCCGTTGTCTGTCGTGTGGGACGATCTGGCGACCGAATGGGACCGCTCCGACGCGACAGATTGTTTCGTCTACTCGATGATGAGCGAGAGCGCGTTTAAGGCGCAATGGCCTGACGCTTCGCCCACCGACTTCGACAACAATCCCGAGCAGACCGATGCGTCCTTGCTCGATTGGTACTCCAAGGAACAGGGCGTTCGCGTCGCGGAATACTGGTGCAAAGAGCCGGTAACGAAGACGCTACTGCTGCTAGGCGATGGCCGCGTGGTCGATTCCGCTGAGTGGCTTGGCAAGGCTGACAGCGAAGGCGGTGAGGGCGGCGAGGCCGGTGGCGACGTAGCTGAGGTGGACGCCCCTGACGCGGCGCCTGAGAGCCCCAAGGGCAAGCCCGCCGTCCGCGCCAAGCGCAAGGTCAAGACCCACAAGGTCAGCCAATACATCATCTCCGGGCAGGAAGTGCTCGAAGGTCCGATCGCCTGGGCCGGCAAGTACATCCCGATCATTCCGGTTATCGGTGAAGAGATTTGGGCCGGCGAGACGCGCATCACGAAGGGTATCGTGAGAGACGCCAAGGACAGCCAGCGCCTCTTCAACTTCATGCGCTCGGCCTCGGCTGAAGTCGTCGCGCTACAGCCCAAAGCGCCGTTCAAGGCGACGCCGAAGCAGGTCGAAGGCTACGAGGATCTGTGGGCGCAGGCGCATCGCAAGTCCATTCCCGTGCTCTACTTCAACCACGATCCGAACCTACCGAACTACGTGCCGCAGCGTGAGCCACCGCCGCAGGCTGCCACGGGCATGATCGCTGAAGCCAATCTTGCCGCCGACGATATGAAGGCGACGACCGGCATTTACGACGCGGCGTTAGGGGCGAAGTCGAATGAAACCTCAGGCGTTGCCATCCGAGAGCGCGACCAGCAAGGCGACACCGCCACCTACCACATCGGGGACAATCTCCGGTATGCGGTCGCGACGTGCGGGCGCCAGTTGGTCGATCTTATACCTCGAATTTATGATACGGCTCGCATTGTTCGGGTACTTGGCGATGACGGCACTTACGAGATGGTGCCAATCAACCAAGAGGTGATGACGCGCGAGGGTAAGAAGCTCGTCCACGATCTGACCGTGGGCAAGTACGACGTTATCGTCGACTCAGGCCCCGGCTATCGCACGAAGCGTGCCGAAGCCGCCGACGGCATGTTGGAGATGATGCGCGTTGCGCCCGAGACGGCGGTTGTGATTGCGCCGCGCCTTGCCAAGACGCAGGACTGGCCGCAGTCGGAAGACATCTCCGAGGACTTGATGAAACTGCTGCCGCCGGCGTTGCAGCCGCCGCCTGTCGGCCCCGATGGTCAACCGCTTCCGCCACCGCCTCCGCCGCCGGATCCCAAGATGGTCGAGGTCGAGAACAAGCTGAAGCTTCAGCAGGTGGAGCTGCAAGGCAAGCGCTCGCTGGCCGAGCAAGAGTTCGCCTTGGAGCGTTGGAAGGCGCAAGAGTACGTCAACATCGAGCGCGAGAAGATCTCCGCTCAGATCGGGCTTCAGCAGGAGAAGGCCGACCGCGAGGCCATTCTAAACGGCTTCCCGCAAGTCGATCAGGCCACGCAAGCGCTGCAACAGACACACGGCTCCATGCAGGACCTCAGTCACTTGCTGCACAGCCACGCGATGATTGCAGGCGCGCCGGACCAAATCATTCACGGCACCGATGGCCGCGTGCTCGGCAAGCGCAAGGTCTTGACGCCCGAACAGAAGGCAATGCTTCACCCGGCATTGGCGCATCTGGCGAACGATCAAGTGGCGCAGCGGGACGAGAGCGGGAACATCACGGGCCTGCAACCGGGGGAGACTGTCCAGTAAATGGCGAACGCTCTTGCCAACATCGCCCGCGTGTTCACGAGCACGAAGGGAACGGGGAGCGTTGTCCTTGGCTCGGCGGTTACGGGCTTCAACACGTTCGATGGTGCTGGCGTAACGACAGGCTCGGTCGTCACCTATGCGATCGAGGATTACAACGCCGAAGGCCTCGTCAATGCGCGCGAGGTAGGGCAGGGCGCCTATACGACCGCCACGAAGACACTGACACGCACAACGGTCTATTCCTCGACCAATGGCGGCGCGAAGCTCAATCTATCGGGTGGCGCGCAGGTGTTCATCACGGCGGCGAAGGAAGATTTGCTGCCCGGTCCTCCAGACTATGGAGCGCTTGGTCCGTTCACCAACGTATCGCCAGGCTCGAATATTTTTCGTTGGGCCGATCGCGCGTTCTTCGGGGCGGCGGCAGCAAGCGCGGGAGCAAATGCGGGGCCTGGGAGCGGCTTTGCGGGGACGTTCCTGTTTGACCAGACGGGAACCGGCAATGCTTACTTAGAGCGCTCCGCGACAGTTCTCGGGGTATCGTCCTATGGCGGCGTCGGCGGCACATTCGCCTCTAAGCAGTCGGACCAGTACACCCTGTATGGGGCCACAGTTTGGACATCCGGCGAGGCTGTCGTTGCCGGCGACAAGCGCGGCTACGCAGAGAAGATCTATACCGCTGCAAGCTCTGGAACGACCGGGTCAACTGGCCCGACGCACACCAGCGGCACCGTGTCGGACGGCGCTGTTGATTGGACATTCACGCAGTACACGTACCTTACGGCGATTGGTCTTTCCGCTGTCATAGATAGCGACGTTGCGGACGGCTACGCGACGTGGGGCCTGTTGATCGACGGTCTGCGCCGCTCGACTGGCGGAACGGTCTACGGCACCGAGATCGACGTTAAGAACGCCGGCTCGGACATTACATCTGACCCCTACAACCAGTACCCTAACGGATCGACCATCGGTGTATGGCTTGCGGCTGGCGGGGACGGAACGATTGGCGTTTCGGCGGCTAATCCATCGACAGCCGCGATCACCATCGGAAAGAACTCGCATACCTGGAATAAGGGCATTGTTTTCGGCAAGCTCGGTATTACGGGCGCTGACGGCACGGGCGGCAGCAATACCGGCATCGCGATCTCGTATGCACGCGGGCATCAGCAGGCTTGGTACGTCTCGGCTGGTAACGTTGGCTTCCGCATCTGGTCTGATGTCAGCGACTCGACCAAGTACGTCGATGCGGTGGCAAGCGATGACCTGTTTGCCGTCAAGGTTCGCGGCACGCAACGGCTTGGCGCGACCAATACCGGCGTCGATGTAACAGGAACGCTAACGGCCTCTGGTGTGTTCTCAGCGGCGAGCACGGTTGAGCTGGGTCATGCCAGCGACACAACGCTAAGCCGCGCCAGTGCCGGTGTGCTCGCGGTCGAGGGTGTAAACGTTCTCACCACGGCGACGGGCCAGCCGCTTGACGCTGAGCTGACCGCGATTGCCGGCCTGACGAGCGCGGCGGATAAGCTACCATATTTCACGGGCTCGGGCACAGCGGCATTGGCCGACTTTACGGCGGCTGGCCGCGCGCTGGTCGATGACGCCAGCGCATCGGCGCAGCGCACGACGCTGGGCCTTGGCACGGCTGCCACGGCAAATACGGGGTACTCCGGTGCTGGCGTTATTCCGACGCTTGACGCGGCAGCGACGATCGCTTGGACACAAGCCCATAGCGTAACGCTATCGAGCCCGTCAGCGGTGCCGATGCAATATATTTGCACCGACGGCGGCGCAACTCAGGGGCCCTATTTCTACATCTATCGCAACAGCGCATCGCCTGCGGCGAGTGACGGCCTTGGCGCTTTGTCGCTACGCGGCAACGACTCGAACGGCAACGTAACGGCATATGCCGAGTTCCTGCTGACGATCGACAGCCCAACGGACGGCTCGGAAGACGCAACGCTCGCTATTGCCAAGCCAAGCGCAGGCTCGGTTGCGTCGCGTTTCAAGTACGCCAAGGGTTTAGTCATCGGCTTCCCCACGGGAAGCGACAAGGGCAACGCCACGATCAATGCGGGCGCGGTCTACGATGACTCCGTCCTGCTTACATGCCCGGTTGGAGAGTTCTTGCAGACTGGATCGGTCAACACATCCACTTGGGACTCGCTCGTTCCCGACATCGAGGAGCCCGAGTTCAAATACACGAAGGACGAGACCGAAGAGATTGAGATTGTAGAGCCTGACCTTGTCGAGGACGCGGACGGCTCGCTTAAAACCGTGATGGCGAAGAAGAAGCGCCGCGTCCCGAAGGTCGAGTTGGTCCCGGTTTATGCTGAAGATGGTATGACCGGCGTCGGCGTGAAAGAGATCCAGGCTAAGAAGAATCTTGTAACGCCGGCCAAGACGGTCAAGCGCAAGCATCACGCAGCCCACGAATTCAAGGCCCTGCTTGACAGCGGCTATGATCCAAACAACGCCGATCATTTCTTCGATGCTTTCAAGCGTGATGGCGCTCTGCCAGGGCTGCCCAATCGGGCGAATTGGGAGCACGGCTCGCACTCGCTCGGTCAGATGACGAACAAGCAGACGCTTGCGATGGAGCTGGTTGCGATGGCGCTCAACGCCACGCGCGAAGAATTGAAATCGGTCAAGAGCGAGCTGAAGGCCCTCAAAGCCAAGGTGAAGTGAGTTGTTAGGCTTCGGCGCGCTCGGTCAATTCGCGCTAGGTGAGTTCGCCCCATCGGCTGGCGAAACCGGAGCACCAAGGCCAAGAGCCGCAAACGATCGCGGCAATGTTTTCCCCGGCAAGGGCATCTTCTCAAAGCCCGCCGAGCGCGAACGCGAGTACGAAAGCGCAGAGATCGAGGCGGCAGAGGAAGCTGTTGCCGAGGCCCGTGCGAAGCTCAGGCAGCGCAACGTGGCGGCTGTTGCCAAGGTATTGGCAGGTCCGCTTGCAAGGCTCGGGCTTGAATACGAAGCGCCCAAACGTCAGAGCCTTGAGCAACGCCTAGCCGCCGCAACAGCGGAGCTACAGCGGCTCGAAGCCGAGATCGAGGCGCGGCAGCAAGCCTTCATGGCCGAGATGGTGCGGCGCGAACAAGAGCGCCAGCGCATCGAGACGGCCAACGCATTAGCGGACAACGACGCCATCGCGGTGCTGTTGCTCTAGCGGACCCATACGTTACCGGCGACGCGCACCGGGCTAAATCCGTTCCAAGGAACGCAACTCACATGAGCATGACGGACGAACGTCCGGGGCCACTCCCCGGCGACGCACCAGACGTGACTGAAGACAAGAAAGTGCCCGCGCCCGCTTCGGATGGCGATAAACAACCCGATGCAACTGAGGTCGAAAGTGAGAAGCCCGAGAGTTCGACCGACTCGGCAGAAAATGAATCCTCCGGTGACGAGACAACCGCCGAAGCCAAGCGCCCAAAGGCCGGGCTTCAAAAGCGTCTAGACGAGCTAACACGCGACAAGCACGAAGCCGCACGCCGCGCCGATGAGGCGCTCAACCGTGTGGCCGAGCTGGAACGCAAGCTTGCGGAAGCGAAAGCCCCGCCGGCAAACACATCTCAGGACCAAGAACCAACCCCGGACGCTTATCCGTCCTGGGAAGCCTACGAAAAAGCGCAGCGCCGCTGGATCATCGATCAAGCGACAAAGGCTGCGAAGATTTCTCTGCTCGAAGAGCAAAAGAGAGACGCGGATGCCAGGTCTCAAGAAGAGTCCCGGACCAAGTTCAACGACGCGCGCAAGCGTTTCGATGACCGCGCCCTTGAAATTGCTCCAGAATACGAGGGTCTGGACAAGGCCATTAAAAACCTGTTCGGCAATAAGATCCCGCTGAACGACGCGATGGCCGAGTACATTTTCGAAGGCTCGGACAAAGGCCCCGAGGTCGTGTTCTATCTCGACGCGCACCCGGCAGAAGCAGCGGACATCGCCAAGCTGACGCCGATCAAAGCTGCTGCCGCAATGGCTCGTCTCGAATCCAAACTGGCCGAGACGACCGAGAAACGAGTGTCAGGCGCACCGCCCCCTCCCAAAGAGGTCAAGGGCGGCAAGGGCTCGGACACTTACGATCCCGAAAAAGCATCGACCGAAGAGAACATCGCGCGCTGGCGAAAGGCCGCGAACCTCCGGGCGTAAGTCGCCTCGGCTCCACAGAAACTCTCTGGAGCCACTAAATGACAACCAATGCAGTACTGACGCCGACCATCATTGCCGACAAGATGTTGGACCTTTTGGACAACAACCTTGTTTTCGGCAATCTGGTCAGCCGTGACTATCAAGCCGAGTTCTCGGGCACCCCGAAACCCGGCGAATCCATCACCATCCGCAAGCCCGCGCAGTACACGGTTCGCACCGGCAAGACGGCGAGCTTCCAAGACTCGGTCGAAGGTTCGACCACGCTGACCTTGAGCGATCAGATCGGCGTTGACATCAAGTTCTCGTCTCGCGACATGACCTTGAGCGTCGAGAAGTTTGCCGAACGCTACCTGAAGGACCCGGCAATCAAGCTCGCCAATGCGATCGAGGTCCAGATGGCCTCGCTCTACAAGCACGTTCCTCAGTGGGCGGGCACGGCGGGCCAGACCATCAACTCGTTCTCGGACTTCATCAAAGGTCCGCAGATGATGGACGAACTGGCGATGGGTTCCGACCGCGTTGCCGTTCTCTCGCCGGCTGATGCCTGGGCGATGGTCGGCAATCTGTCGAGCCTCTACATCTCCGACACCGCGAAGAGTGCCTTGGAAAAGGCGCGCATTCCGATGCTCGGCGGCGTGGACGTCTACTCTACGCAGGTTGTGGTCAACCACACGGTCGGCACTTACGGCGGTACGCCGTTGACCAATGGCGCAGCGCAAGAGACGACCTATGCGGCGTCCAAGACCACGGGCACGCAGACGCTGATCACGGACGGCTGGTCATCGGGCGCAACCACGCTCAATGCCGGTGACGTGTTCACGATTGGCGGTGTGTATGCGGTCAACCCGGTGACGAAAGCGGCGCTGCCGTACCTGAAGCAGTTCACGGTCGTTAACACGATCTCGGACACGACGGGTGCGATCACGTTGACGATGCGTCCGGCGGCGATCCTGACGGGCGCCTATCAGAACGTCTCGGCGACGATTGCGGATGGTGCGGCCATCACAATGGTCGGTACGGCCTCGACGGCCTATCCGCAAAACCTGATCTTCAACAAGAACGCCTTCGCTCTCGTGACGGTTCCGATGGAATTGCCGCAGGGCGCTGTTCTGAAATCCCGCCGCACGTACAAGGGCATCTCGATGCGCGTCATCCAGGGCTACGACATCACGAACGACGACGACATGTGGCGTTTCGATGTCCTGCCTGGCTATGCGTGCGTCGATCCGCGCTTGGCCGTTCGTATCTCGGGCACGGCGTAAGGAGAACCTGAACTATGACTAACTACGTTCAAGCATTCGGCGGCGATTCCGAAGGTTTCCAAATCGGCATCGACACGGCAGCCAAAGTCGGCTTCTACGGCACGGCGCCGATTACGCGCCCGACCGCAGCGGCTCAGGCGGCCATCACCGACCCGGCAGCGGGCACGGCGGCGCCGACCAACGGCGTCTTGACGGTCTCGGGTACGTTCAACTCGACGATCCTCAACAACGCCTTTGCAACGATCATCGCGGCGGTTAATTCGCACCGCACAGCGCTGGTCAATCTCGGCCTCATCAAGGGCTCGTAACTCATGAAACTACTCGCCGCATGCCCGGTCTACGACGGTCGGGTGTGCGGCGAGACCGCTTCATCATTACTGGACGAGCGCATGCTTGCGCACGGGCTGGACATTGAAATGCGCGTTGCGTTCGTGCCTGGGTGCTCGCTCGTCCAACTCGCACGCGACAAGATCGCAAAAGAATTTCTAGAATCAGACGCAGACCGCCTCTTCATGTTTGACAGCGATGTCTCGTGGGAGCTTGGCGCGCTGATGAAAATGCTGCGGCACGATGTCGGCGTGGTCGCGGGCGCCTATCGCTACAAGTCAGACGACGAAAACTACCCGGTCCACTTCAAACCCGGCGACCTATGGGCCGAGAACGGCCTGCTCGCGGTTGACGTGGTACCTGGCGGCTTTATCGCCATCAAGCGCCACGTATTCGAGCGCATGAGGGCAGCGTTTCCAGATCGTGGTTATGACCACAAGGGCGAGCGCCTGTTCTCGTACTTCAATGCGCGGCACGAGGGCGGAAATCTATTGGGCGAGGATACTGCCTTTTGCGTCGATTGGCGCAAGATCGGCGGCACTGTGTGGCTCGATCCTGAATTGAAACTCACCCATCACGGCGGCGCACGCGGATTCCCAGGCCATATCGGCACCTGGTTGAAGAACAGGAAGCCAGATGAGCCGTAGCCTTCAAAACTTCGCCATGAACGCGGGCGAGGATCGCACCTTGACGATGACGGCCCGCGACAACGGCGGCGCTATCATCGACCTCACTGGCGCCACCATTCAATGGGATGTGGCGCGCTCGGCGGCGGGCGGGACGCTGCTGACCAAGACGGGATCGATTGTCAGTGCGAGCGCCGGCACGTTCTCCGTCTCGCTGACCTCGGGCGAAACCGACAGCTTCACGGGCGACTACTGGTATCAGGCCAAGGTGACGATATCGGGCGCGGTGTCGATCGGCGCGCAGGGCAAGATCCGTTTTGAAAACCTTATCGGTCAATCGACCGTGGATTGGGACATCTGGTCATGAGCGTCATTGCATCGGATGTTGTGGACGGCGCGCTGCGCTTCCTGGGTTTGCTCCAGGCCAACGACGCCATTCAAGCCGAAGACTTGGCGCTCGGTCTTTCGCGTCTCAACAAATTCCTCAACGGACTCAACAATCGCGGCTGCGTGTTCGAGAATGTGGCGCTGACTTCAGGCTCCACCGTGCCGATCCCAGCGCAGGAAGAGAACGACATCGAGAAAGCGCTGGCTCTCGACATGCAGGGCTTTTGGGGCCGCGAGTTGTCGGGCGAGAAGCTGGCCGATGCGCTGGCCTCTACGAACCGTTTCCTCGCGGCGCACAAGATATTGCCGACATCGCGGGCTGACTCTGGCTTGCTGCGTATGCCATCGGGGCGCCGCCGCTTCTAATGGGCCGCATCGTCCGGCGTCCGTTACCTCTGGCAACCGACTTCACCAGAGGCCGATCGACCTTTGCCGGCATGGCGAGCCTCGTCAATCTCTACGCCGAGCCCGTCAAGCGCGAGGGCCGCACGCAGATCGTGCTCTACCCGATGCCGGGGCGAACGCTGTTCTCATCGACCGGCGCGACATGCCGAGGCCAGATCGACGTTGGCGAGACCAACTACAGCGTCAACGGCACGCGGCTCTATCAGATCGCATCTGACGGGACGACGCTTGACCTCGGGGAGATCGAGGGCGAATCCCGTGTCGATATGGACTACAACGGCACGCAGCTCGTCATCGTTGCCGAGCTGAAATCCTACGTGCTCGATACCGCGCTGGTGTTGAGCGAAATCACCGACCCGGATTTTCTACAGCCCAACTCCGTCGCCTCGCTCGGCCAAATCTCGATCTTCACGCGGGCCAATACCGGAGAGTTCGATTGGGCGACGTTGGCCGATGCCACGTCATACGATGCCCTCGCCTTCGCCACCGCCGACACCAACGCGGACTCGAATGTTTGCGTTAGATCGGCCCACGGCTCGCTCAAGTTCTTCGGCACACGGACGATTGAGCCTTGGTACTACTCGGGCAATGCGTCTCAGGCGTTTACGCGTCAAAGCCTTGCCAGCGCCGAGATTGGCAACCTGTCGCGTGAATCGACGCTGCTGGTGGACAACGAATTTATCTTCGTGGGCCGCGACGGCAAGTCAGGCGGGGCCGGGGTCTATCGCACCAAGGGCGCGGGCGCGGTCAAAGTCTCACCGCCGGGGCTTGATCGCTATTTGGAGGAATACTCAGACCTAAGCCTTTGCCATGCGGTGGCGTTTCAAGTGCTCGGGCATTCGTTCTATAGCCTGACCTTGCCTGGCCGCGTGACGATGGCAATGGACCTCTCGACCAATATCTGGATCTACCAGCGCTCGGGCACTTACCCGATGAGCGCGGAGCCGGAGGGCGAGTGGGACGCGGTGACGTTCTCGACCAACGGTCAGAACCGGATCATCGGCGCCTCGGACGGCAACCTCTACAAGCTCGATCACACGGTTTACGATGACGCGGGCGAGACGATCGTGCGCGAGGTTGTATGTCCGCAGGTGTCGCTCGGTCCCAACTCACGCGGCACCATGTGGCGCCTCGGGCTCGATATGGAATACGGCGTCGGGCTCGCGACCGGCCAGGGCTCAGACCCAAAAGTCATGATGTCCGTCTCGAAGGACGGCGGCAAGACGTGGAGCACGCCGCGCGAGGCTACGCTTGGCAAAGTGGGCGAGTACAACGCGCGAGCGATTTGGAACAACATGGGCGACTTCGACAACATCATCGTGAAGTTTCGCGTCACCGATCCGGTGAAAACGGTGTTCCTCAGGGCTTGGTACGAGCTGGAAGTTCATGGCTGACCAGAACATCCCGGACAGCCTGCACGGCAACGACCGGGACAAGATTTCGTTCTTCCAGAGCCTCTTGGATCGCGTCAACGCGCTGGAGAACCCGGCGGCGAGCGGCGGCGTTACGGTCTCCGACTTCACCGATCTGGCCGACACATTCACGAGCTATACGGGCAAGTCCAAGCAGCATCTGCGGGTTAACACAGCAGAGACGGGACTGGAGACTGTCGCGACCGGCGCCGACTACACATCCAGTGATACGACGATAGCGGCGGCTGGGACATATAGCTTCACGCATAGCCTTGGCGCGATACCGACCAAGATCAAGTATTTCCTGGTTTGTCAGTCTGACGACCAGGGATATTTCACCGGCGAAATCATCGACGTTGCTCCCGGCACATCGCTTTATCGCTGGGTTGCAACGGCCACGCTTCAATATCTCGGTTTCTCTGCCAAGGTGGATACATCCAATATTACCGTCTACATCTCCGATCCGGCGCTGCCGAGCGCGGGAGCCGGTAACAGCCCATTCCCGGTGATAAATCCCGCCGCAGCCGGAGCCATTGGCTTTCTCGACCTGACCAAGTGGAAAATGCGCGTGGTGGCGAGCCTATGAGGAACTTCCTCAGACTGGCCGATGGCGTCGATACGATGCCGCTGCTTCATGCGCTGCAAGCCAACGAAGACCTCTGGAACTCGGTGCGGACGCGCACGGTCGAATACGAAACGCCGCACACGGACGTTGACGACATCCTCTTGCGCTTCAACGGCGCCACGTCACCGATCGAGCATCTGCGACATGGTCTGGTGATGGAGCGCAAACCGGCGTGGGACCGGTTACCGCAAGTCAGGCCATTCATCTTCGGTCTGATGCGCCAGATCGAGGCCGAGCAGTTGGGGCGGGTGATGATCTCGCGCCTTGCACCCGGAAAGCGCATCCTTCCGCACACGGACAAAGTTGGGGCCTACTCAGACCATTACCGGCGCTACCACTTAGCGCTTCAATCGGGGCCGGGCTGCCTCTTTCGCTGCGGCGATGAGACGGTGCAGATGCGGACGGGCGAAGTCTGGACCTTCGACCACTTGCTGGAACACGAAGTCGCCAACAACTCCGCCGACGATCGCATTCATCTGATTGTCGATCTGAAGCCTTGCTGACCTTCGCGACTGAAGCCTGGGCCGATTGCCTTCCCGAGATCGAACGCCATTGGGCGACGCATTGGGATGAGGTCGCTGTTCACAAAGCACAGATGCCGCTGGCACCTGACTATGCCCGGTACGAACGCCTAGCCGATGCAGGGATGCTTCATGTCACGGTAGCGCGGTCCGAAGGACAATGCGTCGGCTACGTCACGGCGATTGTCGATCACGCGCTCCATTACGCAACCACACTCACGGCGCAGTGGGATCTCTATTACCTCGCGCCCGAGCGACGGCGGGGCCGGGCGAGTCTGCGCCTTTTTGAGGCTGCGGAGAAAGCGCTCCGCCGTCGCGGCGTTCAACGCATGATCACGGGAACGAAATTGAGCAAAGACCAAAGCAGACTTCTGGAGCATCTGGGCTGGATCGAGATCGAGCGCACGTTCTCCAAGTGGATCGGAGACTAGCATGGTAGCAGCAGCGGTAGCAGCCGGCGGAGCATTGCTCGGCGCGGGCGCGTCGATCTACTCATCCAACAAGGCGGCAGATGCGAGTCAAGCGGCGGCAAACAAAGCGGCCAAGATTTCGCAGCAGCAGTTCGAACAGACGCGCTCCGACCTTGCGCCTTATCGCGACCAGGGCGCAGCGGCACAGTCGCGCTACTCGGATTTGATCGGCCTCAACGGCCCACAGGCGCAGGACGCCGCTTACGCGCAGTTCAGAACAGATCCAGGCTATCAATTCGCCCTTAACGAGGGTCTGAAGGCGACAAATTACGGCGCAACGCCCGGCTACTCGTTCAACTCGGGCGGGCGCCTCAAAGCCCTACAAGAGCGCGGGCAGGGCATCGCGGACCAGCAGTATGGCAACTATTTGCAGCGCTATCAGCAAGCGGGCGCCTTGGGCGAGAACGCGGCGGCGCAAACCGGAAACTTCGGCGCGCAGAACGCGGCCAACCAGGGCAACTACCTGACGCAAGCCGGGAACGCACAGGCGGGCGCGTATCTGAACGCGGGCAACCAGATCGGCGGCGCGATTTCAAACGGCCTTCAGCTCTACGGCTACAGCAAGGGCTATGGGCCGAATAGCAACTACGGCGGCAGCTCTTACCTGGGGCGCGGTTAATGCCATCCATCCAAGACTACATCCTCCCGGCGCCCAACTTCGCGGGCCAGTACATCGGCGCGCAGCAGCAAGGCGCGAAGGACCGTGCGGTAGCCGATCAGTCGCAGCAGGATCAAACCTTTCGGGCCGCAATTCCGGGTGTCTTGCAAGGCGATCAGCAAGCGCAGCAGTCTGCGGCGGGCGCCGACCCGGAACGGTTCACAAAGCTGCAAGCCTCTCTTGCGCAAATGAACGAGGCGCAATTTCAGCAGCACAACCGCCTCGTGGACATCGAAGCGCAAGCGACGGCGGATCTTGATCCGGCAACCGTGACTCCTGAGCAAATCGCACAGGCGAAGCAACGCGCCATTCAGATGGGCTACCCGCCCGATCAGCTTGCGAACTTCAACACGGGCGCTGACGTGGCGCGTGTGCGGATGTTCTCGCAGGAGTGGCAGAAGGCGGCACAAGCGAAACTCGCCGCCGACCAAGTCGCGCACTCTATGAGGCTGCAAGACATGCAGTTCGGGGAAACGCGCCGCCACAATATGGCGAGCGAGGCGCTGGATCAGCAGAAGATCACAGCCGCGAAGACGTTCGACCCTGGGTACATTGAGGGCATCGCCAATTATCGTATCGCGCCTCCGAGCAACCGCGCGGCCAATCGCGATGTCATCATGGCTGCCGCGCAGCGGTTAAACCCGACATACGATGAGAAGCGGTATGGTGCCGCCAACCGTGCGCTCGGAGCCTTCACGTCCGGCCCGCAGGGCAACACCGTTCGCTCGCTTAACGTCTCTGTTGCGCATTTGGAAACGCTGCGCGACTTGGGCGAGGCCCTGAACAACGGCGACATCCAAGCCTTCAATGCGCTGTCTCAAGCATTCGCGCAGCAGACTGGTGTCCCGGCTCCGACCAACTTCGACACCGCCAAGGCCATCGTCGCTGACGAAGTTGCCAAGGGTGTGATCGGCGGCACGACCGCGCAGAGCGACCGCGAACAGCTTGCCGAATCAATCCGCCGCGCCTCGTCGCCGCAGCAGCTTGAGGGCGCTATCGGCACCTTTCAGCACTTGCTTGCCGGCCAGCTCGGTGGCCTGCGCCATCAATACGAAAACGCAACCGGCGCGAAGGACTTCCAGGAGATGCTTAATCCCGAGACGCGCCGCGTGCTCGATCGCTTTCCCGAGTCCGGGGCGACTGGATCGGCGCCGCAACGATCGCCAGCGTCCGCCGCCGCGCCTGGGGCGCCACAAGAGGGCGCTAGAGCTACATCCAAGAGCGGTAAACCGATCGTGTTTCAAAACGGTCACTGGCAGTTCGTGCAGTAATGGGCGCCCCCGTTCCTCTCAGCGATCTGCCGGACAACCTCGTTCCAGCGGACGACCTGCCTGACAACTTGCGCTCGCAGCCGTCCGCCCAAGAACAAACAATGGCGCGCGATGTGCTCTCGACGCCGACGCCTGAATATCGTGCGCCGGTCATTCGTCAGGCGGGGCAGGGCATGTTCGAGGGTGTCGCCGGAACACCGGGGCTTCCCATCGATGCCCTATTCGGCGTTGGTAACTTTGCGCGCCGTCAGTTTGGCTTGCCTGAGACGCCACTGGCTACATCACCGCTGCGCAATTGGGGCAGTGAGGGCTGGGCACGGGCTGCAAGCGATGCAACCGGCGCAACCGACAACGGCGCACCACAGACTGAGGCGCAGCGCCTCGCCCGCAAGGCCGGCACATTCGTCGGCGCATCGGCACCCTTCGGGGTCAGAGCGCTTGCGTTAGCCCCTGAAGCCTTCGTTGGTTCAGAGGTTGGGCGGGCGGCTGACCAAGCTGCACCCGGTATCACGCACGGTTACGGCGAGTTTGCCGGTGGCATTATCGGCCCGAGCATCAGGCCCGCCGCTGGCGCTGCCGTTGGCGGTGTCCGTTCCGTCGCGCGCACGGTCGGCAATGCTAGTCCAGAGACGCTCGCTCCCGGCCTCGACTCGCTGCGTGCTCAAGCGAACGCCGGGTACGATGCGCTTCGCAACTCTGACGTGATCGTGAAGCCGCAAGCGGTCAACCGCCTTGCGCAAGACGTGCGCGGCTATCTTGCCAACCAGGGCTATTCGCCAAAGCTTCAACCCGGTATCGGCGCGGTGCTCGATGAGCTTGATTCCTCGATCGCCAACGGCAACGTCACGTACCAGCACCTTATCAATCTTCGCCGTATTGCTCAGAACGCGGGGAAGGGAAATGTAGCGGGCGGTCAGGGCCACCTTGCGGGACAGATCGTTGACCGCATCGATAGCTTTCTGGAGCGCCTGCCCGATAACCCGCAAGACATTGTGAGCGGTAGTCCCGCCGAGGCGCTTCAGACGCTGCGTCAGGCCAACTCCGCTTACACGCGGGTGCGCAAGGTCGAGGCCTTGAACGACGCCATCCAGCGCGGTCTCGACAACGCGGGGCCGCATGTCGGCAACGTCGAGGGGATGATTTCGACGCAGCTTAAGGGCCTGCTTCGAAACCAAAAGACCGCGCGCCAATTTACGCCGGTAGAGCGCGAGGCTATTCGCCGGATCGTTCATGGCGACAATCTACAGAATGTCTTGCGCTATGTCGGCAAATTCTCGCCCGAGAACATCATCCCGGCGCTGGCCGAGGGCCTTGCCGCGACGGGCTGGGCGTTTACCAACCCTCTCGCCGCCGCTGGTGCAATCGGTGTTGCAGGAACGGGCTTTGTCGCGCGCCGCGCTGCCGGGGCGCGAACCAATATGGCGATCAATCGGCTCTCCGAGCAACTAAGGCGCGGACCTGGTGGCACACCCGAAACACCGCCGCCAAATTTTGAACCGCCCGCTCCCGGTGGCTTCGGGGGTGGGCAACCGCCAGTGCCGCAACTTCCCGCGCCATCGTCGCCCGCAATGACGATGTATTCCAACCCGCTCGACCCGGCGGCGTTCAAGCAACTGTTTCTAAGGCAGCGTCAGGAGCCGTCAAGCAGCATCAGCCAGCCATTGCGCAGCGACGTGCTTGACCGGGCATCTGAAGCGGCATCGCAGGATCAAGCGTTGGTGGACGCGCGGCGCTTCAATTCAACCGTTGCTGGGGAGGCCCTTCCGTCACAAAAGCCACAGCAGCCCTTCTCTCGCACGCTTGCCGCGTATGATCCTGCGGCTCGCAGCGGACCCGTTCCGACTAAGGCGCCGGTCAGCCTTGGCGACAATGCAGCCGACCAGGTGTCATGGATACCGCGCGGCGCGGATGGGAAGCCATCTCGTCTCTATTTTCCTATCACTCAAAACGGCCAAGAGGTCGGATATGTCATGGGCCGGATTAAGGGCGACACGTTCTACGTCAACCTTATCAAATCGAACGGCGGGCCGCAGTCGCTCTCGCCAACGATGGTGCGCCAGCTCGGGCGGTCCTTGCGGCAGAAACTTCCCGGCATCAAATCAATCAGCGGTGATCGCATCACGGGCGCGCGTCGCGGTCCGGCTATGGACCGCAATAGATCGAGCAAGCCGGATAGCGGGATGACGAGCGTCCCGGCACAAGCCCTCGCCATACCGTTCGGTCTCGGTATGACCGCGCTCGCAAGCGGCTTCAACGACCAGCAGCAATAGGAACAAACGAGAGAATGGCAAGTTACTTCGACCGCCTCCGGGCTGCCGGCGGCTACAGCAATGTCATGCCTCGGCACAAGCCCGACCCGCGCGACCCAAACCAAGAATTTGTCGATGAGCAATGGTCGCCGCCGCCGATGTCGCAGAGCGAACTAGCGGCCAGCGGCGGCGGACAGTTCGGATCGGTTGGCGGTGGCCCTGAGACTTATATCTCCCCGACCGGCCCCGTGATGGGTGCGCAGCCGACGCAACCCGGCGTCGGGCCACAATCGACCGTGCTTGATACGGTGCGGGGCATTGGCCGTGCAGATCCGCGCGGGCAACAGTTCGCCGCTGGGGACGCCTCGTTCCGCCGCAATCTTGCGGGCATCGAGGGCAACGCCAACGCGATGGAAGCGCGGGCCGGTCAGATCGACAACGGCGCTTTCATCAATGCGCTGCGCTTTAAGTTCGCCGGGACACCGCTCGCGGGCGCCTTCGATTACCTCGCCGGCCTTCACGATCAAGCCAGCAATCAGCAGCGCTCGGCACAGAACGAGCCCAAGGCGCCGCCGGTCTCGGTCCCAGCCGCCCTTCAGCCCGCTATTCAGCGCTATCAGAGGCAAGACTAATGGGGGCCAGATGGGATTTAAGCGGCGTCACGCCGGTCAATGCCAGCGGCACGCCCTATGCGCTCGGCAAGCTCTATTTCTACGTCACAGGCACCACAACGCCGACGAATTGCTACTCGGACGCCGGTCTGACCTCCGCCCTTACAAACCCGTATACGCTCGGCAGCGACGGCAAATTCCCCGATATCTTCCCGACGCAGGTTAGAACCAAGATCGTCTTCAAGGGCGCGGACGGCAACACGATCACAACGTGGGACCCGATCGACAAGAGCCTTGAGGAGATCGTCTCAACGGGCGGGGCGCCGTCACCGGCTTACCCCGGCTTGCGCTACATCGACGGCCAAAGCCCCGCGCACCGCTGGAAACGCAACTCGACCAACGACGGGTGGATTGACGAGGGCCCGGTTGACTCCCTCGGCAATGCCGCAACGGTCACGCAGCAGCTCGCCGGTACGGCAACTGATGCCTTCTCAACGCCGGACAGCATTGCAAGCCTCTGGGAAATCGGATCGGACATTTCAGCCGGGTCAACTCTTTCGCTTCCTTCGACCGGCGGCGGCGTGTTCAACGTCACCGGATCGAGCACGACCATCGGGGCCATCTCGGCAGCCGCGTCGGGCCGTATCGTCCGCCTCATTCTGGCGAACGCGCACACGATTACGCACGGCTCGGGCATCAATGTACCAGGCTCGCTGACGACCAAGCTGCCGGCTGGATGCGAAATAACGGTGCGGCGTGGCGCCTCAGACTGGACCATCATCGATTGGACGACAGGGCCGGTGCTTGCTCCCGCCCGTGCGACCAATGTCGTCGTTACCAAGACCGGCGGCTCTGCCATTGCCATCACTGCCGACGCGGCGTTTTGCCAATCAACGGTAGGGCAATGCTACCGTCACGGCAGCGTTTCGGTTGCGATCAATCTGGCGACAACAGGTGCAAACGCTCTCGACACAGGGTCACAGACCACTGACTGGTATGCGCTCTGGCTGATTTCTGACGGCACGACGGTTGCCGGTCTTGCATCGGCATCATTCACAGCGCCCACCATGCCGACCGGCTACACCTACAAGGTCCGCGTCGGCGCGATGCATTCGACATCGACCACGCTGGACGGCGCAAAGGGTTACGGCAACCGCTACTACTACACGGGCGGCGCGCAGGCGGTCACATCGACCAACTCTCAGAGCAATGCATCAACGTCGCTTTCGACGCTCGTTCCTGACACGGCGATTGCCGGCATCTTCAATGCAACGACCGCCTCAAACGCCAATAGCGGCGTCGGCGTCTCTCCCAACAATAGCTATGGCACGACCTTCGGCAGCGCGACGGCAGCAAATACACCGTTCGCCTCTTGCACCAGCATTGCATCGACTGAGAACGGAAACTTCACGGCTGAAGTGCCGATCGAGACGACGCAGACGGTTTACGTCACGACCGGCACTGGCGGCACGAACCGGCTCAACATCATCGGATGGGTCGATAATGCGCCGGTTAATTGACGGAGTAGCGTCGTGACACTCAGGCAGCACACAAACTTCATTGCGGTACATTGCTCGGCGACGCGCCCAAGTATGGACGTTGGGGTCAAGGAAGTCCGGCAATGGCACAAGGCTAGGGGCTTTGCCGACATCGGCTACCACTTCGTAATCCGCAGAAACGGCAAGATTGAGCCGGGTCGGGCGGAAGAACAGATCGGCGCCCATGTCGAGGGGCACAATCACGAGTCGGTCGGCGTTTGTCTCGTCGGTGGCGTGAGCGAGGCGGATTTCACCAAGGCCGAAAACAACTTCACCGGGCCGCAATTCGTCGCCCTTGCAAAGCTACTGACCGATCTGCGCGCCAAGTATCCGCAGGCGGTCATTCAGGGCCATCGTGACTTCCCGGACGTTCACAAGGCGTGCCCGAGCTTTGACGTGAAGCCTTGGGCGCAAGAGCATGGGCTTGCAGCATGACTGGTAACGCCACATGGGACACCATCGTTTTTATCGTAACAGTATTTTGCGGGGGCGTAAGTGTGACCTGGACGTTCTGGAGTCAGATCACGGGTAAGTTGGAAAAGCTGGCAAGCACGTTCGAGGAGCGACTTGACAGCGTTGCCAATAAGATCGTCTCAGCCACCGAGAAGTTGGAGAAGCGCATCACCGAGGTTGACGTTGCCGCGCGCACCGATCGGGGCATGATCTCGCGCAAGCTCGATGAGTTCGACGCCCGCGACCGCCTAGAGCACGAAGCGATGCGCGAGCAGATCACGGAAATCAGAGTCGCTGTTGGCCAGCTCGAAACACGCAAAGACGTGGAAAAACGTGTGAAGTCCGCAGGCTCGAAGTCCGGGCGCAAATAAAGATTCACATCGAAGCGTAGAATCCAAAGCCGCTATCCGAGCGCGGGCGGTATCTCGCGCGCCTCACGAGCGAGGGCACACGTGTTTAACGCCGCCCAACTCGACCGCATCGAAAACAAACTGAACAGCCTTCTCCGGTGGGCTGGACGGTTCGATGCGTACTTAAGCCGGGTCACTCAAATGGAGAATATCACGATGGCTACTCTTGACGATGTCGTCGCCGAAGTCACAGCGCAAACCTCGATCGTTGCCAGCGTCAAGGCGCTTGTCGCGGGCTTGCAGACGCAGCTTGCCGACGCCATTGCTTCCAATGACCCGGCGAAGGTTCAGGCCGTCCTTGACGCTCTGAAGGCCAACGACGCGGCGCTGGCTGAAGCTGTACCGGCGAACACGCCTGCCGAAGCGGCACCAGCCGACGCGCCGGCAGCCGAGCCCACGCCTTAACGCCCCGCGCCTTTACCAATCCGGGGATCTACCGGGGCGGATGGTCTGCCCCGGCACCCCGACAACCCCAGGTGCAACGTGAACATTTTCAACCTCAACCCCAAGGGTACGCTCAAATTGTCAGGCTCGCAGGTGCCCAAGTTCGAGCGCAGCGTCATTCACGCCGCCGCTCGTGACGGCGTGAAGATCATCAACGAAATCCACGCGGTCGAAGACCCGGACGGCGCGCTCATCACCGAATACTTCGAAACCAGCGAGGGCAAGAAATTGCTCGAAGGCTTCGACGGCTACCTGCTCCACATTCTCTCCAAACGGACACGGAGTTAATCACATGGCATTTCTATCGGGTCACAAGACTTACATCGTTGCCGGCGTCACCGTCGTTTATGCGCTCACTGAATGGCTTGTGGCCGGCGCTATCGACCAGTCAACTGCCATCGGCCTGATCTTGGGCGCCCTTGGACTGTCCGGCCTGCGCAGCGGCATCGCCAGTAAGTGACCTGGCTTTCGCTCGCCCTCGGGCTTGTGCAGCTATTGAATTGGGTGTTCTCGAAATTGGACGCCCAATCCAAAGAGACGGCGCTGCGCAAGCTCATTGACGACCAGCAAACACGGGACGACCTAGATGCGATACGTATTGCGGACGCTGCTCGTGCTGGCGTGCCTACCGATGATGTCAGCCTGCGCGCTCCTGACGAACATTCTCGCACCTGATTACATACCGGTGCATCAGGCCAACACGGTTGCGTGCAAGGCGTTCAAACCGATCGCTTACGACCGGCTTCTAGACACGCTGCCGACCATCGCTCAAGTCAAGCAACACAACGCCGCTTACGATGCGCTCTGCGCGCCCAAGGTGACACAATGATGCTCGCCCTCGCTATGGTGCTCCTGCTGCTGGCCTCCGTGGCCGCGCTCTACATCTCCGAATGAGCGACAACGTCATCCCAATGCGCGGGCTCGTGACGACGGTCGAAGAACCGCCCGAGACGCATCTCGAAAAAGCCAAGGCTTGGAAGATGACCCGCTGCGTCGTCATTGGCGAAGACGAAAACGGCGACTTTGTTTGGGGCGCGTCCTTCTCCGAGACGCCAATCATCAACTGGCTGCTTGACCTCGCTAAATACGAGCTGATCCGCACCGACGACGAATGAGGCCCCATGGCGCGTCGGTTTACTGCCCCATACCTCGAACAGATTGCCGCTAAATATGCACCGCGCGGCATCACGATACGGTACCGGCGCGACCGAAAACTAACACCAGCACATGCGCGTCTCGATATGTGCGAGATGTTCATTCCCCGCCCCGTGACGCGTCAAGCGCTCTATATCAATCTTCACGAATCCGCTCACTTCCACCTCAAGCATTTCGACCCCGAAGACGCACAAAACGACGATCTGCGCGACGCCTACACCGGCAACCATCTTCTCGCTAAGGGTCACGAAGAGTACGAAGCGGAGCAATGGACGATCGCCACCATGCGCCGCGAGGGCGTTCCCGTGCCGCGCTCGATGCTTCGAGCAGCCAAGGCATATGTCAGACATCTGCAATCGCAGCCAAGCGCTAAGCCCGTCCCCGCCCACGTCAAGAGGTTCGCCAAACGGTGACGGCGTGGCTTCTCGTTTTCGGCGCCTACGTGATGCTCGATATCGTGTGGGCTTGGTACACGCGTTCAGTATCGGAACATCAGCCCTATCAAGCCGCTCTGTGGGCTGGTGTCATCCCGTTGCTCGGCGGCGTCGCAACGATCGAATTTGTTCAAGAGCCTTGGTTGTTGACTGCGGCGGCTGCCGGCGGCGCCTGCGGTACTTTCCTGGCAACGGTACGTTGGCGGTAACGAGGTCTGCGTGGCTAACAAGCCCCTATCCCATGAGTTGATGACCGAAGCCTTGGAGTATTACGAGCGCTTCGGACAAGCCCGCCTAGCCGCCGAGGCTCTAGGCATCCCGCAACCCACTCTTGAGGGGCGACTACAGAAAGCCCGAGCGGCACGCGACCGTGGCGAGCTGCGCATCTCCAAACCCTTCGCACCGATCGAACTCCCGAGCGACGACCTCGACATCGATGATCTGCTGGAACACCGCAAGAAGACATTTGCGCGAAAGAGCGAAGCCAAAGCGGCACGCAAGCTCATTCCCGTGCAGGTCAAGATAGGTGGGCCTATCGGCATCGCTCACTTTGGCGATCCCCACGTTGACGACGACGGCTGCGATATCGTGCGGCTGGAATCCCACCTCAAGATCGTCAACAAGACCGAGGCCCTTTTCGCTGCGAACCTTGGCGACCTTCAAAACAATTGGATTGGGCGCCTAGCGCGCTTGTGGGCCGATCAGAGCACCAGCGCCAAACAGGCGTGGCGTCTCGTTCAGTGGATGATCGAGTACGTCGATTGGTTGTACATAATCGGCGGCAACCATGACGCGTGGTCAGGTGCGGGCGATCCGGTCCAATGGATCATGCACAACCACCCCGGCGCTTACGAGTACAACGGGGTCAGGGTCAACCTGCAATTCCCCTCAAGTCGCGATGTGCGTATAAACGCCCGACACGACTTCACCGGGCACAGCATGTGGAATCCCGCTCACGGCCCTATGAAGGCCGTACAGGGCGGCTGGCGCGACCACGTTCTAACCTGCGGCCATCTCCATACATCCTTTGTAGGTGGCCCTCTGAAGGACCCTTCGAGCGGTCTGTTGAGCTGGGCGATACGCTGCGCCGGCTACAAGATCATCGACCGCTACGCCAACGAAAAAGGGCTACCCGACCAGAATGCGTTTCCCGCAGCTATTACAGTGATCGACCCGCAATTTGCGGACGACGATGTTAGATTGGTGTCGGTATTTCCCTCGGTCGAAGAGGGCGCAGAGTTTCTGACGTACAAGCGCAAGAAGTGGGCGAGGGCGCAGCGATGAACGAGGTCATCATCAAGCAGGGCGTCGGCACCGTCGCGCACTACTACCGCAACGAAGGCTCTAAGATTTACCACTGTACCGTTCCCGAGCCCGGTAAATGCATCGTGGAAGAGATAACGCCGAAGCGGGCCCTCTTCCTTGCCTCCATGCTTTTACAGATGGCGCAGTTTGCTTTTGATGCGGACTGAGTTAGAATCTGTGCTGTGACGTGCGGCGCGTAAGCGTGCGAAACAGCAGCGCGGAATAGTGGTCGAGCTTCTATTGCGAACGAACGGGCTTCGGCTGGCAGCAAGTAGCAACAGTTGCAGAGGACGCTCCTCGGAATGTCCGCCCACGTCACAACTCACCATGCTAAAAACCGAATACCTCAAATGGGCCTTAAACGAGGACGAGGCTATCGCCCTCGCTTCTGAAGGCTGGGAATGTGTCAGCGCTACGCACTGGTCTGCGCTTTATCGAGCGCCTGACGGGTGGGAGCCTAGCGATGCGCAAGCCATTCGCCCAGGGCCTTATGCAGATCCTTGGCTTGATCAAGCGTGAGGTTGAACCGCTCGATTGAACCGAAACCGCTTTCGGTATCGCCGCTCCACGGGGAATCTATCTCAACGCTAAGGTAGCGGCCCGAGACAAAATCAAACTCAATCGTACACATGCGCGACTCTTCGTCAAACTTTAGCGTCGTGCTCATCAGATTATATCCCTCCACTGAGCCGCCAGATTCCACAGCTCTTGCGTTAGAATTGCAAAGGCAAAGATAGTCCAGGCCGTGCCTTTTGCCCACATCCAGGCGTATACGATCGCTCTGGAGATCATTGGGGAAACTCCGGCATCAAACCGTACCACATCAGCAAGTAGCCGTAGGCCACAAGCAAAACGCAGATCGCACTCAAGAATCGGGATATAAGGCTCGCAGCCTTGGACATCGGGTCAACTCCGTGTTCGGGTTAGGCCCTCGTTCGGTGCTAGTAACACCAGCGGGGGCCGCTTCTCTTTGAAGCTCTGCGATTCTAGGGCTGAGGCTTTAAGAAAGATTCAATGGGGGTTTTTCGGTGTAGTTCTGCTGCGATGATGACAGGTCGCGGAGGAAGCAGCGCCAAGATTTTCACGAGCGGCTTAAGCATCATCTCGCGGCGCTTAAGAGCGTCATTGCGTAGCGCCGTAAAGCGGTCATAGATGGCCCCAAATTGCTCGCTGTCACGCTCACCGTGGTTATCGTAATAGTCGCGCTTCCAGGCGAAGTCAGCTTCGAGCCTGGCGATTTCGGCGTCGATCGTCGCCACAACATCGCGCACGCCTTGCTCTAGCTCGCGATATTCCTCCGGCAAAATCCAGTTGCCATCCGTACTCATCTTCCCTCCGCTCTGACACTCTAAATGGAACTGAAGCCTTATTTTTGGGAATTACATACATGATTCCCTTGACAATCACAGGGG